>Ga0302325_10003382_pt1 | contig 37691 bp, 30 predicted proteins | sample Palsa_T0_2_FD_201948 | JGI IMG/M metagenome (GOLD analysis project Ga0302325, IMG submission 201948) | Peat permafrost microbial communities from Stordalen Mire near Abisko, Sweden - Palsa_T0_2 | ecosystem: Environmental > Terrestrial > Soil > Palsa > Peat permafrost | place: Sweden: Abisko...
GAACGAAATATCCGCCGGCCGGCCGTCGAGCATCTGGAGCCGGCCGAGTTCGGCACTCTCAGGGATGCAGTCCGTCGGTACACCCAAGGAAGTCATCACCATCGAAATCCCACATCGCCTTGCGAAAGCTACCCCTGGATCAAACCCCGCCTCAAATACAAATAGCTCCGCCAAAGTGAGGGGCGCGCAGTTTGGGTGACGCTTCCGCGCAATTCCATTCCAGTGCAATGCCGCGAGAGAGCATGTACCCTGCAATATTCCGCTGGGCTACGTTGCGTGTCGCGCAAGCCATGCGTCGGGAACGGTGAGTAGAGGCTGAGGCATTCCTGGTCTCGCCGAGGTCAAGCCGACCCTGCTGGGGAGTCGCGGACTCTGCGGTTCCTTTGCGCCCGAGGAGCTGCAGTCCCCCCGGGAGGTCTGTTCCTGCGTGTCGAGGACGTTGACTGACTCCAGTTCACTCCGCCAGTGCGTCCATCAATTGGGACGCGCTGGACCTTTCAGGTATCGTGGCGGTAATGGAATCAGTCCCGACGCGAACTCTGAGCTTGGTGCTGTTTGCAGCTGTCGGGCTTGTCGCCTGTTCCAATGGTGGCGGCGGCAGCGTCATGGACGCTGGTACTGACGCCGGCACCGACGCCGGTACTGATGCCGGTACTCTTCCGACGATCAACAGCTTTACGGCCACGCCGAGCAATCTGGCGACGGGGGGTGGCCCGGTGACGCTGGCTTGGGACGTGACAGATGCGACCGGGTTGTCCATCGACCAGAACGTCGGACCGGTGACTCCCGTCACCGTCGGCAACACGACAGTGCTGGTTGGAGTCACAACAACGTTCACGTTGACGGCGAGCAATGCCATCGGAAACAGCACCATGACTGCCGAAGTCACCGTTGCGGCGGTGCCTCCAATCCAAACTATCAATGGGACCGTGGTGGACAATAACGGGCTGCCCGTTCCCGGAGAAACCGTGCTCATTGCGGCCGCAAGTTTCAGTCAGACGGTCGTAAGCGATGGGAACGGAGCCTTCAGCGTACCGGACGTCCCCACGCCCTACGACGCCACGGTCATCGAGACCACGCAGGCAATCCAATACAAAGGTCTCACGCGTCCAGATCCGTCTTTGACCGCTTTCATCTTTCTGTCCGAAAACCCGAGCGGCACTTTGAGCGGACACTTCGTCGGCGGAACGTTTCCCGAGACGTCGGCTTACAAGACCGACTTCATCTTCGCGTCCCCACAGACCGTGAAGAATCTAGGGGACCAACCGTCGGGAACATATTCGTCGACGGTTGAGTGGCCCGGTCCGACCACGACCACGGGCACACTCTATGCCCTACAAATACACAATCTTTCGGGACTTCCAGTTGCCTATCCCGGGTATGGGACTCTGAGCAGCGTAACTCTTCAGGTCGGCGATACCACTGCAGGCCAAAACGTGAGTCTGAGCCCTGTGACAACGGGCACGGTGTCGGGAATAGTCACTTTTCCGACCAACTATAGTTTGCTCTTCAAATCAGTGGCGCTCGCAGTCACTTCTGATCTGACCTTGCCTTTGCTCTCGGATTCCAGCGCAGACGCTGGTTTCATTTATGTTACGCCCGTGATTTCGAATACCACTTTGGTGCTCGCAGCAGCGGCAACGAGCGTGGCCGGGGAATACAGCGCCAGCCTGAAGACGGGTCAGCCTGCGAACGGCTCCGGACTCGAAATAAACATTCCAGCCGCACCCTTGCTGATACGACCAGCGAATTCGGCTACCGGAGTCACCACGCAGACGTCGTTCAGTTGGACTCCGTACTCGGGCGGCGTTTATGAGTTTCGAGCCTCAAGCGGCTCGGGGCCTGCTTTCTATGTCTTAACGGCAGGAACGACAGCCACCCTGCCGGACCTGAGTTCGGCCGGGCTCCCGCTGCCAGGTTCGACCGAATACAGTTGGTCGATTGTCGGCTTGGCGCCGGTGCTGAGCGTTGACTTGCTGGCAGCCCCGGGTGGCATCAACAACCTTGTCCTTAACCTCAGCGAGAGCGTGAGCGCGAGCCAGACCTTTACTACCGCGCCTTGACACCGGAAGGCGCTGCTCGCTAACCCGAATGGACAGGGTGAGCTAAGTCAGCCAGCGAGCTGTCACTGAGAAACCGTGCTCTTCAAACGGTTGCCTGTGCCCGCGTAGTCGTGATTTCCAGTACGACGCACGGCCCGGGTATTGGCTGTTAGGGGGGGCAGGTCAGAGTGGCAATCGGACATGCTTCGTTGGTGCTGCAACACGTCTGTGCCGGGTTACAAGATCCCGCTACGACGCAAGATGCGGCAGAGGCTGCCGATGGGGCAATAATCATCAGGATGACTGGCGTTGCCAGGCCGAAACCGACAAGCATTCGCCGCCGGTAGAAGTTGACATTGGGCACGTCTGCGCCGTTCTCGAGCAGGCCGGCCGCTGCGAAGTGTTTGAGCGCGGTCACCACAACCTCCGGAAGTACATCCGCTTCGGCAGCGATGCCCCCGACAGGTCGTTCTCCGTCGCAGAGCGCCCAAATGCGGCTTGCCGCCGTATTTAAGGAGGATGCCCGGTGCGTCTCCTCTACGTAGAGCAGCAGTTCATCGTCTATTTCTTGGGACACGACGCCGTGGCGACGCGGCCGCGGTACGAATGCGCGCGAAGAGGACATGGTGTGAGCTTAGCATCCCTGTTCTGCCCGTCCGCGAGACTCGACGATGCCTCGGGGACTCGTTCCGCCGCTCCGCGAATACTCCGGAAACACCGCAGCAGGGGTAAGGGTCCCCAACTCCGCGTCCGACCTTTCACGAGCCGGAGGACTACCTGTAAGCCGTGCAGAGGCCCGCACTGAGACTTGCTGGTGTGATGGGGTCCTTGAGAGGAATGCTCCGAGATCGGCGCAGCCCGTCGGCAGTCGGTATTCGGTGCATTCCGCGGGCTGATGGGACTGAGCACGCTCAAATCGTTCCCGCGCGGACGCGGAAAGCAACGGCCGAGCGCATGCCGTTACGTTTCGCGACCTAGAGAATGACGGGGCCTTTCTGGACATCAAGGCGAGCGAAAAGGAACGAATGCCGAACTCGCTGAGGGATGTACGAGCGGAGATTGCGCCTCACGCAGTTCCGGTGCTCGGCCTCGGACTCACTCTGGCGATGGCGGTCGCGACTGGCATTGCCGTCGCGAACATCTATTACAACCAGCCGATGTTGGGCGTGATGGTGCGAGACTTTCATCGCTCGGCAGCGGCCGGATTCATCCCAACTGCTACCCAGCTGGGGTACGCCGCCGGTCTTTTCCTGCTCGTGCCGCTTGGAGACCTCGTCGAGCGACGGCGATTGATCGTCGTCCAGTTTCTGCTCCTCGGCGCAGCGCTCGTGGGTGCAGCGCTCGCGCCGGCACTCGGAGTGTTACTCTTCGCCTCGTTCCTGGTGGGCGCGGCAGCCACTGTCGCTCAGCAAATTGTGCCCTTCGCTGCACAGCTCGCCACGCCAGCAAAGCGGGGCGCCACCATCGGGGCCGTGATGGCAGGTCTGCTTTGCGGCATCCTCCTCAGCCGGACCTTGGCCGGCCTCGTCGCGACACACGCTAGTTGGCGCGCGATGTTTTGGCTGGGGGTCCCCATGGCACTCGCGGCTGGCGGACTGATGGCCGTCACCTTGCCCTACAGCCGACCCGCCTCGACGCTCTCCTACCGAGCGCTGCTCCGGTCCTTGACCCATCTATGGCGCGAGCTCCCCGACTTGCGCACTGCGGCGCTCACGCAGGCGCTCCTCTTCGCGGCCTTTACCGCGTTCTGGACCATCCTGGCGCTGCGACTTGAGCAGCCGCAGTTCAAGCTAGGAGCGGATGTCGCCGGCCTCTTTGGCGTCGTCGGGGCAGTCGGGGTGCTCGCGGCGCCCATTGCCGGCCGGTTGGCTGATCGACGCGGCCCGCATTTGGTGATCGGCGTTGGCGCGACGATCACCTTCGCGTCATGGGCGCTGTTCGGGGTGTGGACGTCCATCGCCGGACTGGTAGTCGGCGTAGTGCTGCTCGACTTTGGTGTGCAGAGTGCACTGGTGTCGAATCAGCACGTAATCTACGCGTTGCGCCCGGAGGCACGAGCGCGAATCAATACCGTTTTCATGGGGACGATGTTTCTGGGAGGCTCCACGGGCTCGGCGGTCGCGGCCGCAGCGTGGCGTCGGGGCGGCTGGACAGCGGTGTCGGTGCTGGGCATGGCATTTGGCCTCGCAGCGATACTCCTTCAGCTATTCGCTCGTCGCGCGCGAAGGAAACGTCCCGCGTCAGCTCAGTAACGCGATGCGCGCGATGGGTTCTGGCCAGGAGGCGCCCACGCGGTCCACGCAGCGGTTGGCAACCGCTCGTCATCGACGATGCAGGCAAGAAGCCTGTCACACCGTGTGTCTGCGCGTTCAGGTCCCTTCCATCTCCAAGGAGAGGAGTACCCTCGCAAGCCCAGCCGCCGAGCCACGCGGGCTGGTGAGTCCAAGAGCCCCCCTCGCTGCGCGGGCCAGCGTCGCCAGCACCTCGGCCGGCCGATCTCGAGCAGGGACGGTGTGAGAAAGCAACGCAAGCACCACCTCACCACGCGTCAACTCGCGCGGACTCCAGCGCGCGCCCTTGCTGTATTTCGTCTCGACGACAACTCCTAGAGGAACGGGGCGTCGCCCTGTCGGCGCGACCGCGCGACTGACTGGAACGCGGAGTTTCTCGCCCGTGGCGTCAGTTCGCACCGACAAGGCTCGTGCGTATGGGTGGACGCGTCCCTTGGCATCCAGCAGCGCGTACTCGTCCGAGTAATACGTGGCGCCGGCCTCCAGCAGCGCCCTCACCAGGGTTGTCTTCCCGGCGCCTGAGGTGCCGGGAAGGATGAGGGCCTTGCCGCGGATGGCCACCACTCCTGCATGGACAAACACGTAGGCTCGGGAATGCTGGGCGATGAAGAGTTGCAGGTCACTCTCCAGCACGTCCAGCGCCCCGCGGTGGGTCAGGCCCCGGGCCAGCAGCTCGCCTTCCGCTTCGACGAAGACACCAGCCGAGGCATGCGCGAGCCTGTACCCTCGCTTGGGAGTCCCCGAGCGCCCGGGCTTCCAGGTGGGCGGCATCCGGAGACGAGCCTCCGCGAGGAGCTCGGCAGTGTCGGTGTCCACTGCGAAGCCAACGCCGAAGGCACTGCCCTGAAGTCGCAGTCTCGGTGCCACGGACGTGGGCAGACTTGCACGCCTGAAGGCCGTCTCGCGAGGGGGCGCCACTCAGTCGTCTCTTGAGCCGGGCCGACGTCGCGCTCGTTTCTCGCGCTCTCGTTTGCTTCACTGGGCGGGAGCCACGTCGGAAGCAGCCGCCGGCGCCGCGGCAGCCTCGTCCTTCGGGACCTGCCAGCCGCCTCCAAGCGCCCGGTAGAGGCTGATGAGCGCCAGGTAGCGCTCGGCGCGCACCGCCGCCAGGTTGAGCTGCGCCGGGAAGAGCGAGTTCTGGTTGGTGGTGACCTCCAGGTAGCTCGAGACGCCGCCTTGGTAGCGGTCGATGGCGAGTTCCACAGCTTCGGTGAGGCTCTTCACCTGAGCCTCGCGCTGGTCGAGGACGGGCTTCAAGGCAGCCGTGTCGTTGAGCGAGCTCGCCACCTCCTGGAAGGCGTTGAGCACGCTCTGCTCGTACGTGGCCTCCGCCTGCTGCCAGCTGGCCCAGGCGGCGTCGTACTGGCCTCTCAACTGCGCACCCTGCAAGAGAGGAGCAAGCCAACCGACGCTGGCGCCCGCGGACCACAGGAAGGAAGGTCCAGTGAAGAGCTTGGTGAGGTCCGGCGTGGCGAGTCCGGCAACGCCTGTCAGGCTGAGAGAAGGAAAGAAGTTCGCCTTGGCGACGCCGATGAGCGCGTTGGCAGCGATGAGTTGCTCCTCGGCTTGATGAACGTCTGGCCGCCGCTTGAGCAGCGAGGAGGGAAGCCCCGGGGGAATGTCCGGTGGGAAGTTGAATTGGGTGAGTGTCCGCCCACGGGGAATGGGCCCCGACGGTCGCGCGAGCAGGAAGGAGAGCTGGTTCTCCTGGTCAGTCACCTGCCGTTTCAGGTCCAAGGCCGTTGCCTGGGCGTCGTTAACCTGGGCCTGACCCGTGGCCACCTCGAGCCTGGAACCGGTGCCCCCCTGGAGGCGTGCCGTGTAGAGCTCGAGCGTCTTCTGGTAGTTCTCGACGGTGGCCTTGGCAATCACAAGCTGTGCGTCGAGCTGGCAGAGGACGACGTAAGTCGACGCCACCTGGGCGATGAGGGTGACAATGACTCCCCGCCGCCCATCTTCAGATGCGAGGAACTGGGCGATGGCGGCTTCGGTGCCGCGGCGAAACTTTCCCCAGAGGTCCAATTCCCAGCTGAAGGAGGCACCGACATTGAATTGTGCGGTCCGAGGCTGCGGTAGGAGCGAGCCAAATGTCGGGGTGGTTTGCCCTGGCAAGAAGCTGCCGCGGCCATAGGAGGCTCCAACGGTTGCTCCGAGGGCCGGATAGGCTTGCGCCCTGGAAATACCTGCCTGCGCGCGGGCTTGCTCCACACGTGCCACGGCGATGCGCAAGTCATAGTTGTTCTGGAGCGCCTCGACGATGAGGCCCTGCAACACGTCGTCCTGGAAGACGCCCCACCAGGGCAAGTCCGCAAAGGACCTCGCATCCGCAGGCTTCACCTGGTCCCGGAAGGACTCGGTCATCTTCACCGGGGGTCGCTGGTAGTCCGGACCGACGGCGCATCCCGGAAGGAGCGCCAGAAAGACGAGGGCGCCTCGAAGGACACGCCCTCTCACGAGTGGCCTCCCGCGCCCTCTGGCGGGACAACCGGAGCTGCGCCCGCTGGCTTCACCACTCCGTCCTTGTGCCCGCTGAGCCTTTCGATGAAGACGAAGAGGACCGGGACCATGAAAATGGCGATGCCGGTGGCGGCCAGCATCCCCATGATGACGACGGTCCCGAGAATTTTTCGCGAATTTCCGCCGGCGCCCGCCGCAAGCCAGAGCGGCACGCAGCCCAGGATGAAAGCGAAGGACGTCATGAGGATGGGCCTTAGCCGGAGCTTGGCTCCGGCCAGCGCGGCCTCGACGAGGGGTCGTCCCTTGTCCAGCTCGGCCTTGGCGAATTCGACAATCAGGATGGCGTTCTTCGCCGCAAGCCCGATGAGCATGATGAGACCAATCTGCCCGTAGACATCGAAGTCGTAGCGTCGAAGGAGCAACCCACCGAAGGCCCCAAGAATGGCGATGGGGGTGGAGAGGAGAACACTGAAGGGCAAGGACCAGCTCTCGTAGAGCGCGGCGAGGATGAGAAAGACAAACACCAGGCTGAGGGCGAACACTTTGGCCGTACCGCCCTCGGCCGCCTTCTCCTGGTAGGACATGTTTGTCCAGGCGATGCTCATTCCGGCCGGCAGCACTTCCTTCGCCGTCTCCTCGACGGCCTTCAGCACCTGTCCTGAACTGAAGCCTGGTTTCGCGCCGCCGAGGAGCTCTGCGGAGCTGAAGAGATTGAAGCGCACGGTGAACTGAGGACCGCTGATGTTCTCGATGCTGACCACCGTGGAGAGCGGCACCATCTCTCCGGTCTCATTCCGGACGTAGAAGCTCTTCAAATCATCGGGTTTGAGCCGGTACTGCGACTCGGCTTGCAGATAGACATTCCAGGTGCGTCCGAAGCGGTTGAACTGGTTAATGTAGGCGCCGCCGAGAAACGCCTGAAGCGTGTCGTAGACGCTGCCCAGCTCGATGCCCTGCTTGAGCACCTTGTCCTTGTCCACCCTGACGAAGAGCTGCGGGACGGCCGGAGCGAAGTTGGGAAGGACGCCCGTAATTTCCGGGCGCTGGCTCAGGGCCCCGGCGAGCTTCAGGACGTTTTGGGTCAGGAATTGTGCTGGGCCGCCGGTGCGGTCCTGCACCATCACGTCGAATCCACCCGCGGTGCCGATGCCGGGAATGGCCGGCGGTGGAAAGGAGCCGAGGCGTGCCTCGGGGATGGCCGCAAACTCGGTATTCAGGTGCCGAATAATGCCTTCCACCCGCTCCTCCGGCGTCGTCCGCTCGGACCAGTTCTTGAATCCGATGAAAGCCGTGCCGGAGTAGCTGGCAGATGTCGAGGAGAGCAGGTTGAGGCCGTTGATGACGTTGTAGCTGCGGACCCCGGGTGTCTTCGCAATAATTGCTTCCACCTTCTTCCCCACCTCCCGGGTCCGCTGCAGCGAGGCCGCATCGGGGAGCTGGAACGCCACCAAGCAGTAGCCCTGGTCCTCAGCTGGGACGAAACCACCGGGAAGGCTTCCGCCGACAATGCCGTCCAGCACCGCCACCCCGGCCAGCAGGAGCAAGGGAATCAGCATTTTTCGGATGAGGCTGCCGCTGATGGCGCCGTAGCGCTCGGTGACGCGCCCGAACCACGTATTGAAGCGCTCGCCGAGACGTCCCACGACGCCCTGGTGCTCGCTCTTGGGCCGAAGCAGGAGCGCGCTCAGTGCGGGGCTCAGGGTGAGGGCGTTGAAGGCCGAGATGAGGACCGAGACGGCGATGGTGACGGCGAATTGCTTGTAGAGGCCCCCGGTGATGCCGCTGATGAAGACTGTCGGAAGAAAGACAGCCGAGAGGATGAGAGCGATGCCGATGACCGGGCCTTGCACTTCCTCCATCGCCTTGAAGGCGGCGTCCCGGGGCGACATTCCCTCCTCGATGTGGTGCTCCACCGCTTCAACCACCACAATCGCGTCGTCGACCACCAGGCCGATGGCCAGCACCAACCCCAGCAGCGAAAGGGTGTTGACCGTGAAGCCGAGGACGGGAAAGACGGCAAATGTTCCGACGAGCGAGACGGGCACCGCAATCATCGGAATGAGGGTGGCCCGCCAGGACTGCAAGAAGATGAAGACGACGATGATGACCAGCACCATCGCCTCGAGCAGTGTCTTGACGATGTCCCGCATCCCCTCGCTGATTTGAAGCGTCGTGTCGAGCGAGACGTCGTAGTCGATGCCAGGCGGGAACTTCTCCTTGAGCTCGACGAAGGTTTTCCGCACGCCGGCCACGACATCGAGCGCGTTGGAGCCTGGCGCTTGCTGGACGGCGATGACGCCTGCGGGCTGTCCGTTGAAGCGGCCCTCCTGCATGTAGGTGGTCGCCCCGAGCTCGATGCGAGCGACGTCCTTCAGCCGCACCATCGAGCCATCCGGATTCAGGCGGACGACGACATTTCCGAAGTCCTCGGCGGTGACGAGCCGTCCCTGTGCGCGCACGGTGTAGGTGAACTGCTGGTTAGGGGGCGCCGGCTCCGCGCCGATTTGCCCGGCCGGATTGACAGTGCTCTGCCGCTGCACGGCACCCGAGAGGTCGCTTACCGTGAGACCAAGCCGGCTGAGCAAATCCGGGTTCACCCAGATGCGCATGGCGTAGGCGGCCGAGCCGTAGAGGACGACGTTGCCGACGCCGGGGATGCGCTTGAGCGCGTCGATGATGTTGATGGTGGCGTAGTTGCCGAGGAACGTTCCGTCGTAGCGATGGTCCGGCGAAAAGAGCGAGACGATGATGAGCGGGAACGAGTACGAGGGTTGGATGGTGACGCCGTTGACGACCACCGACTGTGGCAAGCTGGACTGGGCTTGGGAGTAGCGGTTCTGTGCCAGGACGTTGTCGGTATCGATGTCCGAGCCCACCGCGAAGGTGACGACCATGCTCATGGTCCCATCGCTGCCATTGGTGGACTTCAGGTACAGCATGTTCTGCACGCCATTCATCTGCTGCTCGATGGGCGTCGCCACCGATTGCTCCACCGTCACCGCATCGGCACCGGTGTAGGCGGTGGAGAGTTGAATCTGCGGGGGGACGACGTTGGGAAACAGGGCGATGGGGAGACCGGTCAGCGCCACCACGCCGGCAATGACCGTGAAGATGGCAATGACAATCGCCACAATCGGCCGCCGGATGAAGAACGCGGACATGGTCTCGTTTCCCCTCCGGGTTACCCTGGCTAGCGAACCGAGCCGGCCGGTGGCGTAGGGGTGGCGGGCGCAGGCTGTGGCTTCACCAGCGTGCCGTTGGTGACCTTCTGCAGTCCCTCGGTGATGACGCGTTCGCCCGCCTCCAGGCCCGACGTCACAATCCACTGCCAGCCGACCCGTCGTCCGACCTCGACCGTGCGAATGTGGACCTTGTCGTCAGCCGCGACGACGGCCACGGTGAAAGTGCCCTGAATTTCCGTCACCGCCGCCTGAGGAATGAGCAACGTGTCAGCGCCCAACCCGGGCAACGCGCCACGGACGCGGGCGTATTGCCCGGGGCGTAAGAGGGCCTTGGGGTTGGGAAAGACGGCCTCCAGCTGGATGGTGCCGGTGGTGGTCTGCACCTGGCGCTGCAGAGCGATGATGAAGCCCCGGTAAGGGTAGACGCTGTTGTCGGCGAGGATGAGCTCGAGGGGACCGGGGCCGCCGTCCCGCATTTCGGCCAGGCGCCTGTTCATCTCGGCCGTGTCCTGCTCCTCGAGCTGGCGGGCCTTGGCTGCATACCGGAGGTACTCGCCCTCGGACGCGTTGAAGATGACCTTCGAGGGTTCCACCTGGGAGATGGTGGTGAGCAGCGTCGGCGTCCCTTGTCCCACCAGGTTGCCGACGTTCACCAGCGTGGTCCCGGCGATGCCGTCCACCGGCGAGTAAATTTTCGTGTAGGAGAGATTGAGTTTCGCCTGCTCCAGGGAGGCCTTGGCCGTCTGCACCTGTCCGACTGCGGATTCCTGGGTGGCAATGGCATTGTCCAGGTCCTGCTGACTGATGGCCTGCTTGGCAGCGAGGGGGCGGTAGCGCTGCACCGTGATGTTGTCCCTGGTCAGCATGGCTTGCGCCTGCGCCAGGTCCCCTCGGGCCTGGAGAACCTGGGACTGGTACTGCCGCGGGTCGATGGTGAAGAGCAGCGTGCCCGCCTTCACGTAGGCGCCATCCTTGTAGGCCTGCGAGTCGAGGAAGCCGGCGACGCGTGCGCGAATCTCGACGTTGATGTAGCCGTTCACCGTCCCGACGAACTCGGTGTAGACGGGGACGTCTTCCTTCACCACCGTGGCGAAGAGGACTGTCGGTGGCGGTGGTGGTGGGGGGGTCTTCTCGCCACAGCCCAAGGCCAGTCCGAACGCGAGCCACGCGAGCAACCGTGGGCGGAATGACATGCAACCCCCTCCTCGGCTCAAGACGGCGCCCAGCCCCCGACGCGAGTGGCGCGCAATATCCACGATTCGCTCAGGGATGGCTACACCCGGGGTGGTGCCCTCGGGTACTTCTGCCGAGGACGTTCGCCTGTGACTGGCTTGCCCGGAGAGACGTCGCGAAGGCAACGCCCTCGCGGCGGAGAGCGTCTCTAGAAGAGGCTCTCCGGGACGAAGACTATGTCTCCGGGGAAAAGCTTGAGGTTCTTCTCGCGGCCGGTGCCGATGTCCGCCACCCGGACACGGATTTTCGTTTCCTTCCCGTCGATGAGGCGCGTCACCGCCACGTCGTTCTTGCTGGCCAGTTTGCTGAACCCCCCGGCCACGGTGATGGCCTGGATGATGGACATCTCCTCGTCGTAGGGGAACGTCCCGGGCTTCTGCACCTCGCCGAAGACAAATATTTTCTTGCTGTTGTACTCCCGCACGAGGACTGACACCTGGGGCCGCTTGAGGTACTTCTCGCCGAGGCAGTGGGTAAAGACGTCGGCGGCGCTGCTGCCGTTGAGCCCCTCCACCTTCACCTTGCCGCAGAGTGGAAAGTCGATGGTGCCGCCAGGACTGACCCGGTAGGGACCGGAGAGGTCGGGTTCTTCGAAGACGCGCACCTCGAGGAGGTCGCCAGCGCCGAGGGTGCTGGAGCTGGGTTGCACCCCCTGCGTGCGGGCAACGTCTGCGCCCTCGCTGGTGGAGACGGTGCCGCCCCGCGGGGCGACACAGCCGGCGGCCAGCAGCAGCAGCGACAGGGGGATGCGGCTCGGAGGAAACGTCACGCGGGGACGCACTCTAGTACGTGAACGTCACCTGCACGTAGGGCTGCCACTGCGTGTAGTTCAGCGTGTCCAACGTGTCGGTGCTGGTGTGGTGGGCGACCAAGAAGCCGGCACCGACGATGAACCAGCGCAACACCTGATACTCGCACAGGAGGTTCGCCGACAGCTGGGTGTCGTTTCGGGACGCGGTGGGGGTGGTGGGGTCGCCCTGCGCGAAGTCGAAGAAGTCGTACGCGGCGGTGAGGCTCAAGGAGAGGCGGCCCCCGAGAAATACCTTCCCGTTGATGTAGGGACGGTCGTCGATGTAGCTGCCGTTTCCGCTCACCGGGTAGACGTCGCGCAAAAAGCCTACCGAGAGACTGGCGAGCTCGGTGGCGTGCCAGGTCACCTCCGCTTGGCCAATGACGGTGGAGAGGTGGCCTGTCCCGAAGCCTTGCGCCCAGCCCACCTTGAAGATGACGGCCAGCTTGGTGGTGATGAGGCCGGCCAGTCCCACCTGCAGCTTCAGCTCCGAGGCATCCGGGTTGACGGTGGTGTTGCTGTAGAAGCGCGCGTCGTAGCTGCTGGTGAAGAGGAAGGCTGTCTGGGGCAGGAATTTGAGCCGGACGTCGAGGCCCGAGGTGAGGTCCTGGTAGTTGTACTGGCTGAGGTTGGCCGGGTTGCAGGGGGAGGTTGGGTCCGCGCACGCCGGGTCGCCCGGGGCCACCCCCGAGTACTGGGAGAACAACTCCACGCCGTAGGCGACGTGGGGCACAATCTCCAGCGCACCCCCGCCGGGCCGGATGGGGACTTCCAGACGAGCCTGGTTGTAGAGAGAGATGACGCCGACGGGGATGGAGGGCGTATAGGTGTTGGCGCTCCGGCTGAAGGTGTCGCCGATGTTGAAGCCGATGACCCCGTTCTTGTTGAAGGAACCGTGCAGGTCCGCGGCGGCGTCCAGCCGGCTGGCGTAGCTGTCCCCGGGGGTAATCCAGCCCGTGTACCAGAGGTAGTCGACGTCGCCGCTCAACCCGAAGCTGTTGTTGTCTCCATCGATTTCGAGATTCACCCCGGGCCGGGTGTGAAGAATCATCTCGCCGTCGATGGCAAAGGGCGCCCCGGGCGCGGAGCTGGTGGGCAGGATGACGGCCGCCGAGTTGTACTCGAGCTCCTCGGTTATGTAGAGGTGGAGCCGACCAGGACCAATCTTGAAGCCGTTTTCCTGGGGCTTCTCCCCGGAGAGCACCTCGGGAGTCCCGTCCGTGCTGTCCTGCGCCTGGGCCGCTGCCTCGGAAGGCGCCAGCAGCAGCACCCAGGTGGCGAAAACCCCAACGGCAATTTGGTGCGGACGCCTCATGCCTACGGCGAACCCCTTGGGCTCATAGGTTTGGGTCCGTGCCCCCGTCCCCTACGCGCTACGGCGCAGCGCGTAGGCACGACATAGCACGCACTCCCGGACCCATTCCAACAATTGGGTGGCGCGCTTCCCGGCCGCCAAGTTCAGCCCGGCTGCAGGTCTACACCTGCTATTTGACGGGACTGGCCGGTGGTGGACAGATGGTGGCGATGGGCGGCGTCGGGGGATTGGTCGGGTCGCCACCGGGAAGGTCGGTGGGCACCACCACCTCGACGCTCAAGTTCTCATCGGTGCGAAACGCGAGCTGGCCGATGCACTGCTCGGCCTCGGCGCGGAGTTGCTCCACCTTGGACTGGGCGATGCTCACTTTCGTGTACTCGTGGTCCGCAGTCGTCTGGTCCTTCTTGGCCACCGCCTCCTGGAGCGCGACGTCGGACTGCTCCGAGATGCGTAGCAGGCCCTTCACCTGGGTGAGTTTCTCGTTGACGCAGTTGAGCTTCACCACGTCCTTGGTATTTCGGGCTTCTTCCAGCTTGGCCAGCACGACCTTCAAGGTGCCGCGCATCTGCGTGATGTAACCGGCGCTTCGGCTGATTTTCTTCCCGTCCGGCACCTCGGAGGCCTTCTCCTCGGGGAGGGTGAGGGATGTGGGCGCCGCGGGTGTGCGCGGGGGCGGAGGCTGACTCTGCGCGAACGCCAGCGGCGCGGCGAGCAGGACGGGAAGGAGGAGATGGGCGCGCACGGAAGGGGTCACTGTGCAGTTAGGTTAGGGACCGCCTCACCGGCGTGTCAAACCCGAGGTGGGGTGTTTTCCGCCCACCGCCCGGCTCTCGGTCTACTGCGAGGCAGTGAAAAGGAAAGGGTACTGGACGGCCACCTCGTCCGGCGGCTTGAAGGGGAACACCCAGGAGCGCATGAGGCTCGCGATGCACAGGCCGACCTCGGCGCTGCCCACCGAGTTCTCCTCGATGCGGATGTCGCCGGCGCGGCCGGCAGGGGTGATGTTGAAGCGCACCACCACCTTGCCCTTCAGCGTCGGGTTGCGCTTCAGCTCCTTCTCGTAACAGCCGCGGATGGCGGTGAGACGGGCCTTGATGTAGCGGGCCAGCGCCTCGCGGTCCACGTCGGCGCTGTCCACCTCGGGCGAGGCCGCAGCCACCTTTCCGCTCACCCGCGCATCGCCTTTGTTGCCGAGCGAGACGTTGCCGCCGCCGGAGGTTCCCACCTCGCCAATGCCTGCCGCCGAGCCGGAGCCGCCCCCACGCGCACTGCCCACGCCGCCGGTGGTGGCCACCACCAGGCCGCCCTGGGCGCCCTTGAGCGCCGAGGCCACGTCCTGGGTGCCGGTGCCCTCGCCGAGCAAGTCCTTGAGCGCGCCCTGGCTACCGGCCGAGCCAAGAATCTTCAGGATGCCCTTGCTCTGCACCTTCTGCGCAATGGCCGCCTTGCGTGCCTCGTCCGAGGCGGGCTTTTCCTTCTTCTTGGGGGTGTCCTTCTTCTCCACCTTTTCCTCGCCCTTTGGCTCCTCCTTGGGCTTTTCCGGCTCGGGAGGCTTGGGCGGGACGAGAAGCTTGGCGAAGCGGTCCGGGAGCTCGTCCAGGGCCAATTCGGAGTCTGGCGGCTTGGGGGTGAGCGCGATGCACGCCGCGCCGGTGAAGTTGAGCAGGACCGACACCGCGAGGATGCCGAAGAAGACGTGGTCCATGGAGGACCACACCGTGCCCCGGTATTCCTTGGGGAGCTCCATCCGCGTCGGCGCGGGAGCAGGCGGGACGAACTGAAAGAGGAGGGTGACTTCCCCCAGCGACACCTTGCCCTTGGCCGTCTCGTTGAGCTGGAACGCGTAGACGCTGCCTCGTTTGACGGCCATGCGCTGGCTGCGTAGGGCGGCGAAGTCCAGGTCCTTGTCCCCGATGCGGACCCGTCCCTCCATCCGCTCGGTGAAGAGCAGGTAGTAGTGCGTTCCCCGGAAGTCGAAGACGGGGAAGCTGGCCGGCAGGTTACTGGCGGGGATGACGAAAGTGTTTTTCGAGTCCTGACCCACCGAGACGCTGTCCGGGCGTCGGATGTGCCGCTCCTCCACAATCTTTCCGCCCTGGATGATGCCGACACGGAGGATTTTGGCGGTAGACGAGGCGCGAGTCATGGGGGCCCTAGAAGGGGTCGTGCTCGACGCTCTTCGGCACCTTGCTGAGGAAGCTCTCGGTGCGATTCAACTCGTCGAAATTCAGGTTTTGGCGCTGGAGAATGTAGAAGGCTTGCGGCTTCTGGATGCGTCCCTCGACGGTGATGGCTTCCAGCTTGATGACTTTCCGGCCCGCCTTGTTGCGCGCATCCTTCGAGACTTTGGGCGCCGGGACACTCGGGGCTGGCGTCGTCCCGGCGCTCGACTGAGCGAGCGCCAATGGCGCGCCCAGGAGCGCGAGGGCCAGACACGCGGCGCGGCCGCGAGGGGTGGAGGGTTTCGTCATTTGTCGCCCGTCCCGAGCTTAGCAGGGGCCTGCGAGGGCGGGGTGTCGGAGAGCTTCGAGGCAGGCTTACTGCCTTTGGGCGGCTTGGCGGCCGGCGCCGGCGCGTCTGACACCTTGGACGCGGGCTTGCTCGCCGCGGTGGCCGCCTCCTTGTCCTTCTCCACCTTGCGCAGCTGGTCCTTCTTCTCCCGTTCCCGCCGGCGTTGCTCGCGGTCGATGCCCTTGGCAGCGTCCTTCAGGTACTGGTCCACCCGGTCGTCTGTCCCACCCTTGTCACGGTACGTCTTGAAGTAGGCGATGGCCCGGTTCATCCGCTCGACGGTGTCCACGCCGGGCAGCTCGGAGTCCAGGTTGAGGATGGCAAGGTTGAAGTAGGTGTCGGCCAGTGCGGGCTGCAGCAGCACCACCTTCTGGTACTGCGCGTCGGCCTGCGCGAGCTCCGCCTTGCCCCGGTAGGCGTTGCCCAGGTTGAGGCGCGCGGGGATGAAGTCCGGGGCGAGCGCCACCGCCGCCTCGAGCTCGCGCACGGCCCCATCGAAGTCCCCGGCTTCCACGAGCATGACACCGTAGTTGTTGCGCGCCTCGGCGAAGTCCGGCCGGCTCTGGGCGGCAGCACGGAATTCCTCGAGCGCCAGGGGGCGTTGCTTCAGCCGCAGCAGCGTGGCCCCGAGCAGGTTGTGGGTGACGGCGTCGCTGGCTTCCACGGCGCGGGCATTCTCCAGGACGAGCTTACTCAGCTCGTACTTCCCCTCGCGAAAGTAGGCCTGCGCCAGGAGCTGCATGGTGCGGACGTTGCGCTCGTCGTCCTTGAGCACCTTCTTCGCTTCCGTCTCGGCCGCCTGGGGCTGGTTGAGCTCCAGGAGCGAGAAGGCCAGCGCATTGCGGGGGCCGGCGGCCGTGGGCGAGGCGACGCACCGCGCGGAAGCCAGCTGCTGTGCCTCCTGGGCCCGGCCCTGCCGACAGAGCAGGCGCCCCAGGAAGTCCCAGGCGGCCTCCTGGTCCGGGGCCAACGCCAGCGCCTGACGGTAGTGCTTCTCGGCGGCATTGAGGTCCCCTCGGCGCTCGGCGAGGACGCCGAGGTCCGTCCAGGCGTGGTCCAGCTTCGGGTCTCGGTCGAGCACCTCCCCCAGCGCCCGCTCGGCGCCGGGCACGTCTCCGGCCTGGGCAAGCTGCACGGCGCGGGCGAAGCCTTCCCGCGCCCGCGGGTCGTTGGTGACAGGAGGCACCACTTTGGGCGGCGGAAGCCCGTTGAGCAGCCCCGAGGAGGGTGAAGCCCCCGGCGGCGGCGTGGCCGCCGACGCGGCCGGTGCTGGCTTCGGTCCTGAGGCGCACCCGAGACACAGGGCGAGCGTGGCCAGTCCACCGAGGTGGCGCGGTCTCACTTGTCGCCTCCGGCGGGAAGCTTCTGGGGGGGGACGGCGTCGGCGGGGGCAGGCCGCCCCTCGAGTGTCACCACCATGCCGTCGGGGTGGGTGACGTCCAGGGCGACGCTGGACTTCGGGTCCTTGAGGACGGGGTACTCCTTGGGACGGTAGCGGTTGAGCGCCTCCAGGGTGCGCTTCGTCCACTCGTCATTGATGCGGTTTTTCCGGGCCTCGGCCAGGGTGGCGACGTAGCTCTCCACCGCCTTGTCCTCAAGCGCGGCGGTCTGCTGCTGCAGCTGGTCCTGGTAGGAGGCCACCGCCTCGTCCCCGAGGTGCTTCACCTCGGGCGGGGTGGGCGTCTCGAGGATGGTTTGCCCGAAGCGCTCGAGTGCGAAGCCTTTGCGGTACAGCGAGGCCAACGTCCATTCCAGGCGCTTGTACTTGAAGACTTCCTGGTACGCGTCATTCACCTTCTTCACCCCGGCCCGCTTCACGGTGAAGCTCTTCTCCAGGGCCTTCCCGCGCCCACCGATTTTCAGCCGGTCAAACTCCTTGAATTCATACTCGCCCAGCTGGAAACGGGCCTGGGCGGCGGCCTCAGCGGCGAGCGGGGCAGCTTCGGGCTTCAGCCCGCGGCGGTCGAACTCGCGCGCCGCCTCCTCAAAGGCCCGGCGCGCGGCGCGCTCGTCCCCGAGCTTCTGGAAGGCCTCGCCGATGCGCTTCTGGGCGTCCACCACCAGCTCGGCCTGCTGGGGTTTGCTGGAGAACTTCTTCACGAAGGCCTCCAGGGCTGAAATTTCGCCCTTCGGGTCTCCCTGCTTCTCGTAGAGGAGCGCGGCGCGGTACTGGTTTTTCGGCGCGTCCTCGGCGGTGGGGAAGAGCTCGACGTAGCGGGTGAATGTCTGCGCCGCCTCGCGGTAACGCTGCTGGCCTTCCAGGAGGCGCCCGGCGTTGAAGAGGGCGGCCTCCCGGTTCTTGCTGGCCGGGTAGTCCTTCACCAGGCGCTGGTAGTTGGCGACCGCCTTGTCGAAGTCGTAGGTGTTCTCGGCGTTGACCGAGACCCGGAAGAGCGCCGAGTCGGCGAGCTTGCTGTTGGGGTACTCGCGGAAAATGCGCTCGTACAGCTTGAGGGCCGACTCGAAACGGCGGGTATTCTCGTAGGCCACCGCGGCGTTGTTGAGCGCCTTGTCGGCGAATTCGTTCTTCGGGTCCTCGTCCACGAGCTCGATGTACTTCTTGGCCGCTCCGTCGAAGTCGCCCTTGGCCATCAACTCGTCGGCGAGCTTGAAGCGGCCGGCGAGCTTGAACTTGTTGAGGTCCTTATACAGGTCGCTCTTGGGGTCGATGACGCTGGTGTTCTTCGCCAACCGGGCCGAGACCTCCTCCACGGCCTTCCAGTCCTTGTCGACCAGGTAGCTCTCGACGATGAGGTTGGTGGCGAACTTGGCCACCTCGTTCCTGGGGTAGGCGTTGATGATGAGCTCGAAGCGTTTGCGCGCCTCGGGAAAGTCGTTGTGCGCGTAGTAGAGCTCGGCCGCTTTGTAAGCCACCCCCGCCGCCTTGTCGTCCTTGCCGTAGGCCGTCACGTAGGCATCGGAGGCGGCGATGAAGTGCTTCTCCACCTCGGCCAGCGGAATGGGCTTCACCTGCTCGCCCTCGGGCCGGTCCTTGCTGCGCAGCACGGGGTAGGCGGCCAGCTTCTTGTCTCGTGCCAGCTGCTCGAGCAACTTCTGCCAGGCCAGCACCGAGTTGAAGGCCGCGTCCTTGGCGTAGCGCGTGTCGGCGGTGGAGTCGCGGATGGCGTCGTAGTTTTTCGCCGCCTCGGCGAACTGCAGCGAGTTGTACTGACACTCGGCGGCGAAGAACTGCACCTCGTAGGCATTCTTGCTGCGCGGGTAGCGCTGCAAGTAGGCGGCGTAGGCGCGGGCCGCAATCTCGAAGGCGGACTTGGCCTGGTCGAGCTTTCCCTGCTGCTTGAGCGCCAGGGCCTGCTGGTGGTGGTAGACGGCGCTGCCGTAGAGGCTCTTCTCCGCCAGCGTCTGCACCTGGGTGATGAAGTCCGGGTTGCGCTTGTGCTTCTCGTACCAGGCGGTGCCCGGGCCATACGCCGTGGCCAGCTTCTCGGACTCCTTGAAGGCCTCGTCCAGCTTTCGGTCCCGCTCGTAGGCCTCCACAATCCGCTGCTGGACGAAGGGCGCATCGTCCATGAGCGGATTCTTGGCCAGGGCGAGCTGGTAGGCGGCCACTGCCTCGGCGTGGCGAGTCTGGTCGAAGAAGACGTCCCCCATCTTCTTGTACACCTCGGCCTCATAGGGGCGCGGTCCGAGCTTGGCGAAGGTGGCCTTGGCCCTGTCGAGCGAGCCCCACTTCTCGTCGGCGAGGCTGATGGCGGCGTACTGCAGTGCCTCGTTGCGGAGGTCCCCGCCGGCCTCGGTCCCGGCCTCACGCTTCTGTGCCTCGTAGTAGTCGGCCAGGGCAAGGAAGCGGGCCACCGCCTCGTCGAAGCGGTCCATTTTGTAATACGTCCAGCCGAGCTTGTAGAGCGCCTTGTCGTAGAGCGGGCTCTCCTTGTCCTTGACCGCGGCCTCGTAGGCCTCCAGCGCCTTGGCCAGCGCTCCAGCGTCGTTGTAGGCGTCGAAGTAGTACTCGCCGATGCGCACCCAGGCCTCGGTGACGAACTTGCTCTTCGGGTAGCGCCCGATGAGCGTCTTGTAGGCGACCTGCCCGTTCTCGAAGTCGTTCTGCTTCTCCAGGCAGTAGCCGAGCAGGTAGTAGGCCGCGTCGTTGAGCTTGTAGGCCGGGAAGTGGGTAATGAGTTGCTGGTAGATGGCGATGGACGGCCGGAAGTCGGGCAGCGGCTCAGGAGGCGGCTCGGCATTGGGGTTGGACTCCGTCGCCTTCAGCTTCTCCTCGAAGTCGCGCATGGCGAGCAGATGGTCGTCGCTGGAGCGCTCGTAATAGAGCTCGGCCAGCCGGAACATGACGTCCGGTGTGTAGCGAGCGTCGTCCGGGTACCGCTGGAGAAACTCCTCGAACTGGGCGATGGCGTCCAGGCGCTCCTTGCGCTCGATGATTTCCAGGTCCCGGATGGCCTTCTCGTAGGAGGCGGCCAGCGCGCTGCGTCGCTCCTCGTACTTCTTCTGCACCACCAGCTGGACGTCGTGGCGAAACTCCGCCGCCTCTGCCTCGTAGGAGTCGATGGCAGCCGCAATGTCGTCGAGTTGACGCTGCTCCTCGGGGGTGCGGCCCAGGCCCCGCATGGGGTTGGCCTTGGGCACAGCGTCGGGAGAGACGTCCGTCTTGGCCTCGTCCTCGCTCGCCGGTGGCACAGCGGCCGGTGGGGGGGGTGCTGGCTTGGACTTGGCGGCAGTCGCCTTCTTCGGTGGCACGGTGGCCGCTGGCGAAGTCGGAGTCTGCGCCGTCACCAAGAGGAGAAGCGGAAGAAGGACCATGGGCTAGTCGACGTCCTTCAGGACTTCCTTGAACTCGTCGTCCAGCACCTTCAGCTCGAGGTCCTTCTGTGCGGACGTCTTCTGGATGTCGGCCGTCTTGTCGCGCTTTCTGGTGAAGGCCACGTCCACCACGCCGACGTCGGCCTTCAGCACCAAGTCATAGAACTGGCCGCGGACGCGGCGGAAGCTGTCGAAGGCGATTCGGCCCACCAGCTGGCCGGCCTCGCCCGAGGCCTTGGTGACGTCGCCGTTGTACTCCTGCAAGAGGCGCTGCTCGGCCACCACCTTGTCCCGAATCTCATCGCCCTTCCGCCGCACCCGGGCCTGCAGTGCCACCTTGGCGGCCTCGTTGCGCTTGGCCATCGCGTCCAGGAGCTCCCGGGTGGCATGAGCCCGGGCGATGACTGCCTGGGCAGCCGGGTCAGTGAGCCGGGCCTCGGCCTGGGCAATAATCTGGTGGGCCTGCGACTCGACGGAGATGACTTCCGCCCGCAGCTGCTCCTCGCCGGCGAGCGAGGTGTCCACCTTGGCCCGGGCGTCGGCCAGCTCGGCGCGCACGGCGTTGACTTCCTTCTCCAGGGCCAGGGCCGACTGCTGCTCGGTGCGCACCCGTTCCTGGAATGCTTTCTCGTCGGAGGCGCTTCCCTTGCGCTGCCCCCGGGTGTCCACCACCCACTTCTGGACCGCGGCCAGCACGGCATTCAGGCTCTGCAGCTCGTAGCCGAAGTGGAAGGCCTCCCGGTCCAGGACGTCGATTTTGTCCTGCATCGCTTTGCGCCGGCTGGCCACTGCGACACCGGACGTCGGCAGCGAGGCCAGCTGGGTCCTGGCCGTGGAGTCGCCCGAGCGCAGGGCGGCCAGCTGCGCCTGCTCGTCGGCGGTGAGCAGCGGGCCCACCAGCTCCGACTCGACGGCGGTGAGCGACTGCTCGGCGCTGAGCAGGGCGTTGGAGATGGCGTCGGAGCGCGTGTAGCCTTCCTGGAGAGCGGGAAATGCCTCCATCCCGCGCTCGCCGAGCGCCTTGAGGATGCGGTCGGCCAGGGTTTGTCCGTCGCTGACGCCCCGTCGCCCGTCCTCCATGGCCCGCACCACGGTGAGCGCGTCGCCCACCTCGGACTGGGTGTTGGCCCACTTCAACGCGACCGGCGGAAGCAGGCTATTGACGTCGAGGTTGCGCTCGTTGCGCAGCAAGAGGTTGTCGAAGTAGGCCACCGGGTCCTTGTTCACGTTGAGCAAGGCATCGAGCTCGTCGCGCACCGGGGCGTAGCTGTTGATGACACCGTTGTACGTCTCGGTCGCCTCGCCGTAGCGCTTCAGCTTCAGGAGCAGGTGCGCCTGGAGGATTTGGGCCTCCGGGGCCAGCGTCGAGTCAGGGGCCACCAGCAGAAGGATGTCGGTGGCGTTTTTCGCCCCCTCGAAGTCGCCGGCGCGGACCTTGGCCCAGGCCGTCTCGTAGATGCTTTCCGGGAAGGCGTCGCTGTCGCGCGGCACCTCCTGGTAGCGGTCGATGGCCTCGGGAAACTTGCCCTGCTCCACCAGGACCCGGCCCTCGGAGAGGTTGGCCAGCTCCACCACCTTTTGCTCCTTGGCGTCCTTGGGCTTGCTCTTCGACACCTGGCCGAAGCGGGCCAGCGCGGCGTCATAGTTGCCGCGCTCCACCTCGCCCACTCCGAGGAAGTAGAGCGCCTGCAGCCGGTAGCGGCCGTCTGCCTGGGCCGCCAGCGGCTCGAAAACCAACGCCGCCTGGCTGAGGCGCTCGTCGCGGGGCACGTCGGTGCGTTTGAAAAGCCACTTGCCGTAGATGTAGGCCAGCTCCGGGGGGAGCTCCCCGCCCGGCCCCCGGGCCCGCTGGATGTAGGGCTCGATGTTGGAGAAGTCATTCAGCCGGCTGGTGGCATCGAGGTACTCCCCCAGGGCCTCCCGGTAGCGCGGGCTCTCCAGGGTGAGCAGCTCACGCAGGTACACCCGGGCGCTGCCCCAGTTGCCCTGCTGGTAGAGGGCGTCTCCGAGGTAATAGAGCGCCTCGGGGTACTTGGCGTTCTTCTGAAACGTCTTGTCCCCCACCAAGTCGTAGAAGAGGACGCTGGCGGTGGTGTAGTCGCCGAGCAGGTATTGAATCTCGCCCTCCGAGAAGCGCCGCAGGAGCGCCTCCTCGCCTGTCGGCTCGGCCTGGCCCACGTAGTGGGTCTCCACCACCTGGAGATTGTCCTCGGCGTTCTTGGCCTGGGCCTGCACCTGCTCCACCTGCGCGGCGAGCTGGGCGGTGGACCTGACTTGCGCCGACGCCAGGCCGGAGAGCAGCACCGGCAGGAGCGCGACCCACGTCGCACGTCGCATTACTTCTGCTCCGCCTGTCCAGCCGGCGCGGCCGGCTTCGTCCCTTCGCCCTGGGCGGACTTCAGGCCAGCGTCCTTGGTGACCTCGACGTCGTAGCGGACGGCGGGCCGGTCTTTGAGGTCGGCGGTGAGGCCGCCCTTCTCGTAGCCCACCACCTTGACGTTGGTGACTTTGCCCGGCTCGGCGTTGAAGGTGTAGCTGGAGGTGACGGTGAACTTGTAGCCCTCCAGGTAGCTGAAGACGCCATAGCCCCGGCCCTTGTAGACGAGCCGCACCGCGATTTGATGCTGACCGGGCACAATCCGGCCGTTGAAGATGTCCAGCTCCTGCCGGTTGGCGAGGTCGCCGTTCCTGTCCACCTTGGTGAAGATGGGGGCGCCGTCGAGCGCATAGGCGACCGACTCGAGCGCGAAGGTGCCGCCCATCTCGTTCTTGCTGGAGATGACGGCGCGCGCGCCGGAGGAGATGTCCCCTCCCAGCACTGTCTCCTGCAGCAGGAGGAGTCGCGCCTTGGTGCGGTAGATTTTTTCCTTCAAGTCCACCACCTGCTCCTCGAGCGTCTTCACCCGGGTGTTGAAGGCGTCGCTGGCGGTGGAGGGGACGGCGGTGTCCGGTGCCTTGGCATCGGCCGGCGGCGGCGCGGGCACGATGTCCGAGGCAGGGGGCGCCTCCTGTCCCCCAAGCTTCTGTGCCGGCGGTGGAGGGGCCGGAGGGTTGTCCGGCGCGCCGGGAGGGGCAGAGACCGTCGTCTTGGTCGCGGACTGCGCCAGGACGGGAGGCCCGAGGAGAAGAACCGCGCTAGCGAGGGCGACGACGTGGGTGCGGCGCACAGAACGGCTCCTGTGAAGAGGGGCCCCTAGAGAGGAGGACGCGGCTTTCTCGGGGGCAGACATACCATGCCCAACACCCGACCGCCGTTCCGGCGCCGTCCAGCTCAGCCGCCCTTTTTCAACTCCGTCAGCACGAGCTTGGCCACTGCCTTCAATGTGTCGAAGACACCGACACCGGTGGGGGCCACGGCCTGGTATTCGGGGGAGCCGCGGACGTTGAGCAGTGCACGGAGCTCCTCCACCGCGACGGCGTTGGGAAGGTCCCGCTTGTTGTACTGCACAACCGTGGGTACCTTCGCCAGGTCGTACCCCTGCTCGGCAAGGTTGACCTTGAGGTTCTCGTAGGACTCCTGGTTGGCCTCCATCCGCTCCACCTGGCTGTCGGCGACGAAAACCACTCCGTCCACCCCCTTGAGGATGAGCTTGCGGCTGGCGTCGTAAAACACTTGGCCCGGGACCGTGTAGAGGTGAAAGCGCGTCTTGAAGCCGCGAATCTCTCCGAGGGAGAGCGGGAGGAAGTCGAAAAACAGGGTGCGGTCGGTCTCGGTGGAGAGCGAGATGAGCTTGCCCTTCGTCTCGGGATTCGTCTTGTTGTAGATGTACTGCAAGTTCGTCGTCTTCCCGCAGAGCCCTGGCCCGTAGTAGACGATTTTGCAGTTAATCTCGCGGGATGAGTAGTTGATGAAGGACATTGGTTTTAAGTTTTCGTGTTTACTCGCTGAACAGGTTGTCGATGTCGTCGTCGGAGATTTCAGCAAACGGCGACGGCATGCCTCCGGGGCTTTCCGTCTTCTTAAGGAGCGCCTCGAAGATTTTCGCTAGCTCGTCGGAGGCCTTCTTCACCCGGAGTCGCACCAGCCCGAGTGAGGTGCTGGTTTCGAAAATGACGACCAGCACCACCCGGCTGCCCACGATGGTCATGTACAACGACTCGTGCGCGCCTTCGTGAATCTGGTTGGGGAACTCGCTCTCCCCAATCAGCTTGGCCAGCCCACCCATGGCGGCGACGTTTCCGGCGGTGAGCGAGGCGAGCGAGGTGGTGTCGATGTTTTGCGTCTGGCCGGAGGCGGAGATGAGCTGGCCACTCTTGTCCACCAGGAACACCACCTTGGCGTTGGCGTCCTTGGTAAGGCGGTCGCAAACGGCATTGATGCGGTTGTACTCCTCGTCATACATCACCAGTTGCGTGCCCATTGACGTGAACCAGTCCCCTTCGCTGTCTTTCGCGTCCTGCTGGGTCGCTCCGCGCTGCCCTGGTTTTCGGAGTGAACTCGGAGGGTTAGAGACTTAACCACACCGGAGGTTCCGGTTCCAGGAGTCGTGCTGTGGCCAAGCTGTGGAAGGTCCTCGGACTCGTGTTGGCCCAAGGGGCAGCTAGGCCTCCGGGGCCTCTTGTGCTCGAGCCTGTCCCGGGGGCCAGAAACGTGATGGCCCTCAACGTCCCCCCCCTCCCCAGAGCGCTGCAGGAGCGGGTGCGGCAGTACGCGGAGGTGCGTGCAGCGACGCTGCGCGACGTCTCCGAGGACGGAAAGCGCGTGCTCATCGGCACCCGCTTCGGCAACTCCGAGCAACTCCACCGGGTTTCCCAGCCGTTGGGGATGCGCGAGCAGCTCACCTTCCTCGAGCAGTCGGCAGCCAAGGCCGCCTTCCTGCCCGGAGACCCCTTCACCCTCTTCTTCCTGCAGGACGCCACCGGAGGGGACTTCTACCAGCTTCAGCGGCTGGACCTGCGCACCGGGCGCACCGAGCTCCTCACCGACGGGAAGAGCCGGCATGAGACCTTCGTCCTCTCCCGGGAGGGAAGGTGGATTGCCTACAGTGGCACCGCCCGGAACGGGAAGGACACCGACGTCTACCTGGCGGAGGTGGCCGACGCGCACGTCGCCCGCCGCCTCACCGAGCTGCAGGGGACGTGGCTACCGCTCGAGTTTTCCCCCGACGGCAGCCAACTCCTGGTGAAGGAGGTGCGGGGCGAGGACGACGCCGACCTGGTGCTCGTGGACATTGCCACCGGGGCGCGGCGGCTGCTCACGCCGGAGGCACGGACGCACGGCAAGGCGGCCGTCCGCCAGGCGCTCTTCAGCGCGGACGGCAAGGCGGTGTACGTCCTCACCGACCGCGGCAGAGACTTCACCGGCCTTTTTCGCGTGGACGTCACCCGTGCGGCCGCTGGCCTCGAGGCTGTGGTGCCGGACGCCTCCCATGATGTCGAAAGCGCCGCTGTGGCCCGCGACGGGACACTCGTCTTCTCCACCAACGAGGGGGGCGCCTCGCGAGCCTACCTCCTGCGGGGAAAAAGCCTGGAGCCGTTGCCGCTTCCCCTGGGCGTCCTCTCGGGGTTGCGCTTCGCGCGCGACAGGAGCGACGCCGTCTTCCTGGCACTCGAAAGCCCCACCTCGCCCAGCGACGTCTGGGAGCTCTCCCTCAAGAGCAAGAAGCTCACCCGCTGGACGAAGAGCGAGGTGGGCGGCCTGGACGCAGGCACCTTCGTCACCCCGGAGCTCGTCCATTACAAAGCCGGGGATGGGCTTTCGCTTTCGGCCTTCTTCTACCGCCCCCGCGAGGTGCCGAAGGGGACGCGCGTGCCGGTGGTGGTGTTTTGGCACGACGGCCCCCTGTCCCAGGAGCGGCCGGCCTTTCGTCCGGACTTCCAGCTCCTCCTGGAGCAGGGCCTGGCCGTGCTGGCCCCCAATGTGCGGGGCTCGGACGGCTCGGGCAAGGCGTACGCGACGGCGGACGACGGGGTGAAGCGCGAGCAGGTGCTGCAGGACATTGCCGCAACGCTAGAGTGGATGGTGCACCAGCCGGACCTCGATGCCTCCCGCGCTGCGGCCTGGGGCACGGGCTATGGGGGTTACCTGGCGCTGGCCTCGGCGGTCTTCTACCCGAGCTCCTTCCGGGCCGCGGTGGACGTGGAGGGCATCGCCCAGCTGTCCACCTTCGTGGAGAGCGCGCCTCCTTACCGACGGGAAGCCCTGCGCAGCGAGTACGGGGATGAGCGGCTGCCCGAGGTGCGGGCCATGCACGAGCGCATCTCTCCTCTCGACAATACGGGCCGCATTCAAGCCGCCCTCTTGGTGGTGGCCGGGAAGAAGGACACACGGGTGCCCCACGCCCAGGCAGAGCAACTCGTCCGGTCGCGGGGCACTGAGGGCTGGTACCTTCTGGCCCTCGACGAGGGCCGGGGCTTCTGGAAGAAGGAGGACAGGGACCTGGTCACGGGCACCCTCCTGCTCTTCCTCGAGGAGAAGCTGCTCGCATCGCCGCACGCGGCCGGGCATTGAAGGAGACGCTGGCCCACAACGTCCCTGCCAGAAGTCGCAAGCGCGCTTGCACGAGCCTCCGCCAGCGGGTGTTTCAAGGGCTGACAGGCGCCCGGGCGGAGTAGCCCAGCCACCGGGCGAACGTCGGCTGCAGTCCTTCCAGCTCAGGCGCAATGAGTCCGTTGAGGCGCAGAAACGCCCCGTACCCATTTCGAATCTCCGCTGCCGCCGCCGCGTCTGGCAGGGCTCCGGCCGCGACCGCCTCGCGCAGGCGAAGGATGCCGGTTTCGATTTGCTCCCAGTGAGCCGCTGGCACTGGCTGGACGCCTTGCACGCCCAGCTCCCGGAATTTGGCCGCGAGCGGCTCGATGCCAACGACGTCTCCGGAGCGGACCTCCACCACCGCACGCATAAATGGCGCCGCCTGGCGCTCGCCATCAGCGATGCGCCCTGAGATGCAGTAGGCGAACACCGGGATGTCGAGGAGAGAGACTTCGTCGGGCGGCCAGACATGCGGCAGCGGGACGGGCGAGGCGCGCAGCGACCAGCGGTTCTCACCCGCGCCGGGCGGAGAGGGGGGCCGCACTGCTGCTTCGTTTGCGGCCCTGGGCCCGAGTTTTCGCCAGAGCGGCTCCGCAGCGGCCTCGACCGCCTTTCGCACGTCCGCGTAGCGCCTCATTGCTTCCATCGGCACGCTCCATTCTCCTCAACGCGCTCGGCGCCGCCAGTCTCCACCGCGAGTTTTCCGCCTGAAGAATTCACCACGGCAGAAGCGTGGCTCTTCCCCCTGCGGCAAGCGCCGGGGGCCCTCGTCACACGCGTACCGCTCGAGGGAGGCTTGCGTTAGCGTCTGGCGCGGTTTCCCTCTGGAGGCACCCGAGACATGGCCGAGGCGTCCGTCGCAGACGTGGTGGTGGTGGGGGCGGGCCACAACGGCCTGGTGGCCAGTACGTTTCTGGCCCGGGCCGGACTGCGCGTCGTGGTCCTCGAGGAGAAGGCCATGGTGGGCGGCGCTGCGAAGACGGAGCGGCCTTTCCCGAAGGCCCCGGAGCTCCGTGCCTCCACCGGGGCGTACCTGCTGGGCGTCATGCCACCCGAGCTGATGGCCAAGCTTGGGCTGAAGCTGACGCTGCTCCGGCGGGACCCCTACTACTTTCTTCCCACCACGGAGAAGCGCTACCTCCTCTTCGGAAGCGACGCCCGGGCGACCCAGGCCCAGTTCGAAGCCTTCTTCTCGGTGGCCGACTGGCAGGCGCACCAGCGGCTACAGGAGGAGATTGGGCAGCTCCGCGACGACGTCGCTCCCACCTGGCTGCAGGAGCCGCGCAGCGTGGAGGAGACGGCCGAGCACCACGTCCGGCCTGCCCTCCGGGACACCTTCGTCGCTCTCTGCCGGAAGCCGGTGGGCCAGTACCTGGACCGCTTCGGTTTCAAGAGCGACTTGCTGCGAGCCATGTACGCCGTCACCGATGGCTTTTCTGGCCTCAACGGGACCTGGGATACCCCGGGGACGGGGATGAATTTCCTCGTCCACAACATGTGCCGGCTGCCCGGAAGCGACGGCACGTGGATGATTGTCCGGGGCGGGATGGGGAGCGTGACGCAGGGCCTGGCCGAGCTCGCTCGCGCCGCCGGGGCACGCTTGGAGACATCGGCCAAGGTTTCCAAAATAGAGACGTCCGGAGGCGCAGTCACCGGGGTGGCCCTGGCTGACGGGCGGACGCTGAGGGCCTCCTGCGTGGTGGTGGGGGCAGACGTCTTTCGCATGCAGGAGCTGGTCGGTCAGGAGCAGCTCCCCAAGGCCTTCAACCAGAAGCTGGATGGCCTGCGGAAGGACGGGACCACCTTCAAGGTGAACCTCGCGCTGCGCGGGCTTCCGAAGTTTCGATGCTTGCCCGAGGACAAGGGGCAATTCGGGAGCACCATGCACCTACTCCCGGACGAGTCCGAGGTGATGGCCTCCCTCACCCGCAGCTTCGCCGACGTGCAGGAGGGCCGGCTCCCGGACTTCCCCACCATCGAGTGGTACGTGCACACCACCGTCGACCCCTCGCTGAGGGACCCGGCCGGGAACCACAATGCCGCCCTCTTCGTGCAATGGGTGCCCTACGAGCTCAAGGGGACGAGCTGGGAGAAAGAGGAGGCGCGCTACGTCCGCCACCTGTTGTCCCTGTGCGACCGTTTCGCCCCCGGGACGAGCGACCTCGTCGTCGATACCTTCGCGCTGCACCCGAAGAAAATCGAGCAGCACTTCGGCATCACTCGGGGCCACATCCACCATGTGGACAATGCCTTCGGCTTCACCGACCGCGTGGCCTACCAGACGCCGGTGGGGGGTCTCTACGCGGCCAGCGCCGGGTGCCATCCGGCAGGCAGCGTCATTGGTGCAGCGGGCCACAACGCCGCGATGCGCGTCCTCAAGGACTTGGGGCGCGCCTCGTCGGCCTGAAGGCGCGTGCACCGCGTGCGTCGCATCCCATGGCCAAGACGCCCAGACAGCGAAGCTCCAGGAAGACACCGCCTCACGACGAGGACGGAAACACGGTGGAGCGCTGGACCAGGAAGACCGCCCCCAAGCAGGTGACGTCGGCGGTCATCGCCGATGCCTGGCGCGGTGGACTGCGAGCGTGGCGTGGCGAGCTCCGTGGTCCGCTGCGAGAGAACCGAAAGCAGTTTCGCGGGGCCTTCGTCGGCGAGACCAAGCTGGAGGAAGACGCTGCCATTGAGCGCCTGCGTGAGGAAGCCAGGAAGTGCGGCCTGGACTTCGACGTGGTTTGGACGAAGCGCGCGCTGATGCGCGTGGCTCGAGAGAACTACGACCGACTCACTGCTGAGACATTCACGAAGGAGTCTCCCTGACGGAAGGGAGCAGCCGCCAGAGCCTCCGAAGCCGGGCACGCGCAGACCGTCGTTTCGGAACTCCGCTGGCGGCGACGCCGAAGGGGTTCCAGGCCTTCGGTCTTGCAGAGTCTGCCAGGCCCGGGGAGCTCGACCAGCGCCCCTGCAGCGCACTCCGCGAGTCCCGCGTCCTGTAATGATTGTCTAGCTTGCTAATAATTAGCAGATTGGGTAATAGACCGACATGGGGCGGTCAGCGCCATCCATCGAAGAGATTGAGGCAGTGTTCATGGCGCTTTCGCACGAGGCACGGCGGCACATCCTGCTCATCCTGAGCCACTTGGGCGGCGAGTTGCCCTCGGGCTATCTAGCCAAGCGCTTCCACCACAGCTGGCCCACCACCACGCGCCACCTGGGAGTGCTCGAAAAGGCCGGGCTGGTGGAAGTGCGGCGCCACGGCCGGAGTAGCCACTACCGCGTCAACCGGGAACGCCTGGTGCACGTCGTCGGGGGCTGGCTGGGCAATCTCCAGCCGCCGACGCCGGAGCAAACCTGGAGCTCCTCGGGCCCCAAATCGACGCGGGCGCTCGCCAGTCAGGGGCGCAGCAAGGCCCCGAATCTCAAATCGAAAGGAAAGCGACGATGACTACAAAACCGAAGTCGGACACGCCGAAGATTTTTCGCGTCACCCTCGAGGTCGCGAACATCGAGGAAGCAACGGCGTTCTACGCCAAGCTGCTCGGCACCGAGGGGAAGCGGCACCACGGCGCGCGCCACTACTTCGACTGCGGCGGGGTGATTCTGGCGGTGCTCGACCCGACGGCCGGCGGGTTGACTCCCACGCCCGGGCCCAAGTCGCTCTACTTCGCGGTCGGTGACCTGGAGGCGGTGCACACCCGCGCCAAGAGCCTCGAGGCGCTGGCTCCCTACAAGGTGCATGGCGAGTCCGCTGGTACGGTGACAAAGCGCCCGTGGGGCGAGCGCTCATTTTACGTCGTGGACCCGTGGGGCAATGACCTCTGCTTCGTGGAAGAGGGGACGCTTTACACGTGAAGCACCGAGGCTCCGTCTCGGGGGGGGCCGGCCACTCTCGGTGACTCCCCCCCGGGCGGCGCGCAGTCATCGAGGGACGTCGGCCGTGGTGCCTCACAGCTCTCGGCGCCCAGCGAGCGCCCGGGCCAGCGTCGCCTGGTCGGCGAATTCGAGGTCTCCGCCCATGGGCAGTCCCTGCGCGAGCCGCGTCATCCGGATGCCGGTGGGCTTCAAGAGACGCTGCAGGTAGAGCGCCGTGGCCTCGCCCTCCACGTCCGGGTTGGTGGCCACGATGACTTCCTCCACCTTCCCGTCCTCCAGCCGCTGCACCAGCTCGCGGATGCGAAGCTGGTCCGGGCCAGTGCCGTCCAAGGGGGAGAGGACGCCGTGCAGCACGTGGTAGCGGCCCTTGAATTCGCGCGTCCGCTCGACGGCCATCAGGTCGGCAATGCCCTCCACCACGCAAAGCACCCGGTCCTCGCGGCGGCCGTCGGTGCAGAAGCGGCACAGCTCGGCCTCGGTGAGGGCAAAGCAGCGCACGCACAGACGCACCTTCGTCTTCATCTCCTCCAGCGCCTGTCCGAGCTCGGCCGCCAGCTCCGGCGGTGCCCGCAGAATGTGGAAGGCCAGCCGCTGGGCTGTTTTCTCGCCAATGCCCGGCAGCTTGGCCAGCGCCGCCACCAGGCGGTTGAGGGGGTCCGGCGTCACGTGGTGAGCCCCGGCAGGTTGAGGCCACCACTCACCTTGGCCATCTCCTGCTGCATGTGCGCCCGGCTGGTGGCCAGCGCGGCATTCACCGCCGCCGTCAGCAAGTCCTCGAGCATGGCCACGTCCGCGGGGTCCACCACGTCCTTCGCCAGCTTGATGGTGCGCACCTCCTGAAGCCCATTCACCACCACTTTCACCCGTCCGTCGCCGGCTTGGCCCTCCATGGTCTCCTCGGCCAGCTCCTTCTTCCGCTGTTCCATTTTCTCCGTCAGCTTGTTGGCCTGACGCATGAAGTAATTCAGGTCGACTCCGGGCATTTGTCGTTCCGTCTCTTTCGTCAAAGGGTGCGAGGGGCTACCCCGGGGGCTCGTCGATGATGTCCGAGCCCGGAGCACCGGTGCGCTGACGCTCCAGCACCTGGATGTGCTCCAGCTCGCCGCCGAGAATTCTCAGCGCGGCCCGGATGGCCGGGTGGCCCCGCACCGTAGTGTCCGTGGACACCTCGTGCGCGGCGCGCGCCTCCGCGTCCTGCTCGGCGAGGCTCTTCGGTGACGTCGCCGCCGCGGCGTCGTCGAGGACGAGGCGCGTCGGCTGGCCGAAGTGCTCGCTCAACAGCTTCTCCACCGCCGCGCGCCCACTTTGGCCGGTGACGGTGGTGCGGTGGAAGCTCGACTCGGGCCGGTAGGCCAGCACCACCTCGCCGCTCCGGAGTGCCACCAGGCGGCCCTGGGCCAAGGAAGCCGCGTGCCGCGCCGACGCGGCGCGCACCGCCTCCACCGCTGAGCGCCACACCGCCTCCGCCGGGCGAACGGGACTCGCAGCAGCGGCCGCGGCCGGCGCGCTCGTCTTCGACTCGGGAAGACATTCGCCCGAGGCACACCCCGCGGGAGAGGATTCCTCGGCGAAGAGGCGCGTCTCGGTACCTCCCGACGGTGTCGCCGGCGTGGCCGGGGGAATTCTCTGGGGCGTCTCCCCTTTGGGGGACACCAGGGGCGGGGCCGCGGGGACGGCCGGCGCGCGCGGCTGCGAAGGCGAAGAGAGAGGTGAAGGCGGAGGCGCCTTGGTGGGCGCAGGGGCGGGCGCGGGCGCGGCCTTCTCAGGCGGAGCCGACGTCGAGGCGACTTTGGCCTCAGACGCGAAAGGGTGCGGGAGCGGAGCGACCTCCAGGCGCTCCGGCGGCCTTGCGCGCGGGCTCCATGCCCCCCGCGCCGGCCAGCTTCTCCACCCGGGCGATGAGCTCGGGAATGGACGCCGCCGGGGCGAGCTGCACCGCCTTGAGCAGCGCCATTTCCAGCGCCAGCCGTGGCTGTGCGGCCCGGCCCACGTCCCACACGGCTCCATGAACGACGTCGAAGAGGCGGGCGAGCTGCGCTGCGTCCGCCTCGGAGGCAAGCTTCGTCACCGCCTGCTGCTCGGCGTCGGCCAGCTCGGCGGGCGGGGTGCCGGTGGCCAGCGTCACCAGCACGTGGCGAAGCTGGAGGGCCACCTCCTCGGCCAACCGCTTCAAGTCCACGCCCTTCACGTGGCTGTCCTCCACCAGGTGAAGCAGGGTGGACGCGTCGCGGCGCACCAGGGCCTCGGCGAAGCCCTGCACCACCGTCGTGTCGATGGCACCCAGCGCCTCGGCCACCGCCTCGTCCGAGGCCCCGGGGCCAGAGGCGGAGAGCACCTGGTCGAGCAGCGAGAGCGCATCCCGCATTCCGCCTTCTGCTTGTCGGACGATGAGGGCCAGCGCCGTGTCCGAGAGCGCGGCCTTCTCCGCCCCCGCGATGTGCTTCAGCCGTTCCAGCATCCGCGCCGCGGGGATGCGCCGGAAGTTGTGGCGCTGGCAGCGGGAGAGGATGGTTTCCGGAAGCTTGTGCGGCTCGGTGGTGGCGAAGATGAACTTCACGTGCGGTGGCGGCTCCTCCAGCGTCTTCAGCAGCGCGTTGAAGGCCGCGCCACTGAGCATGTGCACCTCGTCGATGATGTAGATTTTGTTCCGGTCACGCTGCGGGAGGTACTTGGCGTTCTCCCGAATCTCCCGGACGTTCTCCACGCCGTTGTTGGACGCGCCGTCAATCTCGGCCACGTCCACGCTGGTGCCGGCCGCAATCTCCATGCAGGGAGCGCACTTTCCGCAGGGCTTGGCGGTGGGGCCCTGGTCGCAATTGAGCGACTTGGCGAGGAGGCGCGCCGCCGTCGTCTTCCCCACGCCGCGCGGCCCACAGAAGAGGTAGGCGTGGGCCACCCGGTCCTGGGCGATGGCGTTGGCCACCGTCCGGACGACGTGCTCCTGGCCCGTCATGTCTTCAAACGTCTGTGGGCGCCACTTGCGAGCGAGGACGAGGTAACCCATGAGCGCGGGCACCATAACAGCCTCCCTGGCGTCCTGGCCGCACGGGCTAGAGTGACAAAAGGCCTTGCTTTCCCCGCTCGCCCGCCTCTCCGACTCCTCCCTGCTCCGCTCCCGGGGGCCCCTCTTCGCCGCGCTCGTCCTCGGTGCACTTCCCGCGGCGCTGGCCGTGGCGCGGCTTGGCCGCTTGCACCCGGACGAGGTGTACCAGTCGCTCGAGCCGGCCTTCTTCCGGGTGCACGGCTACGGCGTCCTGGCCTGGGAGTGGCGCGCCGGCTTGCGTAACTGGGCCGTGCCGCTCGCTCTGGCCGGGCTGTTTCGCGCCGCCGGCTGGTTTGGGCTCACCGACGCCTGGACGCTGCGGGGCCTCGTCGGCCTCCCCCTCGCCCTGCTTCACGCTGCCGCGCTCCTGGCGGCCTTCCGGCTCGGGAGCCGCCAGGCCCGCCTCGCCGGGTGGGCGGCGCTTCTCGGCCTGGGGCTGCTTCCCATGGCCTGGGCCTATGCCGGACGGACGCTGAGCGAGCCGCTCTCGGCAGCTTTTCTCGTGCTCTCAGCCGAGGCACTCGACCGTCCAACGGTGCGCGCCCGCGCCGCGCTGTGGGGCGGGGTGGCGCTCGGGCTCTCGGTGGTGGCGCGCTACGGCTCCGCCCCGGCCGTCCTCGGGGCACTCGTCTGGCTGGCGGCTTGCCGCCGCTGGCGAGCGCTTCTCCTGGTGGTGGCCGGCGGGGCAGTGGTGGCCGCTCTCCTCGGGGCGCTGGACGCGTGGAGCTGGGGAGACCCATTTCACTCACTAAGGGCCTGGTCGCGCTTCAACGTCCTCACCGATGGGGCGGTGCGGACTTTCGGGGCGCTGCCCCCCCGCTTCTACCTCCCGCTTCTGCTGGGCTTCGTCCCGGCCTGGGTGTGGCCCCTCCTCGTGTACGGCCTCCTGCGGCCGGCGCCCGGGCGGCCCCGCCTCGGCCTGGCAGTCACCATGGCCGCCGCGGCACTGTTCGCCTTGTTCAACACGCTGCACAAGGAGGAGCGCTTCCTCTACCCGGTGGTGGTGCTGCTCGTCCTCGAGGCGGCACCGACGCTGGGCCGGCTTCTGCAGACGCTGCCCCGGCCCTTCGCGCCGCTGCTGGCCGCGGTGGCGCTCGGGTGCAGCCTCTGGAGCACCTCCACCACCATCGATGCGCGCGGGGACGAGTTTCGCGCGCTGGTGCGCAGCGCGCGTGAGCCCGAGGTGACAGGACTCCTCATCGTCAACGAGGGGCTGTGGGGCGCAGGCGGCTTCTTCTACCTCGGCAAGCACATCGCCTGGCTCACCTGCGACTGGCCCGGTGACGCGAATTTCCGCTTCGCCATGACCGACGCCCGCTTCAACCGGGCCATCACCTTCGAAGGGCGGGCGCTGGAGGCGCTCCGCGCGGGCGGTTTCCGCGTCACCGGGACGGTGGGGCGAGAGACCATGCTTGCCCGCTGAGGACACGGGGACGCAAGCTTCAGCCGAACCCGGCCCGCAGGCCGCCGACCAGCGCCGCGCCGAGCACCACCCAGCTTCCGTTCGTCCGCCCTGCCACGAGAAGAACCAGGGCAGCAAAGAAGAGAAGCACCGATGGGGCGTCCACCAGCGCCGCATGGCCGAGCAAGAGGCTGACGTGCACCATGAGTGCCAGCGACGCGGCGTTGACGCCGTCGAGAAAGGCGCGGGCCCGCCTGTCGCTCCGCAGGTAGCCGAGAAGCGGGCCACTGGCCCAGACGCCGACGAAGGCGGGCAGAAAGACGGCCACGGTGGCCACCGCCGCCCCGGCTGGGCCGCGCAGGAGAAACCCGACAAAGGTGGCGGCGGTGAAGACGGGCCCAGGCGTCAGCTGGCCCACTGCCACCGCGTCGAGGAGTTGCGCCGGGGTGAGCCAGTGGAGTCGTTCCACGAGGTCCGCCTGCAGGAAGGCCACCAGCACGTAGCCACTGCCCAGCACCACGCAGCCGAGCTTGAGGAAGACGAGGAAGAGCGGGGCGAGGCCCACCGTCGCGGACACTCCCCAAAGCCCGCTGGCAGGAAGGACGACGGCGGCTGCGGCTCCCGTCCCCAGCAGCAAGTACGGCGCTGACGAGCCCGCTCCCGACGAGCACGGCGAGGGGGTTGGCACCCAAAAGGGCCAGCACCAACGCAAAGGCCAAGAGTCCCCAGGAGAGGCGTCCCCGCAGCGTCGCGCGCCCGAGCGGAAGGACAGCCGTGGCCAGAAGCGCCACCACCACCGGCTGCACTGAGGCCAGTACCAGGCGCGCGTCCGGGCGCAGGCCGAAGCGCAGGTAGAGCGCCGCCAGGGCCGCCACCAGAAGCGCCGCAGGCAAAATGAAGCACACCCCGGCCACCACCAGCCCGTTCCGGCCGGCGCGCGCGCGACCGAGCTGCATGGCCACCTCGGTGGAGGTCGGCCCGGGGAGGAGGTTGGCCAAGGACAGGAAGTCGACGAAGGTGGCCTCGTCCACCCAGGACCTGCGCCGCACCAGCTCCTCGCGCATCAGCCCCAGGTGCGCGAGCGGACCTCCGAAAGCGGTGGCGCCGAGCCGGAGGAAGGCCACGGCGACTTCGGCTACCCGGCCCCGGGGATAGCCCGCTTCGGAAGAGGAGGCCATGCGAGGGGCTTCTAGACTGCGGGAGAGACAAACGGCCGGGACACACGCGGTGGTGCGCTACCGTTGCTTCCTTCCGGACCTGGCGGGGTTCACGTCCCCGCGTCGTCCCGGCCACACGGACACTCGTCTTGAAACCACGGAGAGGGAGGGATTCGAACCCTCGATACCCTTTCGAGCATACACGCGTTCCAGGCGTGCGCCTTCAGCCGCTCGGCCACCTCTCCACGTCCCCTGCCTGCAGCAGCGTGCCCGCAAGCAGAGCCCGTTTTGTGTCGCGACGGAGAGCGTAGGATTCGAACCTACGGTACCGTTGCCGGTACGCCTGATTTCGAGTCAGGTGCCTTCGACCACTCGGCCAGCTCTCCAACGTTTCGTCTTCATCCCAGCGTTCGACGTTCGAGGCTCCCCTCTCTAGCGCGGGCTGCCTCGCTTGAGCCAGGCCGGCCCCCATGGGTCCATGCCCTGGCAGTCACGCCGGCCCCCGGACGCTCGCCCATCCGGCCCGGTGGGGCCCTTCACAACTCGCCTTCGTCTGGACTCCGCAGCCGAGCGAAGAAGCGGCTCAACAGCGCCGCACTCTTCTCCGCCGCCACGCCACCCTCGCGTGCGAAGCGGTGGTTGTGGGAGGCCTTCGTCAAGTCGAGGAGCCCTCCGAGCGCGCCGGCCTTGGGGCTGCTCGCGCCCCACACCACCCGGTCGATGCGGGCCAGCAGCATCGCCCCCACGCACATGCTGCACGGTTCGAGCGTCACGTAGAGCGTCACGCCACTGAGGCGCCAGCGGCCCAGGGCGCGCACGGCTTCTGCCAGTGCCTCCATCTCGGCATGGGCGAAGGGGTTGTTCGCCTGCTCCCGGCGGTTGCGGCCCTGGCCCACGGTCGTTCCCTCATGCACCGCCACCGCTCCCACCGGGACCTCGCCTTCCTGGGCGGCCTCCTCCGCGAGCTGCAGCGCCTGTTGCATGAAGCCGACGTCCAGTTCACTCATGGGCTGCTTTTCGACTGGGCAAGACAATGGCGCGCCCTAGAGGATTTGAACCTCTGGCCTTCGGATTCGTAGTCCGACGCTCTATCCAACTGAGCTAAGGGCGCGATTTGAAACGTGGCGGAGAGAGAGGGATTCGAACCCTC
>Ga0302325_10003384_pt1 | contig 37678 bp, 33 predicted proteins | sample Palsa_T0_2_FD_201948 | JGI IMG/M metagenome (GOLD analysis project Ga0302325, IMG submission 201948) | Peat permafrost microbial communities from Stordalen Mire near Abisko, Sweden - Palsa_T0_2 | ecosystem: Environmental > Terrestrial > Soil > Palsa > Peat permafrost | place: Sweden: Abisko...
GTTTAACTTACTGAACTTCTATCTCGCTCGCCAGAGAGATATCTCTCGCTATGGTGATGCGATGACCGCAGCCCGGCGTGAACGAAGCGCACTGGTGGACACCCTGCGTGCGGTCGGCCCTGACGCGCCGACCCTTTGCGAGGGCTGGAAGACCCGCGACTTGGCCGCTCACCTGGTCGTTCGGGAAAGGCGGCTGGATGCGTCGCCCGGAATCATGGTGCCTTTTCTCGCCGGTTACACCGAAAAAGTGCAGGACAAGCTCGCCCGGTCTAAGAGCTGGGACGACCTGCTCGGACTGGTGTCGTCCGGGCCGCCGATCTACTCGCCATTCAAATTGCTTGACCCGGTCGCCAACCTTGGGGAGATGTTCATTCACCACGAGGATGTCCGTCGCGCGGTCGCCGGCTGGGAGCCGCGAGTGCTCGACCCGTCCACCGCGGGCCTGTTACGCCGCCAGCTCGGGCTGATGAGCCGACTGATGCTGAGCAAGCTGCCCGCCCAGGTCGTGCTGCGGACACCGGCGGGTGGCCAGATCGCCCGCGTGGGCCGTGGCGATACCGTCATGGTGACCGGCGATCCGCAGGAACTGTTGCTGTTCGTCGCCGGCCGCGACGCTATCCGCGTCGAATTCGACGGCGCCCCGGCGGCTATTGCCGCTGTGCAGGCGGCTCCCCGCGGTCTCTAAGTGCGGCCCAGTAAATGGCGCAGCGTCTCCTCCAGGTCGGGGCGGCGGAAATGATGGTCGACTTGCTGCAGTCGCGCCGGCAGCACGCGTTGGTTAGCGGATGCCAGCTCGCGCGCGCCCTGCTCGCCCAGTAGCAGCCGCGGGCCGAACGGCGGAACCGGCAACAGCGCCGGCCGTCGCAGCACGTGGGCCAGCGTTCGGGTGTAGTCGACGTTGCGGGCCGGCTCGGGGGCCACCGCGTTGACCGGTCCCGACAGGTCGGTATCCCACAGCGCGCGGTGATAGACGTCGACCAGGTCGTCGATGCCGATCCACGACAGCCATTGCCGGCCGTTGCCGAGTCGGCCGCCCAGGCCGGCGGCGAACAGCGGCCGGAACAGGCGCAGTGTCCCGCCGGCGGGGGACTGCACGATCCCGGTGCGTACCAGCACCACGCGCTTACCCGCCTCGTGCGCCGGGGTGGTCGCGTCCTCCCAGTCGGCGACCACGTCGGCCAGAAACCCGTCGCCGCGCTCGCTGTCTTCGGTCAGCGTCTCGTCGCCGCGGTCGTAGCCGTACAAGCCGACCGCCGACGCGCTGATCAGCACCGTGGGTCCGTCCGCCGACTGCGCGATCAGCTCAGCCAACCGGCGGGTCGGGCCGATCCGGCTGTCGCGGATCGCGTCTCGGTGTTCGTCGGTGAAGCGGCCGGCGATCGACTCGCCCGCGAGGTGGATCACCGCATCCACACCGGCTAGCAGGCCGGGGTCGGGATCGTCCGGATCCCATTGCCGCTCATCGGGTTTGGTGGCTGCGTGGCGCACCAGACGGATCACCCGATGACCGCCGGTGGACAGGAAGGCGGACAGTTGTGCGCCGACGAGTCCGGAGGATCCGGTGACCGCGACGGTGAGCGGCGCCAACCCGTGGGCGGCGGCACGCCGGTGTACGGCGATGTCGTCGGCGAGCTGGCGGTGTCGGTAACAGAACATCGCTCTCAAGGCACGTGCGGGAACGGGTGTGTCGACGCGGTCGATAACCCGCGTCCGCTCGTCGCTGACTTCCTCGAAGTCGTGGGTGTGCCGCCACCGCACGGCCAGTCCGAGCGGCAGCGATGCCAGCCCCTCGGTGCCGATCGAATCGACGAACCGTCGCGGTGGGTCGTAGCCATCGGGTTGGTGGTCAGCCACCCAGCGCAGACCGCCCGGGAAGCCGAGTTCGGCGCGTCCGTCTTTCAGCGAATTCGCTTCGGCGACGATCCGCCCCGGTTGCCACGGCGGCGACAGCCGGGCGAACGCACCGGGCCGGGTGTGCCAGTCGAACACCTCATAGATCGGGGCGTCGATCACGCTCGAATACACAAGTCCCATTGGGCCGACGGTACCTGCGCGTCGATCCGGGCCGGATATATTGCCCGGCTCCACCTCAGGCCGCTCACGGCCTGCATCGTCGCCGGGCGGAACTACCGATCCGGCAGCGCGTGCTCGACGATGGGCAGCCGCGGCAACGGCTGGCGTTCGCGACGCTTGGCCGTCAGGTACACCTGCGCCGTCTCGTCGGCCACCGTCCGCCAGTCGAAGTCCGCGGTCAGGCGTCGCCGCGCGGCCTTGGCCCGACGTTGTGCGGCCGCCGGATCGTCCAGCACCGCGTTCACCGCCTTGGCCAGCCGCGGCACATCACGCGGCGGACACGACATCCCGGTTTCGCCGTTGATGACCGCCTCGCCCAGGCCGCCGATGTTCGACGTCACCAACGGGGTGCCCGCGGCCGCGGCCTCCAGCGCCGCCAGCCCGAACGGTTCGTAGTGACTGGGCAGCACCGCGGCGTCGGCGCGATGCAGCGCCGTCAACAGCTCGTCATGGTCGAGCCGGCCGACGAAGCGGGTTGCCTTGAGTACCCGATGTTTACGGGCCTGCTCGACGAGCCAGTCCTGCTGGGTGCCCTCGCCGGCGATGGTCAGCGTGGTGCCGGGGTGGGCCCGTCTGATCCGCGGCAGCGCGGCGATCGCCTCGTGCACGCCCTTCTCGTACTCCAGTCGTCCCACGAACAGCAGTTCCGGCGGCCCGCTGGAATCGCTGCGGGGCCTGCGACGTGCGAACGGCCATCGCGCCGCATCGATGCCGTTGCGGATCACGGCGATCTCGGCCAGCCCGGGCCCGAACAGGTCGGTGATCTCCTCGCTCATCGACGCCGAACACGCGATCAGCGAATCGGATTCACGCACCAGCCACGACTCAACTGCATGTACTTGTCGGCTCAGCGATCCGGAGACCCATCCGGAATGCCGGCCGGCCTCGGTCGCATGGACCGTGGAAACCATTGGCACATCGTAAAATTCGGACAGCGCGACGGCCGGATGAGCCACTAGCCAGTCGTGAGCGTGTACCACGTCGGGTTGCCATGGGCGGTCGCTGCGCTGATCTTTGACTGACAATCCGGCGCGGGTCATGGCATGGCCCATCGCCAGCGTCCACGCCATCATGTCGGTGCTGAAGCTGAACTCGTGCGGGTCCTGCGCGGCGGCGACGACCCGGACGTCCTCGCTGACTTGATCGGATGACGGGTGGCTGCTCGGATCGGTGCCTGTCGGGCGCCGCGACAGCACCACGACTTCGTGGCCGGCTGCGGCGAGCGCCGTTGACAGGTGATGGACGTGCCGGCCGAGTCCACCGATCACCACCGGCGGGTATTCCCATGACACCATCAGGATTTTCATCGCGGCAGCCGCCGTGCATCCAGCGCACCGAACAGGCCGTCGGCCCGGTTCCAGCCATCGGCCAGGCGCTGCGCGGCTTCGCGACGGCCCGACGCCAGCGCTCCGGCGATCTCTCGGGTGGCGTGGGCGTGTAGATGCGCCCGGTAGCGAGCGTAATCGGCCGCGGAGTCCTTGCTCACCATGAACGGCCAATCACTGGACACCGTGAGCAGGGTTTCGCGCAAAATCTGGTCGGCGATGTAGTCGCGGGGGATCGGCCCGTCCAGCGGCGCGGTCTGGGTCAGTGCCTTGTCCACGGTGGATAGCGCGGTGTCGACAACCTCGGCGTTGAGCTGTACCAGGTCGGCAACTTTGTCGCCGGCCCAAACCTGCCAGTCCTTGCCGGAACCCCAAGAGCTGGGTGGTAATTCGACCGCATCGCCGACGAAGCCCTCGCTGATGGCGTCGCTCAGCGTGCCGATGCGCACGCCGGCCTCCGGCAATGCCCGCAGTACCCGCTCCAGCCACGCCGGCCCCTCGTACCACCAATGGCCGAACAACTCGGTGTCGAACGCGGCGACCACGTGCGCCGGCCGGCCGATCCGTTCGGATTCAGCCAGCAGTCGGCCGCGGACCATGTCGACGAAATCGGCGACGTGCTTGTCGATTGCGCGATCGGCGCGCTCGGGATCGTAGGGCGCCTTTTTCTCCGACGGCACGTTGCGCCCGGTGACGCGGGCCGCCTTCAGGCCGGTGCGGTGGTCGTAGGTGTGGAAATCACGGTAGGCGGCGTGGCCGGGGTAGCCGGATTTCGGTGACCACACCCGGTAGCTGACCTGTAGGTCGCGCCCGAAGGCGACGACCTCGGAGTCACCGACCGGCCGGCCCAGCGCGGTGTCGCCGTGCAGCGACGGCCCGTCGACCATGAAATGGCCGACTCCGGCGGCGGCGTAGTCGTGCTCCATGCCCGGCGCGTAGGCGCATTCGGGCGCCCAGATCCCAGTCGGTGTGTGCGCCAACCGTTGCCGGGCGTCGGCCAGTCCTTCGCGCAACGCGAATTCGCGCAGTCGCGGCGTCAGCAACGGCTGAAACGGATGCGCGAGTGGGCCGCCCAGCAACTCGACCGTGCCCGCGTCGATCAGGCCGCGCAGCAGCGGGCTCACGCCATGGCGCCAGCTGGTGGTGAAATCTTCAAGAGCCTCTTCGGTCTCGGCGAATTGACGAATCCCGAAGGCGCGCAATGCTTCCGGTGCTGAAGCCGTCGCGGTCTCCGATGCGTTTCCTGGACGCAGGCTGGCGGCCTCGGCGGCGCGCAGTTGCCAGTTGGCCAACCAGTGATGCATCCCGTCAAGGCAATAGGGGTCGTCGAGCTGCGCGGTGACCACCGGGGTGACACCCAGCGTGATCAGCCGGTGCCGGTCCTCGCCGGCCAGTCTGCGCAGCACCCGCAGCAGCGGCAGGTAGGACGCCGCCCACGACTGGTAGAGCCATTCCTCGCCGACCGGCCAGCGGCCGTGGTGGGCCAGCCATGGGAGATGGGTGTGCAGCACCAGGGTGAACAACCCGGGCACCGGGCTCGCAGTCGCCGGTTCCGGTGTCATTGGCGCCACTCCTCGATCCCGGCTGCGCCGGCATCATCGTCGTCGGCGGGGCGCACAGCGATCGCAACCAGATCCAGGCTGTCGTCGATGTGGCGCGCCCGGTCGGTCGCGGCCTCGACGATGTCGAAGTCCGCAGCGGTGACCGCGGCGACATCGGCCAGCAGCTCCGCCGGCCAGGGCGCGTCGGCGACGGCACGCGCGATCTGGGCGTCGATGATCGAGCCGCCATGTCGGGCGTCCATTTCGGCCAGCCGCGGTCCATGAAAAACTCCGTACACGCCGTCCATCGCGAAACCGGCGTCGGTCAACAGCTGCGTGAGCTCGTCGGCGTTCAGCTCGCGGGTGTGAAACGGATTGATCGGGGTGTCACGACCCGGCGTGAACGTGATCCGGTTGGGGGTGGATACCATCAGCAGCCCCGAGGGGCGCAGCACCCTGGCGCACTCGCTGACAAACTGCGGCTGATCCCAGAGGTGTTCGATGACTTGGAAGTTGACCACGACGTCGACCGAGTGATCGGCCAGCGGCAGCTCGGTCAGGTTCGCGTGCATGACCTCTACCTGTGGGTAGCGCGCCCGCACGTGCGCGACGGTGGCCTCGTCGTAGTCCAGCGCGGTCACCCGGCGCGCGACGCCGGCGATGAGGTCGGCACCGTAGCCTTCCCCGCAGCCCGCTTCGAGCACCTCGCGACCTGCGCAGCGCCGCGCCAACCGCTGGTAGACCACCTCGTGGCGGCGAAACCAATAATTCTCCACGTCCAGGCCCGGGATGGTCCGTTCGCCGGTCAGCGGCAGGACGGCTTCCACGGGGGCGTGGGGAACGTCGGGGATGAATGCGCTCATTGCATAGGGAGGCTAACCCGTCGCGATGGGTTCGCGAATGGTTCACCGCGGGTATTCACGCCTGCAGGGGAGACAGGGGGGCAGAACCTGCAGGACGACCCGCTATGGTGTGAGAGCGAACCGCACAAAGTTACCAGTCAGTAACATGCGCGTGCGGGGGGCGAAAGACATGAGCTAAGTCTTGCCGCTGGCGGCTGCAGGACTCATTCGAGGAGGACGAGCCACACTCATGACGAACATCGTGGTCCTGATCAAGCAGGTTCCAGACACCTGGTCAGAACGCAAGCTCAAAGATGGCGATTGGACGCTGGACCGTGAGGCTGCCGACGCCGTGCTGGACGAGATCAACGAGCGCGCCGTCGAAGAAGCGTTGTTGATCCGGGAGAAAGAGGCCGCCGACGGCACCGAGGGATCGGTGACCCTGCTGACCGCCGGCCCGGAGCGGGCCGCCGAGGCGATTCGCAAGGCGTTGTCGATGGGCGCCGATAAGGCCGTCCACTTGCTTGACGACGGGCTGCACGGCTCGGACGTCATCCAGACCGGATGGGCGCTGGCGCGGGCACTAGGCACCATCGAGGGCACCGACCTGGTGATCGCCGGCAACGAGGCCACCGACGGTGTGAGCGGCGCGGTGCCGGCCATCATCGCCGAGTACCTTGGCCTTCCGCAGTTGACCCATCTGCGGAAGCTGTCGCTGGACGGCGACAAGATCACCGGCGAGCGGGAAACCGACGATGGTGTGTTCACCATCGAGGCCTCGCTGCCAGCTGTGGTGAGCGTCAACGAGAAGATCAACGAGCCGCGGTTCCCCTCCTTCAAAGGCATCATGGCCGCAAAGAAGAAGGAAGTCACCAAGCTGACGCTGGCCGAGATCGGTGTCGAGGGCGACGAGGTCGGGCTGGAGAACGCCGGATCGAAGGTGCTGACGGCCACGCCCAAGCCACCCAAGACCGCCGGCGAGAAGGTCACCGACGAGGGTGAGGGCGGCAGCCAGATTGCCCAGTACCTGGTTTCCCAGAAAATCATCTAAGACTTAATCCCGAACCGAAAGACACGGAAGAACCCATGGCTGAAGTACTCGTGCTCGTCGAGCACGCTGAAGGCGCTGTGAAGAAAGTCACCTCCGAATTGATCACCGCAGCACGTGTTTTGGGTGATCCTGCCGCCGTCGTGGTGGGCAAGCCCGGCACGGCCGAGCCGCTCGTCGACGGGTTGAAGGCGGCTGGTGCCGCCAAGATCTACGTCGCCGAATCCGATGCAGCGGAGAGCTACCTCATTGTTCCAGCGGTCGACGTGCTTGCCGCTCTTGCCGAATCTGCCAGTCCAGCGGCCGTTCTGCTGGCCGCTAACGCCGACGGCAAGGAAATCGCGGGCCGGCTTGCCGCTCGGATCGGTTCAGGTCTGCTGGTCGACGTGGTCGAGGTCAAGGAAGGCGCAGTGGGCCTTCACAGCATCTTCGGTGGCGCGTTCACCGTCGAGGCACAGGCCAACGGCGATACCCCGGTGATCACCGTCCGCCCGGGCGCGATCGAGGCCGAACCGGCCGGCGGCGCAGGCGAACAGGTCACCGTGGAGGTGCCGCCGTCCGCCGAGAACGCCGCCAAGATCACCGCACGCGAGCCCGCGGTCGCCGGCGACCGGCCGGAGCTTGCCGAAGCCACCATCGTGGTGTCCGGTGGCCGTGGTGTCGGAAGCGCCGACAAGTTCAGCGTGGTCGAGGAACTGGCCGACTCGCTGGGCGCCGCAGTCGGCGCGTCCCGCGCCGCGGTGGACTCCGGCTACTACCCGGGGCAGTTCCAGGTGGGCCAGACCGGTAAGACCGTCTCGCCGCAGCTCTACATCGCTCTGGGCATCTCCGGCGCGATCCAGCACCGCGCCGGCATGCAGACCTCGAAGACGATCGTCGCGGTCAACAAGGACGAAGAGGCGCCGATATTCGAGATCGCCGACTACGGCGTGGTCGGCGACCTGTTCAAGGTCGCGCCGCAGCTCACCGAAGCGGTCAAGACGCGCAAGGGCTGAGTTCCCCCGCTCGGCCGCTGCCCGGTGGTGGTGCTAGCAGCGGTGGGCCCGACACGACTGAGGTCAGCTGTCGACGTCCATCTCGGTCAAGACCCGTCGCAGCAGCTTGCCCGTCGCATTGCGTGGCAGCTCGTCGATGAACACCACATCTCGGGGGACCTTGTAGCGCGCCAAGTTGTTCTTGACGAACAGCTTGATCTCCTCAACGTCCTGCGGTGCGCCGGGTCTAGAAACGATGAAGGCACGCAACCGCTTTCCGAAGTCAGAGTCGTCGACACCAACCACGGCCGCATCGAAGATATCGTCGCGCTCGATAAGCAGGTTCTCGACCTCCTGCGGGAAGACGTTCTCACCGCCGGAAACGATCATGTCGTCATCGCGTCCGTCGACGAACAGCAGTCCGCTCTCGTCGAAGTGGCCTGTGTCGCCGCTGGACATGTAGCCGTCGATGACTTGCTTGCGCCGGCCATCGGTGTACCCCTCGAAACGCATCCCGCTGCGGATGAAGATTCGGCCCCGCTTGTTGGCGCCATGCACGCGCCGGTCGTTTTCGTCGAACAACACCACTTCGCAGGCCACTGGCGAGCGGCCCGCTGTTCCGGGAGCCTTTCGGAGTTCGTCCGGTATGGCGATCGTGCCAAATCCGCACTCGGTGGAAGCGTAGATGTTGTAGAGCACATCACCGAAGGTGTCCTGAACGCGGTTGGAAAGTTCGGGAGTCAGCGCAGACCCGGCGACGAAGATGGTCTTCAGCGACGATGTGTCGTAAGTTGCGATGACGTCGGGGGTGAGCTCGACGATGCGGTGCAGCATTGTCGGGACCGCGACCAGCATGTCCGCCTTGTGGTCTGCAACGAGCTTCAGGGTCCCCTCCGGCGTGAACCGCCGGGTGGTGACAATCTTGTTTCCCAACGTCGTGCCGACCAGGTAGGTGGCCAGGCCGGTGCCGTGGAAGATCGGCGAGACGATGACCATGGTCCCCTTGCGGGGAAATGGGACCCGGTCGACCAGCCCCACCGTCGCTAACGGCGACACCTTGGCCCGCGGCGCGCCTTTCGGCAATCCCGTCGTGCCGCTGGTGAGGACGACGGACCCGCCTGACGTGTTTGGCGCGGGCAGCGGCTCAGTTGAGTTCGCTGCAATGATGGCGTCGATCGTCGTCGCGCCGTCGGGCACGTCGGTGCCGGTGTCCACCCACGTCAGCACTCGCGGAAGGTGGGCGGGCAGCGCGTCGAGCAAGCCCATGAACTCGCTGTCGTGAAGCATCGCTTTCACGTTCTCGCGCTCACATACCTGCGCGAACTGCGGCTTGGCGAAGCCGGTGTTCATCAAAACCAGCCGTGCGCCGACCTTCCCGCACGCGGCCATCGCGATGATGAGGCCGCGATGGTCACGACAGAGAACGCCCACGACCAAGCCTTGGTCGATGCCGAGCCGCTTCAACCCGTGCGCCAAAGCGGTGGACATGTCGTCAACCTGCATGTAGGTCAAGGTCCCGCGCTCGTCGACGACCGCAGGCAGTGCTGGATACTTGCGACCTCCCTGAATCGTCATCGTCGCCTGCGGTCCGTAGACGCCGGAGTTCTTCATGGTCTGCAGCGTCACGCCGAGGTTCGCGAGGTCGATGATGCCGGTGTCATGTAACCGCTTCACCGCGCTGGCAATCTCGGCGACGCGACTCACCTTCTGCCGCAATCCGCTCAGTGCGTCCGCCATCGGGCCTCCTCGGCGCCATTCACCGCCGTGTCGAACGTAAGCGCGCGCCGGCCCCTTCCGATGATGATTATCAGAAATGAGGTAGTGGACTACTCATGTGATGAAAGGTGGCCTATCTGCTCGCGTTGGGGCCGATAACCTGGGGCACTCGAAGGTCCAGCAGGACGCGAGACGTGTACGTCCCCGAACCCGCTGATCCTGCGCCCACTCACGGGCCGGCCGATTCAGCGTTTGGAATCGTACGCATCGGTGTATAGATATCTGCTACTCCGATCTAGGGAAGGTCAGACGATGAAGGCAACGGCGCCTGCCGCAATAGTGATCGCCACGCTGCTGTTCAGTGGATGTTCGGTATCACAGATCATCAACACCGGTGGTGACACCAAATGCAAGGACTTCATCTCGCAAGACGAGAAGAAGCAGAACGAAGAGGTCGGCAAGATGCTCAAGGACAAGAGCGGCACCGATGCCACGAATTTGGAGCTCACCGCGACCCGTCTGTCGGCGGCGACCTACTGTCAAACGCTCGGCAAGCCGGATACTAAAATCTCCGAGGCGCCGCACGGCTGACCGGAAATCGGTTGCGCCGAGCGATCACTCACCGTCGGCTTGGAGCACCACCGTCGCCCGTGCCGCAACCTGAACAGCGTTGCCGGCCGGAACTGGTTGGCGATCTTCGGGGTTCGCCGTCGATCCCACGGTTTCGACGGAGGTGTCGATGACGGGCACCCACGCCCGGCCGAACTCGCCCGGCGGCAGGGTGAATTCGATCGGCTCGTGGTGGGCGTTGAAGCACAAGAAGAATGAGTCGCCGGTGACTCGTTGTCCACGGGCGTCGAGTTCGGGAATGCCCTGGCCGTTCAGATAGACGGCGACCGATTTTCCGAACCCCGAACCCCAGTCGTCGTCAGTCATTTCGGAGCCGTCCGGTCGGAACCATGAGATATCTGGTTGTCCCTCGGTGCCTCGTCGGCGCACCGGCAACCCATTGAAGAATCGGCGACGCCGAAACACCGGATGCGCGGCCCGCAGCGCGGCCACTGATCGGGTGAACTCCGTCAGCTCGGTGTCCGCCTTATCCCAGTGCACCCAGGTAATCTCGTTGTCTTGGCAGAAGCCGTTGTTGTTTCCGTTTTGGGTGCGGCCGAGCTCATCGCCGTGCGAAATCATCGGAACCCCCTGCGACAACAGCGTCGTCGCGAGAAAGTTGCGCTGCTGACGAGCGCGTAACGCATTGACCTCGGGGTCGTCGCTCGGACCCTCCACGCCGCAGTTCCATGATTGGTTGTTGCTCTCGCCGTCGTTATTGCCTTCTTCGTTGGCTTCGTTGTGTTTTTCGTTGTACGAGACCAGGTCGCGCAGCGTGAAACCGTCGTGGGCGGTGACGAAATTGATGGAAGCCACCGGGCGCCGCGCAGTGTGCTCGTAGAGGTCGGCCGAGCCGGTCAGCCGCGAGGCGAACTCGCCCAGCGTCGCCGGCTCGCCGCGCCAGTAGTCGCGAACGGTGTCGCGGAATTTGCCGTTCCACTCCGTCCACTGCGGAGGAAAATTGCCGACCTGGTAGCCGCCCGGGCCGACATCCCACGGCTCGGCGATCAGCTTGACCTGGCTGACGACCGGATCTTGTTGCACCAGTTCGAAAAACGCCGAAAGTCGATCGACATCGTAGAATTCGCGGGCGAGTGTTGATGCGAGGTCGAAGCGGAACCCGTCCACGTGCATTTCTGTCACCCAGTACCGCAACGAGTCCATGATCAATTGCAGCGTGTGCGGATGCCCGACGTGCAGACTGTTGCCGGTTCCGGTGTAGTCCATATAGTACTGGCGATCGTCGTCGACCAGTCGGTAATAGGCGGCGTTGTCGATCCCGCGCATCGATAGGGTGGGGCCCAGGTGGTTGCCCTCGGCGGTGTGGTTGTAGACCACGTCGAGGATGACTTCGATGTCCTCGTCGTGCAGTGCGCGGACCATGGTCTTGAACTCCTGCACCTGACCGCCGGGCGTGGCGCTAGAGGTGTACTTGAAGTCGGGGGCGAAAAAGCCGATTGTGTTGTAGCCCCAGTAGTTTGACAGTCCCTTGTCCACGAGCGTGGAATCGTTGGCGAAGTGGTGCACCGGCATCAGCTCGATCGCGGTCACGCCCAGACTCTTCAAGTGCTCGATGATGACCGGATGGGCGATGCCGGCGTAGGTACCGCGCATCCGCTCGGGAATGTCGGGGTGAAGCTGGGTCAGGCCCTTGACGTGCGTCTCGTAAATAACGGTGTCGGCGTACTCGTGGCCCGGCGGGCGGTCGTTACCCCAGTCGAAGAACGGGTTGATCACAACCGACTTCGGCATGCGCGGCGCAGAGTCGTCGTCGTTGCGGCTGTCGGGATCGCCGAACTTGTAACTGAACAGGGCCTGGTGCCACTCGAAGTTGCCGTCGATCGCTTTCGCATAGGCATCGATCAGTAGCTTGTTCGGGTTGCATCGCTGGCCGCTGGCCGGATCGTAGGGTCCGTGCACCCGGTAGCCGTAACGCTGACCCGGTTCGACGGCCGGCAGAAAGCCGTGCCAGACGAAGCCATCCACCTCGTTCAAGGTCACCCTGGACTCGGCGCCGTCGGCGTCGAACAGGCAGAGCTCCACCTTCTCGGCGACCTCGCTGAACACCGCGAAGTTGGTGCCCGAGCCGTCGTAGGTGGCGCCCAGTGGGTAGGCCTTTCCGGGCCACTGCTCGATGGTGTCCGCCCGCGGCTGGTCGACCGAATCGACAAGTTCCGTCACAGCGCCCTCTTTCACCACGCGACCGCCAGCTTACGGCCGGACCTCACACGCACGCCTTGGAGTACCCGTCGCGCGGCGAGTCACACATGGTGTGAACAGGGGCACAATGGCGATCAGGCTACTGAAGGAGATTATGCAGCCGTGACACCTTGGCCGAAGCCAGACACCCCCGGTCCTGGGCAGGAGTCGGTGTGGGATTACCCGCGTCCGCCCAGGCTGGAAGAATTCACCGGCTCGATCACGGTCGAGTTGGGCGGCCGCACGGTCGCTTCGGCAACCCGGGCATGGCGGGTGCTGGAGACCAGTCACCCGCCGACCTACTATCTGCCCCACACTGCCTTCGCCGAGGGGACACTGCGTCCGGCCGACGGTGCTTCGTGGTGTGAATGGAAAGGGGAGGCAACGTATTACGACGTGCTGACCGATACGCGCGCGGCACTGCACGCGGCGTGGACCTACCTGCGTCCCAGCCGGGATTTCGCACCCATAGCGGGTGCGATTGGCGTGATGGCTGCGGCGGTGGACCGTTGCACGGTGAACGGCGAGCAGGTGATCCCGCAGCCGGGCGGTTTCTACGGCGGCTGGGTCACCAGCTGGATTGTCGGGCCTTTTAAGGGAATTCCGGGGTCTGCCGGTTGGTGATGCCCCGGCGGACTACGGTGCAGCGCTCAACATCGCGTCGATGCGGTGCAGGGCGATCGAGCAGACAGTCAGATAGGCAGCGGCCCACCACGGAACAGCGATGGTCACCCGCGCGCTGTCGCCGACCGACTCGACCGTGTGGTGGGTTGCGGGCACGCCGGCCACCTTCCACGCCCAATGCCGGCCCGGCTCGAATTCGGTGACGACGAACGGGACGGCGAACCCCAGTGCCGTACGTACGGTCCCGGTGACGCGCAATGCCAATGCGGTGTACGGGGGATCGAGTCGGGCCTCGCTGACCGTAGGGCCCCATTTCGGCCATACATCGAGATCGACCAGAACGTCCCATGCCGCCGACGCCGGCGCTGCGATCAACTTGTCCACGGCCAGCATGGGGATGGAGATACCCGCATTGCCCCCGTTGCACACCGACTGGCTGCGCCATCGTCGTCCGGCGAAAACACCAGGGCCGGGAGTCAACACCCATATCGGTGCCATACCCTTGCATGCAGAATCCGGTTCGGTTAACAGCTGACTGTCTCGGTCCAGTGCCTTTAATCAAGGAGCGCGATGACAGACGCTTTATCGGCACTGGGTGCGGAGAAATTCGTTTCGCTGACGACGTTCAAGAAGGATGGGACCGCCGTCGCAACGCCGATGTGGCTGGGGCGCGACGGCGATCAGCTCTTCGTCTGGACGCCGGCCGACAGCTGGAAGGTCAAGCGGGTCAAAAACAACCCCCGGGTCGTGCTGGCACCAAGCAGCCGCGGTGGGAAGGTCCGCGAAGGCGCGAATCCGGTTGACGGGGTCGCCGAGGTGATCACCGAGCCGGCGACGGTTCAGCGACTGGCCGGGGTGATCCGCCATAAGTACGGCCTGATGTTCAGCGTCGTGACTTTTCTCGAGCGCCTGCTGGCGCGGAAGCAGAAACCGCGCGCGGTGCTGCGGATCGCGCTGTCTAGTTGACCCGGCCGCTCGGCGCCGACTGCCGGACGTCAAGCCCGTCGAGTGTGCCCGTCGACCGCCACGCGTCGAGGATGTCGGTGTATTCGGTTGGGCTGCCGAAAAAGAAGCTGTCCTGATTCAGCCGTGCGTCGGCGCGACCTTCGCGGTTGTAGTAGCCCGGAGTGCATGATTCCCGACGCCCGGCGATGACGCTGGAGCGTTGCACGACCGTGTCGACCCAGGCGGCTTCGGCATCCGCGGTGGCTTCCAGCTCGAAGGCGTCGTGCTGCAACGCCCAGGCGATCATCCAGGCGATGTGTCGGGATTGGGTGTCGATGAGGTACGGGAAGTTCACGGTGAAACCGGACTGGGCGATGCTTTCGATAAAGCAGTTCGGGAAGCCGTTGACGTGCAAGCCGTGCAACGTCCGCACCCCGTCGGTCCACTTGTCGGTGAGGGTCAGCCCGTCGCGACCGATGATCTCGAAGCCGGTGCGCTGGGCGTAGCTGGTGCCGACTTCGAATCCGGTGGCGAAAATCAGACAGTCCAAAGGGTATTCGACGCCGTCCACGACGACGCCGTCAGCGGTGATCTGCTCGACCCCGACGCCGTGGGTGTCGACCAGGGTGACGTTGTCCCGGTTGAACGCCTGCAGGTATTCGTCGTGGAAGCACGGCCGCTTGCAGTAATATCCGTACCACGGTTTGAGCGCTTCTGCGGTGGCAGCGTCGGTGACGATCGCGTCGACGCGCGCCCGAATCTCCTCCATCTTGGCGAAGTCGGCGAGTTCGGCGGCGTTTGGGCCGCCTTCGTTGACGATCGGCATCTTCTTGGTGAGGCTGGTCCACGCATCGTCGACCAGGTCTTCGTCGGATGCACCTCCGGCAGTGAGGATTTGGAAGTTGTCCATGCGCCGCTGCTGCCAACCGGGCTCCAGCGAGGTCGCCCACTCCCGCTCGGTCGGCCGGTTAGCCCGCACGTCAACCGTTGACGGGGTGCGCTGAAAGACGAACAGGCGCTGCGCGGCGTCGGCGAGTCGCGGCACAGCCTGGATAGCCGTCGCGCCGGTCCCGACGATCCCGACGCGCTTGTCGGACAACCCGCGCAGGTCGGTGCCGGTGTATTCGTAGTCCCAGCGGCTGGTGTGGAAGGCGCGGCCGCTGAAATCTGTGATGCCTTTGATGCCGGGCAGTTTCGGCTTCTGTAGATATCCGTTGGCCATCGCCACGAATCGGGCGCGAATCTCATCACCGCGGTCGGTCGAGATCACCCACCGCGAACTACCGGAATCCCAACGGATTTCCTGCACCTCGGTCTGCAGACACGCGTTACGGTACAAGTCGTAGTGTTCGGCGATCCGACGGCAGTGAGCGAAAATCTCTGCGCCCTTAGCGTACTTCTCGGTCGGGATGTAGCCGAGCTCTTCGAGGAGCGGCATATAGACATAGGACTCGACGTCGCAGGCGATTCCGGGGTAGCGATTCCAGTACCAGGTTCCACCGACGTCGGCGGCCTTGTCGATCAACCGCACATTGTCGACGCCGAGTTGCTTGCACCGCGCTCCGATGAGCAACCCGCCGAATCCGGCGCCGACGACCGCGACGTCGACCGCGTCGGTGATGGGGTCGCGGGCGAAGTCTGGATCGGCCCAAGGGTCGTCGCCGAACTGGCGAAATGCGCCCGTGACCTGTACATACTGCGAGATGCCGTCAGCGCGTAGCCGCCGCCGGCGTTCTTCGGCGTATTTGGTGCGCAGCGCATCGGGGTCGAACGGCCCTGCGCCGCTGCTAGACGTCACGGCTGAATAGTCAACCAATTTTGTCACCTGGGCAACGCCGGAATGCAGCCGATTGTTCGGATTTTCGCAGGTACATCGTCATCTACCGTGCACGGACACGTTACGGCTGCGATGCCATTTAGCTGAACAACAACGCAACGGTGGTGGCATGAGCGTTCAGTCCGTCCTCATACCTGCCGAGAAACCGGCCTCAGGTACACGTTCGCCCGCCGAACCGCGGTACTCGCTGCTGCTGTCCACCGATCCCGTCCACATCGAGGCAGCCCAGCGCCTCCGCTATGACGTGTTCAGCACCGAGCCCGGCTTCGCGCTGACCGCGCAGGACACCGGTCTCGATGTTGACCGCTTCGACGAACACTGTGACCACCTGCTGGTTCGCGAAGAGAACTCCGGAGAGTTGGTGGGCTGCTACCGCATGCTTTCGCCGACCGGTGCCGCTGCGGCGGGTGGGCTTTACACCGCAACGGAATTCGACATTCGCCCGCTGGATTCGCTGCGGCCGTCACTGGTGGAGATGGGACGCGCGGTGGTGCACAACGATCACCGCAACGGCGCTGTCGTGCTGCTGATGTGGGCCGGCATCCTGGCCTACCTCGACCGCTGCGATTACGACTACGTCACCGGCTGCGTGTCGGTGCCCGTCACAGGGGACGACGGCGAACCGCCGGGCACCCAGATCCGCGGCGTGCGCGACTTCGTCATGCGACGCCACGGTGCCCCGCCCAACCATCAGGTGCGTCCGCATCGGCCGGTGATCATCGACGGGCGGTCCCTCGACGAGATCCCGCCGCCCGCGCGGCCGGTGATACCGCCGCTGATGCGCGGCTACCTCCGGCTGGGTGCACGGATATGCGGTGAGCCAGCTCACGACGCCGACTTCGGCGTGGGCGATTTCCCCGCGCTGCTGGACAAGCGTCAGGCCGACACGCGGTATCTGCGGCGACTCCGGTCGATGTCGGCGGCCACCGAGACAGCGGGCAGGGTGGCGTGACGACCGGCCCAGCGACCCGCGACCACGCGTGGCTGCCGCGAGCGAACTGCGATGTGGATTGTCTGCGCGCCGGCGGCGCGGAAGCGTCGCGACGGGTGATCGTGGCATTACGGGTCGCCCGGCGGATCGGGTTGCTGATGCTGTTCGCTCCGGCCCTGCCACTGCTGGCCGGGGTGCTGCCGGGCTGGTCGAAAGCCAGACAGTTGTACTGCCGGCTGCTGCTGTGGTGCCTCGGGGTCCGGATCACGCTGTCGGGCGGGCCGATTCGTAATCTGCCCGGTGTGCTGGTGGTCAGTGACCACATGTCCTGGCTGGACGTGCTGACGATCGGGGCGGTGCTTCCGTCGGCCCGGTGGCGGGCTTCGCCGGTATCGTTCGTCGCCCGCGCCGATGTGGCGGGCAACGTCGCCGTGCGGATGATGGCGCGCATCGTCAGGGTGATCCCGATCGAGCGAGCCAGTCTGCGGCAGTTGCCCGAGGTGGTGGCGACCGTCGCGGCCCGCCTCTACGCGGGTCACACCGTGGTGGCGTTCCCCGAGGGCACCACCTGGTGCGGCTTCTCGGCGAGCTCACACCGCGGCTCGGGGCCGTTCTACCCGGCGATGTTCCAGGCCGCGGTGGACACGGGCCGTCCGGTCCAGCCGCTGCGGCTGCGCTACCAGCACCGGGACGGCCGGGTATCCACCGTGCCGGCCTATATCGGCGACGACACGTTGCTGCGCTCGATCGGTCGGCTGATGGTCGCGCGCCGCACGGTGGCGAGGATTTATGTCGAATCACTGCAGCTGCCGGGCGAGGATCGGCGGGAGCTGGCCCGTCGCTGCCAGGCAGCGATACGTGTGACAGCGGTGCCGCACGCGGGTCATGGGCCGCGTCCGTCCGTGCTGGCGTCCTGACCACCGCTGGGCCTGATTGCCCTGCTTCTCCTCAGGCCGTGCCGGCCTGCATCGTCGCAGGGCAGGCGTCGGTATCCTGGGCAGGTCATGGTCTACCTGGATCACGCCGCGACCTCACCGATGCACCCCGCTGCCATCGAGGCGATGACGGCTGCCCTGAGCACCGTGGGCAATGCCTCCTCGCTGCACACCACCGGTCGGACCGCTCGGCGCCGGATGGAGGAATCGCGCGAGCTGATCGCGGCCAAGCTCGGCGCGCGCCCGTCGGAGGTGATCTTCACCGCAGGCGGCACCGAGAGCGACAACCTGGCCGTTAAAGGCATCTACTGGGCGCGCCGCGATGCCGAGCCGCGCCACCGCCGCATCATCACCACCGCTGTCGAACACCACGCCGTGCTGGACGCGGTGAACTGGCTCGCCGAACACGAAGGCGCCGAGGTGACCTGGTTGCCGACGGCCGCGGACGGGTCGGTGTCCGCCGCCGCACTGCGCGACGCCCTGCAATGCCACGACGACGTCGCGCTGGTCTCGGTGATGTGGGCCAACAATGAGGTCGGCACCATCATACCGATCGCCGAACTCGCCGCCATCGCAGCCGAATTCGACGTGCCGATGCACAGCGACGCCGTTCAGGCGGTGGGGCAGTTGCCAGTCGCGTTCGCGGGCAGCCAATTATCCGCGGCGAGTGTCGCCGCCCACAAGTTCGGTGGCCCGCCCGGCGCGGGCGCGCTGCTGCTCCGCCGCGACGTCGGCTGTACGCCGTTGTCGCACGGCGGCGGCCAGGAACGAGACATTCGTTCCGGCACACCCGATGTCGCCGGCGCGGTCGGGATGGCGACCGCGCTGCAGCTTGCCGTGGACGGGCTGGAGGCCAACAGCGCGCGGTTACGACTGCTGCGCGACCGGCTGATCGACGGTGTGTTGACCAGCATCGAGGACACCCGCCTCAATGGCGCCATCGGGTCTCGACGGCTGCCGGGCAATGCACACTTCACCTTCGATGGATGCGAAGGCGATGCGTTACTGATGCTGTTGGACGCCAACGGAATCGAGTGCTCCACCGGTTCGGCGTGTACGGCCGGGGTCGCGCAGCCGTCCCATGTGTTGCTCGCGATGGGCGCCGACGCTGCCAGTGCCCGGGGATCGCTTCGGTTGTCGTTGGGGCACAGCAGCGTTGAGTCGGATGTCGACGCGGCACTGCGAGTGCTGCCCGCCGCAGTAGCCCGGGCCCGGCAAGCGGCGCTTGCCACCGCGGGGATCGCACGATGAGGGTCCTCGCCGCGATGAGCGGCGGTGTCGACTCGTCGGTCGCCGCGGCCCGCATGGTCGACGCCGGTCACGACGTGGTCGGAGTGCACCTGGCCTTGTCGAAGGCCCCGGGAACGCTGCGCACCGGCTCGCGGGGCTGTTGCTCCAAAGAGGACGCCGGCGATGCCCGACGGGTCGCTGATGTTCTCGGAATCCCTTTCTATGTTTGGGACTTCGCGGACAAGTTCAAAGAAGACGTGATCGACGACTTCGTGTCTTCCTACGCCCGCGGCGAGACCCCGAATCCGTGTGTGCGGTGCAACGAGCGGATCAAGTTCTCCGCGTTGGCCGCCCGCGCCCTGGCCCTGGGGTTCGACGCGGTCGCAACCGGCCACTACGCCCGGCTGTCCGGCGGGCGGCTGCGCCGAGCCGTCGACGTGGACAAGGACCAGTCATACGTGCTCGCGGTGCTGACTTCCGTTCAACTCCGCCACGCTGCGTTTCCTGTCGGCGACACCCCCAAGCCGCAGATTCGCGCCGAAGCGGCCAGCCGCGGTCTAGCGGTCGCGGAGAAGCCGGACAGCTACGACATCTGCTTCATCCCGTCCGGTGATACCCGGGCCTTCCTGGGTGAACGCATCGGGGTGCGCCGCGGCTCGGTGATCGACCAGGGCGGCGCCGTGCTGGCCACCCATGACGGCGTGCACGGCTTCACCATCGGCCAGCGCAAAGGACTCGGCATCGCCGGCCCGGGTCCGGACGGCCAGCCGCGGTACGTCACCGCGATCGACGCCGACAGCGGCACCGTGCAGGTCGGCTCGGCGGCTGACCTGGATGTGCGGCAGTTGACGGGCCACCAGCCGGTTTTCACCGCGGGCGTCGCGCCGACAGCACCGGTCGAGTGTGCCGTGCAGGTGCGGGCGCACGGCGAGGCCGTCGACGCGGTCGCGGAATTGGTCGGCGATGAGCTTGTGGTACGGCTGCGCACGCCGCTGCGCGGTGCGGCGTCGGGGCAGACGCTGGTGCTGTACCGCCCCGACCCGGACGGCGACGAAGTGATCGGCAGCGCCACCATCGCCGCCTCGGCCAGTTAGCCCGGCACGTTGGCGGCGATGTTGGTGATCACGATCGTGGACACCGAGTCCGGGAATCCGCAGTAGGTGACCTCCATCAGCACCGTGGATTTGACCAGGTAGTTGCGCCCGCAGTCGCCGGGTCGGGTGCGCAGCGATTGTTCGTCGGCGTTCCAGTCGCCGACGTAGCCGGGCCCGGCCGAGCTGTCCGCACAGTCGCGAACGCTTGCCACCAGAGCGCCGAACGCGTGATGCGCGGTATCAGCGTCGCGGTAGGCGGCGGCGCCCTCCGAGATCAGCCCGCCGCGAGGCGGGTACTGAAAGGTGGTTTTGTGGAACGCCTCGATGTCAGGCCCGAAAGTGGCCGTATCGGCGTACACGAAGCGGCATTGGGGGGGCGCGATCTTGGCCAGGGTGTCGATGTCGACCGGTGACTTGCCGTCCATCGACGGGATGATGGTGAGGTGGTCGTCGGCGCCGGTGATCGCCTGCATCCTGGGCTGATCGAGCAGAACCTGGTCGACGTCGACACCGGAAAGATTGGTTCCGGCGCCGAATCCCGGCAAGGCGGTACCGTCGACCACGCGGGTGCATGCCGCAACCAATAGGGCCGCAGCACACAGCACCAGCCGGCGCGTCATTATCAGAGCGTAATCGCGTTGACCTGCCCTGGCAGGGGTCGCCCGAGACCCGATCGAATACGGTTGGCCGGTGAGTATTTTCGCAACCGCCAGCGGTACCGGCTCATGGCCGGGTGACGCCCCGCGGCAAGCCGCCGAGATCGTCGTCGGCGAGTTGGGCGCCGCGCTGGCCCACCTGGTCGAGTTGCCCGCCAGGGGGGTGGGCGCCGACATCATTGGGCGGGCCGGTGGGCTGCTCATCGACGTGGCGATTGACACGGTGCCTCGCGGCTACCGGATAGCGGCCCGGCCCGGCGCGGTCACACGGCGAGCGGTCAGCTTGCTCAACGAGGACATCGACGCGCTGGAAGAAGCCTGGGAGATCGCGGGTTTACGGGGGAGCGGACGGCCGATCAAGGTGCAAGCGCCCGGGCCGATCACGCTGGCGGCCGAGTTGGAACTGGCCAACGGGCACCGGGCGATCACCGATCTGGGCGCCCTGACCGACATTGCCGCCTCGCTGGCTGAGGGCGTCGCTGTACATCGGGCGTCGGTGTCCCGTCGACTGGACACACCGGTGGTGGTGCAGTTCGACGAGCCGTCGCTGCCGGCGGCGGTCACCGGCCGGTTGGCCGGGGTGACCGCGCTGAGCGCGGTGGCCCCGATCGAGGAGACGGTGGCCACCACAATGCTGGACACCTGCGCGGCGGCCGCGGGCGCCGAGGTGTCGGTGCACAGTTGTGGTGCCGCGATACCCTGGAAAGTGTTGCAGCACAGCAAGATCAACGCGTTATCGGTAGACGCCGGGACGCTTCAGGCCGTCGATCTGGACGCCATTGCGGAATTCGTCGCATCAGGACGTGTCGTCGTGCTGGGCGTCGTTTCGTCCAGCACACCGGTGCGCCGGCCCGCGGTGGAGGAGGTGGCGGGCGCCGTCGTGGCAATCACCGACCGGCTCGGCTTCGGCCGGTCGGTGCTGCGCGACCGGATCGGCATCACGCCGGCGTGTGGACTGGCTGGCGCTACCCCGCAGTGGGCCCGTACCGCGATCGGTCTGGCCCGGCGAGCGGCCGACGCTTTCGCCGAGGATCCCGACGCAATCTGAGGGCTGTCACGTTGCTGTGACGCCGCCATCGACCGGCTGCGCTCCTACGATGAGGACCGATCCGTGTTCAAGCAGTTGCTATAGGCTGGGGCTCTGTCGTCAGTGCTTCGAAATCCTCGCCACCGTTCGGTGGTGACCGGCATTGCGACATTCAAACGGCCGCCGCGCAACGCTGTGATCGACGGTTTTTTGGGAGGGGACGACGTCATGCAGGTGAATCCGGGAACTGATATGGGGGCCGGGAGTCTTCGCTGGCGAGCGATCCTGGCGGCTGCGCTGGCAGTGCTGGGACTCGCCGCGACGGTGTTCCTGGTCCGAAGCCCGGTGATGCCGTCCGCTCGTGGGGCGACGACCGCAATTCCGGCACCTGTGGTCGATGAACCGGCGACGGGGCGTCCCAAGGCTGAGACCGCGGTGCTCGCCGGTGGCTGCTTCTGGGGTGTGCAGGGCGTCTTCCAGCACGTCAAGGGGGTGTCAGCGGCCCAATCCGGGTACGCGGGGGGCGACGCGGCGACGGCCAATTACGACGCAGTCACCACCGAGACCACCGGGCATGCCGAGTCAGTGCGCATCACCTACGACCCGACTCAGGTCACCTACGGTCAGCTGTTGCGGATCTTCTTCGCCGTCGTGCAAGATCCGACCGAACTCAACTATCAGGGGCCTGACGTGGGCCCCTCGTACCGTTCGGTGATCTTCGCGCAGGACGACACCCAACGGAAGATTGCTGATGCCTACATCGCCCAGCTGAACCAGGCGGGCGCATTCCCCGCGCCGATCGTCACCACTGTGTCGCAGGGAGCCCAGTTCTTCCCCGCGGAGGCCTACCACCAGGACTTCCTCGACTTGAATCCGAACAATCCGTACATCGTTCAAAACGACCTGCCCAAGCTGGGCGCGCTCAAGTCGACGTTCCCGGAGCTGTACCGCGACTAGCGACCGACTGCGCTGTCGGCGTGCTCCGATAGCCTGCCAAGGTGAGCTCAGCAGAGGCTGATTCCGTTGCGCCCGAGGTCCGCCGCCGTTGGCGTGAACTGGCCGACGAGGTACGCGAACACCAGTTCCGCTACTACGTGCGTGATGCACCGGTCATCTCCGACGCGGACTTCGACGAGCTGCTGCGTCGTCTTGCCGCACTCGAGGATGAGCATCCCGAGTTGCGCACGCCCGATTCGCCGACCCAGCTCGTCGGCGGCGCCGGTTTCGCCACCGATTTCACCTCCGCCGAGCATCTCGAGCGGATGCTGTCGCTGGACAACGTGTTCAGCACCGAAGAGTTCGACCTGTGGGCGGCTCGAGTTCATGCCGAAGTCGGCACGGACGTGCCCTTCCTGTGTGAGCTCAAGATCGATGGTGTCGCACTGGCTTTGGTCTACCGCGACGGCCGGCTGGTCCGCGCGGCGACCCGCGGCGACGGCCGCACCGGTGAAGACGTCACGCTCAACGCTCGCACCATCGACAACGTGCCCGAACGGCTGACACCCAACGACGACCATCCGGTACCCGACGTCCTCGAGGTCCGCGGCGAGGTGTTCTTCCGGCTCGCCGATTTCGAAGCGCTCAACGCCGCACTCGTCGAAGACGGCAAGGCGCCGTTCGCCAACCCGCGCAACAGCGCCGCGGGGTCGCTGCGGCAGAAGGATCCTGCCGTGACGGCCCGACGCAAGCTCCAGATGATCTGCCACGGGTTGGGGCACATCGAGGGATATCGACCGGCCACCCTGCACGAGGCATACCTCGCGCTGGCCGCCTGGGGGCTGCCGGTCTCCGACCACACCACCCGGGTGGCGGACGCTGCCGGCGCCGTGCAGCGGATCGCCTACTGGGGTGAGCATCGCCACGACGTCGACCACGAAATCGACGGTGTCGTGGTCAAAATCGACGACGTGGCGCTACAGCGCAGGCTCGGCTCCACCTCGCGGGCGCCGCGATGGGCGATCGCCTACAAGTACCCGCCCCAGGAGGTGCAGACCACACTGCTCGACATCCGGGTCAACGTCGGCCGGACCGGACGGGTGACGCCGTTTGCATTCATGACGCCGGTCACCGTCGCCGGGTCGACGGTCGGCCTGGCCACCTTGCACAACGCCGCCGAAGTCAAGCGCAAGGGCGTGAAGATCGGTGACACGGTGGTGATCCGCAAGGCCGGCGACGTGATCCCCGAAGTGCTGGGTCCCGTCGTCGACTTGCGCGACGGAACCGAGCGCGAATTCATCATGCCCACAACGTGTCCCGAGTGCGGAACGACGTTGGCTCCGACTAAAGAGGGCGACGCCGACATCCGCTGCCCCAATGCCCAGTCCTGCCCGGCGCAGTTGCGTGAGCGGGTGTTTCACGTCGCCGGTCGCGGGGCGTTCGACATCGAGGGACTCGGCTACGAGGCGGCGGTCGCTCTGTTGAAAGCGGACGTGATCAACGATGAAGGCGACCTGTTCGGCCTCACCGAAGACGACCTGTTGCGCACCGAGTTGTTCACCACCAAAAGCGGCGCGCTGTCGGCCAACGGCACGCGCCTGCTGGCCAACTTGGATTCCGCCAAGAAGCAGCCGCTGTGGCGGGTGTTGGTGGCCTTGTCGATTCGGCACGTGGGGCCGACGGCCGCGCGGGCGCTGGCTACCGAGTTCGGCAGCTTGGACGCGATCACGTCGGCCTCCACCGAGCAGCTGGCAGCGGTCGAGGGTGTCGGCCCGACCATCGCCGCCGCGGTGACCGAGTGGTTCACCGTCGACTGGCATCGCGAGATCGTCGAGAAGTGGCGGTCGGCCGGAGTGCGGATGGCCGACGAGCGTGACGCCAGCGTGCCGCGCACGCTGGAGGGCCTGACGATCGTGGTCACCGGCTCGTTGACCGGCTTCTCCCGGGACGACGCCAAAGAGGCAATCGTGATGCGCGGCGGCAAAGCCGCCGGTTCGGTGTCGAAGAAGACCGACTACGTCGTCGCCGGCGATTCCCCCGGGTCGAAATTCGAGAAGGCCGTCGAACTCGGCGTGCCCGTCCTCGACGAGAACGGGTTCGCAAAGCTGTTGGCCGACGGGCCTGCTGCGTCAGGGGAGTAGCTGCAGCCGCCACAGTGGCGTCTTCGGCTCAGGCAGCCACACCCGGATGACGGTGAACCGGACCAGTCGCAACGCGCCGGTGATAACTATGGCCGCCAGCGGAAGATCTCCCAGCGCGGCGATCTGGGCGTCGGATAGCGGGCTCACAACTGATGGATACCCCGTTGATCGGCACGCTCAGTGCAGCAGGGTCCCGACGATGCCGGCCAGGTAGCCCAGCCGGGCCACTTCTGACGGGCGGAAGGCAGGGCCACCTGGCCGGCCCAGCATCACCGCGGTGTCCGAAGCGCCCAGCGGCGCGGCGACCAAGGTGGTGTCCAGCTCGCGCCACACCTGCGGCACCCAATCGTCTGAGGCGTCCAGCGCAGTGGCGCTCTCGATAGGCATCCACGGCACGTCTTCCAGTCGGGTTTCCGGCGCGCCGGAGCTGCCGACGACGGGCTGAACTCCGTCGTCGGCGCTGCGCAGCACCGTGCACCAGCTAACCCGCAGCACCTGCGGCGCCTCGTCGACCAAGACCTTGAGCTTGGCCTCGGTATCGCCCGCCGCGGCGACGTGGTCGATAAGCTCCAGTTCCCGGTGCGTGTCCAGCTGCCCGGTGTGCGGCCGCAGGCTGTCCACCCGTACACCATTGAGCGCTTCGGCCGCCGTGATCAGCGTGTCCGGCATGGCCCGTGCCGGTAGTTCGACCACGAGGTCGTCGATGGCGTAGCCGGACCCGCGCTCCACGACGTCCAGCGACAAGATGTCAGCCCCCACCGACCCCAGGGCCACGGCCAGCGAGCCGAGGCTGCCTGGCCTGTCGGCCAGCTGAACTCGCAGCAGATAGGAGGACACGCGCACACTGTCGCACAGCGGCGCGCCCTCGGCATTTCGACGATCTGCCCGCCGGGCCGCGGCGCTGGCGTGACGCTCGCGACGAGCTTGCATCATCACCCGGCTAGGCTTTCCGGTCGTGTCCCAGATCTCCCGCGACGGGGTGGCCCATCTGGCCCGGCTTGCCCGGTTGGCGTTGACCGACGAGGAGCTGGACCACTACGCCGGCCAACTCGACGCCATCCTGACTCACGTCAGCCAGATCCAAGCCGTCGACGTTACCGGCGTCGAACCGACCGACAACCCGCTCAAAGACGTCAACGTCACCCGCCCGGACCAGATCGCACCGTCCCTGACCCAGCAAGAAGCGCTCGCCGAGGCGCCGAACGCCGTCGACGGTCGCTTCGCCGTCCCGCAGATCCTCGGGGAATCGGAATGACGGACATCATCCGGCTGGACGCCGCGACGCTGGCCGCGAAAATCGCCGCCAAGGAACTGTCGTCGACCGAGGTGACTCAGGCTTACCTGGACCAGATCGCGGCCACCGATCAGCAATACGGCGCGTTTCTGCACGTCGCGGCGGACGCGGCGCTGTCGGCTGCGGCCGCCGTCGACAAATCGCTGGCCGCCCGTGAGCAACCGCCGTCGGCGCTGGCCGGGGTTCCGCTGGCCCTCAAAGACGTGTTCACCAGCGTCGACATGCCGACCACCTGCGGGTCGAAGATCCTCGAGGGCTGGCGTTCGCCTTACGACGCCACAGTGACCGCCCGGCTGCGGTCGGCCGGGATCCCGATCCTCGGCAAGACCAACATGGACGAGTTCGCGATGGGGTCGTCGACGGAGAACTCCGCCTACGGCCCGACCCGCAACCCGTGGAACACCGATCGGGTGCCGGGCGGTTCGGGCGGCGGCAGTGCCGCGGCGCTAGCGGCATTCCAGGCGCCCCTGGCCATCGGGACCGACACCGGCGGCTCGATCCGCCAGCCGGCCGCGCTGACCGCCACCGTGGGGGTCAAACCCACCTACGGCACCGTGTCCCGGTATGGACTGGTGGCCTGCGCGTCGTCGCTGGACCAGGGCGGACCGTGCGGGCGCAACGTCCTCGACACCGCGCTGCTGCATCAGGTGATCGCCGGACACGACGCGCGCGACTCCACCTCGATCGACGCCCCGATTCCCGACGTCGTCGGCGCCGCGAAGGAGGGGGCGACGGGCGACCTGAGCGGTGTGCGCATCGGTGTGGTCCGGCAGCTGCGCGGCGAGGGCTATCAGCCCGGTGTGTTGGCGTCGTTCAACAGCGCCGTCGAACAGTTGACCGCGATCGGCGCCGACGTGTCCGAAGTCGACTGTCCGCATTTCGATCACGCGCTGCCCGCTTACTACCTGATTCTCCCGTCGGAGGTGTCGAGCAACCTGGCCCGCTTCGACGCGATGCGCTACGGACTGCGGGTCGGCGACGACGGCACCCACAGCGCCGAGGAGGTGATGGCGCTGACCCGGGCGGCCGGTTTCGGGCCGGAAGTCAAGCGGCGCATCATGATCGGCACCTACGCGCTGTCGGCCGGGTACTACGACGCCTACTACAACCAGGCGCAGAAGGTGCGCACCCTCATCGCACGCGACCTCGATGCGGCGTATCGATCCGTGGACGTGCTGATCTCGCCGACTACGCCGACGACCGCGTTCCCGTTGGGGGAGAAGGTCGACGATCCGCTGGCGATGTACCTGTTCGACCTGTGCACGCTGCCGCTGAACCTGGCCGGTCACTGCGGAATGTCGGTGCCATCGGGCTTGTCGCCCGACGACAACCTGCCGGTCGGCCTGCAGATCATGGCGCCGGCACTGGCCGACGACAGGCTCTATCGGGTAGCGGCCGCCTACGAGGCCGCGCGGGGACCGCTGCCCTCGGCCATTTGAGGTCTCGCGCCACTTGAGCGGCGGTGACGGGGCAAGATATTGACATGCGGATCGGAATTCTCACCGGCGGTGGCGACTGTCCCGGACTCAACGCGGTGATCCGGGCCATCGTGCGAACGAGCGACTCGCGATATGGATCGTCGGTGGTCGGATTCCAGGACGGCTGGCGTGGCCTGCTGGAGAACCGGCGCATGCAACTGGCCAATGACGACCGCAACGACCGGCTGCTGGTCAAGGGCGGAACGATTCTGGGCACCGCCCGTGTGCACCCCGACAAGCTGAAGGCCGGTCTGGACCAGATCAAGGAGACGCTCGACGAAAACGGCATCGACGTGCTCATCCCCATCGGTGGTGAGGGCACGCTGACTGCCGCGCACTGGCTCTCCGAAGAGAACGTCCCCGTCGTGGGCGTGCCGAAGACCATCGACAACGACATCGATTGCACCGACGTGACGTTCGGCCACGACACGGCGTTGATGGTGGCCACCGACGCCATCGATCGGCTGCACAGCACTGCGGAATCACACCAGCGGGTGATGCTGGTAGAGGTGATGGGCCGGCACGCCGGCTGGATTGCGCTGAACGCAGGGCTGGCTTCCGGCGCACACATGACGCTGATCCCCGAACAGCCCTTCGACATCGACGAGGTGTGCCGATTGGTCAAGCGGCGCTTCCAGCGGGGCGACGCGCACTTCATCTGCGTCGTCGCCGAGGGCGCCAAGCCGGCCGAAGGGTCGATGGAGCTGCGCAAAGGCGGTACCGACGAGTTCGGTCATGAGCGGTTCACCGGGGTGGCTGACCAGCTGGCTTACGAGGTCGAGAAGCGCATCAAAAAAGAGGTCCGGGTGACCGTCCTCGGCCACGTCCAGCGCGGTGGGACCCCGACCGCTTATGACCGCGTGCTGGCCACCCGATTCGGCGTCAACGCGGCCGACGCCGCGCACGCCGGCGAATACGGGCAGATGGTGTCGCTGCGTGGTCAGGACATCGGCCGGGTGGCGCTGGCCGATGCGGTGCGCCAGTTGAAGCTGGTCCCGCAGAGCCGTTACGACGACGCCGCGGCCTTCTTCGGCTAGCCGCCAATTAGGATCGTTTTCATGACTTCTGCTGCGAGCGCTATGAGGGCGTCCGGGTCAGATCTGCTCGACTACGACGAGGTCATCGCGCGCTACGACCCGGTGCTCGGGCTAGAAGTGCACGTCGAGCTGTCCACCGCCACCAAGATGTTCTGCGGCTGCGCCAATGAGTTCGGCGCCGAGCCCAACACCCAGGTCTGCCCGGTCTGCCTGGGCTTGCCGGGTTCGCTGCCGGTACTCAACGAGGCCGCCGTGGAGTCGGCGATCCGCATCGGGCTGGCGCTGAACTGCCAGATCGCGGCGTGGGGCCGGTTCGCACGGAAGAACTACTTCTATCCGGACCAGCCGAAGAACTACCAGATATCCCAGTACGACGAGCCGATCGCGATCAACGGCTACCTGGACGTGCCGCTGGATGACGGCAGCACCTGGCGGGTGGAGATCGAGCGCGCCCACATGGAGGAAGACACCGGCAAGCTGACCCACCTGGGTAGTGACACCGGCCGGATCGCCGGGGCGACCACATCGCTGGCCGACTACAACCGTGCGGGAGTGCCGCTGATCGAGATCGTCACCAAGCCCATCGAGGGCACCGGCGAACGGGCACCGGAGATCGCCCGCGCCTATGTCACCGCGCTGCGAGACCTGTTGCGCGCGTTGGGGGTTTCCGACGTCCGGATGGACCAGGGTTCGCTGCGCTGCGACGCCAACGTGTCGCTCAAGCCCACCGGCGTCGCAGAATTCGGCACCCGCAGCGAGACCAAGAACGTCAACTCGCTCAAGAGCGTCGAGGTCGCCGTCCGCTACGAGATGCGCCGGCAGGGGGCCGTTTTGGAGTCCGGTGGTCGAGTCATCCAGGAGACCAGGCACTTTCACGAGGACGGCTACACCAGCTCGGGCCGCACCAAGGAGACCGCGGAGGACTACCGCTACTTCCCCGAGCCCGACTTGGAGCCGGTCGCGCCCAGCCGTGAGCTTGTCGAGCGGTTAAGCCACACCCTTCCCGAACTACCGTGGTTGCGCCGCAACCGGATTCAGCAGGACTGGGGTATCTCCGACGAGGTGATGCGCGATCTGGTCAACGCCGGCGCCGTCGATCTGGTCATTGCGACCGTCGAGCAGGGCGCGTCCAGTGATCAGGCGAAGGCCTGGTGGGGCAACTTCCTGGTGCAAAAGGCCAATGAGGCCGGCATCGAACTCGACGAATTGCCGATCACCCCGGCCCAAGTCGCCGCGGTCGCGGCGCTGGTGGACAACGGCACGCTGACCACCAAGCTGGCCCGCCAGGTCGTCGAGGGTGTGCTCGCCGGCGAAGGCGAGCCCGACCAGGTGATGACAGCGCGTGGACTGGCCGTGGTGCGCGACGACTCGCTGATCCAGGCCGCCGTCGATGAAGCCCTGGCCGCCAATCCCGATGTGGCCGAGAAGATCCGGGGCGGCAAAGTGCAGGCGGCGGGCGCAATCGTCGGCGCCGTGATGAAGGCCACCAAGGGACAGGCGGACGCTGCCCGGGTTCGCGAGCTGGTGCTCGAAGCCTGCAGCTAGAACGAGCCGGTCAGTTCGGTGAACAAAGTGGTAAGCGGACTACCAACGCCGTCCCAGCCGATCGACTCGGCGACCGCTTGGTCCATCTCGAATAAGGACGCGAGCGGCCCGACCGCCGTGGTCGGAACGTCCAATGTCGCGCACACGATGCTGCAGTCGCCCAACGTGTCGGTGAAGCCGATGCCGTTGATGAGCGAACCGGCGGGGCTGAGCAGCCCACCCAGGTCGACGTCGAGAGCGATGTCCGTGGCTGGCGGAGTGACGCCCAGATCGCTCAGCAACGTGTCGAGGTTGACGTCGCCGTAGCCGTTGAGGAAGGCGTTGGTGAGGTTGGCCGGTACGTTGAGCAGGTCGTCGAAGGCGGTCGTGTAATCGGGGTCAGCGCCGCTCAGCGCTTCGCTGATACCGGCGGCGTCGTCGTTGAACTGCAGGAACGGGCTTAGCGTGGTGCCGAACCCGCCCCACAGGATGCCGCTCAGCGGTGATCCCGAGAAATCCAGGTACGGCTCGACTTCGGATGCCGTGGTGTCGCCGAGCAGGAGCGGAAGAACGGGGATGTTCACCGTCGTGATCCCGAGATCGATGTTGAGCCCGTTGGTCAAAATGTCGAGAAGGCCCGCTTTGCCCGGGAGGTCGATATCGAAGAGATGCCCCAACAAGGAATCGATGCTGATCTGACTAGGCGTCGTATCGAGTGAGGAGTAGATATACGGCTCGGCGTCAGCGGGCGTGAACGGGTTGATCGCCGCGTTGGCCGCCGTCGTCAGATCGCTGCCGAAGTTTCGCGTGCCGTCGAGGTAGTCGAGCCCATTGGCGGCGAACTGTTGCAAGTCCACGAGCGGGGCTGGGGAGAAGTGGTCATCAATGTCGGTGGCGTTCGTCAGTGCGGTCTGCAGGACCTGGTCCCAGGGAACGTCACCGGAGGCGGTGAGTTGTACCGCTCGGGTTTGCACGTCCGCGAGGTCCTGTGGCGGCGCAACTAACGGGATGGCGCCGGCGCCTGCCAGGGTGAGGGCGAATCCAGCAGTGACCCAGCGGCGAGCGGCGAATTCCATAGGCGTCTCCTCAGCGCTTGGCCTCCAGCGGCAGCTGGATAGTACCTGGGCTCTTGCTGAGGATTACCGCACTAAGCAAGCTGAGCCCCGGGCCTCACGACGCGTGAAGAGTGGAGCGCTGCCGGCGATAAAATCTGTCTTCGGATAGGTGAACCCGTGTTGCCTATCAGAAACACGCAGATGGGCTCGTGCAAAGGGAGATGTAGTGCAACACCCTTCAGGTGTCCCCAGTGCCGCAGCACAATTGCGGGAGTGGATTGACCGGAGTCAAAGCATGACCCGCCCGGATGCGACACCGCACTGGCTGGAAAACATGGTGGCCGCATTGGCCGGCGCGGCCCCAGCTGACCTGAGCACGAACGATCCTGCCGCCGTGGATGTGAGCTCTCGCCAGGCGGCGGTCTTGATCCTTATTGGTGGATCAGCCGAGCACGGGCCGACGGTGGTCCTTCTGGAGCGTGCACACGGATTGCGTGACCACGGTGGAGAAATCGGCTTCCCGGGTGGTGGATGGGAACCTGTCGACGCTAGCCCAGTGGCGACCGCGCTGCGGGAGGCCCGCGAAGAGATCGGAGTGGATCCCAACGGGATAGACCCCTTGATCGCGCTGCCTCGTCTGGTGATTCGCGCCTCTGGATTCGACGTCACCGCCGTTGTCGGTTACTGGCGCGCGCCCAGCCCCATCGGCCCGGTCGACCCAGCCGAGACGGGTCGCGTACTGACGGTTGATCTGCGTGACATCGCTCAGCCAGACCGGTGGAGCACGCTGACGGTCCGTGGTTGGAGCGGACCCACCGTGGTGCTCGATGACGCCACGGTCGTCTGGGGCTACACCGCTGAGCTGCTCGCCTTCATGTGCAGGAACGTCTGACGAGTCGTTGACCAAGCAAGGGGAGGCTGACCGTATTGTGGTGCGCGATGACCGGCATCAGCGATCGACTACACGAGCGCACGGTGGACACCGCCCTCGGGCGAATTCGATTGCAGGTCGGGGGATCCGGTCCGCCGATCCTCTTCTGGCCGAGCCTGTTGATGACCGGCGACATGTGGTATGGGGTGGCCGACAATCTCGTCGCACGCCGACAAGTGATCCTGGTCGACCCGCCGGGACAGGGCGGCAGTCAGCCCCTGACGGGGATGTTCACCTTCGCTGAGTGTGCGCGCTGTGTCGTCGACATCCTTGACGGCCTCGGAATTGACCGGGCTCACTTCGTCGGCAACTCGTGGGGTGGCATGATCGGCGCGACATTCGCCGCGACCTATCCCGAGCGGATCGGCCAGGCGGTGCTGATGAACTGCACAGCCGGCAAGGCCAGCCTGCGCCAGAAGGTCCAGTTCGCGATCTTGCTGCGGATGGCGCGGTGGCGGGGCGGGATAGGGCCGTTGCTGATCCGACCGGTACTCAAGGCGTTCTTAGGCCCGACCACCTTTCGTGAACGTCCCGACGTTGTGGCACACGTTCGTTCGGCGGTGGGCAAGGTCAACATCGCGTCCGCCTCCTGGGCGGTGAAGAGTGTGGTTTCGGCCCGGCCCGACCAGCGAGCATTACTGGCCGGCATCACGACACCGGTGCTCGTCGTCGGTGGCGTCGAAGACGTGACCTTTCCGCCGCACGAGGCGATTGAGATGGCCGACGCCATACCGGGTTCCTCGGTGCGGGTGCTCGACGGAGTGGCTCATCTTGCCGGCCTGGAGGACCCCACCTTGGTGAGCGGTCTCGTCGAGGAGTTTCTCGATATCCCGCGGACACTTTAACGCCCGGCGGGCGACGCACTGGTGATAGGTAGTCGGCCTGAGTTCTTCAATAGAACGCGTCCCAACGCCGTGACCGTCACCATCGCAACATCATCCCGGTGCTCACGAGCGACAAGTTTCTGGTCTATCGAATCCTCCCAGATAGTCAGCCTCGGGCACGATGTGCGCCAAGCCTCCATTACCTCGGCATAGGTTCTGGGCCGGGCCGCCACCCACTCGACGAAGTCGAGTACCAAGGAGTGCGTGGTCTCCGGCATGGTCCGCTCCAATCGTCCAATACCAGCGGAATCGGCCTCAAGAAAGCTAGCCGCCAAACAACTTCAAACGCAGGCCATTAAGTCTTGTCCTCGTTGGCCCGCGGGAAACCGCCGCCCTGCGGGAACAGCGGGAACACCACATCGTCCAGTTTCATGGCATCGCCGTCGGTCTTGTTGACCGTCGCGCCCCACACGTTGCCGTCCGCCGACATCCGCAGCGCCCACGCGTGTCCGTGGGTGTCCTGGCGGACGACGTCGGGTGGACCGGTCACCGCGCCGGTGCCCTGGGCCAGGTGGACGGCCACCGTCTGCTTGGTGTTGACTAGGTTGACCAGCACGGTGCCGTCCAAGGCCGCGCATCCGGCCACTCCCGGTCGGTCCGGCCACGTCCACACCGTGGAAACCTTGGAGTCCTTGGTGATTCGCTGCAGCCGGTCGGCGGTGGGACCGCGGTCGAGGACATACATCGAGCCGTCGACCGGGTCGGTGCACAGGCCGCCGCCGGCGCCGACACCGCTCAGCGCCGTTGTGGGCGGTGCTTGGTTGAGTGTGGTCGGCTGCTCGAGGCGGATGACCTTTCCGGCCAGCGAAGCCGGGTCGTTGGCCATGGCCGGGTTGCCCGCGTCGCCGGTCAACACGACCAGTGTGGTCGGGCTGGTGAAGAGCAGTGCGCCGGTATTCCCGTTGGCGCCCTTGGGGATTCCCGTCAAAATGTCTTTGGGGATATCGTCGTCGGCGACACGGATGACCCGGTTGTCGGAGGGCGTGCTGATGTAGGCGTACATCAGCCGGTCCTGCGAATAGGTCGGTGACAGCACTATGTCCATCAGCCCGCCGTCGCCGGCCGGGTCGACCGGTATGACGGTCTTCACCTTGGGCTCGGCGCTGACCGATACCTCCTTGACCGCCCCGGTCGTCCGCTCGGCGACCAGCGCCGACTTGCTGTCGGGTTGCATGAGCAGGCCGCTGGTGCTCTCCAGGCAGCCCTGCATGACTCCTGGTGCGGGGCATTGCTTCGGGAACGGTTTGTCGGGCAGCGGCGGTGGCGGGGGAGGCGAGGAACTCGGCGGGGCGTGCCGCTCGGGCTCGGTGGTGAATGGTTGCGACTGGGCATTGTTGAACTGGGCGCAACCAGCCAAAACCAGCACCGCCGAGCAGAGCACAGCCAGACTGCGCCGCCCCGACCACCACAACCGCATAGCTGCCAGATTACGGACACGTCGGGCCCGGTGCCGTTGACGGGTGCCTCGTGCCGTCCGAATTCGCCCGCAAACAACGGCCCGCACGGGACGACACACGACTCGGAACAGCAAAAGCGCCGCTCAAATCCCCGATTCGCCGGAATTTGCCTTTACCCTGGCACGAGTGAGCAGTCAACCACATGACGCACATTGGCAACGACCGGATGAATCCGCGGTGCCGACTCCGGTGCGAACGGCCTCCGCAAGCTTGGTCGACCCCGAGGACGACCTGCCGTCAGACACGTATGCAGGCGATTTCGAGACGACCCTGATCCCGCACTACGACTCCAACAACTCCGGCAGCGTCCGCTCGTCCAGCACGGGATTCGGACTGATGGGAGGCCAGGAGCCGTTGCCCTACCAGCCCCAGCCCACCGGCAGGCACTCTGTCTTCGCGCCGGACGGTACGGACGAGCATGACTACCACGGCGACGAGCAGTTACGCGCCGCCAGCCGTCGCGGCACTCAGCATCTGGGTCTGTTGGTTCTGCGAGTCGGCCTCGGCGGGGTGCTTGTCGCGCACGGGCTCCAGAAACTGTTCGGCTGGTGGGGTGGGCAGGGCCTGACGGGATTCAAGAACTCGCTTTCCGACGTCGGCTACCAGCACGCCGACATCCTCACCTATTGCGCCGCCGGCGGCGAGATCGCCGCAGGGGTGCTGCTGGTGCTCGGACTTTTCACCCCGCTGGCCGCGGCGGGCGCGCTGGCCTACCTGATCAACGGGGTGCTCGCCGGGATGTCGGCTCAGCACAATTCCCAGCACAATGGGCGACCGTTCCCGTTCTTCCTGCCGGATGGCCACGAATACGAGATCACGCTGATCGTCATGGCTGCCGCCGTCATCCTGGTCGGCCCCGGACGCTACGGCTTCGACGCCGGTCGCGGCTGGGCCCGCCGGCCGTTCATCGGATCGTTCGCTGCCCTGGTGGTCGGCATCGGTGCGGGCGTCGCGCTGTGGATGCTGCTCAACGGCGCCAACCCGGTGCGCTAGTCCGCGTACGGATTGGGGACTCGGCCGGCGCTGGCCCCGGTCAGCAGCGGCAGCGTGGCGAAGGTGACCGCAGGCAGCCGCAACTCGCGCCCGCTTTTGAGCTGAGCGCGCGCCCACGAGCTTCTGCGGAACCGTAGCCCGTCGATGTCTTCCCAGCGCACCGATTGGCTGCCCAATAGCGTGCGCACGGTGACGTCGTTGTCGTCGGCCTGGGTGCGAAGCCGAATGATCAACGCCGACAACAGCACCGGGATGATCAGTAGCGGAGCTGTCAGCGGCCAGGTCAGTACCGGTATGAGCAGGCCGAGGGCGAAGAAGCCGACCGCGAAGTGCGCTATCGGTGAAATCTTGATCACCACCGGCGACGCGGGTGCCGTTTCCTGCGGTGAATCGGTGGCCATTCATGCATCATGGCATCGAGCCCGACCTGGGTCGCCCCCGAGAGCCCGTCAGCCACTGGGATTTGACGTTTGACCAGTACGGGGCCTACCCTCGGGAACCGTGATTATCACTGGAATGCTCGTAGTAGGTCGGCGCGTTGGTGCCTGACTGATCAAGCACACCAACGCGCAACCCTCGTACAGCAGATGAGCTGACGGGGGTTTTTTGTTGCCTACCGGCTTTCCAGAGCAAGCACAGGACCAAGAAGGACAAGAGAACCCAGTGAGCGCACCCACCAGATCGCACTCCGAGCCGCAGGCACCGGCTTCGAAGCCGGCGTCGCAGGATGTGGCCCGTATCGCCTCAGACGCAGCGAAGCCCGCCGCCAAGCCGCCGACCGTTCGGCCGAAACACCTTGCCCCTGAGCAACTCACCGGCGCGCAGTCGGTGATCCGGTCGCTGGAGGAACTCGACGTCGAGGTGATCTTCGGAATCCCCGGCGGGGCCGTGCTCCCGGTCTACGATCCGCTCTTCGACTCGAAGAAGCTGCGCCACGTCTTGGTCCGCCATGAGCAGGGCGCCGGTCACGCGGCCAGCGGCTACGCCCACGCCACCGGCAAGGTCGGCGTGATGATGGCGACGTCGGGTCCCGGTGCCACCAACCTGGTGACGCCGTTGGCCGACGCGCAGATGGACTCGATCCCGGTGGTCGCGATCACCGGACAGGTCGGTCGCGCGCTGATCGGAACGGACGCCTTTCAGGAGGCGGACATCTCCGGCATCACGATGCCGATCACCAAACACAACTTCCTGGTTCGCGACGGCGACGACATTCCGCAGGTGCTGGCGGAGGCGTTTTACATCGCCGCCAGCGGACGGCCGGGCGCAGTGCTCGTCGATATCCCCAAAGACGTGCTGCAAGCGCCGTGCACATTCACTTGGCCGCCGCGGATGGACCTGCCCGGCTACAAGCCGAACACCAAGCCGCACAACCGTCAGATCCACGAAGCCGCCAAGCTGATAGGCGCCGCGCACAAGCCCGTGCTCTACGTCGGCGGCGGTGTCATCCGCGGTGAGGCCACCGAGCAGTTACGGGAATTGGCCGAGCTGACCGGAATCCCGGTGGTCACCACGCTGATGGCGCGCGGCGCCTTCCCGGACAGCCACCGCCAGCACCTGGGCATGCCGGGGATGCACGGCACGGTGGCGGCGGTGGCCGGGCTACAGCGCAGCGACCTGTTGATCGCGCTGGGCACCCGCTTCGATGACCGGGTCACCGGACAGCTCGACTCGTTCGCCCCTGAGGCCAAGGTCATTCACGCGGACATCGACCCCGCCGAGATCGGCAAGAACCGGCACGCCGACGTGCCGATCGTCGGTGACGTCAAAGCCGTCATCACCGATCTGATCGCGGCGCTGCGCCACGACGGGGATGATGGCGCGCCCGGAATCTCAGACATCGCCGACTGGTGGACGTACCTCGACGATGTGAAGGCCACCTACCCGTTGAGCTACGGGCCGCAAAGTGACGGCAGTCTGAGCCCGGAGTACGTCATCGAGAAGCTGGGTCAGATCGCCGGCCCGGACGCGGTGTACGTCGCCGGTGTCGGCCAGCACCAGATGTGGGCCGCGCAGTTCGTCTCCTACGAAAAGCCGCGCACCTGGCTGAATTCCGGCGGCCTGGGCACCATGGGCTTCGCCGTCCCCGCGGCCATGGGTGCCAAGCTCGCGCGCCCGGAGGCCGAGGTCTGGGCGATCGACGGCGACGGCTGCTTCCAGATGACCAACCAGGAGTTGGCGACCTGCGCGATCGAAGGCGCACCGATCAAGGTCGCGTTGATCAACAACGGCAACCTGGGCATGGTGCGGCAGTGGCAGACTCTGTTCTACGAGAAGCGGTACTCGCAGACCGACCTGGCCACGCACTCGCGCCGAATCCCGGACTTCGTCAAGCTGGCCGA
>Ga0302325_10003385_pt1 | contig 37676 bp, 41 predicted proteins | sample Palsa_T0_2_FD_201948 | JGI IMG/M metagenome (GOLD analysis project Ga0302325, IMG submission 201948) | Peat permafrost microbial communities from Stordalen Mire near Abisko, Sweden - Palsa_T0_2 | ecosystem: Environmental > Terrestrial > Soil > Palsa > Peat permafrost | place: Sweden: Abisko...
GGCCGCTTTCGCGCACCAAAGGAACATGGTGGTCAAACGCCATCGCCGAGCGGAGCTGTCAAGGTTCGCGAAGCGACCGCCGAAGGCGGCTTGACCTTTACAGCGAGCACGGCGATGGCAGCGCGACGGTTGGCGGATGTCAGATCACGCGTCGCACGCAAGCGCCCGCTCTCGTCAGACCCCCTCGCGCTTATGTGATCGCCGCCGTCATCCGATAGGCCGGCGCCTCGCGTCGAGAGAGGCGAAAACATTCCGTAATCCATGGACATGAAGCTCGCGGCGCCCGTTGGGCCTGCCCCCGGCCGTCGTCGCGTCCGATGTTTCTTTGGTAAGCGGAGGGTTCAATCATGCGACGCATAATTGCCGTCTGCGTCGCGCTCCTTGGCGGGATCGCCGGCACCCAGGCCGATCAACCGGTGATGAAATATTACGATCTCATCCGGTCGCACGGGCGACCGCGCAGCGATGCCATTCATCAAGCGGATATCAACTATTGCTACGACCAGACCGGCGCCGATCGAACGCTTCCCGATACGCCGGCCTTCAAGAAATGCATGCTCGGCCGCGGCTATCGCCGGCTGTCCACTGGCGTCGCGCCCACTCCGTCGGGGCCGACCGGTTCCTCCAGCGTCATCTACAACCGGGATTCGAAGGACCCTTCCGTCGGCTGGCACTGGGAAAACGGATCGCGCGTCTGTCACAACGATTGCGACAATCCCGAGATTCCAGGGTCGGGCTTCACCTGCAGCAATGTCGTCGTGATGGGGATGGCGACAAGAAAGTGCACGCGGCAGAACTAGACTTGCGGGGACGCCCCGCGGCCCGACTTGTGTGATCGCGGCCATGAGATCCATCTCATCTAGTCGACTCAGAGTCGCTTATGGTTTTCTGCGGCAAGCCGCCTCAGCTCCGACGATGGCGTTGCGAAGCGTTGCTGCTGCGCATCCCAGCGATAAGTCGCCTGAAAGGTCGATACATGCGGCCGCGGCGCTTTTTCGTCCTCGCACTCTGCTCCCGTCGCGGCGACGCGGTCCTCCACCGAAACATGCACCGCGCGATAGGGGCCGGGATCGGCCAGCGTCGTGAACGAGGGCTGTTGCGCGCGCCGCTGCGCGCAGGAGGCGTCGCCGAGCGTGAACAGGCTGTCGATCAACCGAAACCGGGCGCCATGGATGAAGATCATTTCCGACGCATCGTAGCTCTGGTTGGAATTTTCATGGCTGCTATCGATAATGATGAGCGGCGTTCGCGGCGCGAGCATCAGCTCCGGCTTCATGTCCCGAAAATGTGTGAATTGGTCCACGCCGACCTCGACCACGTCGAGCAGCTCGGGCGTCGGCGAGAGTGCGAAGAGGGCGAGCAGCACGGTGTCGTCGACGCGGAGTTCCGCCAGTCCGAGATCGGCCAGCAGAACGATTCGCGATTCGTCGCCCGGGATCGGCATCGCCACGACCGATAGCTGCGTTATCGTCTCCGGCGGATCGCCTTCTAATTTTTCGCCTTCGATATGTTCGAAGGGAACCACCGCGCTCCCCGTCGCGAGGCCCTTGTCGTCGCGGGCAAGGTCCGTCACCACCTGTTTCATTAGGTCGAAATAAGTGACGCCAGGATGTCCCGGCGGTTGATCGCTGAGTCTGGCGGCGAAAGCGGCAGGCGCGGCGAAAGCGGCAGGCGTGGCGCAAAGCCAGATCACGCAGACGGCCCATAGGGCGGACGCTTTCATAGGAAAGTCGTAGCTCATGAGAGGCGCCAACCTGATTTTCGTGCATTGGGCGGTTACGGGACGAGGCGCGCATCCTCATAACGCACTTCCTCACCCGGCGCGCCGCCTCGCCAGGCGGGTTCGTCATATTCTGATTTAATGAAACATTTTATGGACAATCCGGCTTTTCCGATCCATGCTAGTCGCACGGTTCCTCTGGAGGTGCAATTTCACACGGGACGCCGATGAAACCCAGAAACGTGGGGTTAAAAGGGGTGAGCGCTTACCAAGTTTTTTCACCCTCAACCCATTGATATTGCTCGATCGATCCAAGGAAATTCCAAATAAATGCTTGGAAAAAATTTGGAATCTGAATTTCGACCGCTCGTAAGTCATTGATATCTTTTGAGGGGACAAACCGCCGCCAGGCAATATTCGCGCATTTCAAGGCAATTCCAAATTTCTGTTTCGCCTCGATTTTCGCCGCCTAGGCGAGAATCCCCGGCAGGTCGAGCCCGTTCTCCCGTGCGCAATCGAGCGCCGCCTGGTAGCCGGCGTCGGCGTGGCGCATGACGCCGCTGGCCGGATCGTTCCATAACACTCGGCCGATGCGGGCGGCGGCCCCGGGCGTGCCGTCCGCGACCACGACCATGCCCGCGTGTTGCGAAAAGCCCATGCCGACGCCCCCGCCGTGATGCAGTGACACCCAGGTTGCGCCCGACGCGCAATTGAGCAGCGCATTGAGCAGGGGCCAGTCGGAAACCGCATCGGAGCCGTCCTTCATCGCTTCCGTCTCGCGATTGGGCGAGGCGACGGAGCCGGAATCGAGATGGTCGCGGCCGATGACGATCGGCGCGGCAAGCTCGCCGCTCGCCACCATTTCGTTGAAGGCGAGGCCGAGGCGATGGCGATCCCCGAGGCCCACCCAGCAGATGCGCGCCGGCAGGCCTTGAAAGCGGATGCGCCCTCGCGCCATGTCGAGCCAATGGTGGAGGCGCCTGTTGTCGGGCAGCAGTTCTTTCACCCTGGCGTCGGTGCGATAGATATCTTCGGGATCGCCCGACAGCGCGCACCAGCGGAACGGCCCGATCCCCCGGCAGAACAAGGGCCGGATATAAGCCGGCACGAAGCCGGGGAAATCGAAGGCGTCGACGACTCCTTCTTCCTTCGCCATCTGGCGGATGTTGTTGCCGTAATCGAGCGTCGGGACGCCCATCCTGTGGAAATCGAGCATGGCGCGGACGTGGGTCGCCATGGAGGCGCGGGCGGCCCGCTCGACCGCCTTGGGGTCGCGCTCGCGCCTGGCTTCCCATTCGCCCACGCTCCAGCCCTTGGGCAGATAGCCGTTGATCGGATCATGCGCCGAAGTCTGGTCGGTGACGATATCGGGCCTGACGCCGCGCCGCACGAGCTCGGGAAAGATATCCGCCGCGTTGCCGAGCAGCCCGACCGAGACCGGCTTCTTGTCGCGGCGGGATTGGTCGATGATCGCGAGCGCCTCGTCGAGATTGTCCGCCTGTGCGTCGACATAGCCGGTGCGCAGGCGCATTTCGATGCGGCTCGCCTGACACTCCACGGCAAGACACGAAGCCCCCGCCATGCTGGCCGCGAGCGGCTGCGCGCCGCCCATGCCGCCGAGCCCCGCCGTCAAAATCCACCGCCCCGCAAGATCGCCGCCGTAATGTTGGCGTCCGACCTCCACAAAGGTTTCGTACGTCCCCTGAACGATGCCCTGACTGCCGATATAGATCCACGAGCCGGCCGTCATCTGGCCGAACATCATCAGGCCCTTCTTATCGAGCTCGTGGAAATGATCCCAGGTCGCCCAATGCGGGACGAGGTTCGAATTGGCGATCAGCACGCGCGGCGCATCGGGATGGGTGCGGAAGACGCCCACCGGCTTGCCTGATTGGACGAGCAGCGTCTGATCGTCCTCCAGCCTTTTCAAAGTCGCGACGATCTGGTCGAATGCGTTCCAATCTCGCGCGGCCCGGCCGATGCCGCCATAGACGACGAGTTCGCCGGGTTTCTCTGCGACATCGGGATCGAGATTGTTCATCAACATGCGCATCGGCGCCTCGGTCAGCCAGCTCTTGGCGGAAAGCCCTGAGCCGCGCGGCGCGCGGATGATGCGGGCATTGTCGATACGAGGGCTGGCGGTCATCGGAGGCCTCATGAAGCGTTACGCGCGGACCCATTCAAGCGCCGCCTGTAGGATAGTCTTTAGGGTTCGCCGCATCGGAGCGGCGGATCTCGGATCGTAGGGGGAAGGCCAATTGTGATCGGCAACCTCGGACGGCTCGCGCATATAGCCGCGGCAAGCCACTTCCATTTGCAGAGCATGAACCCCGCGCGCCGGATCGCCATAGGATCGCGTTATCCACCCACCCTTGAAGCGTCCGTTGACGACGAAAGATCGCCCGCTCGCGGCCAGCGCCCGCTCGACGGCGCCGCTGAGCGCGGGCTCAACGCTGACCCCGCCGTTTGTGCCGAGATTGAAGACGGGCAGCTCGCCTTCGAACAGACGTGGAATCTTCGAGCGTATGGAGTGGCAGTCGTAAAGCGCGAGGCGGCCGTGGCTCCCGCGCAGCCGCCGGAGCTCCCCCTTCAACGCGGCATGATAGGGGTCGAACCACTTGGCTCGGCGCGCCGCGATCTCTTCGGGAAGCGGCGCTTCGCCGTCGCGATAGAGGGACTCGCCGTCGAAAGTCGTGATCGGACAAAGCTCCGTCGTGGCTTGTCCTGGATAGAGCGAGGCGCCGGAGGGATCGCGATTGACGTCGATGACGCTGCGCGAAATCGCCGTGCGCACGATTGTCGCGCCGAGACCTTGGGCAAAATCATAGAGCTGCTCGATCCACCAATCCGTATCCTTGCGCGCGAGCCATGACGAAGCGAACCGCGGTTCGATCGGGCCGAGCTCGAGCCCGGTATGGGGCAGGCTCATGAGCAGCGGCGCATGGCCGCGCGTCACGCTGAGCCACGCCTCATCGCTCATGGGGTCGATCCGCAGATGGATGGCAACAGGTCGGCTCCGGCCGCCGCGATGACGGCGCCGCCGCGCACCAGACCGATCGCCGCCTCGATGTCAGGATGGAAATAGCGATCTTCATCGAGATGCCGCGCCGCGGCGCGCACGAGCCGACGAACCGACTCCAGCGGCGGGCTCGAAGCGAGCGGCGAAAGAAAATCGCAGCCCTGCGCCGCCGCCAGAAGCTCGATGCCGACTACCCCGAACGCATTCTCGACCATCGGCAAGAGCCGCCGCGCGCCATGGGCAGCCATCGAAACATGATCTTCCTGGTTGGCCGAGGTTGGGATCGAATCGACGCTTGCCGGGTAGGCTCTTCCCTTGTTTTCAGAAACAAGCGCCGCCGCCGTCACCTGGGCGATCATGAAGCCGGAATTCAGCCCCGGCTTTGGCGTGAGAAAAGCGGGCAGGCCTGAAAGCGCGGGGTCGACCAGCATGGCGATGCGCCGCTCAGCGAGCGAGCCGATCTCGCAAATGGCGAGCGCCATCATATCGGCCGCGAACGCCACAGGCTCAGCGTGGAAATTGCCGCCCGACAGCGCGACGTCTTCCTCGGCGAAGATCAACGGATTGTCGGTGACGCCATTGGCCTCGACGGCCAAGGTTGTCGCCGCTTGGCGCAGCACATCGAGCGCGGCGCCCATCACCTGCGGCTGGCAGCGCAGGCAATAGGGGTCCTGGACGCGCTCGTCGCCGGTAAGATGGGAGGCGCGGATCGCGCTTGCCCGCATCAGGGCGCGCAGCGCCTCGGCCGCCTCGATCTGGCCGCGATGCCCGCGCAGGCGATGGATGCGCGGATCGAACGGCGCGTCGGAGCCGCGCGCCGCGTCGGTCGCCAGCGCGCCTGTCACGAGCGCCGAGCCAAACAGGATCTCCGCCTCGAACAACGCCGCCAGAGCATGGGCGGTGGAAAATTGCGTGCCGTTGAGCAGCGCCAGCCCTTCTTTCGGGCCAAGCCGGATTGGCGTAAGCCCCGCCAGCGCCAAAGCCTCGCTTGCCGGCAGGCGGGCGCCGTTGAGGAATATGTCGCCAAATCCGATCATCGCCGCGCTCATATGCGCGAGGGGGGCAAGATCGCCCGAAGCGCCGACCGACCCTTGCGCCGGCACGACCGGCGCGAGGCCGAGCGACAGCATCGTCTCCAGCATCGCGAGCGTCTCCGGGCGCACGCCTGAAGCGCCTTGGGCCAGACCCGCGAGTTTCAGCGCCATCATCAGTCGGACGATGGCGACCGGCATGGGCTCGCCGACGCCCGCCGCATGCGAAACCACGATATTGCGCTGGAGCTTTTCGAGATCGCCCGCCTCGATGCGCGCGCTCGCCAGCTTGCCAAAGCCCGTGTTGACGCCGTAGACCGGCTCGCCCTTGGCGACGATGCGCGCAACCGCGGCGGCGCTTGCCTCAACCCCCGGCCGGCACGCCCGATCGAGCCGCGGCGTCGCGCCGCGGTAGATCGCCCGCCAATCGGCAAGCGGGACGGCGCCGGGCTTGAGGACGATCTCGTTCACTGACCTCTCCAGACGCGCCGTTGAAGCGGGTTGAAACCCATTCGATAGACGAGTTCGGCCGGCCGCTCGATGTCCCATATCGCAAGATCGGCGTATTTTCCCGCTTCCAACGTGCCGGTCTGGCCGAGAACGCCAAGAGCCCGCGCGGCCTCGCGCGTGACGCCAGCGATGCATTCCTCGACACTCATGCGAAACAGCGTCGCGGCCATATTCATCGCCAGCAGCAGCGAGGTCAGCGGCGAAGTGCCGGGGTTGCAATCGGTGGCGACCGCCATCGGGACGCCGTGAAGGCGGAAAAGATCGATTGGCGGGCGCTTCGTCTCGCGGATGAAGTAGAAAGCGCCGGGCAGCAGCGTCGCCACCGTCTCGGCCTTGGCCATCGCGGCGACGCCTGCTTCATCGGTGTGTTCGAGATGATCAGCCGATAGCGCGCCAAAATGCGCGGCGAGCGCGGCGCCGTGCAGATTCGAAAGCTGATCGGCATGCAGCTTTACCGGCAGCCCGAGCGCTTTGGCCGCCTCGAACACGCGGGCGATTTCGCCGGGCGAAAAGGCAATGCCCTCGCAAAACCCGTCGACCGCATCGGCAAGGCCCTCGGCCGCTATCGCCGGCAGCAACTGCGCGACCAGCCGGTCAAGAAAGCCAGCCCTGTCGCCAATCGCCTCAGGGGGCAGGGCGTGAGCGCCCAGAAAGGTCGTGCGAATGCTGATCGGCCGCTCGGCGCCGAGCCGGCGAGCGGCCAGCAGCGATTTGCGCTCATTGGCGAGGTCGAGCCCATATCCGGACTTGATTTCGACCGTGGTGACGCCCTCGGCGATGAGCGCGTCGAGGCGCGGCAGGGTCTGGCGCACCAGTTCGTCCTCATCCACCCCCCGCAGCGCTCGAACCGAAGAGACAATGCCGCCGCCCGCGCGGGCGGCCTCTTCGTAAGTCGCGCCTTTAAGGCGCAGTTCGAACTCATGGGCGCGGTCGCCCGCGTAAACGAGATGAGTGTGGCAATCGATGAGGCCCGGCGTGATCCAGCGCCCTTGGCAGTCGATCTCCTCGCCGACCGAGCGCCGCCGAGCCGGCATTTCGCTCTCCAGCCCCGCATAGACGATGCGCTGGCCCCGGATGGCGATCGCGCCGCCCTCGATCGTTCCGAGTCCGGCCCTATTGGGCGCAAGCGTGGCGAGCCGCGCATTGCGCCAAACGCGACCGCTCGCAGCGGATTCGCGATCAAGGTCTGGCAAGGAACCGTTCATGACGCTTTTCTGTTGGCGCCGATATGCATAGACATAAAGACTTCGAAGGCAAGCGTCCGCTCGCCGTGAGGCAGCCGCAAGGCAGGTTGTCGCATCGCCAATGGAGACAATCGGGATGAGCGTCATCCACGCCGCCTGCGCCTTGACGCCTCAGGGCTGGCGGAACGACGTGCGGTTGACGATCGAGGCGGGACGTTTTGCTCGCGTCGAAGCTGGCGTCGCGCCGTCCCCCGATTGCGAGCGCTGCGCCATCGCCCTTCCCGGCATGACCAATGTCCATAGCCATGCTTTTCAGCGCGGCATGGCGGGCCGGGCCGAGGTTCGCGGCCCGTCGCCCGACAGTTTCTGGACTTGGCGCGACTGGATGTATCGATTTGCGCTGACGATGACGCCCGATCAGGTCGAGGCCGTCGCCAGTCAGCTCTATGTCGAGATGCTGGAGGCCGGCTTCACCCGCGTCGGCGAATTCCACTATCTCCATCATGATCGCGACGGAAGCCCCTACGGCTCGATCGCCGAGATGGCGACGCGCATCGCGGCCGCCGCCGGCGAGACGGGCATCGGCTTGACGTTGCTGCCCGTGTTTTACGCCCATTCGAATTTTGGAGGGGCGCCCCCCACGGCCGGCCAGCGCCGCTTCATCAGCGATATCGACGGTTTCGCCCGCCTCCTAGAGGGATGCCGGGAGGCGGTCAAGAATCTCCATGGCGCCAACATAGGCGTGGCGCCCCATAGCCTGCGCGCCGTCGCGCCACGGGAATTGGCCGCCGTTTGCGAATTGGCGGGAGAGAGTCCGATCCACATTCATTCCGCCGAGCAAATGAGGGAAGTCGAGGATTGCCTCGCCTGGTCGGGCGCGCGGCCGGTCGAGTGGCTGCTCGACAACGCTGGCGTCGATGCGCGCTGGTGTCTCATCCACGCCATCCATATGAGCGATCGGGAAACCGAAGGATTGGCGAAAGCCCGAGCTGTGGCTGGTCTCTGTCCCGTGACGGAGGCCAATCTAGGCGACGGGATATTCAATGCGCGGGCGTTTATCGATCATGGCGGCCGCTTCGGCATCGGTTCGGATTCGAACGTGCGGATCGGAGTCGCTGACGAATTGAGCCAGCTCGAATATGCGCAGCGCCTTTTCCACCAAGCGCGCAATCTTCTGGCGGTGGCGGGCGGCTCGACGGGTAGAGCACTGTTCGATGCGGCGGTCAGTGGCGGCGCCGCCGCTCTGCAAGCCGATAGCGGCGGCCTCGCGCCCGGCGCTCCCGGCAATCTCGTGACATTGGATGCGACGCATCCGGGGCTTGCCGGCTGCGCGGGCGACCACCTCCTCGACGCCTGGATATTCGGCGCCGCTGGAGCGGCGATCGACGGCGTATGGGTCAACGGCCGCAAGCGGGTCGAGCGCGGCAAACATCACAGTCGCGACAGGATCGCTTCCCGGTTTCGCGCCGTTATGAACAAGCTTGTCGACATATGAGCAAGCCATGTCTGACGATTTCGGCCTTGTAAACCGCCCTACGCGAGCGCTTCAGATCACGACTTCGCGGTTGTCGCGAACGGGTTCTTCGAGCCGGCCGCCGAATCCAACTTGTCGAGCGCCTGCCCGAACGCACCCGCAGTGACGGCGCCGCCATGGCTGGCCGCGAGTTTCAGCCGGTTTATCTTCTGCGTCTCCGCGGGGCTGGCGCTCGCCTCGGACGCGGCAAGACCGGCAAGGACTTTGCCGACGATAGGGATCGCAAATATCATTTGTGCTTCCTCTGACAAGGCAAGGAGCTCGCCGTATGAGGCGGCCAAACTACCGCGCTCAGCTTGCGCGAGGCTGTTCCAGGGCCCAATCGACCCGTAATCCCGGAATTCAGGCGGCCGTCGCCGCCGTCGCGTCGGCGCGAATGCGCTCGATCATCGCCCGCACGCCATTGGAGCGCTGTGGCGTCAGATGCTGCTCGAGACCCAATTCGCGAAAGAAACCAAACGCATCCGAAGACAGGATTTCGCGAGCGCGGCGATCCGAATAGAAGGCAAGGGCGATTGCGATAAGGCCGCGCACGAGATGGGAATCGCTGTCGCCCCGATAGTGCAGCACTTTTTCGCCCGCCGCATCGACGCTCTGGCCGAGCTCCAGCCACACCTGGCTGACGCAGCCGCGAACCTTGTTCGCATCATTGTGGGCGGCCTCGTCCAAGGGCTCGAGCGTGCGGCCGAGCTCGAGGATATAGCGATAGCGGTCTTCCCAATCGTCGAGAAAGGCAAAGTCGCCGCGAATGGAATCGAGGTTTGTCAGAGGGGCGTCCTTCGCGTTCGCATCGCCCTCTATATCGGCATGCGCGTCCTCGGCGCCAGACCGTCCCGGGAGAAATCAGGCGCCGGATTTGGCCGCCCGACCGCGCCACGGCGTCGCCAGATCGGCCGCGCTCAGCGAATCGACCGACGGCCGCAAGGTCCTGGCCTTCGCGCGCGCATTAGCCACCCCGACGCGCGCATCGGCCGGATGGGTTGCGCCGGGGGCCAAGAGGGCTCCGGAGGCGGCCGTCACAAGGGCCTGGCAGAGCACGCCCTCCTGTGCGCATTTGGTCTTGGCCGCGCTCATCGCGCTCGCGACGACGGCGCTTTTTGTCTGATCGATGGCGCGCAACGCCTCGCCGCCGTCGAGCGGCATGTGGGCGACAACAATGCTGAGCCAAAAGGCGGATCGGACAAGAAACATCATCGCAAAGGCCTCGAATTCCCTCGCCGCTGCGCGCCCGCATCGACGACCTCTGCACATTAGGCACACGCCTGCAAAGGCCACGTCGACATTTCGCCTCGAATTTGCGCGAGCGCCTTAACCTTTGGTCAAGTCCCCCGGCCGCCTCGCGGCAATGATTTGTCAACCATAGCCGCAAGCATTGGCCCCCGAAGGCGTCGACCCTCCCCCCAGCCCCGCTTCGGCTCCGCGTTTCTTAGGGTTGATTTAAGTCCGGGCTGGGATCGTCAAGCGCGGATCGCGCATTCGACCTGGCGATCCGGGAGCATAGCGTTCGTGTCATTTTTTAAGGCTTTTGGGCAGCGCATGGCGGGTCCGTCCCTTTCCGACGCAACAAATTCGTCCGCTGAGCGGGCGCGGCGCAAAGGGATTTCCAGCGCGTTCCGGCTCGCATTATTCGCTGGCCTTCTCGCCATGGTCGCCTTTGGGGGCTTATTTGGCGCGGAATATGTCGGCGGCGACGGGCTGTCAGGCATCGTCGCGGCGATGCTCGCCGCATCGGCCGTCCTATGCGCGGTCGCGTTTGTTGCGCGCAAATTTTTCGAGATGCGCCGCCGCGTCGAATCCGCGACCCAGGCCTCCTATCACGCCCTTGCCGCGACGATCGGCGAACTGATCTTGAGCCAGGACTCGTCGGGCGCCGTGCTTTCGGCGAGCGGCGACGCTGAGGCTTCGTTTGGCCTGGAGACCCGAGAATTGGTTGGACGCGGCCTTTTCGAGCGCATTCATGTCGCCGATCGCCCTGCCTTGCTGCAGGCCATTGACGCCGCTCTGCAGCGCGAGGGCGTGAATTGCGTCACTTTGCGACTGCGCGCCGGTCTGCGGCCTGGTTCGGTCCACGAGACGGAGGCGTCCAATTTCGCCTGGGCGGAAATGCGCATCCGCCGCCTTGCCGCCACGGCTAGTCCCGGAAAACTTCGAAGCGCGCTTGTCGTTTGCGTGGTCAGGAACGCCGTGAACGGCCAACGCGGCGACGAGAAGCTTCAGGCGGCCAGCACCGAAACAGCGAGCGCCGATGCGTGGAAGGATCGGTTGCTCGCCAACGTCAGCCATGAGTTGCGCACGCCGCTCAATGCGATCATCGGCTTTTCCGAGATATTGGCCAGCGCGGAACTAACCCCTCGCGACAATTCCAAGCAAATTGAATATGCCGGCATCATCCACGCCTCCGCCGAGCATCTTTTGTCGGTCGTCAATCTGATCCTCGATATGTCGAAGATCGAAGCGGGACGATTCGCCATCGTGCCGGAGGCGTTCGACGTGGCGCCGCTGATCGGGGCGTGCTGCGACATGTTGCGTTTGAAGGCGAGCGAGGGCGGCGTCGAACTGGTCCGCGCGTCGATCGATTGCCCCAGGGAGCTCATCGCCGACAAGCGCGCCTGCCGGCAAATATTGATCAATCTTTTGTCGAACGCCGTAAAATTCACCAAGCCGGCCGGCCGCGTGACGATCGGCGCACGAGTCGAGGGCGACTTTCTCCTCATCACGATCGAGGACACGGGAATCGGGATTGCGCCTGGATATTTTTCGAAACTCGGCGACCCGTTTTTTCAGGTGCGCTCCTCCTATGACCGGATGTTCGAGGGCACGGGACTCGGCCTCTCCCTCGTGCGGGGATTGGTGGGCTTGCACGGCGGTTCGCTGCTGCTCGAGAGCGCCGTCGCAGAGGGCACGCGCGTCACCGTGCGATTGCCGCTCGACTGTCGCGGCAGGGCGACTAGCGATGCGGCGGCCGCGCCCATCGAAACCTCCTCGAGCGTGCCCCGGTCTTCGTCGAGCCCCGCGCCGGCGCCGCTTTCGCGCCCGACCTTGCGAGATGCAATGAAGGAGAGGAAAATTGCCTGAGGCGCTCGCCCGCTCCCATAACGATTCCGTTCTGTCTCGTCCGGCCCGGCCCGCGGCTCGCAAGGATCGGGAGGGATTTGGGCGCACCTTCATGCGCCGTCTGATGTCGCGGCCGGCGCGCACCGTCGCCGGCGCCACGATGGCCGCGGTCCTGACAGGCATCGTCGTCAACGCGCTCGTTCTGCAACAGTCGCGTCATTCGGCGCCGTTTTTCGCGGCGCTCAGGCCCGCGCCGTCCATCGTCGCGTCTCCACCTCCGGCCGCCCCGGCGATGGCCGAAAGCGCGCCCATCGTCGCCCTGCCGCCAATTCGCCCCGCCAATCTCGGCGTTGCGGTCGATCCGGCCCTGCCGCCTCCCGCGCGACCCGGCGATCCTATCCGCGACCTGTTGCGCGGAGATGCGGACAAGGAGACGGCGCGCTTGACGATCGCCGCCCAAAACGCGCTCATCAAGCTTGGCTATGCGATCAAGGCCGACGGCGTCGTCGGCGCCTCCACCGAGCAGGCGATCCAGCAATTCGCGCGTACGCACGGCCTTGCGCCATCCGTCGAAATTACCGCCAAGCTCGTCAGGCAGCTCACCGCGGCCGCCATCGCCGCGGCGCGCTGATCTCGATGCGGCTTCGCGCCGACATCTGGGTCGCAGCCTATCTAAGGCGATGCGCGGTCGAAGGCGCGGTCGCGACATTGCGGCGGCGCGGCGCGGCGGAGGCCGGCGCCATATTCGTCAAGGTCGACCGGCTCGACGGCCGCGCGGCGCTCTATGCCCCCGCCCCCCAATCGGAACTTGCCGAGCGCGGGATCGAGCGCCTGTGGTCTCGCGCCCATAAGGACGAGTGGATCGATCCTGGCGAAGTCGAGAAGCGTCTGGCGCGCGAAATCGATTTCGATCCCGACCTCTGGATCGTAGAAGTCGAGGATCGTCACGGGCGCAGCTGGCTCGATCTCGCTCAGGGATAGCCGCGCCGCCGTTCGCGCATCATCCCAACGCCGATATCGATCGTATGAGAATAGCGACGGGGCGATGGGAGCGGACCATGAAGACAAACGCGAAAGCCAATCTGATCGCCTATTTCGTCGCCGCGATCGTCATGCTCGGCCTTGATGCGATCTGGCTCAATCTGACGGCCGCTCGCCTTTATCGCCCGCTCATCGGCGACATCATGCTCGACGGCTTCAGGCCGGCGCCGGCGATCGCCTTCTACGCTCTCTATCTCTGCGCAATCGTCATCTTCGCGATCCGACCCGCGCTTGCGACCGGTCGATGGACGATGGCGCTGATCTATGGCGCCCTGTTCGGCTTTTTCGCTTATGGAACCTATGACCTGACCAATCAGGCGACATTGAAGATTTGGTCGACAACAATAACGCTGGCGGATATGGCCTGGGGGTCTGTTCTGACTGCCGCTTCCGCCACGGCGGGCTGTCTGGCGGCTTTCCGTTGGGCGAAATTCAAAGCCTGAGCGGCAATGCGGCCGCTAGTCCCGCCCGCGATCGGCGAGCTTGGTCCAAGCGCTCGAATATTGCAGCGCCACAAAAGCGGTGAGGCCGGCGACGCTCCATGCGTTCAAGGAGAGGAAGCGGACGTATTGCTCGGGCGAAAAGACGTGGAGCGACGCGCCCAGCCTGTCGCCCCCAAGCGCGAAGGCGGCAATCGCCAGGCCGACGGTCACGAGCATGATCCTGCGCTCCTGCGCCCGCAGCGCCATTCCGGCGATCATCGCGCAGGGGCAGAGAAACAGCTCGACGCCCGATGCGACGCCGAAAGCCTTGGCGCTGAGAACCGTATTGGCGATGCCGACGATCGGCAGCATCGCGCGCCCAGCGAGCGAGGAGCGCCGCGCCACGGCGGGGACCGCCAGAAAGAACGGCGTCGACAGGAAAGTCACGAGCGACGCCCCACCATCGTCGCCCACGATCCACCAGACGTAGAGCGGATAGAAGGGCTGGTTGCCGACGACGCAAAGCGCGATGACATTGCCGGCGGCTGCGAGCGGGTCGTCCGAGCGGCAATAGACTGCGAGTGCCCGATAGAGCGCCTTGAACTCACGCATCGGGCGCCGGCCGTAGCCGATAATGGCTGACGCCCCATTCGGCGCCGGCGCTATCGCCAAAAAGGCCGGCGGTGGCAAGGAAAAACAACCGCCAGCGACGACGCCAAAGGCGCGCCTGCGCGCCATAGACTTGCGCGAGGATGGCGTCGATTTCGCGTTGGCGCATGTCGAAATTGGCGAGCCAGTCGAGCGCGGTTCTCTGGTAATTGACCCCGCTCCAGCGCCAATCCTGCTCAAGCAAGAACAGGTCGGGAAATTGCCGAATCAGGCTATGGCTCGGCATCACGCCGCCGGTGAAGAAATGTTGCGCGATCCAGTCGCTCGGATCTTGATGATCGAAGCGATAGCAGCCTGTTCGATGCGTGAAAATATGCAGGAACAACGCGCCGCCGGGCGCCATCCAAGAGCGGATGCGCGACAACAAAGCGCGCCAGTTGGACATATGCTCGAACATTTCCACCGAGACGACGCGGTCGAACCGCTCTTGCGTCGCAAAGGCGTTCATGTCGGCGGTGACGATCGTCAGATTGCCGAGATTGCGCCGAGCGGCCTCCCCTTCGATGAAGGCGCGCTGACTCGCCGAGTTCGAAATTGCGACAACGCGCGCCGCCGGGTAGTGCTCAGCCATGAATAGCGAAAGCGAACCCCAGCCGCAGCCGAGCTCCAGAATGGTCTGCCCGTCGCGCAGATCGGCGCGCTGCGCGGTCGCCTCAAGCGCGTCGATCTCGGCCTCCTCGAGATTTTTCGCGCCGTCTTCGTAGAAACAGCAGGAATATTTTCGCCTCGGGCCGAGCGCGAACCCAAAAAACGCGGCGGGAAGCTCATAGTGTTGAGCATTGACGGTTTGCGCATATTCGGCGATCGGCCGCAGCGCCATTGCCTCGGCGAAGACTGGATCGTTGGCGGGCTGGGCGGCGAGGCGTCGGCGCGATCGCGCAACCAGCCGGCCGATGCCGGCGCGCGTCACGCCGTCGGGCAGCGGAGCGCGTTCGGCCGCGCGGATGGCCGAAGCGAGGAGGGTCATGAGTCTTGGCTCCGCTGCGTCGTCGATAGTTTGCGGGCCGGCCATGGGAAAAAGGCGCTTACGCGCTTTTGATAAAGGCTGAATTGCTCCCCGCGCGATCGCGCCATATGCGCCTCCAGAGGCGGAATGCCGGACACATGCGCCAGCAGCCAATACATAAAGAGAGGGCCGATCAGGGCGATCGTCCCGAGTGCATTGGCGGGAGGCAGGCCGATCGCGATCAGCGGATAGGCGATCCAGCCCAGCCATTCAAAGAAATAATTGGGGTGACGCGAGACGCGCCACAGGCCTATCTCGCACACTCCGCCTCGGTTGCGAGGGTTCGCTCTGAAGCGCTCCAACTGACGATCCGCGACCGCCTCGCCGACAATGGCGATAACGAGGATTGCTACGCCCAATATGTCGCCCAGATCGGGAAAAGCGGCAGGATTGCGAGCCGCCGTGAAGATCGACAGCGCGAGAACAAGGGCTACGGCCGCCTGAATCTGCAAGAACCAAAACAGACGCCGAGAGAAATCCTCGCCCCATTCGCCGCGAAGCGCCTCATAGCGGGGATCTTCGCCCCTTTTCAGGGTGCGGCCCATGATATGCAGGCCGAGGCGCAGCGACCAGGCGAGCGCGAGGGCGCCGACAAGAATCTGTCGGCCCGTCGGCCATGCCGGCGCGTCGACCGGCATCAGCGACAGCCCAGCGCCGACCAAGCCGACCGCGAACGACCAGATCGTATCGACCCATCCTGACCGGCCCGTTCGTTTCTGCACCAACCATGCTGCCGCCATGAACAGCGCGAGCGTGAGAGCGGCGGCAAGCACGACCACAACGATCATCGCATTCCCCGCTATCCTCCGCCCGACGGCCCCGCCGCGCGGGACAAATGGACATCGCCCTTTTCAAAAAGGCCGCTTGAAACCGCCCGTCGCCGTCGACAATCCCTATACGCCTCGCAATCGGCTGGGGATGTCAGGTCGGTCCGAATAATTGCCAGAATGGGCGAAAAAGTACGCGCCGCCGTCGGTCAGAGGGGTGCCAATCGATTGATTTGACGGCATTAAAAGAAATTTTGAACCCAAAACCCTTTCGCTCCGTATAGGCTAGAGAAGCACGGACGCGCCCCTAGGGCCGCAATTGCTTTGGGGGTAGCAATGTTCGTTGACGCCTGCACATCTTCGCCATCGAGAGATCGATTAAACATCGCCGTCGTGGGGACGGGAATTTCAGGACTGTCGGCCGCCTGGCTGCTGAGCCAGCGACATGAGGTGACCGTTTTTGAGTCCGAAGCGCGGGTGGGCGGCCACAGCCATACCGTCGACACGCCTTCAAAAGCGGGACCCATCGCGGTCGACACAGGTTTTATCGTATATAACGAAGCGACATATCCCAATCTGACGGCGCTTTTTTCCTATTTGGGGACGCCTACCAAGCCATCGGAAATGTCCTTTGCGGTTTCGCTCGACGGCGGCGATCTCGAATATTCGGGCACAGACATCGCGGGCGTTTTCGCCCAGAGGGGCAATGTCCTGAATCTGCGGTTCTGGTCGATGCTGCGCGACATTCTGCGATTCTACCGCAATGCGCCGCGCGACATCGCCAAGCTTGGCCTTGCGACTCTGGGCGAATATCTCGATCTTTATGGCTACGGGGAGGCGTTCCGGGAGGACCATCTCTATCCGATGGCCGCAGCAGTCTGGTCGCTTCCCCCCAAGAGAATCGCCGATTATCCCGCCGCCGCGTTCGTGAGTTTCTGCCAAAATCACGGCCTGCTCAAGATCGTCGGCAGGCCGCATTGGCGCACGGTCGAGGGAGGCGCGAGGGTTTATGTCGAGGCGCTTTGCGCGCCGTTCAAGCACAAGCTGCGGCTCGGCGCTCCCGTACGGTCGATCAGGCGCGAGCCCGAAGGCGTCTTCATCCGATCGACCGAGCGCGGCGAGGAGAAGTTCGACCAAGTCGTCATCAGCGCCCATGCCGATCAGGCGCTGGCGATGCTGGGCGACGCAACGCCCGCGGAGCGAAGAATCCTTGGCGCGTTCCGCTACAGCCGCAACGAGGCGGTGCTGCACGAAGACGCCTCGCTGATGCCCCGCCGGCGCAAGGTCTGGTCGAGTTGGAATTATTTGGCCAATCGCACCGACCGCACGGCGCCCGTTACGGTTACCTATTGGATGAACCGCTTGCAGAAAATTCCCGAGGAGACGCCGCGCTTCGTCTCGCTCAATCCGATCGTCGAGCCGCGCGCCGACCTTGTGATCCAGCGGCAGGTTTGCGAGCATCCGATCTTCAGTGCGGAGGCTGTGACCGCTCAAGAGGAGCTTTGGTCGTTGCAGGGCCAACGCGGAGCCTGGTTTTGCGGCGCATATTTCGGGTCCGGTTTCCATGAGGACGGGCTGCAGGCGGGCCTTGCCGTAGCGGAAGAATTGGGAGGGGTACGCCGGCCATGGCGCGTCGCCAACGAATCGGGCCGCATCAAGATCGGCGGCCCGGCCCGCCAAGCCAAGGGAGCGCTCGCCTCATGAACGCTTTTGGCTCCGGCCTCTATGTCGGGCAGGTGACGCACCGGCGCCTGCGCCCGCGCAACCATTCGTTGCGTTACCGCACCTACGCCTTGCTGCTCGATTTCGACGAATTGCCCGCTCTCGCCCGCCGACTGCGCCTGTTCTCGCATAATTCTTTCAACCTGTTCAGTTTTTTCGACGAGGACTATGGTTCAGGGGCGGCGCCTTTACGCGAACAGATCGAAGGCCATGCGCGCAAGATCGGCCTGGCATTGGATGGCGGAGCCATCCGCGTGCTCACTATGCCGCGCGTTCTCGGCTATGCCTTTAATCCCTTAAGCGTCTATTTTTGCCATGGCCGCGACGGCGCGCTGAGGGCGATTCTTTATGAAGTGAACAACACGTTCGGCGAGCGGCACAGCTATTTTGTCCCTGTCGAAGCGGGCGAAGAAACGCTGATCTGTCAATCCTGCGCCAAGCGGCTTTATGTTTCGCCGTTCCTGGCGATGGATATGATTTACGAATTCACGGTGACGCCGCCGGCGCAAAAGCTTTCGATCGCCATTGTCGAGCGCGACCGGCGGGGAATCGTGCTGACCGCGACCCAAGCGCAAAGCCGCGTCGAATTGACCGACGCGGCGCTTGCGAGGGTGTTTTTCAGCCATCCTTTGCTAACGCTGAAAGTCATTGTAGGTATTCACTTTGAGGCGCTGCTACTGTGGGCCAAGGGAATGCGCCCGCAGTCTCGTCCGCCAAAGCCCGATCAGCCGGTGACCCTTGTGGCGCGGCGCAACAAGGACTGAGGAGTGGGGATATGGCGTCACCGCTCAAGCCGATTGAGACGGGACCGGACGCGAGGAACGACGCCGCCGGCAAACTGGCGGGAATCGCTGGTTTCGCACTTGGCAAACTTCTGTCTCTGGTCGAGGTCGGTCGTCTGGTGATCGAACTGCCGTCGGGCGCCAAAGTGGAGCGCATCGGCGCGCGCCCGGGTCCGGAAGCCGAGGTCAAGCTCAACAATTGGCGCGCCCTGAGGCGTCTCGCTTTGAAAGGCGATGTCGGCCTTGCGACCGCTTATTTCGACAATGATTGGTCGAGTCCGGATCTGACCGCCGTATTCGAATTTGCGGCGCTTAACGGTGTTCGTTTCATGCAAGCCGTCGAGGGGTCGGCGCCGTTCAAGCTTTTCAATTGGTTGGCCCATCGCGCCAAAGCCAATACACGCCGGGGCAGCCGTCGCAACATCGAGGCTCATTACGATCTGGGCAATGAATTTTATCGGCTCTGGCTGGATGCGAAGATGATCTATTCCTCCGCGCTGTTCCGCCCGGCCGGCGCCACGCTCGAACAGGCACAGGATGCGAAATTGCAGCGCATTTTGGAGAGCCTGCAGCTTGCCGGCGAAGACAGAGTTCTCGAGATCGGCTGCGGCTGGGGAGGTCTGGCCGCCAAAATCGCCCAGGACAGTGCGGCGCGCGTCACCGGCGTCACAATTTCTCCCGCCCAACTGAATGGCGCGCGCGCGCTCGTGCTCGAAAAGTCGCTGACTGACCGCGTCGAACTTCGCTTACAGGACTATCGCGACATCGAAGGCCGTTTCGATAGGATCGTTTCCATCGAAATGGTTGAAGCGGTCGGCCGCGAATTCATGCCCAAATATTTCGACACGATTCGCGAACGGCTTAAGCCCGGCGGCCTTTGCGTCCTCCAGGCGATCACCATTGCAGAAGAGCGATTCGCCGACTATTGCCGCCGGCCTGATTTCATCCAGCGCTATATTTTCCCCGGCGGCTTTCTGCCCTCCAAAACGTTGTTGCGCGAGATGATCGAGCGGGCCGGGCTCAAGCTCACCGCGGTGGAGAATTTCGGCGACAGCTATGCCCTGACTTTGCGCGAATGGCGGCGGCGCTTTCTCAACGCATGGCCGGAGATCGAGAAGCTCGGTTTTGGACCATCGTTCAAGCGCCTGTGGGTATACTATCTCTGCTATTGCGAGGCTGGCTTTCGCTCCGGCGCCGTCGACGTTGGCATCTATTCGCTGGCTCACGCCAATCGCGCGAACAGATTGGCGCTGCCGTGAGCTTGGCCAACAGGCGCCTCGCCCGGACTCCTGTCATCGCCCTCGGCGGCGTATTAACGTTCTGTGGCGCTTATGCCGGCCAGACCGCCGTCGATGGCGAATGGGCGCGCGACGACGGCGTCCTGCGCACGCATATTGCGGCTTGCGGCAGCGACATTTGCGCGGTCAACAGCTGGGCGAAGAATCCGCAAGGCGATGAAAAGGTTGGCGACAAACTGATCATGACGCTAAGAGAAACCGATCGCGATCATTGGGCGGGCTCGGCTTTCGACCCCCAGCGCAACCTGACCTATTCCATGGATTTGAGCGTGGCGGGCGATCGCATGACGACGCGCGGCTGCATGCTGGCCGGCATCTTGTGCCGCGGCGTCGGATGGACCCGGGTGAGGCGCTACCGCGCGTCGCGGGAATAAGCCTCGAGCGCCTCACGCCAAGCCTGCGGGCTTGGCGCAGGTTCGTGAAAGCTCACGCGCGCCGCGCGCGCGCCGGCGGCAAGGTCGAGGCCCTCCGGATCAAGACCGATCGCGCGCCATTGGATCGCTCGGCCGCCGTGTCGTTCGGCCCGCGCCAACCGCCCGATAAATGCCGCCTCGCGCGCGTTCACTTCCGCAAGCAACACGCCTTCCGCCGCAAGAAGGGCGTCCGCGCCGGTAAGATCGGTCAAAATGTCGCCGGGCGTCAGCTTGGCGGCCCGCGCAAAGCCGCCGTTGAAATGAACGGCGGTCATTTCCAAGCGAAACACCGAAAAATCGGCGAAGGACGCGTAGAGCTTAGCTTTTGGGTTGCGCGAAAGGAAACGCGCGCGGGCCTTTGGGTCGAAATGAGCGGCAATCGGGCCGCCGATCGTCAGGCGCGGTCGATTGAGCGGATCGCCGCGCACCCACTGGCTGGTCAGCAGCAAGGAGCCGCGCGGGTCCTCGGCAAGATTTTTCGTATGCCGCGACAGAGCCGATAAGAAAAGAAGCGGGGCGCCGTCATAGTCGGAGCCGACCGAAACCAGCGTCGTCAACGGCGCGCCCGAAATGGGCTCGAGCGTAGCGAGCGCGCCGGTGCGCGCGATGCGGAGCAGACGCTTGGCCTGCGCCACAGCCTCGGGCGGCGGGGCGATCGGCGTTTGCGCCGCGCTCATGCCGCGGCCCCGGGGCGGGCCCGGCGGGCGGAGGCCGAATGTTTCACGCGAGCGAGCCTTTCTTACCTGAACGATTGCGTCAATGAGGCCGTCGACCCAATTCTCCTAGGCGCCGACGAGGGGGGCGGGATGAGCATTGGCCGGAGGGCTCGAATGGCCTATCGTGTCAAAAGGCCGTCCTGGCAAGCGAATCGAGCTTGTTTTAGTTGCATAAGCGTCACATTTAGGCCTTTAACGGTCTTGATGGTCCGCCGCGATCAGCTGGGCTCGCCGGGCGACAGCGCAAAGCCGTCCGCCGGGCGCTTGTTAACGCTTTCTCAGGTTGGGAGCTTCATGCCGACGATTGCCCTGGTCGATGATGACCGCAACATCCTCACCTCCGTTTCGCTTTCGCTCGAAGCGGAGGGCTATCGTGTCCAATCCTATACGGATGGGGCGAGCGCTCTGGAAGGCCTCAAGACGAGCCCGCCGGATTTGGCCATCTTCGACATTAAGATGCCGCGCATGGACGGCATGGAGCTATTGCGCCGCCTGCGTCAGAAGTCCGACCTGCCGGTGATCTTTCTGACATCGAAGGATGAAGAGATCGACGAATTGTTCGGCCTGAAAATGGGCGCTGACGATTTCATCCGCAAGCCCTTTTCGCAGCGGTTGCTGGTGGAGCGCGTCAAGGCGATCTTGCGCCGCTCGAACCCTAAGGAAGCCGCCGCGCAGAAGGAGAGCGAGGCGAAAATCCTTGAGCGGGGACGCCTCAAGATGGATCCCGAACGCCATACCTGCACCTGGAACAACGAGCCCGTCACGCTGACGGTCACCGAATTTCTAATCCTCCAGGCGTTGGCCACGCGGCCGGGCGTCGTCAAAAGCCGCAACGCGCTTATGGATGCGGCCTATGACGATCAAGTCTATGTCGACGATCGGACGATCGACAGCCACATCAAAAGGTTACGGAAGAAATTCAAAGTCGTCGAAGATGAATTCGAGATGATCGAGACGCTGTACGGCGTGGGCTATCGCTTCCGCGAAGCGTGAGCCGGACAAGCCGGCGGCCCTCTGGAAAGTCGGGCTTCGATATGGTCAAGCGCGAGATTGGGCGATGAGCGCCGAGGCGCAAAGCGGTCCGACGGTTGCGCCGGGCCTTCGGCGAGCGCCAGGCGCGCGGCTGAAATTGCGCGCTCGCCTCATCTGGCGCGCGGTGGTTTCGCGCTTCTCTTCGTCGCTGACGCGACGCATTGTGGTGCTCAATCTGGGCGGCCTGCTCGTGCTGGTCGTCGGCTTCCTCTATCTCAACCAGTTTCGCGCCGACATCATCGACGCGCGTGTGCAGAGCCTGCGCACGCAGGGCGAAATCATCGCTGCCGCGATCGCGGCCTCGGCCGCCGTTGAAACCAATACGATTAAAATCGATCCGGAGAAATTGCTGCAATTGGCGCCGGGCGAAAACGCCGCGCCGGTCGAGGGCGAGGACGAATCGATTGAATTTTCGATCAATCCCGAGCGGGTCGGCCCAGTGCTGCGCCGGTTGGTCTCGCCAACGCAGACCCGCGCGCGCATATACGATCGGGATGGGTTGCTGTTGCTCGACTCGCGGGCGCTAGCCTCGCGCGGCGTCATTCTGCGGCCTGAAACCGGGGATGCGGGGGCCGAAGACACCACCCGGCTCGAACGCGCATGGAACGCCATCAAGCACTGGTTTGTCCCCGTCAAGAAAGTGCGCGTCGATGAACCCTGGATTGGCAACGCCAAGTCCCATCCCGAGGTCGATAGCGCGTTGCGCGGTCACATTCAATCGGTGGTGAGGGTGGACGCGGAAGGCGAGACGATCGTTTCTGTCAGCGTCCCGATCCAGCGCATGCTGGCCGTCCGAGGCGCGCTGCTGCTTTCGACTCAAGGGGGCGACATCGACGCGGTCATCGCCTCCGAACGTTGGGCGATCCTGCGCTTCTTCCTCGTGCTGGCGGCGGTGATGTTCGTTCTTTCGCTGTCGCTCGCCGGCACGATTGCCGAACCTGTGCGCAAGCTTGCGGAAGCTGCCGAGCGTGTCCGGCGGGGCATCAAATCGCGCCAGCAAATCCCGGACTTCACGTCGCGGTCGGACGAGATCGGCCATCTCTCCCATGCTTTGCGCGACATGACGCAAGCGCTGTACAATCGGATTGACGCGATCGAAAGCTTCGCCGCCGACGTCGCGCACGAACTGAAGAATCCGCTGACCTCGCTGCGCAGCGCGGTCGAGATTTTACCGCGGATCAAGCCCGGCGCTTCGCGGGATCGGCTGCTTGAGGTGATCCAGCACGACGTGCGCCGGCTCGACCGGTTGATCAGCGATATTTCCGACGCCTCGCGGCTCGACGCCGAGCTTGCGCGCCACGACGCCGAACCGGTCTACCTCGTCGCACTGCTTCGCGCAGTGGTGTCGATGGCGGAGGACGCGCCACCCCGCAAAGGGGTTCGAGTGCGGCTGTCCGTTGAGGAAACCGACCGCGCCGCGGACAAGGGCGGCCTGCGCTATTGCGTGCTCGGGCATGATTCGCGGCTGGCGCAGGTGATGACCAATCTGATCGACAATGCGCGCTCGTTCTCCGAACCCGGCGGCGAGGTTCGGGTCGTCCTACGCCGCCAGCGCGCAGATCGCGCCGATAATCTCGAGGACCAGGGCGACCGCATCCTCATCACAGTCGAGGACGATGGGCCAGGCATTCCGCCGCATGCTCTCGAACGGATTTTTGAGCGCTTCTACACCGATCGTCCCGATCAGGGCTTTGGCCAGAATTCCGGCCTCGGCCTGTCGATTTCGCGGCAGATCGTCGAGGCCCATCGCGGACGCATCTGGGCGGAGAATCGGCCGGGGGCGGTAAGTTCCCCCAAGCCCAAGGTAAGCGCTCTTGTCGGCGACGATCGCGCCGAAGAGGCTTCGGGCGAACAAGAGGTTGAAATCGTGCGGCACGGCGCCGGCGCTCGTTTCGTCATCTCTCTGCCCGCCGCGGCGCCATGAGCGCGCGCGTCGCCTTTGCTGGCCAGGGGCTCGAACGATCGAGCGCTTCGCAGGCCATTCACGCCAGCGCGCTTGTCCTTGGCGAAGCCGCGGTGATCATCCGCGGGCCTTCGGGCTCCGGCAAAAGCAGCCTCGCTCTTATGTTGCTGACTTTGGCCTGGCATCGACATCAATTCGCCGCGCTGATCGGCGACGATCGTGTTTTGATCCGCTCGAGAGCCGGGCGGCTCCTGGCGAGCGGGGCGCCAAGCGTGCGCGGTCTTATCGAGCGGCGCGGCTATGGCCTCGTCGAGGCTCCGACCGAATTTTGCGGCGTCGTCAGGCTGGTGGTCGATTTGTTGCCCAGGCACGAGCGGGGCGCAAGGTTGCCCGACGCCGCCGCCCTCCGTGTCCGTCTCGGGGCGACCGATTTGCCCCGCCTGGCTTTCGACACGGAAATCGCGCTGATTGACCGGGCGCATGCGGTGCTAGGATACCTTGACAAGATTACCGACAAGAATATGACCAGATTCGCGCATTTCGCTTGAATAATTCGCCGCAGTGCACAAAAATGCCGCCCCTTGACTAATTCGGATGCGGTTGGTTCGCGCCGGGCGCCTCATGCGCTCAAAGTGATGGATTTTTAATGATTGGAATGGTCCTTGTGACCCATGGCCAGCTCGCGACCGGTTTCCGCGCCGCTTTGGAGCATGTGGTCGGGCCTCAGTCGCAATTCGAGACCGTTACGATCGGGCCCGAAGACGACATGGAGCAACGCCGCGCCGATATTTTGGGCGCGGTCTCGCGCGTGCAGGATGGAGCCGGCGTCGTCTTATTGACGGACATGTTCGGCGGCACGCCCTCCAATCTTGCCATTTCCGTCATGGATGGCGGCCGCATCGAGGTCATTTGCGGCATCAATTTGCCGATGTTGATCAAGCTCGCGTCGCTGCGCGACAGCGCCGGTCTCGATCATGTGGTGACGGAGGCGCGCGACGCCGGGCGTAAGTATATTACCGTGGCCAGCAAGGTCCTGACCGGAAAATGATGGAAGCGGCGAGCGAGGAACGCGACGAAGACTGCCCGCCCCCGCCTCGATTCGTCGGCGCCCGCGTGCGCGAAATGCATATCGTCAACCGCAAGGGTTTGCATGCGCGCGCGACGGCCAAATTCGTCCAGTGCGTGGACCGTTTCCAGGCGGAGATCAAAGTGACCCGCTGCGGGGAAACGGTTGGCGGCGATTCGATCATGGGAATTTTGACGCTGGGCGCGGGCATGGGCACCACGATCACCGTCTCGGCCCTCGGCGAACAGGCCGAGGCGGCGTTGGACGCCATCGCCGAATTGGTCGCTGGCCGCTTCGGCGAGGACGAATAGCGGCGCCGCGACAGGCTTCGCCGACAGCGCTGCTTGCGCGCGTTACATCCGAAAGTCTTCGCCCAGATAGAATCGCCGCACGTCGGGATGGGCGACAATCTCGTCGGGCGCCCCTTCAGTCAAAACGTGGCCGCTATGGATGATGTAGGCGCGGTCGATAAGGCCGAGCGTCTCGCGCACGTTGTGATCGGTAATCAGCACGCCGATGCCGCGCCCTTTGAGATGGCGCACGAGATCCTGGATGTCGCCCACCGCTATTGGGTCGATGCCGGCGAAGGGTTCGTCGAGCAGCATGAACGAGGGCTTGCCCGCCAGCGCGCGCGCGATTTCGCAGCGCCGACGCTCGCCTCCTGATAGCGCGATCGAGGGCGCTTTGCGCAGCCGTGCAATGTCGAATTCCTCGAGCAGGGAATTAAGCGTATTCTCGCGTGCGGCGCGGTCGGGCTCGGAGACTTCGAGCACGGCGCGGATATTGTCCTCAACATTGAGGCCGCGAAAGATCGAGGCTTCCTGCGGCAAGTATCCGATGCCCAGACGGGCGCGCTGGTACATGGGCAGCCTGGTGACATCATATCCATCGAGCTCGATCACGCCCTTCTCAGGCCGCACGAGCCCGGTGATCATATAAAAGACCGTCGTTTTTCCCGCGCCGTTGGGACCCAGCAGCCCGACCGCTTCGCCTCGCCGCAACGCGATGCTGACGTCCTTGACTACGGCGCGCCCGCCATAGCTCTTGCCAAGATTGTAAACGGCGAGCACGCCGGCGGCATCCTCGCTCATGGCGGGTTGTCGAACGGATTCCTTCTGTGCGGCGATGGAGGAGCGCAGGGCGGCGTCGATCGACCCGGTCGCCGCCGCGCCCCGGTCAGCCCGCTTCACGCCCCATCCCGTGAGGCGTCCGGTCAGACTGCGGGGCCGAGGGAGCCTCGCATTGTGAGGAATTGCGTCGTCGCTCAAAAGAGCCCTTTCCGCGCAAGGCTTTCACCGCGCCGCTGCGCGCGATGACGGTGATAGGCCGATGACGCGGCGTCCGCCAGCGCTCTTCGGCTCCTAGGGCTTGGCGGCTGCATCGTCAGCAGGAATTTTCTTCTTCGGCGTGTTGGGTTTGTCATTGGCGTTCGCCCCAACTTCTTTCTTTGGCGCGGACGACTTGTCCGGAGCCTCGCTGGCGCCGCTGGAGCCGGGAATGAATTGGCCTTTGACGCGGGTTCCGTCGACGACAGCCTCGCCGCTCGTCAGATCATACGTCAGCTTGTCGCCTTTGGTCACATTGCCGCCGTCGCTCAATGTGACATTGCCGAACAGCCAGACCTTGTTTTGATCTTTGTCGTAAGAACCGCGATCGCCGGTGGCGACCTGGGTCTTCGAGACGACGGTGACGGGTCCGACCGCATCCATATGCTTGACCTGGCTCCCGCCCACGCCATCCGCCGCGTCGGTTCCGGGCGCTGCAGCAGCGCTCGCCGGCTTGACGGGAGCAGCGGGCGTGGCGTTCGCGTTCGCTGTTTTGGCGGTAGCGCCTGCGGTCTGCGGCTCGGTTTTGGCCAGAAAGATGGTCATGGCCGAGCAGGTGATTTTGCTGTCGCCCTGTATCGCCACCACGTTGCCCGTATAGATGGCCTTTTGCTCCTTGTCGAAATAGACAAGCTTATCGGCCTCGATCGAGATGGGTTCCTTGGAATTGGCGCCCGGCAGCATTGGCGAAGACGTTGCTTTTTGCGCGGCCAGGGCAGGCGCGCCCGCAAGGGCGGCAACAATCAAGGTTATGACGCAGCCGCGCCCCGCTAGGACGCTCATGGACCATTATCCCTCAGCTGCGCCTTGGTTTCATCTTCCTGCGATGCGGGCGGAATCATGGTTTTCACCTGTCCCTCGATGGTCAGTTCCCTGCCATTGTCCGTCGCGGAAATCGCATCCCCCGCCAAGGTCATTCCGGAGTTGGTCACGATGGTGACCGGTTCCTTGGAAATGTAGACGCCGCTCTTGAAGTCGATGCTGGCGCTCTTCAGCCGCACGTCATATTGCGGGCTTTTGAGGCGAACATTGTGCGAAACGTCCATGTGCTCCTTAGCGGTGTCATATAAGCCCAAATCGGCCGTCATATGGGCCACGCCGTTTCCGGCCATCGCAATATCGCCGTCAATCCCGTGCAGCTCGACCAAGGTGGGGTGCAGCGCATCCTGAATCGCCCTTTGCGCATTGATCAGGTATGGGCGCCCGTCCTTGCGAAAGCCGGAGAGCTTGGGATGTTCCATGATCACCTTGGTTCCATCTATGCCGATGCTGGCGATCGAGACGCCGCCGGCGAGCCTGCCGAACGGATCAAACAAGCCGATGCCCAGCAATAGCGCGACCGTGGCGAGAGCGCCGCCAAGAAGAGCCACCCGAAGGAAACGGACAAGCGCAGAATGACGAGCGGCGGCCGCGAAGGCCTTGGCCCGCCGTGTCGCTTCCGGGAATTCGGAGGAAACGATTCCGGCGCCCGTTTCGATTCTGGCGGCAAAGTCTGCCATGCGGATCCATTATGATTTCGGCGCCGATCGGATCGCCGCCGATCACATAATATAACATGATTGAAAGAGAGGGGTGGCGAAGTTATGGCCGGGCATCCAAGGAACAGCTCGCGGTCGGACGCCGCCCGTCAAGGCGAACCGTGGGAGAAAATGTCCATTTCGGCAAAGCCGGCCAGATCCAGCCGCACCCGATCGGGCAGATAGGCGAACGCGGCGCGGGCCAAGGCGTCGCGGTTCTCGCGAGCCAGCATCACATCAAGTCTGCTGCGCAGCCCATGAAGATAGAGGACGTCCGACGCGGCATAGGCCAATTGCGCTTCGCTCAAGACGGGCGCCCCCCAATCGGAGGATTGCTGCTGCTTGGACAGATCGACGCCCATCAGCTCGCGCGTGAGATCTTTCAAGCCGTGCCGATCGGTGTAGGTGCGAGCGATCTTGGAGGCGATCTTCGTGCAATAGACCGGCGTCGGCATGACGCCGAAGGCGTGGCAAAGGCAAGCCATGTCAAAGCGGCCGAAGTGAAACAGCTTGACCACGCCAGAATCGGCCAACAGCCTCTCGAGGTTGGGGGCCCGCGTCTGGCCGGCGGCGATTTGAACGATCTCCGCCGAACCGTCGCCGCTCGAAAGCTGCACGACGCAAAGACGATCGCGGCGGACGTCTAGGCCGAGGGTTTCGGTGTCGATTGCTACGGCGGAGCCGAAGTCGAGGTCCGCCGGCAGGTCGCCGCTGTGAACGCGTATCGTCACCGGGCCTCCGGCGAGGCGACTCGCTGGCGATGTAATTCATTGATAAAGTTCATTTTTCTTATTCCGACGACGTCGCCATGCTTACCAGCGGCGACCTGCCCCGTCAAGCAAGCGGGTTGACGCGCGTCAGCTATGTTGACCCTTTCTTCGCCCCTCAGATACCGGCGTACCATTCATAACCGCGGTCCTCCCAGAAGCCGCCGCGACCCCGCCCCATCTTGTCGAAGGCCTCGATGGCTTCGATGCGCATGACGTATTTGGCCATCTTGTAGCCGAGCTGGCGCTCGACCCGCAGGCGCAGCGGCGCGCCATGGGCGACCGGCAGCGGTTCGTCGTTCATTTCATAGGCGAGGATCGTCTGCGGATGGAAAGCGTCGACGAAGTCGATCGTCTCATAATATTGCCCCGTGCCGTCCAGCGTCTGCTCGAGCGTGTCGGCGCAGTAAAAGGCGATATAGCGCGCCGACGGCTTGAGGCCGGCCGTCTTGAGGATCGGCCCGAGCGGCGCGCCCTTCCATTTGCCGATGCAGCTCCAGCCTTCGACACAATCGTGGCGGGTGATCTGCGCGCGCGCCGGCAATTGGCGCAGATCGGCGAGCGAGAGCTGCATCGGCGTGTCGACGAGGCCGCCGATTTCGAGCTTCCAGTTCACGAAATTCTCGTCGCGCGCCTTCACATAATCGGGATCGTCGGGATCGGTCGAGCCGTTGGGCTTGAAGCCTGGCGAAAGATCGGCGGGCCCGTATTCGCGCGCCAAGGCCTCGCGCGGCGCCAGCAAAGCGCGCTGCGCGCCGAGCGTCAGATTTTCCGCCGCCTCGAGAACGGAGCGGCTTTGGGTCGCATTCGACAGCCGATCGCATCCCGCCAATCCAACGGCCGCGCCGCCCAGGGCGAAGCGCGTCAGAATTTGCCGGCGGCTGAGCCCGGCCTCACGCTTCATGGCGCTCCTCCTCGATCGCGTAGCGGCCGGTAATCATCGAAACCATATTGTTGAGGAAGCCTGAAATCAGCACCATCACGATGTGGACGACAACGAAACCGACGAGATAGAAGGCCGCGATGAAATGGATCGTGCGCGCCGACTGGCGCCCGCCAAACAGGCTGAGCAGCCAGGGGAATGTCGCGTCGATCGCCGGCGACATCGTCAGGCCGGCGAGCACCAGGATCGGCAGCGCGACAAGGACGGAGAGATAGGCGAGCTTCTGCAGCACATTATAATGCCGCGCCTCGTCGCCTTTGGGAAAGCGCAGCCGCAGATGCTGCCAGATCGAGCTTGGGATCGATTGCAATTCCCGGCCCGACGGCACGAAGTCCTTCAGATGGCGGCGCGCAAAAAGATTGGCCGCGTAGACCGCCCCGTTCAGCACAAGCAGCCAGGCGAAAAAGAAATGCCAGCGCCGCCCGGTGGCCAGATCCTGATAAGAGGGAATGGTGATCCAGCTCGGAAAACCGCGTTCGGCAAGCTGCCCGCTCTCGTCGCGTGAGGCGCCCAGAAACCCGGTTGTCGTGAAGCTCTTTCCCAGAATCGTCGTGACGCCCTTGATCGAACCGTCGTCCTCTTGTCTGCCCTTCAGCGCGAGAATCGGCTTATCGAAATCGCTGCGAATCCCCCAGTTGAGCGCGGGATAGGCATTGAAAATCTGCAGGCCGCTCATCAGCAGAAAGACGAAACAGATCGCGTTGATCCAGTGGGTGATGCGCACCAGCGCGCTATGGCGATAGATCACCCTCTCGCCGGCCGGCGTCGAAGAACCGGCGCCCATGGAAATCCCGCCTGCCGACGAAGCCATCTGTCTCGCCCTCCATCAAAGCGCCGCCCATACGGGTCTAACGGAAGATTGGGGCGGAAGTTTCAGCGCCCGATCCGTCCGGCGGCGGCGCGAACTAATTCGCGCTCGTTTTGAAACTCGGCCCGCAAGGCTCCGTTGCTATCCACATCCCGAGCGATGGGATGCACGAGAGGCAACCAATCAGAAGCTAACGGAGAACAGAGATGAACGCCAAAATTTCTTTCCGCGCCATAGCGCTCGCCGCCGGACTTTCCCTCGCCGCCGCTATGGCCGGAGCGCCCGTCATGGCCGCGATGACCGTGATGGTCGGCGGCGCCCCGATGTATCCTACCAAGAACATCGTCGAAAACGCGGTCAATTCCAAGGACCACACGACGCTTGTCGCCGCCGTCAAGGCGGCCGGCCTCGTCGACACCCTCGCCAGCGCCGGCCCGTTCACCGTCTTCGCGCCGACCAATGAAGCCTTCGCCAAATTGCCCAAGGGCACGGTCGACACGCTGCTGATGCCCGAGAACAAGGACAAGCTCGTCGCCGTGCTGACCTATCATGTCGTGGCGGGCCGGCTCACTGCGCAGGACCTTGCCGACAAGGTCGACCAGATGGGCGGCAAGGCGACCATAAAGACGGTGCAGGGCGAAGACCTGACGATCCAGCGCCGCGGCCGTTCGCATCTCACCGTGACCGACGCCAAGGGCGATGTCGCCGAGATCACCATCGCCGACGTGCTCCAGTCGAATGGCGTCATCCATGTCGTCAACAAGGTTCTGATCCCAGGCTGATCCCCTCAGCCTCCGGTCGGCCGCGGGCGCCCTCGGGCGCCCGTTTGGCGTTGTCGGCATGGGGCCGCGCCGACCGGGCAAGGATTTTCTATTGCGGCGACTTGGCATAGGCTGCGCCGGCCGATGGAATCGCCGCCAATGAACAGCCTCGCCCAGGGACCCGATCTCGCGCAGCTTCTGGCGCGCGTCGCCGCCCGCGATCGCGCCGCTTTTGCAACGCTTTATAAGCAGACCCAGGCGAAACTCTACGGGGTGGTCGCCCGTATCTTGGTTCGTAGCGATCTGGCGGGGGAGGTTCTGCAGGAGGCCTATGTGCGCATCTGGCAAAAGGCGGGCGATTTCGATTCTGCAAAAGGCTCGCCCATCGCCTGGATGGCGACGATCGCCCGCAATCGCGCGCTCGATGAGGTGCGCCGGGTCAAGCCGCTAGCCCTAGAGGATATGCCGGAAAGTTTTGAACCGGCGGCCGAGGAGGTCGATCCGCTCGGTTCGCGCGAGCGCAGCGAGCAATTGGCGGCGCTGATGCGCTGCCTGGCGCAGCTCGACGAGGAAAAACGCCAGATTGTCCTGCTGGCCTATTATCGAGGAGCGAGTCGCGAGGCTCTTTCCAAGCGTTTCGAGCGTCCGGTCCCCACGATCAAGACGTGGCTGCATCGCAGCCTCGCGCAGCTCAAGGACTGCCTCTCATCATGAGCCTTTCCCCCGACGACGATCTGCAGGCGGCGGAATTTGCGCTCGGCACGCTGGATGCGGGCGAGCGCGCGACGCTCGCCGCCCGCCGTCTGCGCGAGCCCGAGCTCGATGCGGCGATCGAAGCCTGGGAAAAGCGTCTGGCGCCTTTGGCCGAGAGCATACCGGCCTTAGCCCCGCCGCGCGATTTTCTCGGAGATATCGAGGCGCGCATCGGCGGCGACCAGATAAACGCCGGCGAGGGCGCCAATGTCGTCGATCTTACCCGCCGTCTGCGCCGCTGGCGCTTCAATGCAATCGCCGCATCGGGGATCGCGGCGGCGCTCGCGGTCGGCATTGGCCTGCGCGAATCGATGCGCGAAGTCGTTCCGCATGAATTCGTCGCCGTCCTGCAAAAGAGCGCCGACGCCCCGGCTTTCGTCATCACCGTGAACCTCGACTCGCGAGACCTGACGGTGCGCCCGGTCGCCGCGCCGCCGCAGGCCGGCAAAGCCTATGAATTGTGGATCATCAACGACAAGCTCGGCGCGCCGCGCTCGCTGGGCGTCATCGATCCGGCCAATCTTACCGTCAATCCAAACCTCAATCGCTTTGACCGCGCGGTCGTCGAAGACGCCACTTACGCCGTCACCATCGAGCCTCCGGGCGGCTCGCCCACTGGCGCGCCCTCGGGCGCCCCGGTATTCCTCGGCAAACTCTTCCCGACAGGGAAGTGACCGCGTCGCCGCCAATTCCGGTCAGCATCGTCACCGGCTTTCTGGGCGCCGGCAAGACGACGCTGTTGAACAAGCTGCTGCGCGAGCCCGAACTTGCCGATGCCCTCGTCATCGTCAACGAATGGGGCGCAATCGGCCTCGATCATCTGTTGATCGAGCGGGTCGAGGGGGATGTGATCCTCCTGTCCTCGGGCTGCCTCTGCTGCTCGCTGCGCGGCGACCTCGTCGACGCCTTGCGCGATCTTGCCGCGCGGCGCGACGAAGGGCGCATCGCGCCGTTCCAACGGATCGTCATCGAGACGAGCGGCCTTGCCGATCCCGCGCCTGTTCTTCAGGCGATCATGGCCGATCCGCAGCTGGCCTTGCGCTATCGCATGGCCGGCATGGTGACGCTGGTCGATGCGGTCAATGGCCTGGCGACGCTGCAGAACCATATTGAATCCATGCGCCAGGCGGCGCTCGCCGACTGGCTCGCCATCGCCAAGAGCGATCTTCTCGACTGCGACGATCGACGCGCGGCGCTCGCCGCGCTGACGAGCCGCCTTCGCGAGCTCAATCCCGTCGCGCCGATCGCCGATATCGCCGCCGGCGAGTTTCGCGCAGCCGATCTCATCGCCCTCGATTCCTTCGAAAGCGCGCCTCCGCCCATCGGCGCGCCGCCAGTCGCGCGCCATGGCGCGTCGATCGGCGCTTATGATCTGCGCCTGTCCGAGCCCGTCGCAGCCCCGGCCTTGTCTCTGTTCCTCGATCTCCTGCGCGGCGCGCTCGGGCCGCGGCTGCTGCGCGTTAAGGGATTGGTCGCGCTCGCCGAGCATCCCGCCGAACCCCTCGTCATCCATGGCGTTCAGCATATTTTTCATGCGCCCCGCCGCCTGACGGCGTGGCCCGACGAAGATCGCTCGACGCGCATCGTCCTTGTTCTCGAGGGCGCCGATCGCGCGCTCGTCGATCGGCTCTGGGCGGCGCTGTCCGGCGCGCCGCGGATCGACCAGCCGGATCTTGCCGCGCTCGCCGAAAATCCGCTCCATGCGGCGCGCGGACTCTTGGCCTGAAGGCCGGTCGACGCCGGCAACGGCGTGAAAATCGCCGCTTCGCGCGCGCGGCTAGGCGCTCGTTTTTCAGCCGGCCCTTGTCATTCCCAACGAAACCGTCATCTATTTGGCGCAGATTCAACAACCGGCAAAAAGGGAGGGGGAGCGCATTGTTCGACCGGATCAGAAGCGAGATCGCCTATTTCAACGGCCTCAGGCGAGCGCTCGCCCGCACCACGCCGGTCGGCAAGAATCTGACGCGCACCTATTGCGACCTCGCCGATGAATTGGCGGTCCAGTATGGCGATCGGGTCGCGCTTCTCAGCGATCGGGAGAGCCTTTCCTATCGCGAGTGGAACGGGCGCGCCAACCGCTACGCGCGCTGGGCGAAATCCCAGGGCTACGTCAAAGGCGACGTCGTCTGCCTGCTGATGCCCAATCGCCCGGAATATCTGTCGATCTGGCTCGGGCTCGCGCGAGCCGGCCTGATAACCGCGCTCATCAACACCAATATTTCGGGCGCTTCGCTCGCCCATTGCGTCAATATCGCAGGCGCCAAAGCGCTCATCGTCGACGGGTCGCTGACGCCGCAATTGGCCAGCGCGCGGGGACAGTTCAATCAGCCGCTGCTGATCCTCACCCATGGCGCGCCGCAGGCGCAACAGCCGGAAGGCGAGGAGCCGCGCATCGATCAGGTCGTCGAGACTTTCTCCGATTCGCCCCTGACGCCAGCCGAGCGCGTTGCGCTGACGATCAACGACGGCGCGCTTTACGTCTACACCTCCGGCACGACCGGCTTGCCCAAAGCCGCCAGGATCACCCATTCCAGGCTTCAACGCATGATCTACGGCTTTTCGGCCGTGATGGACGCGAAAGCTTCCGACCGCATGTATCAATGCCTGCCGATGTATCATTCGACCGGCGGCGTGCTGGCGACCGGCGCGGCGCTGGCGGTCGGCGGCTCCTGCTTCATTCGCGAGCGCTTTTCGGCAAGCGATTTCTGGACCGACATCATTCGGCTGGAATGCACGATGTTCGTCTATGTCGGCGAATTGTGCCGCTATCTCCTTAGCGCGCCGCCCAGCCCCAACGACCGGGCCCATCGCATCCGGCTTTGTTTCGGCAATGGCCTGCGGCCCGATATTTTTACGGCGTTTCGCGATCGATTCGCCATTCCCCAGATATTGGAATTTTACGCGGCCTCGGAGAGCAACGTCGCTTTGTTCAATCTCGATTCGCATCCCGGCGCGGTGGGGCGCGTTCCGGCCTGGGCCAAGAAGAGCTTTCCTTTCAAGATCGTCGCCTTCGACGTCGAGCGGAACGTCGACCTGCGCAACGCCGAGGGACGCTGCATCGAATGCGCGCCCGGCGAGGTTGGCGAGGCGATCGGCGAAATATTGAACGATCCGAACAAGCCCGCCAGCCGATTCGACGGTTACGCCGACGCCGCGGCGACGAAGGCCAAAATCCTGCGCGACGTATTTAGGGAAGGCGACGCCTGGTTTCGCACCGGCGATCTGCTCCGCCGCGACGCCTCCGGCTATTTCTATTTCGTGGATCGCATCGGCGATACGTTTCGCTGGAAGGGCGAGAACGTCTCGACGACGGAAGTCGCCGAAGCCATCGCAATATTCCCCGGCGTGCAGGAAGCCAATGTCTACGGCGTTTCGGTTCCCGGCCATGAAGGCCGCGCCGGCATGGCGGCGCTCGTCGTCGAGGATGCGCCCTCTTTCGATCTGGCGGGCCTGCGCGCCCATATCGCGGCCCATTTGCCGGCCTATGCGCGCCCGGTATTCCTGAGATTCCGGCGGGATCTCGATGTGACCGGCACGTTCAAGCTGAAGAAGACGGATCTTGTCGCCGAGGGTTTCGACCTCCCAGACGGCGGCGATCCCGTCTATTTCGACGACCGCACGCTGGGCGCCTATGTCCCCGTCACGGCGGATTTCGCGCTGGCCTTGCGCGCCGGCTCGGTCAAACTGTGACGGCGACGCCCGATGGGAAGTGCGTTTGATGTCCGGTGCCTATGTTGAAATCGTCGGGCTGGAGGAAGCCGCCGCGCGTGAGGGCGCCTGGCGCGACCTCAGCGTTCGGGCGCTGGAGGCCAATGTCTTCGCCGAGCCGGCATTCGTCCTCAGCGCGCTGCGCGATTTTGCGAAAGGGGATCGTCTTCAGCTCTTGTTTTTGTGGCGGGATCCAACGAGGCAGCTGTTGATCGGCGCGGCGGTTCTCCAGTTCCCGCGAGCCGCGTTCGGTTTTGGCGTCGCGCGGATATGGCAGAGTGAACAGGCCGGGCTCGCCGCCTTGCTGCTCGATCGGGAGGCGAGCGCGCCGGCGCTCGACGCGCTGATGGATTGCATCGCTGGCGAACGGCCGGGAACGATTGGCTTGTTGCTGCCGAGCGTCGATACGACGGGGCCGACGGCGGCGGCCGTGCGGGCGCTTGGTTCGCGCCGAGCCGCGCAGTTTCGCCAGTTCGCTCCGCGCAGCCGCGCCATTCTTGTCGCGGCGGCGAAGCTGGCGCGGGGCTTCGAGGCGTCCGTCCCCAAGAAGCGACTGAAGGAATGGGGCCGGCAGATGCGCCGTCTCCGGGAGCGCGGCGAAATCGCGTTTCGCCTCGCCAGCGATGGCGCGGCGGTCGAGAAATTTCTCGCTCTTGAAGCCAAGGGCTGGAAGGGCGCGCAGCGCACCGCGCTCGGCGCCGACGCGGGCCTTGCCGCCTTCACCCGATCGATGCTCGCCAGCCTGGCGCGCGAGGACAAGCTCGCCATTCATTGGCTCGAGCTCGACGGCGAGGCGCTCGCCGCGGGCGTGATGCTGCGCTCGGGGACGCGCGCCTTCTACTGGAAGACGGCCTATGAGGAATCTTTCGCCGAATATTCGCCGGGGCTGCAGTTGACGCTCGAATTGTCGCGCGCCCAGCAGCGCGACGCGTCCATCGCGACGACCGATTCCTGCGCGATCGAGGGCCATCCGATGATCGAGAGACTCTGGACGGCGCGGTTGGCGCTGGTCGATTGCCTCCTCGCGACGCGCCCAGGGCCGGCGCGGCGCCTGACGCTATGGCTGGCCGGCGAGACGGCGAGGCGCCGGCTCAAGGAATTCGCCAAGCAAGCGATCAATCCGCTGCGCGGCCGCAAACGGTCCTGAAACTCAGTCTTCGAGCGGGCGCGCCTCTTCGGGCAGCATGATGGGAATGCCGTCGCGAATGGGATAGGCGAGCTTGGCGGCGCGGGAGATAAGCTCCTGGCGTCTGGAATCATATTCCAGCGTCGCCCGCGTCACCGGGCAGACAAGAATTTCCAGAAGTCGCGGGTCGATGCGGGTGGGCTCGGCCGGGCCGGGCGCGGCCGGCAGGGCGGCGTTCGAATCGTTCATTTCGGCGTCTTTCGTTTCATGCGGCGTCCCCCCGGCGCTGATATAGCATCTGCGCGGCTTGAATCGTTAACCCGGGAATCCGATGCCCGCGCCTGAATTCCAAATCCACGGCTACGCCATCGTCTCGGCCGACGATCGCATCGCCGATTCCTGGGGCAAGACGCCGCAATCCCTGCGCAACGACGCCGACTGGGCCTATTTCCAGGACGGGCTCGATCGCGCCGATCTCATCGCGCTGGGGCGCCTCGGGCACGAGGCCAACCCCAATATCCGGCGCCGGCGGCGGCTCGTCGTCTCCGGCGCCGCGCGCGGATTGGAACAGCGCGCCGACGCCTGGTGGTGGAACCCGGCCAGGATCGCGTGGAGCGAGGTTGCGACCGGGCTGTTGCCGAACGGCGGTCGCGTCGCCGTTCCCGGCGGCCAGGGCGTCTTCGATCTGTTCCTGGCCATCGGCTACGAGGCTTTCCACCTTACGCGCGCGCGGCGCGTGTTGCTGGACGGCGGGCGGGCCCTCTTCGCGGCGTGCGAGCGCGGCCGGGACGCGGCGGCCGTGCTGCGCGAAGCGGGCCTGCGCCCGGGGGTCGAGGAGACGATCGACGCGACGGCCGACGTCACGCTGACCTTGTGGCGCAAGAGGCGCGGCGCGGCTGAAGAAGGATAAGGACCGGTTGAACCTCGCTGGGCGGCGCGTTTGCGATAGTCCCTGTCCGGGTTCAAACACATGTGAGACGGGCGCTTGAGTGAAGGCGAGGGGTCTCCGAAGCTGAGAGTTGCGAATCAACCAACTCCAGGAGACCCCTCATGCAGGTTTTTGGCCTGCCCGGCCACGT
>Ga0302325_10003387_pt1 | contig 37672 bp, 35 predicted proteins | sample Palsa_T0_2_FD_201948 | JGI IMG/M metagenome (GOLD analysis project Ga0302325, IMG submission 201948) | Peat permafrost microbial communities from Stordalen Mire near Abisko, Sweden - Palsa_T0_2 | ecosystem: Environmental > Terrestrial > Soil > Palsa > Peat permafrost | place: Sweden: Abisko...
GCCAGCGAGCTTTTGCTGCAACTCTTCGGCGATGATGGCAAGCACGTTCGAGCGGCCGTCGGCGTGAACGTCTTGCCGCTGGATGCATCGGTTGAAATCGAGATGATCCTCGCAACACAATGATTCGCCCCGCCACCATTCATGACGTGCCGCGCGTCGAGGAGATCATCAACAGCCATGCCGGGCTGGGGAAGATGCTCTTCAAGAGCTATGCGCAGCTGTACGAGGACCTCCGCGATTTTGGCGTTTACGAAGAAAACGGCCAGGTCGTCGGCTGCTGCGCCGTGACGATCCTCTGGGCTGACCTCGCGGAGGTTCGCTCGCTGGCGGTGGATGAAGAGCACATCGGTCGAGGCATCGGCCGGCGACTCACGGAATGGGCCGTCGACGAAGCCCGCCGGCTGGGGATTCGACGCCTGATGGCTCTCACGTACGAGCAGGCATTCTTCGAAAAACTAGGGTTCGAGGTCGTTGCCAAGGAAACACTCCCGCTGAAAGTCTGGAGCGACTGCGTGCGCTGCCCAAAGCGGGATAGCTGCGACGAGATCGCAATGGTACGGATTTTGCACGATGTTCCCCTCAACGATCAGCCCGCCGCGGCGCCAACGCCCCGAGGAGTGTCGATACCGGTGCTGGAGTTCAGTGAAGACTAACCCGGTGATTGGTGATTGGAACGTGATAAACCCGAGCGAAAATGTCTCCCCCCGTCTTCGTCACGTTCCAATCACCAATCACCACTTCATGGTCAGTTCTGGCTTCTAGTCCGAACCGGTGCTACGCTTCGCTGATGATTCACGAGAACCTCTCGGCTTCGATCGAAGATCTCTCATCCCGGATCATTGCCATCCGGGACTCTCTTTGACTTCCCCACCAAACTCGCACGACGAAAAGAGCTGGAAGACCAGATGGGCGAAGCCGGGTTCTGGAACGATCCGGAAGGGGCGAAGTCCGTCGTCGCGGAAATGAAGGCGCTCAAGGCGATCATCGATCCGATGCAGGCGTTGCTGCAGGAGATCGGCGATGTTCGCGCGCTGTATCAGCTTGGCGAGGAGGCTGGCGACGCCGACACTCTGGCCGAGGCGGATCGGACGCTGAGCCAGCTCGAGAAACGGGGGCAAAAGGTGGAATTGCAATCGCTACTTGATGGCAAAAACGATCCGCGCAACTGCTTCGTGCAGATTCATGCCGGCGCCGGGGGCACGGAAGCTCAGGATTGGGCTGAGATGCTGCTGCGGATGTATCTCTATTTCTTCGAGAATCGCGGCTGGGACGTGAGCGAGGTAGATCGGACGCTGGGAGAACAGGCCGGGATCAAAGACGTGGTTCTGCTGGTGAAGGGGGAATACGCCTACGGCTACCTCCGAGCTGAGGCCGGCGTTCATCGGCTGGTGCGTCCCAGCCCGTTCAATGCCCAGGGCAAACGGCAAACGAGCTTCGCCTCCCTCGATGTCGTCCCCGACTTCGAGGAAGAAGGGGGCGATGTGGAAGTCCCCGAAAGCGACATGGAGATCGTTGCCTTCGTCCGGGCGTCGGGGCCCGGCGGGCAGAATGTGAATAAGGTCGCCTCGGCCGTCCGGATCACCCACATACCAACGGGAATGCAGGTTACGTGCTCCGTGGAGCGGAGCCAGCAGCAGAACAAGCGGCTTGCCATCGCCCTGCTCAAAGGCCGGCTGGAACTTCTCGAGCAAGCCAAGCGGGATGAGGAACTGAAGAAAATGTACGGTGAGAAAGGGGCTATCGCCTGGGGCAATCAAATTCGCAGCTACGTCCTGGATGATCGCCGGGTGAAGGATCACCGCACCATGTTCGAAACCAGCAATGTCGAGAGCGTGCTGGACCGGGGAGAGCTCGACGGGTTCATCGACGCGGAGTTGCGGCGAAGGAAAAGGGATAAGAAGTAGGTGATTGGTAATTGGAACGTGGAGCTGGTGATTGGAACGTGACGAACCCGAGGAGAACGTGAAGACGTGAAACGTGAAGAGACGGCGGGCTGCATCGCCGTAACTCGTTGTTCAACAGTGGGTAACGCAAGCTCTCGGCCTCCCTCCGCCTTCGTCACGTTCCAATCACCAATCGCCAGGACCACCAATCACCAGCTTTCAAGTATCCATCCCCCGCCGTCCGATAACATTCCGGATGAGCGTCAGGTGGTGAAAGCGCCCAGCTTCAATTGACCTGCTCTCAAAAATCCTTAGACTTCCGGGCGTTATTGGGCTGGGCAGCGTAGTTGCAGTTCGGTCAACGGAGTGGCTCACTGTGTTGCACCGCCGTTCCGTAGTTGGTTTTTGAGCTGTACTTTATGATCGTTGATTGTCATACGCATATTTGGCAGTCCCCCGACCAGCTGGGTCAACTCGACCTGGGTAACTCGTCACCTCCCCTCAATCGTCGGCCAATCCGAGTCTCGACGCATAAAACCGTTTGGCGGTCGGCGGTGCCGGCGGCTGATCCGGATCATCATTGGGCGCAGAGCTCGACGGTGGATAAGTCGATCGTGCTCGGTTTCAAGAGCCGATACCTTCGTGCCGAAATTCCGAACCGCTTCGTCTCGGAGTATGTCAATCGCTTCCCCCAAAAGTTGATCGGGTTCGCCGGGATCGATCCGACTGAACGCTCCGCCGTCGATGAGGTGCGTACCGCCCGCGAACAGCTCCGCCTGCGCGGAATTACCGTTTCACCGGCCAATCAGGACTTTCATCCGACCGATACCCGCGCGATGGCCGTCTACGCCGAAGCGGAGCGGCTCGGTATGCCGATCCTGATCCATCCCAGCGGACAGTTCACGGAGCAGAGCAAGCTCGAATACGGCCGGCCATATCTTCTGGATGAGATCGCCCGCACCTTCCCCAAGCTGCGAATCGTGATCGCGCAGCTCGGCCAGCCATGGATCGATGAGACAATCTGCATGCTGGGCAAGCATCAGCACGTCTATGCCGATATGAGCGGTCTTCTGATGCGTCCGTGGCAGGCATACAACGCGCTGATTTTGGTGCACCAGCATGGCGTGATCGATAAGCTGCTGTTTGGCAGCGATTTCCCCTACACCAGCGCAACCGAGTGCATCGAGTCGCTCTACAGCACCAATCAGTTTGCCCAGGGAACCAACCTCCCGTTGGTTCCGCGCGAAGCGCTCCGCGGAATCGTCGAGCGCGATACCCTGGCCCTGCTCGGCCTGGAATAACTCAGCTTGGTTTTGACGAAAGGCAGCCGTGAAATCGATTGCGAAGAAGATTCTCTCTCTATCGGTTGCAATTGCCGCTGTTTCCCTTTCCGCCGGTTGCGCCGGCCACGCCGGCGGCATCACGCTCACATCCATGCGCACACATGAGAAGTTTGACCAGGGATTCGCCGATGCCTATTTGAGCCACAACGTGAACGGCGATCTGGATGTGGTCTTGATTGACTCCGCCACCGCCGATGCCTTGGCCGGACGTCATCCGACCGCTCCCGTTCGCCAAATCCTGCACCTGCGTGTCCTCTGGCAACCCGAGCGCGACCTGAAAGTCACCGACGCGGCTTCTTGCAACGCGTCCGTCCATTGGTACGTCATGGGCGGCCATCCCAACGGGATGCTGGAATACACCGGCACCGCGTTCGTCTCGACCCAATCGTTCAGTGACCTCTACCGCGTCCACGTGCAAAACGCCGAGGTGCGACCGCTGCCGACAACCTGCGGTTTATGCGATCCGGTGGGACCGTCAATACTCGAAGGGGCCGTCTTCGCCCACGAGAATGCGGCGATCGTAAGCGAGCTGCTAAGCGAAGTGAGCACTCCTCCGATCGCCGATGCCGGGAACGCCGCACACGCCGGTTTCCGCGAACCGGTAGCGCGGTAAGGTCGATCGCAATGCGTCGCAGTCGCCAAGAAGGGCCCTCACCGCACGCTCACAAGATGATCGTGGCCGGTGGCCCGGTGGCAGGCGGACTTGCTCCCATCGCGGGACCGCCATACACTGCCTCATGCTGGCATGCGGGTCATTTCACGCAAGACCATTCGCCAATTCTGGGAAAGGCCCGGATGCGCAGACTCCGAGGAACCGCTCAGGGCGTGGTTCCGCGAAGCCTCGAAGGGCAACTGGAACAGTCCCGCCGCGATCAAGGCGACCTACCGTAGCGCCAGCATCATTGCCGACAATCGCGTTGTATTCAACATTGCTGGCAAACAAGTATCGCTTGGTGGCAAAGGTCAACTACCCGTACCGGGTGATGTACATTCGTTTTGTGGGAACCCACCAGCAATACGATAAAATTGATGTGACAAAGGTGTGACCATGGAAATCAAGCCGATCAAGAACGAACGAGACTACCGCCGCGTGCTTAAAGAGATTGACGCGTTGATGGACGCCAAGACCAATACTGCCGATGGCGACAAGCTGGATGTGCTGGTGACGCTGGCCGAAGCATGGGAAGAGGAGCACCACGCGATTGAGGCGCCCGACCCGGTGCGCGCGATCGAGTTTGCCATGGAGCAGCGTGGCCTGACCCGCCGCGATTTGGAGCCATACATTGGTAGCCGCGCTCGCGTGGCCGAAGTTCTGAATCATAAGCGGTCACTCACGCTGCCAATGATCCGCCGACTGCACACCGGACTCGGCATCCCCGCGGAGGTGTTGATCGGTGCCAACGGCGGCTGACTACCGATCGTGGGCGGGGAGTGCAGCGTGACGATTGATGATACATCATCGTCCGATGGCTGCCGATGCCAGTTCTATTCGGTCAGGGAACTGACGCTTCGAATAATCGCCATGCGATGCTCGGCATATCGCAGGTCGCCCAACGCCGGAGCGGCTCCGTCACACGAAACCGGCTTCTCCAGCGGTACCCAGCTCTTGCAGCCGGCGTACGCAGGCGTGTTCTCCACCTGGACCAGCTCGCGCAACCGGTAGACACGCACCAACAGCAGGTAGAGCGGATTCCAAGGGCGGTAGTTGAAGCGCATGTCGACCAGCGCATCGGACCAAATGTGCTCGGGGTCGATCGCCTGCATCTGGGCGCGGGATTGAAGGCGAATGATGTCGGTGACTTCGCCGGCTTGGGCGATCGTGATCGTGGCTGGCTCTTCCGTCTGCGGTTCGATGCCGCCGGCGGCGTCGGGCTTGAGCATCTGCGCGTTCTGGTGGAGGTAAGTCGGGAACAGGAGAAACTGCCGGTGTTCCAGTTCGAATCCCCCCGCCGCTTCCTGGATGCCGCCTTTGCGGAGAAGGATGATCTGCCGGCCGGAGCTGAGAGCCTGGCAGACGACGGCCCATTCTTTCAGCGCGGTTTGCAATGATGCGGAAAGCGACATCCTCAGTCCTCCATGCCAATGTATGCTGAATCTTAGCAGGCGGGACGACTCGACTTCTTCGCTCTGCTCGGCTTGCGTGGGTATACTTTTATCCGATGTTTGGCGATGGTTCACTGAGCCTGAGGGAATTCGGGATGCGCGAGCCGCTGCCGCTGGCGACGATTCATGATGCGCTGCTGGAGTTTCTTCGAGGTCGCGATGATGCGGTCTTGTTCGGGGCGCACGCGGTCAACGCATACGTTGAAGAGCCCCGGATGACGCAGGACGTGGACGTCCTCTCGACCCGGGCGGCGGAATTGGCCGAGGAGGTCAGGTCATATCTGGCGCAGCGGTTTACGATGGCGGTGAGAGTGCGGGTGGTGGCGGATGGGAAAGGCTTCCGCGTCTTTCAACTGAGAAAGCCCAAGAATCGTCGTCTGGCAGATGTTCGGCAGGTGCCGGCATTTCCGCCGTTCCAGCGGGTTTTCGAGGTATCCGTTCCCCTCGTGGAAGAGCTGATCGCGCAAAAAATCATCAGCTACGCGAGTCGGCAAGACAAACCGAAGGGCGACACGGATCGCCGTGATCTGAAGATGCTGCTTCTCGCTCATCCGCAGCTGAAGACCGAAACGGGCTTGGTCGCCGACCGGCTCCGCGAGGACAAGGCGGATCCCCGTGCCGTTGAGGAGTGGCGGCGGCTGGTCGCATCCCGGATTCTTCCCGAGGATGATGAAGACGGATATTGATGGGGACAAGGTGCCGATGAAAGCGCCAAAGCTGCGGCAACGACTTGCGCGGAGGCGCTGGGGTGCAGAGAAAAGCAAAAGGCGGGGGTCCTTTCTCAGCGGCTCCGCGAGCAAATCCGAACTGCTTGCTACTGCGAATTCTGCGCTGGCTCTGGATGCAGCGTGGTCCACAACCGCTCCAGCAGCGGATCCAGACCGGAGTGACTGGCGCCGGAGATGGGGAAAATCTCCTTCCCGAGAAGTTCCTCCCGAAGCTTGGCGAGAGCCGCGCCGTCATCGGTCGAGAGATCCATTTTGTTCGCGGCGATCAGTTCAATTTTTTCGGTCAGGACGGTGCTGAACGACTCAATCTCCCTGCGGACGGTGCGATAGTTCGTGGCCGGATCCGAGCCGTCGCTGGGAAACATGTCCAGCATGTGAACGATCACCTTGGTGCGTTCGATGTGCTTGAGAAACGCGTGACCGAGGCCGGTGCCGTGGCGGGCGCCTTCGATGAGGCCGGGAATGTCGGCGACGACCAGACGGCGATCGCCGATCAGTTCGGCAATCCCCAGTTGGGGATCCAGCGTGGTGAAAGGATAGTCGGCTACTTTGGGTCGGGCCTTGGAAATGGCGCGGAGCAGCGTGCTCTTGCCGGCGTTGGGCATGCCGACCAGGCCGACGTCGGCGATCAATTTGAGTTCGAGCCGGAGGCGGCGCTGCTGCCCTTCGGTGCCTGGCTCGGCGTAGCGCGGGGCCTGATTGACGGAAGACTTGAAGTGCCAGTTGCCGCGCCCTCCCTTCCCGCCTCTGGCGACGACGATCTGTCTCCCGAGCGTCGTCAGGTCGGCGATGAGAACGTCATGGTCGGCATCGTAGACGAGTGTGCCGGCGGGAACGGGGATAATCAGGTCCGCGCCGCCCAGGCCGGCCATTTTTTTGCCCATGCCGGCCTCTCCGCGGTCGGCGTTCCAGTGATGTCGTCCGGAGAAGTCGAGGAGGGTATCCTTGCTGGAGTCGGCGAACATGATGACGCTGCCGCCATCGCCGCCATCGCCCCCTTCGGGGCCGCCCTTGGGAATGTACTTTTCGCGCCGGAAGGAGACGCACCCGTTGCCGCCATCCCCGGCTTTGACGTGAATGACGGCTTCGTCGACAAACATGGGATGGGGGGAAAACGAAATCCGAATGACGAAACGGCGTAGTGATTGGTAATTGCAACGTGACGGGACTCTGCCATCCCGCATCTGTCAGGTTCCAATCACCAGCTCCCCTTCGTGCCTGCCATCCTATGCTGTCCGCACGTGAATCTTGCGGCCTTGGAACTCTACTTTGCCGTCTTTGAGAGCGAAGAGAGTGTAGTCGCCGCCCTGTCCGACGTTGAAGCCGGCTAGAAACTTCGTGCCGCACTGACGGACGATGATCGAGCCCGCAGTGACGGCTTGCCCGCCGTAAGCCTTCACGCCGCGATATTGCGGATTGCTGTCGCGACCGTTCTTTGTGCTGCCTTGACCCTTCTTATGTGCCATACGTCACCGCTTTCATCACCGTCATGCCGGGGAAAAAACAACCCGCCGGGTTCCGGCGGGTACGGGAAGTTACCGCATTTCCTGCGTATTCGCAAGGCGCTGGTGCGAAATCCGAATGACGAATGACGAATTGCACGGGTTTTGGTGCACCGCGCGTTTTGGTTAACTGGCGCGACAGGCTCGCCGCGCGAGTTGGTGTTCGAAAGATGACGGGGCCACTCGCGGTTTCGTCATTCGGACATTCGTCATTCGGGCTTGATTCTGGTTTCTGGTTTCGTCATTAGGGTGTCCCGCTCCTGCGGGGGGATTCGTCATTCGGGTTTCGCGTTTAGCGCATCACCCACCGCTCCGTCTTCGCATGCACCTCGTCCTTGTCGGGGTAGAGTTCGTCACCGTAAATCACAAAGTCCATTTCGAACGTCTTGTGCAGGATCTCTGGATTGCCGTCGGCGTCGTTCTGCGGCTTGCCGTCGGCGTCTTTCACCGGCACTGCCTCGCCGCTGAGGCCGGAAACGAAGATCTGGAACTCTCCCATCCGCGACTCCGGCTCCTGCCAGATTGCCACGCCATCTTTGGACTGATCTTCTCCGACGCGGATTGGGCCGGCGATCTGCGGCATGCGCTCCAGCAGATCGTTGCCCTCGGCGGACTTGATCTTCTGGAAAACTTCGCCGGGAACGGCAAAATCGCTGGTAATGATTTTTCCTTCGTTCGTAACCATCTCGAACGTCGGCAGGAATTGCTGCTCGCTATCGCCGAGGTTGGCCACGTTGTACGTGACGTACCAATAGGCGATGGCGCCTTTGCCCGGAACGTTCACCGCAATCCGCTTCGGCAGCGAGTGCGTGAACTTCAATTCCCAGGAGATGGGGTATTTGCTCGGCTCGGGAAACGTTCCGGCGCGAGCGGAAGCGCCGGCAAATGCCAAGCTGCAGGCAATCAGCAGTGAAACCCAGTGCAAAGAAACTCGCATAGAAACCTGCCAGTGGTGTGAAACCCTTGAAGCACAGCGCTATGGCAACGACAGCTACTTTCCCCCTCGCGGCGGACACGCTAATGTTATAGATCGTGGGCAACGTGTCAAATTTCTTCGCGAAATCACGCCAGCCAGCCGCTTTGCAGGAAATTCAATGCCGTTTGGCATCCGAAGCCGACCGCCGGGAGGGTTTGCGGCTGCTGCTCTCGACCGGCGGGCGAATAGCCGACGATGGGCAAATCGAGCAATTCGTGCGTTTTGCCAGCCAGCGCAACATCAACCTCGCTCACCTCTGGATTGCCTGCGAGGGCCGGCGCCTCGTTTGGGCGCTTCTCCCGATCATCAGCCCCGGGCGCACGGCACTGCTCTTTACACCGCCCGAACACTTCAATGCCGAGGCCGCGGGACGATTGGCGGACGCGGCCGCGACATGGGGAGCGATCCAAGGCATTCATCTTTACCAGTTATTGCTGGATCCTGGGATGGCCGACGCGCGTCCCGTGTTTGAGCGGCGGCACTTTCGCTTGATGGCGGAGTTGCATTACCTGCAATCGCCGGTGAGGGCGCGGGAGTCGCTGCCGCAACTGGGGCTGGGGATGGCGTGGGAGCTCTACTCCGGAGACTCACATCCGCGATTTGCCAGCGCGATCACGGCCAGCTATCGCGAAAGCCTTGATTGCCCGGGTTTAGCGGGTATGCGGAATATCGAGGACATCATCGCCGGCCACAAGGCGAGCGGGGAGTTCGATCCCCGTTACTGGTTTGTCCTCAGGCTCCATGGCCGGCCGGCGGCGGTTCTGCTGTTAAACCGGGTCGCGGGGGCCGACGCGGCGGAGCTGACATATCTGGGCGTGGCTCCCGAGGCTCGCCGCATGGGTTTGGGCACGCTTCTCGTCCGCCAGGCGTTGGGGGGCGCGGCGATGATGCGCGTCAAAAGCATCACCCTTGCCGTCGATGCGGGCAACGCGCCGGCGCTGCGTCTCTACTTCCGGCATGGCTTTCGGAAGGTGACCAGCAAACTGGCGATGATGCGCGATCTGCGGACATGTTAGAGCGTTTTCACTTGACGCGTATCGCTTGCTGGTCGAAGCCGCGGATGTACGTCCGCGGCTCCGCGCATTTCGAACGCTACGCTCTAAGTTAAGATGCTCCAGCGGCGCCAATTATTCCTCGCCGAGCTTCTGGTAATACGCCTTGAGCGCCTCCGACCAGGCTGGCGGCAGCTCCCCCTTCATCGCATCGTTCAGATCTGATCGGAGCTTCTGGCTGGTTTTGGGAGTTGTGTCCTGCTGGACGTGAACCTCGCCACCCAACAGCAGACGACTGGTGTCGATGTCGTCGAGCGTGACATCACGATGCCGAAGGGCGTTGGAGTATCGATTGGCTTGCAGATCGGATTCGACCCGGCGCATCAACGCAACCGACTCGGCCAGTTTGAAATTGTCGTAGCGATCCAGGTGATATTGGAGGTTGAGCCGCTCGGCGGTGTTGCGGAGTTCGGCTTGTTTCTCGGCCAGTCGCTGCATCGTTTGCTTCACCTGGGGAGGAACGGGGCCTTCCAGCCCTTCGCCCCCTTCGCCGGCAAGTTTTCCGCCGCCGGTCGCGCCGCCGCCGGGATCTGTGCTGGTACTTTTGATCTGTCCCTTTTCAAACGGCGTCGGATCGAGCCGGGTGGGCGTGCGCCGTCCGCCCTTTCCCTCGGCGGTGTCGCCGACGAACTCGCCCTGGCTCTTCCCCTGGCGGCCTTCGCCGGATCGGCCGTTCATTTCGTTGTTGTTCGGCAGAGCGTTGCCGGTGACGCCTTTGGCGCTCATGTCGGCGATCGGGCCGTCCGCCGCGTCCATTCCGAGTGCCTTGTCGGCAGAGTCCGCCCAGTTGGCGTTGGCGTCTTCCACCAGATCGAAGAGGTCTTCTTCCTGCTCCAGCAGCTCGCCGACCATGTCCTGCAAATCCTTGGGCAACTCGGGCATCGGCGTATCAGTCTTGCTCCCGGGGTCCTCCTGCGTCCATTGCTGACGATCGGGCGTATTGCTCAGCCACTTCTCGATATTGCTGGCAAGCTCCTTGGCCAGCTCCAGGCCATTGTCCTCATCGGCGACGGCGATCTCGGCGGCCTTCTGATTGAGCGCATCCTTCGCCATCGTCGTTTCGCTGTAGATCTGCGAGAGATCTTTCAGCAGCGAGCTGTTGGCCATGTCCTGATCGGAGTTTTTTGAGAAGTCCGAGACTTTCTGCTGCATGAACTGGTCCAGCTTTTCCTGGGCCATCTTCAGATCGTCAAGCTTCTTGCGGTCGTTGTCGTCCCAGTTGTCTACGGGCTTTTTCGCCAGGCCGGCGGTCTGATCGAGAATTTTCTGCTGCTGCTCCATGAACTGCTTGAGCGCCTGGTCGAGCTTCTTGAATTGATCGGCCCGACTGAGCAGATCCTCGTGCGGATGCTGGGCCGGCTGCGAAGTCGGCTCCGGCGCCGCGCTGAGCAGCGCGAGCAGGCTCTGAAGTGTGGTGATGATGCGCCGCTGCCGGGTTTGAAGGTCGGTTTGGATGCGAACCCGCGCCGCCCCCACCGGCTCGGTTCGCAACGACCCGGCGAGATCGACCGCGTCCTTCGCCGGATCAACCGCGAGCATCAGCAGCGTTTTCTGCACGATGCGATCGTCGGGGGTAAACGGAAATGTATCGGCGGTGGACTGCAATGCCGCCCGGAAGTTGGTCTGTCCCGATGCGATGTCGGAGAGTTGCGATTTTGCTGCATCAAACTGAGCCTGCTCCTGCAACTGCAGCGATGTAGTCTTTGCGTGCACCGCCTCCTGTTGCTTCAGCAAAGCGAGGAGCGCCTCGCGGAGTTTGTCCGCTTTCTCTTTCTGCTCCTTTGCGATCGCGGCGGGATCTTCAAACCGGATCTGGAAAATCGGCGAGCGCGTCGTCTGCGGGACGGAATCGGCAGCGCTGCCGGTTCCGAGCATACGGTTGTCGGTCGCTTCGACCTGCACGCGAATCGTATTGCCGTTGACACGCTGTTCCCTGGGCAGCGGAAGATCGAACTCGAACGCCAGAGGCTCCTTCACGCCAGCGCCCGGCGTAAATGCTGCTTCATGCACGACGCCCAGCGGTTGCTCCGCCGGCTCACCACTCTGTTGCGCCTCCGCCCCAGACGGCTGGACCACAGCGGGGGTTGCCGCGGTCGACATCAACACGCGGGCCGAAGCAACACCATAGTCGTCTCGCAGCAGCGCAGACAGCTTCAACGGCTGGTCCGGTGCGACCGTCACATCCTGCGTCGGCCATTTCATGGTGATCGACGGCGGAGTGTCTTTCACACAATGAATCACCATCGCATCTTCGGGAAGCCTGGCGATGATTTGCTTGGCGCCATCGGTGATCAGCACCGCAACCGGCGTCTCCTCCGCGAGCGTGATCCAGCTTGCAAAGCGCTGGTGTCCTGCTTCTTCATCCATCGGCACGGGAGCGTCATCGCCGCACTGCAGCATCGCGCCGCTAACGGGCACATCCAGATTCACCGCCAGCTCGATTCGACTCCCCTGAGCCGCGGTCACCGGCTTTTTCACGATATCTTCCGGCAGCAACGACAGCGTCTGGGCTGGCAGCCCCGTGTACAGCGGCGGCGTGATCTTCAGGTCCAGGGATGCCAGCTTCACCTGCTTGACAAGCGTGACCGCGTACCAGGGACTTTGCGTCCCCCCCATTTCGACACGGTAGCGAACGGGCACCTCGAGCCGGTCGACACGGTAGCTGTACTGCGCCTCCGGAGCAGCATCGCCGCCGGCGCCGGCAACCGCCGCGTAGGGCAAGCTCACGCTTGAGGGAACCGGCAAACTGGCGGCAACACCGGCCGGGCGATCGAAGAATAATGTCGCCGAGGCAGAATCCGGGGCCTTGGCCCGAATGGTGATTTCGAGCGGCTGTCCAGAGATAAGCGTGACGTCCTTCGGCTCTATCTCGAGTATTTGCGCCGAGCCTGTCTTGGGGATGAACGTTGCCGGGTGGAATAATTGCTGCCAGCCGTGCGCAAGTTTTCCGGGCATCAGCGCGACCAGCACCATCATCGGGATGACCACAAAGAGCAGTCGCTTCGCCGCTGGGCGAAGGTCGCGCATCTGAACGGCTTGGCCGAGCGGTCGCTGATTGGTGCCGTGCGCGATTTCTTCAAAGATCTGCGGAAGCCACGGGCTGTTGGCGATGTCGTCGCGCCGGGAAAGCAGAAGAGTGTTCGTCAGCCCGTTGTGCAGTCCATCAATGCGCGATTCGATGAAGCGGGCAACTTCCATCGCTTTGGGGCGGATCAACAACGGCTTGGCGACCCAGTGCCAAGCACTGGCGAACATCCACATCAGCCAGATCGCCAGGACCAGCGACGTCCAACGGGTCTGTCCGGCATAGTGCGCAAGCAGGCCTGCGACAGTGACGCTGACGAATCCGAGGGCCACAAACAACATCGCGCCGCGGATGATTTGGTGCGCGCGGTACTTCTGACCGACGGCATCGATTTGATCTTCGATTTGCAGTGAAGCCACTGAGCGGGCGAGTTGCGTCATTCATTCGCTCCGGGTGACGGCAAGCCCAGTAAGACCTGTCGCACCAGAGTATATCGGGAAACCCCCGGAACGTTTGTCCGAGCGAGCGGATTTTTGTCGGATTATCGGACCATCGCCTTCCGCACAACGCAAGAGCCCCCCGAACGCCCAGGGAGCTCGCTCCCTGGGTTGCCACCGGGTGACACACACCAAGCACTACCCAGTTACCCGCCCGCGGGCGAACCTGCTATAACAACCCCCCATGATATAGCCTCTGCGCTTCCGGGTGTAATTTCTGCAATGATATCACGAATATCGATCCCGATTGCCGCGCTGGCGGTGTTGCTTGCCGCGACCGCTCCGCTTTTGCACGCTCAAACGACTGAGCCGGACATCAGCCATTGGGAAAACGTGACCAATGATTTGGGAGGCGACAAGTGGGGTTTTGGCGGCGTAACGACGATGGCGGCCGTCCCGGAGAGCGAAGCCGTCATCGCTGGCGTGAGCGAACAGGGACTTTGGATGTCTCCCGACAGCGGCAAAACCTGGAGCAAGCTGGGCGCGAACGACAAGATGCCGATCGTGAATCATCCCTATCAGATCATTTTCGATCCGAAAAACCCGCGGACGTTTTGGGAGACGGGGAACACCGGCCCAGGTGTTTTTCGGACCGATGACGCGGGAAACTCCTTCCGCCGACTCGGACAAATCGAAAATGTCGATGGCATCGGGATCGACTTCGCCGACGATCAGCGCAAGACCATCGTCGTCGGCATTCACGGCCAGGAGCGGAGCATTCACAAATCGATCGACGGCGGGCAGACCTGGAAAAATATCGGCGACAAGCTCCCGGAGAAGACCAATATCTCCAATGACGTGGTGGTGTTCGATGGCAAGAACTTCCTCGCCAACGCCGCGGGCTGGAAGCGAGACGGCGCCAAACTGCTCACGTTTGGAACATTCCGCACCGCAGACGGCGGCGCCACATTTTCAAAAGTGAGCGACGCGGGACCCAGCGGCCCGGCACTGGTCGCCGCTGACGGAACCATCTATTGGCAAACACTTTGGAACAGCGGATTGATCAAAAGTTCCGATCAAGGGAAAACATGGGCGGCGCTTCCCGGCCCGGTCAAGATGAATCCGATTGAGTTGCCCGGCGGCAAACTCGTGGCCGCGGTCGACGCCCAACTTCACATGTCGACCGATGGCGGAAAAAGCTGGGCAAAGTTCGGCGATCCGGTCCCCTTTCAACCGAGCGGGCTGGTATTCTGCGCCAAGACGCGCTCGCTCTATGTCTGGCGTTCGAGTGATGCAAAGGAAGAGCTTGCCATCGTGCGTTGGGAAGTGCCGTGAGAACTGGTGATTGGGACGTGGAACGTGACAGGAACAAAGCTAAGCGAGTAGAATTACCAACAACGGAGTGAATCACATGGCGGAATCAAAGAAATCGAAGAGGTCCGGAAGCGCCACGAACACCAAGAGCGAGCCGCAGGCAGCGAAGACTCCGGCGCCCCCTCCCAAACCCAGCCCCTTCGACACGACGCTGGCGGCTTCAGCAGCCGCGAAGATGGTGGCGCAGGGCGCAGCGCCTGCCGCGGCCACCGGCCATCACCCTGAAAGTGCGGCCTTCAAAAAGCTCAAGCAGAGCCTGAACAAGCCTTCGACTCAGGGAATCTCCAACTTCATCCAGAGCACGGCGCCGGCGAAAAAGGGCGGCCAGCCTTTCGCTGCCCAAAACCAGATGAAGCGCGGCCAGACGTTCGGGGCTGATGTCAATCGCTCCGGTGTTCCACGCCGAACCGGAGGCTGACGTGAAAGCGGTTCGCGTTCATCGCTTCGGCGGGCCGGAGGTGCTTGGCCTGGAAGATGTTCCCGACCCTCAGCCGGGCGCAGGACAAGTGGTGGTGCGCATCGCCGCGATCGGTGTCAACCCCGTCGAGACATACGTTCGCTCGGGCAAGTACGGCCCGCGGGCCTTCCCTTACACGCCGGGAAGCGACTCCGCCGGAGTCGTCGAAGCGATCGGCCAGGACGTTACACGCGCCAAGCCGGGTGATCGCGTCTACACCGCTGCGACCATCAGCGGCGCATACGCGGAAAAAGCTCTCTGTTCGCAGCAAACGCTTCACCTGCTTCCCCCGTACATCACATTTGCACAAGGCGCCGCCATCGGCATCCCGTACGCAACGGCCCACCGTGGACTCTTTCACCGGGGGAAGGTCCTCGCGGGAGAAACGCTGCTCGTGCATGGCGCATCCGGCGGCGTTGGACTGGCAGCAGTGCAGCTTGCTCGTGCCTTCGGCTGCACCGTCATCGGAACCGCCGGAACCGAAGAGGGACGTGCCCTGGTCGCCAGGGAAGGAGCGCATTTCGTATTGGACCATCGTGCCGATGGCTACCTCGCCAAGGTAATGGATCTGACCGCCGGCAAAGGCGTTGATCTGATTCTGGAGATGGCCGCCCACATCAATCTCGGGAAAGACCTCGAGGTTCTGGCAAAGGATGGCCGGGTGATCGTGATTGGTAGTCGTGGCCCAGTCGAGATCGTTCCGCGCGAGACGATGCGTCGCGAGGCCGATATTCGCGGCATGACCCTGATGAACGCCACCGAAGCCGATCTGCTCGGGATCCACGCCGCGATTGTGGCGGGTTTGGAGAATCGCACCCTTCGCCCCGTTATCGCTCGAGAACTGCCATTATCGGAGGTCGCCCGCGCCCACGAGCTGGTGATGCAAGACGGCGCTCGCGGCAAGATCGTGTTGGTTCCGTAGAGAGCCGGTCAAGTAGGGCGCGATTAATCCCGCCTCTTTTTGCAAGAGCTCAAACCTTCCAGAATTGCGGCGGGATGAATCCCGCGCTATCCACGAACTGCGTTGTATTTCCGACTTGCCACGTTTGCAGGCGCGTCAATCGAACCGCCCGTAGCGCAGATAGAGGAGAAAAAACGGCATGGTAACACAGTCCCATGCTGCCGTTACGGGCGTCACGACAATCGCCACGGCGTTGCGTGCCAGATGCGGCAACGGGCCTCGTGTACAGTACACAGGAACCAGTGCGATAAAATTTTTCTCTGGGTCGGCCACGGCCCCTGCTGGTGTGAGCAGCTTAATGCATCGCCCCGAGTCGAGCGTGTAGCCGATTACGACCAACTCATCGTCGTCCAAACGTGGATAGATTATCGCCTCGTATTCCACTCCGGGCGCCAAACCGACACATCTTACCATATCGACAGGCGGGCATTTCGCAGGTGCAGCGGCGCCGTCGCGGAGATGAGTGCAGCGAAATATCTCCGCCCTCTGCTTGGCGCAAACTTGCTGCCAAAAGTCGTCACCTAATTCCACGCCCTGATACGCGGATGGTGGCATGGGTATGCCGCCCTGATACGCAAATGGCGGCATTGGTTTGCCGCGATGATCGAGCGGCACGAAGAGGGTCGAATCCTCATATCGAATCGCCAGTGCATGCTGGTCTTCTCCGGCCCGTCTGGTCGGGAAGATTCCCACGAGTTGGCTTGGAGAAGCCTTCTCCTCGGCCCAATCCCACGCGGTGAGGGTGGCGCAGCCGCTCGTGGCGAAGAGCGCGAACCCCAACATCACAGAGATCCCCAGTTTCCCGCACATCCTCGAAGTGTCGCTTTTTCGGCCGAATACTGCAATCACACATCGTCGGGCGAGGCGCTGGGGCGACCGAATGCCGATCTTCTCGCCGCTCATCAAATCGTTTTGCAAACAACGGCTCTAGCGCCGCTGGCGCTGGGAGCCGCTTGTCTTGGGCCGCACCGAAACGATTCTCACCGATCACGGAACGGCGTTGAATTGTTGAATCAGGCGGCGTCGAGATGAGCCGCGATGTTGGAATGAAACTCTACGCCGGCTTCGAGTCTGCCGTGTCTAAGAGTGCCTGCGCGCTTTACCCACACCACCCTCGCCGGGAGCATCTGCCGGCGGTTCGCGAGAGACTGGCCGTTACTGCTGAGACCCACATGGATGTTGAGTGATTCACCGGGACGAACGCTGGCGGAAACAGGCAGCTCGATCCGCAGGCCGGTGGAGCTCACATCCTCCGTCTGGCCGCCAAAGTATCGGCCGGCCATCGGCTCGAAGATCTTCACCGGCCGTTGCTGGCGGATGCGCAGTCCGCGCCGCCGCTCGGAGCCTGGCTCGTCGTTCAGTTCCACTTCCGCATTCGACATCAGGAGTGTCATAGCGATACCTCCGTCAATCTCGACCCGGTTTTTCTCCCACTGTGGTTATCGGAACAGTTCATCGGCAACTTGGAGAAAAACTTGAGAGGCTGCGCAGAATTTTCGTTATTGGCCGTGGGGGAGGTTCAGGGTTCAGGGTTCAGATGGGACTTTGCGATCGAGACACAAATCGGATTTGAAACCTTTGAAGCCGCTCTAAGCTCATCGTTCACGACGAAATTTCCCTTTTCCTGAACCCTGACACCCTGACACCCTGAACCCTTCCTTTCATCGATTGGCGTACATGAGATTTCTCATGCCGATCCAGTAGGTGTGGAAGAGATACGCGGCCGAGATGATCACCGCGCCGCTGAGCGTATAGAGATAGTGCAGTTCGCCGGCGGGGTCGATCAGCAGATGCTCGCGCAGCTCGCTGAAGCAGAGAACGATGAGGCAGGTAGCCAGGGCAACCGGCAGGTAATGTGCGGTGTGATACCGCAAACCGCGGCGGACGACCGGCAACGGCATTCGCAGGCCGCGGTAGGTCGCCTCCCAATGTGTCAGACGGGCCGCCACTCGCGTAACGAAGAGTAGCGTCGCAAATGCCACAACGGCCCCCAGCGCGCCGCCCGGCCAGCGCAGTGCCGGCGAATAGCTCATCAGCGGCAGGAGCCAGGCGAGGTGTGCTTCGGCGGCAACGCCAAAGAGGACCGAGGCAACCAGGCAGTGGATGGTCGCAAAGCTGCCTGAGCGATCGGTCGGAACGTCGATGGCCAACGAGCGGAAAAAGCTCGAAGGGGTAAAAATAACGCGGAGCGTTGTCTGCAGAAACCCGCGCCAATGGGGCTGCTTGTCTTGCTCCCAAGGGGCAGGAAGACGCCGGGTTGGGCTGCTCTCAGCAATGAGCGTGCCGCATTCCGGGCAGCGGCCCTCATTCGGCAAATTGTTCAATACGTAGCCGCATCGCTCGCAAAGAATATCCTGCTCGGACGAACGAATTGACACACGAGACATGAGATATGGTATGATCCGGTCTGAGGGAATGTCACTTGTCAGTCCCGGGTTTGTCCGGAGCGACAATGCAATTGAACAAATCGATTCTGCGCGGACCGGCCTGTGCGATTTTCATCGGCGGATGCATCGCCGTAGGATGCGACCGATCCGAGCGCGCTGCTCCGACGATTCCTCTGGCGACCGCTGACAGCCGGGTGCAGCCGGCCGCGCCAACGACCGTTCCGACAACCGAGCCGGCCACGCAGCCGGCCGTGACATCGCTGCTGATCAACCGAGTCTTCCGACAATTTCCCGGTGCCCGGCTTCGGCTGGTGACGGCCGACGACCATCTCACCGCGATTCTCTACACTTCCGACCCCCCCGCTGCCATTGACAACGATTACACCGGCAACAGCTATTATCTGAAGATGCCGCTGGAGGATGTGGCGGACGCGTCGGCCATCAACGGCGCGGAATGGCGATACAAGTCGCTCAGCAGCGATCGCTCCGACAGCAACGACGGCATCTTTCTCGACGGCCTCCGCCATCAACTTCAACCCATCGATCTGCTGGTCCGCTTCGACGGCACTGGCCCCACCCTGCACGTGCGCCTCGTGGGCACCTTCATGGACTACGACGGCAGCGTTGTGAATCAGCCCGGCGCATTGACCGCTGTCAGCGGCGATATTCTTGCGGACGTGGACCCGCCGCAGAAATGATCCTGGTGATTGGAACGTGACGGGGGAAGGCGGCCGCCTTTGTTTCTACATTCGAACTTCTACATTCGGATTTGATTCGAGGATTCGAGCTTCGTCATTCGAGCTTTCCGCCCCCTGTCGTCACGTTCCACGTTCCAATCACCAGTCCCGCCTACCCCTTCTTCCCATACGTTCTGGCCCGCGGCGCGACCAAGCTGGTGTCAACGGGGCCGTAGCCGATGACGGCTGACTGGGTTTCGGGATCGAAACTCGCCAGGGTCGACTTGAGGAAATTGAGATCGTCGCGCTCGGGGAATTCCGGCTTGTAGTGGGCGCCGCGGGACTCGTTGCGAAGCAATGCGCCTTTGAGCACGGCCTCGGCAAGAAGAATCATGTCCCGGGTGGCGCGGGCAAAGGAAAGATTCTGATTCGTCCACATGCCGGTGTCCGAGAGCTTCACCCGTTTGTACCGCTCTTTCCATTTCTCGCATTGATCCAGAGCACGCTGGAGCCGATCGTTATAGCGCACGACGGTGCAGAAATCGGTCATCCACTTTCCCATCTCCTGCCAGAGGAGATAGGGATTTTCGTCGCCGTCGTTTTTCAGGAGCCAATCCTGCCGGTCGGTTTCCTGCTTGACGATCGCATCGTAAGCGAGTTCCGGCACGTCGGCGGCCGCGGTATGCTCGACATCGTTGACGTAGTTCTTGATGCACCCGCCGCCGAACAGGCCGTCGAAAATGCAGGAGAGCAGGGAGTTGGCCCCGAGGCGGTTGGCGCCGTGATAAGCGAAGGAAACTTCCCCCATCGCATACAGCCCCGGGATGTTGGTCATCATGTTCGCCGGTGCGCCGGCTTTGAGGCCTCCGGTCTTCTCGTCCTTCACGAACCCGGCCCAGAGGCCGCCCATGCTGTAGTGAACGGCGGGGAAGATCTTCATGGGCTCATCGAGCGGATCGGTGCCGACAAACTTCTCGTAGATTTCCAGAATGCCTTCGAGTTTTTCCAGGACTCTTTCGCGACCGATCGCCAGAACGGTGTCGTGCAGGTCGAGATAGACCATGTTACCGCCGGCAACTCCAAATCCATCCTGACAGACCTGGAAAATCTCGCGCGTGGCAATATCGCGCGGGACCAGGTTGCCGTACTTGGGGTAGCGTTCTTCCAGGACGTAATATCGCTCGCTCTCGGGAACCTGGTTGGGCGGCGTCGCGGGGCGCGGGTGCGGCTTCCACTTCCCCGCCTCCTTGATGGCGGGAACCCAGACGCGTCCCCCTTCGCCGCGGGCCGATTCGCTGATAAGCCGGCACTTATCTTCACCGGGGATCGCGGTGGGATGGACCTGGATAAACTCGGGATTCGCGTATTTCGTCCCAGCCTGGTAACAGCGCGAGGCAGCGCCGCCGGTGCAGATGACCGACATCGTGCTCTTTCCGAAGATCAAACCACAGCCGCCGGTCGCCATGACGACAGCATCACCGCGGAAAGCGCGGATCTGCATGGTTCGCATGTCCTGCGCGACGATCCCGACGCAATGCCCCTCGTGCAACACGGGCCAGAGAAATTCCCAGAACTCGTATTTGGTGACGTGCCCCTCTGATTCCCATCGTCGTGTCTGCTCATCCAGCGCATAGAGCAACTGCTGTCCCGTGGTGGCCCCGGCATAAAACGTGCGTTTGAAGAGCGATCCGCCAAAGAGACGCAGGGCCCGCTGGCCTTCATGCGTGCGCTGAAACGGCACCCCCATGCGATCGAGCAGGTCGATGATCCGCGGCGCCCACTCGCACATCTCCTTCACGGGCGGCTGATCGGCCAGAAAATCGCCCCCGAGGGCGGTTTCGTCAAAATGCAGCCATTCGCTGTATCCCTGCTGGCGGGCGATGTCGTTACAGGCATTGATCCCCCCCTGGGCACAGACGCTGTGGCTGCGTTTCACTGGAACCATCGAAAAGAGGTCGACGTCGACGCCTTCCTCCGCGAGCTTGATGGTGCAGGCCAATCCCGCCAGCCCGCCGCCGACAACAACCACACGTTTCTTGCCAGATGATGCCATAATTCTCTTTCGATCACGCCGCAGTGACAAGCCGGCTGAGCTTTTCGACGGCAAACTTCAAATGATGCTCCAGGTGCGGGGCACGTGCGCTAGTGAACAATCATCTTCCGGTCGCCGATCGCGGCGAATAGCGCCATCATGCCGCAACCGAAGGTGAAAACGAGCAACGCTGCGCAAACCCATCCCCATCGTCGTTGCGCCGCCGAGCTTACAGTCAGGCCCCAGGTGATGGCAGCCGTCCAGAATCCATTGGCCAGGTGATAGCATGACGCGAGAATCCCGATCGGGTAGACGATGTATGCGACAGACCAGCTCGCATTGATGTGCCGGACGACGCTTGCAGTGGCGTGGTCGGGGTCGAACCAGAGCGTGTGACCGAGCAGGCCTTTCATCCCGAAAACGTGAAACGCGATGAACAGGGCGATGATAATCGCGCTGACGCGCTGGAAGAGATAGAACCAGTTTTTCCCGAACGGATAATTGTTGACGTTGGGCTGGCCAGTCATCGTGATCCATATACCGTAAATCGTGTGGTAGAGAATCGGCAGATAGATGAACGTCCACTCGACTCCGAGGAGAAACGGCAGCGCGTGAATCTTGTCGACCTGCTTCTGAAAGATGTCGACCGGGGAGACTCCCTGGACGAGCGTCGCATTCACGAGCAGGTGAACGACGATGTACCCGCCAAAAACGATTCCGGTGAGGGAATGGAGCCGGCGCAGAAGGAAGTGGTGTCGACCGCCGATTGTGGGGGCGGTGAGGTCGCTGGCTGTCGCCGTGGTCAAGGCAGAAGTCCTTTCGATCAGTGCGGGGCGGATTATAGGGTGCGTGGGCGGTGCCATGCAAAACCGCGTTCATCGCGGTGCGCGCGAAACTTCCGAAAACAAGGGTAGCGGCTGCAGATACTCAGCCACCCCCCGGGTCGCGAGAACTTCGAGGGAAACGGCCGTCGAAACGTCAAAGGCGCCGCTCGACGTCCGCCGCAACGCGGTAAGATACCCGCCGACGTCGAGCCTTTCGCCGATGTCGCGCGCCAGTGCCCGGATATACGTTCCACGGCCACAGCGCACGCGGATTCCCAAAAGCGGCCAATAGTACGACAGCAACTCAATCGAATCGATGCGGACCATGCGCGCCGAAAGTTTTGGCGCACGGCCCAGGCGTGCCAGAACGTACGCCCGCCGCCCCCCCACCTTCAGGGCGCTATATGCGGGCGGCTTCTGCAGAATTTCGCCGACGAATTGCGCCAGCGTATCCTCGATCACGTCACTGGGGATCGATTTGGCGCCAGGCCAGGGAGTTGCCTCAGACTCGGAATCGACATCATCGGTGGGAGTGGTTGCGCCCAGGTGAATAACCGCCTCGTATGTCTTGGGCTGGCCCATAAGTTGTTCGCAAGCCTTAGTGGCTCGGCCGATGAGCACGAGGAGCACGCCGGTGGCAAACGGGTCAAGCGTGCCGGCATGACCGACCTTGGCAGTTTCCGTCAGCAGGCGTTTGATCCTGCTGACAGCCCGGGCGGAGGTGAGGCCGGCCGGCTTGTCGAGGTTGATGATCCCTTCAAGTGTCATTCCAGATTAGCCATTGAGACTGGTGCTGAAACGATGTAGCCTGTGCTATGTTGTACTAAAGCAATGGTCTGGGACAAACCACGAATCCTGCAATCATTGCGAAAGCTGCACAAGAGCGGCGCAGACCTTTCTTACAATGTGATGGCCGCCACCAATCAGGCGCTGGTGTCGGCGGCGGCGTATCACTTCAGTTCTTATCGCAAAGCCGTTGAGAAGGCTGGCATCGATTACACGACGGTGATTCGCCGTCCGTGCTGGGATCGAGCCATGATCATCAAGCTTATCAAGGCCGCCAAGCGCGACGGGGAAGATCTGCACTGGTCGGCAGTCACCAAGCGGCGCGACGAATTGGGGCGGGCGGCATTCGCAGCGCTGCAGCCCCGTTTGTTCGGAAGCTGGGATCGCGCGTTGACCGCCTCGGGTCTGGACGCGGATGAAATCAGCCGATACCGGCGGTGGGACAAAGATTCGATCGTTTACGAACTGCGCTCCCGCTCCCGGGAGCATGAGCCGCTGAACAGCGGCGCCCTGCAGTCGAGCGATCCGGGTCTGCACGCAGCATGTGTGCGTCATTTCGGGAGCTATGACGACGCGCTGCGCGCCGCCCGGCTTGACCCGCTGAAGGTGCGGCGCAGGCAGTCCTGGCAGAAAAACGACGTCATCCGGGCTCTGCGTGCGGCACGACGCAACGGATCGCATGTGTCAGATTCCGCTGTGCGTCGCGATCATCCCGCCCTCTACGGCGCAGCCGTACGGCTCTTCGGCAGCTTCACCGCCGCCCGGACCGCGGCGGGGATCAAGCTGAAATAATCACACTTTTGGCGCCGCAGCCCTACTTGACTCACGGACGAGCGGGGGCTGCCCCGAGTCCAAACTCGTGAGGGGAAACACTTTGCCAAAACGTATGGCTGATCATCACAAGTGTTCGGTGCCTGAGCCGATGACAAGGGCATGACGCTCTGTGCCGATCCGATCTTGCTGCGCGCGCTTTCTGTCGGCGAGCGGCAATCTGAGGTTTCGCATACCCTCCGAGATCGCCGGATCGTGGTCGGGGTCTGCCTCGTCGTCGTCATCGCCATCCGGCTCGCGGATTTGTTTAGGCCGTTTGCGGGAGACGGGTCGATGTTTGTTTACATGGGGCGACTCGTCAGCGAAGGAGGCGGCGTTGGACGGGAAATGATCGACAATAAGTTCCCCACGGTCGGACTACTGACCAGCGGGCCGTGGCAATTGTTCGGAGCGTATTGGCCGGCGTGGGTGCTGATGCTCACGGCGATGGGCATTGCCGGTCCGTTTCTGCTGGCGCGCAGCGCGGGTCGCAATCTCGGGAAGCACACGGCTCTTCCAACGCTCCTGTTTGCACTGATCTATCTCAACTTCAGCTACGGGGTCGACGCATTTCATCTGGAATCGATCCTGACTTTCTTTGCCGCGATCGCGGCATCGGCGGCGCTGTCTGCTCTCAGCTCCGACGACGCGCGCGACTCTTTTGTCGTGGGACTCGCGGCGGCCTCCGGAGCAATGCTCAAACCGTCGGCATTGGCGAGCCTCGTAGCGTTTGCCGCCGTGATGCTGATCCATCTGCGGCGCACGCCGCGGCGCCTCGCGACCCATGGAGCGGCGGCAATTGCGGGCGCGGCAATTCCGGGCGCCGTTACTCTCATCTATCTGATCGGGAGCGATCTTCTTCGCGCAATTCCCGTCATCTCGCGCCAGATCGCGCAGTACGCGGCGCAGTCGCAGTGGGAAGCATTCGACTGGGTGAAGTGGGCGATCGTGTTGCTCGTGATCGGTTTTCCGCTCCTCGTGCGCGGCGTGATCTTCCGCCGGGAACGCGACCGGGTCGATCGGTCGATCAACTTTGGTGTCCTGTGGTTCGCGCTGCTGTGGATCGCGATTGAAGCGGCTGGAGTCACGATGCAGGGGCGCATGTACAAATATCATTTCCTCGTGCTGACGCCGGCCGCGGCGCTGCTCTTCGCAATATTGCCGCGCGGTGACCGGCTGTTTCCGTTGATCGCCGCGTTGACACTGCCGTTGCTGCTCTCCGCGTATGGCGCGATTCCGCCGGCTGAAGAGATCTCTTCGCCGACTGAGCAATTGCCCTCGAGCATCTACCTCCGGGCACACGCCCGGCCTGATGCGCGCGTGTGGACCGACTCTATGGCCCGCCTCCTTATCGAGTCGGGGCTGCAGCCAGGCACGCGCTATCCGACGACTTTCATCTGGGCGAACGATGACAACGCTGCAGCGAATTACTGCAGCGACATGATCGCTGACTTCGACGAGCGCCGTCCGGAGTACATCGTCTTGCCGGCGGACCTGGACGGGTACGTGCAGACCCATATCCACGGAATCGAGGAACTGGCTCGCGACCCGCAGCGGGCGGCGGCGTACCGGAATGCGTGGGAACGAGTGCGCAGCTACGTGCAGCGTTATTATTTCCCGGAAGCGAGCTTGGGAAATGAGACGGTATTCCGACGGTGGTGCGAACGTCTCTAACTGATTTTTAGAATCTAAAGATTCGCCGAGTCGAGCGAATTGAGCAGGTTGATGCCGCACTCCACTTTGCCGGTGCCGTTCCATCGGCCGGAGCGAGCGTCCTCGCCAGCCTGCACGGGGCGGGTGCAGGGGCTGCAACTGATCGACGGATATCCCTTCTCGTAGAGCGGGTGATACGGCAGATCGTGCCGTTTCATGTAGTTGAAAATGTCGCGCGTGGTCCAGTTCAGCAGCGGCGAGATTGCAAAGCAGTTGAATCGCCGCGACCATTCGACGAAGCGGTTGCGGCTGCGAACGTCCGTCTGATCGCGCCGCACGCCGCGCAGCCACGCCCTGGGCTTCAGCTCGCTCATCGCCCGCTCAAACGGCTCATTCTTGTTGGCGGCGCAGCACGCATCGGGGTCTTTCCGAAAAGCGGGATTTTCCTCGCCGGCGGCATGCAGGTAGGCGATCGGGTCGTTCCGCGTGTGGTAAGTCCAAATGTTCAGGTCGAAGCGGGAACGCAGTTGCTCGACAAACGTGTGCGTCTCAGGAAAGTGGTAGCCGGTGTCGACAAAGATGACCGTAATCCGCGGCATGACTCGAGTGGCCATGTGAATCAGCAGTGCCGACTCGGCGCCAAACGATGAGCTCATCACCAGGTCGGGCGCAAACTGGGCATACGCCCAGCCGACAATCTTCTCCGGATCGGCAGCGCGCAGCGCGTCGTTGAAGTCCGCGGCTTCCCGCTCGACCACTTCGGGTTGCGTCTCAACATTGCTCATCGCTTCATCGCGGCCTTCTCGCGACCCGCTCGTTCGACCAGCGCATCGAACCACTCCCGGGGCACCCGCCGGCCGTTGGCGACGCCCAGCTCGATCTGGGTTTTGTTGGTTCCATGGAAATCGCTGCCTCCGGTCTTCAGCAGGCCGAACGTCTCAGCCAGCCTCGAATACTTATCGACCAATTCGGAAGTGTGATCGCTATGGATCACTTCCAGTCCGATAAGGCCAAGATCGGCGCAGTCTTTGATGATACGCTCCAGCTGAGCGTCGTTCTCCGCACGGAGCTGCACCGGGTGGGCCAGCACGGGCAAACCCCCGGAGCGATGGATCAGATCGAAAGCCTCCCGCGGGGGAATGCGTTCCTTGTCAAAATAAGCAGCCGCTCCCGTGCCGAGATATTTATCGAACGCCTGCTTGATGGAGTTGACATATCCCTTGCGAACGAGGATTGCCGCGATGTGGGGCCGGCCGACGACGCCATCGCCCGACTCGACTTCGACTTCGCGCATCGTAATGGCGACGCCGAGTTCATTGAGCTTGCGGATGATGCGCGGATTGCGATCGTTGCGCGCTTCGATGAGCCTGCGGGTGAGATCGCGGAGAACGGCGCTGGCGGGATCAACGCCATAGCCAAGCAGGTGCATCGTGCCTCTGGGGTGCTCGCAACTGATTTCAATACCCGGCAGAAAGTCGACTCCCAGCGATGCCGCCTCGGCGGCGGCTTCTTCGATGCCGCCGATGGTGTCGTGGTCGGTCAGGGACAGCGCGCTCAAGCCATTACGCCGCGCCAGCTGAATCACTTCGGCAGGCGCGAGCGTCCCGTCGGAAGCAGTGGAGTGGCAGTGAAGATCGACGAATTGGTTAGACATGAACGGAAACTTCTATAGGGGATTCAGATACACGCCGCAAGCGAATTATGCGCCGAGTTCTCTGCTTCGCTTGGCGGCAGCTATCACAGCCTGTCGGATCCTGTCTCCGACCCCATGTTCGTCAAGATGGGTAATGGCCGCTTGCGTGGTGCCGCCGGGACTGGTGACTTTGCGGCGCAATTCCGCGGGTGAGTCGCCGCTGGAGGCGAGCATTGCCGCGGCTCCGACGACAGTCTGCACGGCAAGCTTCCGCGCATCGTCCGGTGAAAGCCACAGGTCGATGCCCGCCTGAATCATCCGCTCGACGAGATAAAAGACGTATGCCGGTCCGGATCCGCTGACAGCAGTCACCGCGTCCATCAACGTCTCAGGAATCTCAAGAACTTCTGCTGCGCATTCAAATATCCTCCGGGCCTGGGCGAGGTCGTCGGTCGTGGCGTTGGAGCCGCGGGAGATCGCCACCATCCCCTGCCCCACCAGCATTGGGGTATTTGGCATCGTCCGGATCACGCGCCACGCGGCCCGCGTTCCCAGATGTTCTGCGATAAACGCCGAACTGATCCCCGCCGCGATTGAGATAAGCAGCGTGTCGGCGGATAATTCGGGCGCGAGCTCGCCCAACACTGTTGCCATTTGCTGCGGCTTGACGCTCAGCAAAACGCATCGCGGCTTGTGCTGCAGCAACTGCGCATTTGTCTCCACCGCGCGAACACCCAATTCGTTTGCAAACAATTCTCGCCGGGCAAGTGAGACGTCGGCGGCGAGGATTTGATCGGCGCTCAGCACCTTCCCGCGCAGCACGCCGCGGACGATCGCCTCGGCCATATTCCCGGCCCCGATGATTCCCAGATGATACGCCATGGCGAAAATGGTACTGTCAACGCCCTCTTAGACGAAGGATGCATGACAAAAAGCGATGCGCGGGCATTTGCCGAGTGCATTTCCGCCCTGCTGGGGCCGCACGACTCGATCCGTGTCGTGCCCGCCACGCGCGCCGGCTTGCCGCCGGTCTGCTGCTTCATTTTTCACAACCGTCCGGCAAGCGGGGCGATGACTGCTGTCACGTATGGGCTGTCGCTCAGCGGGCACGCGGACTGGGATGACCAGAAGCCGGAGTTGATGGCCTGCGTGCGATCCAGCGACGAGGATTGGGGACTTGCCCTGGCCAGTTTCGCGGAACGGTTGCGGGGCGAACACGCATTTTCCGATGGATCGATCCTGATGGGTTCTTCGCCGCTTTCGTCGGAGTCGGAAATGGGCGGCTTCGTGTTGGGAGATCCACCGGCCATCGCGGAGGGGACAAACCCGATCGAATTGCCAACGCGAAAAGTCCGTCTGCGGCGTGCAACTCCGATCTACGAATGCGAAACCGCGCTGATCGGCGAGATCGGAGCGAAAGAATTTCTCAAGCGCGCTGGGACCGATTTTCAGAACGTGCAGCGGGAGCATATCTGGCGGTGAGCCACGCCGAGTCTGAGGCACTCCGAAGGCTCGGATCCGACCGCGGAAGAAGCCGAGCCTTCGGAGTACCTCAGACTCGACGTGGTCTACGGATTTGAAGCGCTCCAGCGGTTTTCAAATTGCTATACCGCCCCCGACCGCCGGCGTGGCCACTTTAGTGGCCATCTCCGAACGCGGACCCGCTGCACCATCTGGAAACCGCTGCTCGCTCTCCTACTGCCAATGAAGATGGCCCACGACATAGTGGAAAAATTTCACCAGCAAATATCCGCCGACCAGTAGCGCCGGCACGCCCATCGTGATGGCGTAAACGCGGATTTGCCGCCAGCGGCTGCGCCAGAGCTTTGGAGCCTGCAGCCGCTCGGCGCGGCCGGTCACTACCACTTTGTCCGGCGCGTCCAGGTCGATTTTCATCTCCATCGCTGACTGATATCGTTCGGCCGGATTGCGCGCCATGGCGTGAAGAATGATCTCCTCGACCTGCGGAGAAAGCTCCGGGTTGCGCACCCGCGGTGCTACCGGATCGCCGCTCAGTCGCGCATTCATGATGAGAAACGGATTGGCGCCCTCGAATGGAACCGAGCCGGTCACCATCTCGTAGAGAATTGCCCCGAGGCTGTAGATATCCGTACGGCGGTCGCCGCGGCGCCCTTTCACCTGCTCGGGAGCCATGTAGTCGGGCGTTCCCATCGCAGGCGTGAAGCCGCCAAACGTGAGGCGGCGCATCCCCTCATACTTGGCGATGCCGAAGTCCATGATCCGGATCGTGCCGTCGTTGCAGATCATGATGTTTTCCGGCTTCAGATCGCGATGCACGACTTCGTGCTCGTGCATGTAGTGAATCGCCTCGCACACCAGGCTGGCAATGCGCAGGGCATCAGAAGTCGGCATCGGCCGCACGCTTCGCATCAGATGCCCGAGCGTCTGCCCCTCCAGATATTCCATCACGATATAGGGCCGGCTGCGCGACTCTGCCCCGTCAGTTTCAAATTTCAGGATGTACGGATGATCCATCCGCTTTCCGATTTCGGCCTCGCGCTGAAAGCGGGAGAAGAATCCCGGATCGCTCTCCAGATACATAAACGGCACCTTGAGCGCGACCACCCGCTGCGTCTTTCGATCCAGCGCGCGGAAGATCGACGCCATGCCGCTCTTGGCGACCAGGTCGGTGATCTCAAAACGATCGTCGAGAACCTGTCCGGGCTCCAGATCATGTCCCATTACCGCACTCTCGACCTTCGAATACGTAGGAAGTCCCCTGTAGTAGCTGAGTCGCTCGACACTGTCGACCCGAACAACCTGAACCGTGAGGTTATCGTCGCCGCCGCGCCGCTCCGCAAGCTCTATCAATTCCTTGCACGCCAGTTCGAGCGGTTTTTTTGTGACCATGTCGTAAATTTCCCCGTCGGTCACGAAACACCACAGGCCATCGGTGCATTGGACGAGATAATCCCCCTGCGTGACCGTGACCGTGTGATAGTCGAGCCGGATCATCGGATCCTGCCCGACGGTGCGCGTCAGAACCGACCGCAACTGGCTCGAGGCGGCGTCCTGGACGGTGATGAGTCCGAGCTTTACCTGCACCCCGGTATAGGAATGATCGTTGGTAATCCGCCGAATCCGGCCCTGTTGGATGACAAACGCCCGGCAATCACCGACGTGTCCGATGCTGATCTGGTTATTGCGGAACAGGCTGATGGTAAGGGTCGTCATCATCCGCCCGCCACCCTCGTGCTGCACCATTCCCGCGTCGTACACGGCCAGGTTGGCGGCGGCGAACATTTGATCGAGCAACTGGGCCGGCTGCGTGCCCGCGTTCGCCGACGTAAACGCCTCGACGCTCTTTTGGCATGCCAAGGCGCTTGCGACTTCCCCCTTCCCGTGCCCGCCGACACCATCGGCCAACACGACGACGGCGCCCCGGTACCGCCAGTCCTCTTCCATGGCGGGTTGCCAGAATGTGAGACAGTCTTCGTTATTTTGGCGCACCGGTCCGGGACTGCTCAGTCCCGCATACGTGATTCGCATGCAATGCCTCCGCCGTCGCGGGCGGTTTGCGCGACGGTGTCCAAGCCAACTTTACAATGAAAGCGCCTCGGAGGGCAAAGAGCCAGGGGAGCCGGGGTGCACGACCGTCTCTGCGCGCCGCCCCCTCTCCCGGTACTCCGGGAGAGGGTTGGGGTGAGGGTGATTTGGAACGCAGAAGGACTCTCGTATCTTCGATGAACCCCCTTCGGAGTATCCAACGATGTCCTGCGCTCCAAATCACCCTCACCCCAGCCCTCTCCCGGATTACCGGGAGAGGGGGCGGCGCGCGGAGACGGTCGTGCACCCGGGGGGCGGCCATTGGGGATTCCCACTCTTCCTTCGCGCTTTCCTTCGCGCCTTCGCCCCTTCGCGGCTCTTGATTCCGCGCGGGCTGGAAGCAGGCGACGCAGCCGAGTAGGCTTCCGCCATGCACTTTCTCAGTCTTCCTGACGGGGCCGCCTCGCTGATCGCGTTGGCTTCTCCTGAACTGATTTCGTGGGCGCCGTTGCTGGCCGCCATGGTCATGCTCATGAACGCGGGGTTCGGGCTGCTCGAAACCGGGCTCGGAAGGGCCAAGAACGTCGCGCACACCATGTCGATGAACGTGCTGGTCTACATCTTGAGCATGAGCGGATTCTTCGTCTGCGGATATGCGCTGATGTGCGGCGGGATCGGAAGCCCAAATGCCGCCCCGGTCACCGGCCCACTGGATGCGCAGCTGACAGCCGGCAGCCTTGTTGCCGTCAGCATCGGCTCGCATGCCTGGGGAATTTTCGGAGCCAGGGGGCTTTTCCTTGGCAGCATTGGGCACAGCGGCCCGTCGGCAAGTTGGTTCCTGTTGATGGCCGTCTTCATGACCATCGGGGTGGGCATCCCCAGCGGTGCGAACATCGAACGGTGGAAGATCAAGAGCTTTGTGGTGTTCAGTTTCGTGGCCGGCGCGGTGATCTATCCACTCTTCGCCTGCTGGGTCTGGGGCGGAGGATGGCTCGCGCAACTGGGCATAAACGCGCATCTCGGCCACGGAGCCGTCGATTACAGCGGCTCAGCGGTCGTTCAATTGATGGGAGGCTGTCTGGCGGTGGCCGTGACCATTGCCATCGGACCACGCCTTGGAAAATATGACGAAACCGGCGCACCGCGCCCCATCTTCGGCCATCACGTCCCGATGGTCATTCTGGGAACTCTCATCATCGCATTCGGCTGGTTCGCGCTGAACTGCGGGCGCTCCATTGCCGCTGGTGACGGACAAAGCGGAATCATCGGGATGAATACCGCTCTCGCTTCGGTCGCCGGGGCGCTGGGGGCCACCATCTACATGTGGAGCCGTTACGGCAAACCGGATCCTTCCGTGATGTGCAACGGGCTGCTGGCAGGCCTTGTGGCCAGTTCCGCGGGATGCGCATTTTTCTCGCCGTTTGCCGCATTCGTCGTTGGCGGCATCGCGGGAATTCTCGCGGTAGTCGGCGTGCTCTCCCTCGAACGGCGCGGCATCGACGACCCGGTCGGCGCCATCAGCGTTCATGGAATCAACGGAGTGTGGGGTACGCTTGCCGTCGGACTCTTTGCCAACGGAAGCTTCGGAGACGGCTACAACGGTGTCGGAGGGCCCGTCACGGGATTACTCTACGGCGGGGGCGGCGCGCAGCTGCTCTGTCAGTTGATCATGGTAATCGTCTGCATCATGCATGCCCTTGGCGCAGGTCTGCTGACGCTGATGATTATCGCCCGCTTCGAGGGCGGCACCAATCGCGTCTCACCGGAAGTTGAAATTGCCGGGTTGGATATTCCGGAGATGGGCGCGCCCGGATACCCCGAGTTCATCAGCCACGTGGGGCCGGAGCAGATCCCCAGCTCGCAGATTATTTCTTCGCGATGATTTGCTGATTGGAACGTGACGCCAACGTCACATTCCTCAAACCCGGCGATTGCGGCAAGCTGGGCAAATTCGGGTTGATTCATTTCTTCGCCAGTTGTCCCGCGAATTAAACAGAGAAACATGAATTATTCCTTTCCGCCCGCGTTGACGGTCGATCATAATACTCTGCCACGCGCGGGAGAGATGTGTCCCCGCGCCGCTCCTGAATTCGAGACGCGCCAGGCGCGCGGGATAAGTCCGATAACGACGCCTCCTTCTCTCGATCCCCGCATGAATCCGATGCCTATGTCGCTGGATACAAAGTTGGTTCAGCGCCTCGAAAAGGCCCTGGCCGTCGTCGACGACCACGGCGCTGTCGGCCCGCGCCTCCGCGAAGATGCCATGCGCCTCTGGCGCCGCGTCTGCCGCTTCCAACAGCTGGGCCTGCTCACCCACATCATCGACGTCGACGCGCTGGAACTTGCCTGTTATGCGCTGCAGCTTCCGCTGCGCCACGACAAACGCCTGCCGACCGGCAAGCCCGCTCGGGCCAGCCTGCGCGATCGCGCTGAGGACGCCGCCGAGATGCTGGTAGGCCTGCTGGACAAGACTGCGGACGAATCGCTGCTGGACCGCACGACGCGGCTGTTGCACGAGATGCCCCACCGCTCGCCGATGCTCGACGAAGCAAAGCTGCTGGCCGACGCAATCAACCTCGATGACTTCGGCGTGATCGGCATCGTCAATCAGATCATCCAGCTCGCCCGCCAGGGCGAAGGCCTCGCAGCTCTCGCCGACGGCCTGCAGAAACGCGAGCAATACGGCTATTGGGACGCCCGCATTCGGGACGGGTTCCATTTTCTCGCCGCCCGCAACATCGCCCAATCCCGCTTGGCGCGGGCTCGGGAAGTCGCCAGTCTCCTCGCCGCCGACATCCAGGAAGACGGGGCTGCATAGGGCGGTTTCCAGGGTTCAGGGTTCAGGGTTCAGGGAAGGATGGACCAAGGGTGCAAGCACCCTTGGCGTTCGGGGGAGGGTTATTCTTGAACTGAACGCCCAGCGGTGCTTGCACCCTCGGACCTTCCTTTTTTTTCTCGCGCTCGTTTCACGCAGCCGACTACACTGCGGCGCTATGCCAAAGACTGAACGCGCACGCGGAGATGGGGCGGCGGAGACGATTCTCCGCGCGGCATGGGTTGCCCCGATGCAGGGGCCGATCATTAGCAACGGCGCGGTCGCGGCGCGCGGTGACACGATCATCGGCGTTGGCGAGTGGACGGCGGTTCGCAAGGAATTTCCGAGCGGAAACGTGACGGACTACGGGGACGCGGTGGTGTTGCCAGGGTTGGTGAATGCGCACGTTCATCTCGAGCTCAGCGATCTGACGCCCCCGCCGGGACGATGGCGGCTGGCGGATTGGTTGGCGGAAGTCGTGAAACAATTCGCCCCGCCAGGCGAGGCCGGAGTGGAACGGATCAAGCGGGCGGTGAAAGCGGGGGCGGCGGAATGTCTGCGGTGTGGCATCACGTGCGTCGGCGATATCAGCCAGCGATGCGCACTGTCGCGGCAACTTCTGTGCGATGGTCCGTTACGCGTGGTCAGCTACGGCGAAGTGCTCGCGATGGCAACGCGGCGCGGACGACTGGAAGAACGGCTCAGCACCGCGGCGGATCTTTCGACGCAGACGCAAACGCTCCGCGTGGGAATCTCGCCGCACGCCCCGTATTCGGTGGAGACAGAAGGATATCGACGATGTCTGCAGCGCGCGCGGCAGGAGGGGTTGCCGATCGCGACCCATCTGGCTGAGTCGATCGACGAGGCTGAATTTCTTGCAGCACAGAGCGGCCCCTTGCGCGAGCTGTGGGAACGCATCGGCGGATGGGATCAATCGGTAACGAGGTTCGCGGGCGGCCCCATACGCATGGTGGCGGAGCTGGGATACCTCGATTACCCCAAGGCTCTGCTGGCTCACGTGAACTATTGCGATGATGACGAATTGCGTTCGCTCGCCGGTGGAAGAGCCAGCGTCGTATATTGCCCTCGGACACACGCCTATTTCGGGCACCCGCCGCACCGTTGGCGGGAGATGCTGGCGAGGGGCATCAACGTCGCGGTCGGAACCGACAGCCGGGGAAGCTCGCCGAACCTCAACCTGGTGGACGATCTGCGGCTGCTGCATCGCCTGGCGCCAGAGGTTCCGCCGCAGCGCATCTGGGAAATGGGAACCGTGCGCGGCGCTGCCGCGGTGGGTTGTAAAGAATCGTGCGGGAAGCTGACGATGGGGAGTCGGGCTGATTTCGCGATTTTTCCGGCCGTCAGCGATGAGCCATTGCGAGAGATTCTTGAAAACGGTGCGCTCCCTTGCGCGGTCTGGACCGGGGCTCCGAACCGGGAGGCGCGTGCTTAGATCAGGGGCAGCAACAAAGTTGTGCGGTTGTTCTCGCGGCCACTGATGAATCAGCGCAAACGCTTTGCGAAGACTCGGTGCAGGAACGTCACAATCTACGTGCTTCCACTTTAGCCGCCCGCCTTGGCGGGCGCGTCCCGCGAGCTGCATCGCAGAGTGTGCGACATCCGGCAAGCAACCGCCCCGATCGCAAAACCTGCGGTCTGGACCGGCGCTGTCGCGACTCTGTGACTCCCCTCGCGGACTTGGGGGCTCGGATAAGTCGCGCGATACTCATCCCGCCTTTGCACGCCGGATTGTCTCATTCAATTGCTCGCTGATTTCGATCGGCCGGGCGACTGTCTGCCAGAGGGCGGATGGCCGTTCCTCTTCTTGAGGGATGAATTCGATGGAACCGAGGCCGAGGATTTTTTCCCCGAAGGTGCGGAGGACGCGGGTGCGTGCGACCTTTCGCAGCGGACAATCCCAAATCTCCACGTTGAGCACACCCGTGATGCGCAACACACGCTGGTCGGTGAGCACATATAGCCGGCCGAACCACGTGATGCTCGCCAGCATCAATCGGCCGGCGATGCAGAAGACGGTTCCATCGACGCAGAGATGCGTATTGGCGTGCAGCCAGATCCGGGCGGCGATGGCGGCGATCATGACCGCGGCGATAAAGCGCAGTGAGACGAGAAGGATGAACCAGACAGCCGGCTTGAGGACCAGCAGTATCACTTCCCCGTCGCGCAACTGATGCCGCGTGAGCAGGCTGGCCATCGGTGTCGCCAGCGGCGTCGCAACGACGGCCTCGATCGGAAAAACCATCGGCTCGGAGGCCGGGAGCGCAGCCAGGGGGCGGCGACGCGCGGTCCGCCGGCGCGGCGAAAACATTTTGCGAGACTGTCGAGCGGCTTTGATCACGCTTTGGCTCGAATTGCCTGCGGCGTGAGTGTCACGACATCGGGCAGATTTCGATAATAATTGTTGTAATCCAGGCCATAGCCCACCACAAATGCGTCGGGAATATCGAATCCAACGTAATCGACTTTAACGGACTGCGCCTCGGGACGATTTTTGCGAAGAAGAACGCACACCCTCAGGCTGGCAGGCCGCATGTCGCGCAGGAGCGGGACGACGAGGCGGAGGGTTCCGCCGCTGTCGAGGATGTCATCAATTAATAGAACGTGGCGCCCGCCAAGGTCGCCAAGTTGCTGCGAGAGAAGCCGGGAACCCTGGCTGCGCAGGCTTTGCCCGGGGTAGCTGCTGACGGTACAGAGACCGATGCGCATGGCGATTGGAATTTTGCGAATCAGATCGCCGCAAAAGATCATCGCGCCCGTAAGGATGGGGACGATCATCAGCTCGGCCCCGTCAGCGGAGGCCAGATGATCCGCGGTGATCTGGGCGGCCAGCGCCGCGACGCGCGCGGCGATGTCCGCCTGGGGAAGCAGCACCTTCTCAATATCGGCATGCACGACAGAAATGTAGCATTCATCGGAGGTGGGAGAAAGCCGACTGTTGTACGACTGTCGGAACCCTTACAATCCGCCGGACTCGAAACGGTTTTAGAGCATCCCTGGTTCGAGTATACATGGCCCCAAATCAGCTGCTTGAATCCGAGAAAACCATCGCTGCAAGCGGCGGCGCTCTACCGGCGCGACGGCGGCCGTCGCGGGTGGTGGTCTACAGCTGGGTTATCGGACGGAACGTTCTCGGCTGGCTGCTGATCATCTGCTCCTGGGCGGCGGGGTTGCTCTCGCCGGTGCCATTCGGATTTTTTCTGTTTCTTGTAGGGTTTGGCCTGATCTGGTTTCCGGGCAAACGGAGAATCACGGCGCGGGTATTGAGCGGCCGGCGAGTGCCCGAGGAGAGCATGGTGTTCCGCGTGGGGATGGCGGTGCTCGCCATCGCGATACCGACGCTGCTGATCGCTTACCTGGTCAGAAATTTTCCCCGGCATTATCAACTGACGATCGAGACCTGCGGACTGCTGGCACTGATTTATATCGCGGCAACGGGCCTGACGCTGTTTTTCGGCCTGCCGATGATTCATCTGCACAATCGCGCGCTGGCGATGGTGCCCAAGGCACGGCGCAGGGTGCGGCCGTTGCTGCGCGGATATGGAATCGAGCTGCTTCCTCCACGGAGAAGGACCCGAAGGCACTCCCGGATGGATCAGACAATGACGCGGGCGCCCGATAAGGAGATTTTTTCGATCGATCAGCGTAAAGCTGTGCGCGGGATTTGGTCGACCGGCCAGAAATGGGGACGCCGGGCGGCGGGCGTATTGGTCACCGCGGCGATCTTCTTCTGGATCCTCAAGCCGGTCTACTGGCGATGGGGGCAGGTGAAAGACCGCGTCGAGCGGACTGACTGGAGCCTGGTGCTTCTGGCGTCAGCGATGTTCGCGGCATTCTTGTTTCTATTCCGTGCGATGTCCTGGCGGCGAATTCTCAAGGGGCTTGGACATGAGTTGCCGATCGCGGCTGCGACGAGAATCTGGTCGTCCTCCGAGCTGGCCCGCTATCTGCCGGGGGTAATCTGGCAGGTCGTCGGTCGAGCGTACCTGGTCAGGCCCTATGGAGTTTCGGGGACGGACTCTTCGACAAGTCATCTCCTCGAACTGACAATTTTCCTCCTCGCCAATGTGTTGTTGGCGGTGGGATGTCTCACGTGGTTCGGGCTCAAGCATATGCACCAGACGGCGCAGGCTTGGCTGATTTTAGTTTCGCTGCTGGCGCCGCTCCTTCTTGCGCTGCTGCATCCGGGAGTGTTCTACCGCATCACCGATGCGATCCTGCGAAAAATGGGCAAAGATCCAATCGAGCGAAAGCTCCGCTTTCGCCTGCTGCTTGGGCTGCTGGGATGGGCGATGCTTGGACTGCTGTGGCAGAGCATGGCGATCTGGATCATCACGACTGGACCATTGCACCTGCAGTTCACCAAATGGTGGGTGGTCGGCGGCGCGTATTGCCTGGCTTGGTGCGCCGGGTTCCTCGCATTCTGGGCGCCGGGGGGCCTGGGCGTCCGCGAGCTGGTGTTTATTGCCGCGATGCAAGTGGCCCTGCCAACGGGGGTCAGGCACGAGTTCACCGATCCCAAGGCGTTGGCGGGATTTCTGGCGTTCCTCAGCGTTTTGCTGCGGCTATGGGCCACTGCCGGCGAAGCGATGATCGTAGGAATCAGCAGTTTGGTGGATCGCAAGGGATTGCTGGGCCGGGCGGATGCAAAAGGCCGAATCAGCTTGCCGCGGTCGCCCGCTTAGTAGA
>Ga0302325_10003390_pt1 | contig 37646 bp, 43 predicted proteins | sample Palsa_T0_2_FD_201948 | JGI IMG/M metagenome (GOLD analysis project Ga0302325, IMG submission 201948) | Peat permafrost microbial communities from Stordalen Mire near Abisko, Sweden - Palsa_T0_2 | ecosystem: Environmental > Terrestrial > Soil > Palsa > Peat permafrost | place: Sweden: Abisko...
CAGGCACGTTCGTATCGCCGAGCGGCTGGGCGAGTTGTTTGCCGGCCGCGAAGAAGACGTGGCACGAGAACGCTCGATGCACTACGAGGCCGCGGGCTACTGGGAGTGCGCGGCGAGCGTTCTGCAAGCGGCCGCAGCACCGGCGCTGCAACAGGCCGGCGTCTGCTGACGCTGCAAAGCCGCTCGACTGCGCGCGCCTTCCCCCAAAAAGAGACGAGTCAGATGCAACGCGGAGAATGTGCGTCAACAACCCCTTGCGCATAGGCGATCGCGCGTGACGGTTTGCGTGAGCGGACACCCGCGCCCCAGGAAAAAAGCGCGCACGCGGAAAGTTTGACAATTTCTGCACGGGAACTTGACGACTTTATTTTTGCGGACTCGTACTGTGTGTCATGTAAGCAGGAGGACACACCAATGAAATTAAGATTCAGCGCTCTCGTATTGGCCTCGGCAGCGATTGCTGTAGCCGCGATGGCCGCCGTGCCCGCAATGGCCGCAACCTCGACAACATTGAACGTGCCCTTCAGCTTCACGGTGAATGGGCGCAGCCTTCCCGCAGGCGAGTATTCGGTGGTGCGCGACGATACCAGGAACTTCGTTCGCCTGCAAGGCAAGGATGCATCGCAGAACTACACGTGGGTTGGCCTGGCCACTGGAGAAGACGGCGGACGCGTGACTCTCAGGTTCAACGCGGAGAGCGACCAGCGTGCCCTTGAGTCCATTCAGTACGGCTCGCTGGTTACCTCAAAGATCAATCGGAAGTCGCGGAAGGCCGAACACGCCACGCAGGAAGTCTCCGGCGGCGAATAGTTCCCTTTCCGTGTCCCCAAGCGACGTTGCCCAACCCCCAAAAAAAGAGGGCTTCTGCATTGCGGAAGCCCTCTTTCTTTGCGACCAGCGTCATGAGCGTTCCAGGCAGTCTCGCAAAAGCAAAATGCCGCCCATGGGCGGCATTCTTTCGTCCCGGATCAAGCCGGGAGTTCTAGATTCCCATGCCAAAGTCGCTCGCCTGCTGCTCTCCGGCGTTCGAGTAGAAGTCGTAGGGCGTGCGGCGCTTGAATTTGTAGCGGCTGCGCAGTTCGCTGCCCAGGTAAATGCCGATCGCGGCCACGGCCATCCCCACTGAGAACCAGCCGATCACGCGGAGCGTATGACTCTCCCCGGCTTGCTCCGCGGTTGACTCTTCCGTCGGTGCGTCGTTTTCAGGTTCAGTGGACATCGGCTTTGAGCCTCCTACACCAACATGATAACCCAGTTTACATTTGACCGGCTCGCCCGAAAGAACGTGAGCGTACCACTTTTGGTTAATTTATATGCTCGATTCGGGACAACCATACAGCCTTCGCCGGCTCGGGGAGAAAGCTGGCGCGGATGGAGTTGTCCGCTAACTGGCGCAGTTCCTCGCGGGTAAATCCCTGCACGGTGTGGGCCAGCAGGTACTCGTTAGCCAGGTCGGAGCCGAAGAAGGCGGGATCGTCGGAGTTGAGCGTCACCAGCAGCCCGGCGTCGAAGTAACTCCGCAGTGGATGATCGGCGAACGAAGCGCAGACACCGGTGCGGACATTCGAAGTGGGGTTCAACTCCAGCGGAGTGCCGCGTCGCTTTAGCTCCGCGATCAGGTCCGGATCTTCAATCGCGGAAACAGCGTGCCCAATCCGCTCCGAGCCAATGGCCAACGCCTCCCAGATTGCTTCAGGTCCGGTGGTTTCGCCGGCGTGGTTGGTCAGCCGCAGCCCGGCATTTGCTGCCCTGGCATAAAATGCGCGAAAAGGCTCGGAAGCGGCTCGCCGTTCATCGCCTCCCAGACCGATGCCGATGATCGACGGGTAATGCGGCCTCATCTCCGCAGCTTTGCGGAATACGCGCTCGGCCTCTTCCACGGTGAAGTGCCGTACCGCGTCGAATATCCAATAGAGGGAAAGGCCCAGTTCCCGTTCCCCGCGCTTCCTGGCCCTTTCCAGGCCGGCAAAGATCGGCTCCAGCGCCCGCGGATCGAAGTTCCGCCACATGTAGATCACGCCGACAGAGATGTAGACCTCGGCGTGCACAACGCCCTGTTTGGCCAGTTGCTGCATCATGCGCCACGCGACCAGTTCGTAGTCTTCCGGGTCGATCAGACGCCGGGTAACGGCTTTGAACGCCTCGATGAAGGACGTGAAGTCGTCGAATCGATAAAGCGCCTTCGCCTCTCTCAGCGTCATAGGCGTGGCATCGTGGCGCGCGCTCAACTCCACCAGGGTCGAAGGCAGGATGGTGCCTTCGAGGTGCAGATGCAGCTCGGCCTTGGGCAACCGTTTGATGAAGTCTTCGATCCCCGCCATTTTTCAAGTTTACTTTGACCGGCCGGACGTTCAGCGAAATCTGGGTTTGACTCAACCGAGTTGCGCCGCACACAATGATCCATGAAGCGAACCGGGATTCGACCTTTGAGCGATTCGACGCAGCGCCTGGAGCCGAGCCGAACTCCAGCGGGCGCCGAGCAAGCCGTGGAAGGCACAATGACCGCGCAGCCGAAGAGGCGACTCAGGCTCGACACGTCACTCATCCGTCCCGCCGGGCGTCGAATCGATCTCTCGAATGAAGAAATCTATGAGCTGATCGAATTTCCGTAGGCTGTCCGGAGGGATGCCTCAGATGCCAAACGATTCCGCGGAGGACTCCTGGTTTATCAAAGGTATGTCGCCCAATTGGCAGGCATCGGCAAAGTCCGTTGTGTTGTAGGTGAGAAAGAAGTCAAAATAGCGCTCCCCGTCGAGAATCATTGCCCGAAGCACGCGGTCCACTAAGCTGAATGCGCGAGTGCCGCACTGCATCTGCTCGTCGAGCGACAAATCTCGGAAAGGGCCGTCATCGACAAGGACCAGTTGCCCGGACTCATTCAGGTAGTCCCAGTGCTGGCCGAACAGAACGGACTTTCGAGCATCCCTCGCGTACCTTGTGCCAAGACACTCATAGAGGATGGGCCAGGGAGTAACGAGTTGATGACGAGCGGACTCTTCACCGAATAGCGCCGCGAAATGGGTGACCGCCGCGTCGTGATGCTGATCGTCCCGATCGTAGAGGCCAATCAAGAAACACGCATCGACGCAAACCCTGGCCATCAGGACTCATCCACCGCGTTGACGGCAGATTCGGCGAAACCTTCCCAGGCAGCGGCCTTGCGCCCACCAACAACAAACCTGCCCCCTTGCTTCATCGAGATTATGTAGGCGCGAGCTCTTGGTGCACCTTTTAGAATCCGCCGAATTTCCGCCGACAATTGATCGCGCGTCTTGGTAGAAGTGATCGTTGCCAAGCCCGGACCGCACTCCTCGGCTCCCAAAGAGTCCAGCCATTCATACACTCGGCTGTAGTTGCCCATCAGACCAAGGTCGACCGATAACCAATACCTGATTTTGGCATCCGATTTTCCATTTCCGTTTGTTGTTTCGCGAGCAGCCATTCGTTTCTCTCTTCCGCTCAGTGTATCTCCATTTCACATAGGCCTACCGGGATTTGGCGAATTCCGACCGGTGGCGGCTGTAGAGGAAATAGATCACCAGGCCGATGGCCAGCCACGCGAAGAAGCGGATCCACGTAACCACTTCTAAACCCATCATGAGCACGAGGCAGAAAATGATGCTCAGCACCGGAAACACCGGCCCAAAGGGAGCTCTGAATCCACGGTGACGATCCGGCTCGCGATAGCGCAGGATGAGGACGCCGATGGAAACCAGCACGAAAGCAAACAGCGTTCCGATGTTGGACAGGTTGGAGACCGTCCCAATATCGAGCAGGCCGGCCGGAATGCCGACGACGAATCCGGCCACCCACGTAGCCACTGCCGGGGTGCGGAATTGCGCGTGGATGCGGCTGAAGATTGCCGGCAACAGGCCGTCGCGGGACATTGCAAACCAAACCCGCGCCTGACCCAGCTGAAAGACCAGAATGGACGAGATCATCCCCAGCAGCGCGCCAATGAGCACAAACAGGCGAACCCAATACAAATTTGCGCCGCCGGGTTCGAGCGAAAGCTTCTTTAGAGCGTTCACCACCGGCGCCGCGTCGCCCATTATCGACTGCCAGGGAACAATCCCGCTCAGAACGATGGCTACTCCGCCGTAAAGCAGGGTGCATGCCACCAGCGTGGCCAGAATGCCGAAGGGAAGATCCCGCTGCGCGTTATTGCACTCTTCTGCCGCGGTCGAGACCGAGTCGAATCCAATGTAGGTGAAGAAGATGATCGATCCGCCGGTCAGCACTCCCGTCCAGCCGTTAGGCATGAAGGGATGCCAGTAATGCGGCTTGATAAAGCTGGCGGCGGCGAACACAAACACCAGAATGGCGGCGATCTTGATGAGCACCATTACGTTGTTGGCCCGGGCCGATTCGCGGATGCCGCGTACCAGGACCACGGTAAGCACCATCACCACCAGAAACGCGGGAATGTTGAACCCGAAATGCCATCCGGATTTGTAGAGATCGTTGCCTGCAAGATCCTGCAGTCCGGTGGGCAGATATGCAGGCGAGATCCATCGCAGCGACGGGTGAATGCCGAACCAGTCCATCAAGTCGACGATGTGCGCCGCGAAACCCACGCTCACGCTCATGTTGCTGAATGCGTATTCAAGAATCAGGTCCCAGCCGATGATCCAGGCGATCAGCTCGCCCATGGTGGCGTAGGTGTAGGTGTAGGCCGAGCCGGCAATGGGAATCATCGACGCCAGTTCGGCGTAGCAGAGTCCAGTGAAGACGCAGACAATGGCTACGAGCACAAGGGACAACGCCAGCGCAGGCCCAGCGCCCGGACGCCCGGCCATCGCCGTGTGGTGAATCAGATAGTGCAGCAGCGGCGTATCGCCGATCGCCGGTACGTCGAACTTTTGGCCGGCCATGGCTGTGCCGATTACCGTGAAGATGCCCGACCCGATCACCGCGCCGATGCCCAGCGCGGTAAGCGACCACGGCCCGAGCGTCTTTTTCAGCGCATGCTCGGGTTCCTCCGAGTCGCTGATCAGCTTGTCGATCGACTTGCGGGCAAATAGTTGGCTGGCCAGTCTGGTTCTCCTCATCCGTCAGGGTGCGGGCGCCGTCAGACGCGGCATTCCACCTGTTGCGATGTGCTACATGGTTCAGGATGCCTTCGCCGCAGTGTACAGGATGAGGTCGCTGCTTGAAACTCCAAAATCAGGCACGCCCACACTCGCGCGGGTCTTCGGCGAGCCAGCTCTGCCTCCACGCGCACATTGCGGCGCGCGACTCGAATGCAAGCAAAAAGGGTTCCGGATGCGCCAATACCTGGCCGCTTCGGAACCCTTGGTAATTGATCGACTTGAGCCTAGCGCTTGGACACGCCGCGAGCCAGCTTCTTAACCTTCTTCTTCTTCTCTCCGCGGGCTCCGGTACGCGGCGCCTTGGGAGCGGCCTTCTTGCGCGCCGCGCGTTTCAGTTTCTTGCGTTCCAGCTTATCTTCAACCTTGGTGGTGTCTGCCACGTGTAACCTCTTTCACTGCAATGTTTTCTGGTCGGCCCGTAAATGGGATCGATAGGACTTATAGGATAGCAGGGAATTTGCGCGGGCGAAAGCAACAACTCCGCATGGAATGAGCATTTCCGGCGAATTCAGGCGCGGCATTGCAGCGTTTCCAGCGTACAATGAAAAAAGACACGCATCGTTTGCACGCATCCGTTGATACGCATTCTGGCAAGAGACCAGCCTGCTCGGCTCCGGCCGTCCTACCGCTTCTGACGAGCTCCGCAACCCACGCAACCCAACCTGATTGCCGGAGTTCGCATGCGTTCCGATAAAATCCACCGCGCACTTGCGCAGGGAATGAACCGTTTTGAAGTTTGCCAGCTTGTGGCCAAAGGCGTGAAAGCCACGCACAAGACGGGCGCACGCTTTGAAGATTCGATCAACGACGTGCTGCAATACCTGGGCACTCACGAAACGCCCAGGGAAAGCCTTCATCCCGCCGCGCCGCAACTCAGCGTGAAGAGCCTCAAGCCTGCCGCCTAGAAGAACCAGGGGCTGAGCGGCTAGCCCAGAGATCCGAAGATAGTTTGAAGCGATTTGATTCTTGAGATAAACGCAAAAGAGGGACGGCAGCTTTGCCGTCCCTCTTTTGTTGATTCCGGATCAGATGCTTGGCGTTAAGCCTTAGACAACCTGAACGTTCTCAGCCTGCCAGCCCTTGGGGCCCTTGGTCACGTTGAACTGCACGCGCTGGCCCTCTTGCAGTGAACGGAACCCGTTCGACTGAATAGCGGTGTGGTGGACGAAGACGTCCTCGCCGTTTTCACGGCTCAGAAATCCAAAACCCTTGGCATCATTGAACCACTTGACTGTTCCCTGTTCCATTTGGTGTTGCTCCTTCAATTACGATTTACCGCGAACGCAATGTGGAAGTTTGCGAGTAGGCGGTAACCGGAACAGGCAAGAACTTCAGATCGAATTCTACGATTACATAGAGTGTAGCACGGATTTGGCAAACTCGTGGCAGAGAATAAGTTAGGGGGCTGCGCGGGCCCTTCTAATTCATCTTCATCCCCGGCATGGCGGAGTGGTCCATATTGTCGTGCCCCGCGTCGTCGTCATCGACGGACCAGATCTTCTTCGGGTCGGTCTCGTATGGGTAAACGTGCACCATCCAGCCGAATATGTGGGGATGAAACACGCCGCCAGCCGCCTCGCACGCTTCCCTGGTGGTAATGGAGCCCATCAATCCGAACTTTGCATCGGCGCCGAAGTACTCGGCGAAGTGCCCCGCCGGCGCCTTGCAGAAATTGGTGTGCTGATGCCAATGGGCGACGCTGAGCGGAATCCGCTCGTTCAACTCGTCCTCGTTGGCATCCACACGATCCGTATACATTGCGCCCACTAGCGTGTATCCGCCGTCCGCTGTCTTTTTGTAAAGCAACGAAGTCGGTTTGAGCGGATCGAAGTGGGTGGCGGCCTCGCGACCGTTTTCAGCTTTCGTAAAGTGATACTGCGGCTGCGGAATATTGGGAAGGAAGATGGTGTATCCGTCCGCCAGCGCCTTGTGGTAATCCCGATAGGGTTCCATCGCCGTTTTTGCATCCGCCACAATTGCGTCTGCCTTCTCCTTGTCGCCAGGCTTTAACGGTCGCAGCGAAGTCAGGTACATGTGTCCGGCCATGTGCGCCATTCCGCCGTCGGACATTGCCGCCATCGACGGATGGTCAGCTTGCTGCGCGTGCGCGGGAGAAGTGCACGCCGCTCCCGCCAGAAAACCGAGTGCCGGGCACAGCAGTTTGAGCGACCGAAGACTTGCTCTAAGCAAGCGAAGAGGAGAATGCAGGGACATTTCTTTGACCTCCCGACAGAGCCAGGGAATTCGGCGCATCCCGGCTGCGCTTTGGCCGCGCACCGGAGAGCCGCTTCGAAATCAGTTACGCATCGACCGGAATGAAAGTTGCAATCGAGGCTATTTTCCCTATGACCAACGTAATGCCGAAACCGTTGTTGCACCGGATGAGCAACGTCTAAATCTTCTTGAGGTTGGCGAACTTCTCCATCAGCTTCTTCATGCCGTGGCTGCTGAACAATACGGTCAGCTTGGCGTCTTCGCCATCGCCTTCACGCATCAGTACCGTGCCCTCGCCATACTTCGCGTGGCGCACGCGATCGTTTCTCTTCAGATTTGATGCGCCGGCGGGCGTGGTAATGTTCATCGACGGCCGCGGGAAAGCACCTGGTTTGATGGCCCCAGGCTTGCCGCCAAAGAAGCGCGCGATGTTGTCGATGGAGCGAGCGTCCGGTGGATCGACAGAGGCTGCCGCGCTTTCATCCTTCTTACTCGCTGCAAGCGCTCCCCCAGCCGCATTGGATTTGGCCGTCATCCACGATGCAACGAAAGGCTTGCCAGTTCCACTTCTACCGGCCGTTCCTCTGTTTGCGGAAACGCCAGTGCTTGTGGACTCCTGGCTCTCATCCTCATAGTTAAAGTGCTGCTCGGCAAACTCGCTGAACTGGCTTGGCCGGCGCGCGCTTCCATACCCCGAAGCCCGCGAGCCATAGCTTGGTGTCGACCAGGCCGGCGAACGGCCGCCGAGGTTTTCGACGAGCGAATTCGGCACTTCCTCAAGGAATCGCGACGGCACGCTCATCTCCGGCGCGTCGTTGCCATAACGGCGCCGGTAATGCGCCCGCGTGAGGATCAGCGTGTTCATGGCCCGCGTCATGCCCACGTAGCATAGCCTCCGCTCTTCTTCCAGTTCATCCGGGTTCATCAGCGTGCGTGAATGCGGAAACAGCCCCTCCTCAAGCCCGGCCAGAAAAACCAGCGGGAACTCCAGGCCCTTGGCAGCGTGCAGAGTCATGAGCGTGACCCGAGCCTCGGGATCGAACTGGTCGGTGTCGGATGCAAGCGCCGCGTGGTCGAGGAATTCAGCCAGCGTTTCGCCGCGGGCTTCGGCGTCGTGCGCGGCGTTGGCGAGTTCCTTCAGATTTTCAATGCGGCTGAAAGCTTCTGGAGAGCCTTCAGTTTCAAGGGCTTTGATGTAGCCGGTGCGGTCGATGATGAAGCGGATTAGTTCGGGGAGTGTGGCCGCATCGCCGGGAGCGCGAAAGGCTGAATCGGTTTCTTCTTCCAGCATCACATCCGACCCAGTTGGACCTTCTGACGTTTTGAGCCCTTCGGATTTGGCAGCAATGCGAGCCTCGATATCTCGCTTGATGAGCTCGTCAAGTTCGGTAACGAGTTCCTGCGTTGAATTCGAACTGAATCTCCAGACCTCCGGCTTATCGAAGTTCCGGATCTCCGGCCTGTCGCCTAGGAACTCATGAATGCAGTCGCTGCCGACTTGCTTGTATGTTCCGTCTTCATGCTTAAGGATGAAAGTCTTATTTCTCTTTCTTCGCTTCTTGCAATGTTCGCAATTCTCTGGATCCCTCAGATACTTCTCTGGGACTGCTTCTTCGCCGAACTGTTCGGTTTTGTGATCGCCGGCAATGTTTTGGACTACTCCGATCTCCTCCCAGCCGCTGATTCGCAGAGGATCAAAAAAGATCGCGATCTTCAACGGTTCGCGGTTCAGTGTTTCGGTCCTTGGCCCACTTGCGCCGATATGATCGGCCCTATCCTGGAGTGATTTGAGCCGCGCTTCGAGTTTCCTGAAGGCGGCTTCGCTGATCTCCCATTGCTTGTTCGCAAACGAGATTCCAACCGTTTTGGGGGCCGGAACAGGTTCGACGAATCGATTCGGCTTTATGACCGGCTGATCCAACTTCGGCGTCTGTTTGGGCATCTTCAGAAACGGCCGCTTGGGCGCATCGGCAAACGGTGAAAAACTTGCCGGATCGAGCAGCGTCATTTGGTTCTCGCTGCCGCCGAAGTCGAAGCTCACGGCTGAATCCGCGCTGGCGGAGCTTTCCTCCTCTGCTGTAGCCGCACCAAACCCAAAATCTGTGTCAGCCTCTGTCTCCGCGCTCTCAGCAACGTCTGCTGATAGCTTCCCGGCAAAGTCCGGATCCATCATTGCCTGCGCGTCGAGGATGAGCTGCCGGAATGAATCGAGCGCTTGCACTGCGCGGTTCGGAATCAGCCGGTCCTTGATCGCGGCATCCAGCGCCTCCCAGGTCGACTTGCCGGTTTCCAGAGCCAGCCGCTCCAGGGTTTCGAGCGTCGTCTTACCAATGCCGCGCGCGGGGGTGTTGATCACCCGCTGCAGCGCCATCGAGTCGTGCGGATTGCGCACCAGGCGGAGATAGCTAAGCAGGTCCTTGATCTCCGCGCGCTCGTAAAAGCTGAACCCGCCCACCATGGTGTAGCGAATGTTGTAACGGCGCAGCGCCTCCTCCACCAGCCGCGATTGGGAGTTGGTGCGGTAGAGCACCGCGGCCCTCGCGGGCTCCTCACTTTCGGCGGATTGTGCCTCGCGAAGAAAGGTCTGAATGCGGTCGGCGATGAACAGCGCCTCATTCTCGCCATCCGGCGCCTCGTAGAAACCGATCATGCTGCCGCCCTGGCGATCTGTCCACAGCTTCTTGCCCTTGCGGCGGATATTGTTGGCCACCACCGCGCCAGCGGCCTCCAGAATTGTCTGCGTCGACCGGTAGTTCTGCTCCAGGCGAACGATGCGCGCGTTCGGAAAATCCTTCTCAAACTCCAGAATGTTGCGAATATCCGCGCCGCGCCAGGAATAAATGCTCTGGTCCTCATCGCCCACCGCGCAAACATTCTTGTGCTCGCCGGCCAGCAGCTTCATCAGCTCGTACTGCGGGCGATTGGTGTCCTGGTACTCGTCGACTAACAAGTATCTGAACCTGCGCTGATAGCGCTCGCGCACTTCGCTCGAAGCCTTGAGCAGTCGCGCCGCTTCCAGCAGCAGATCGTCGAAATCGAGCGCATTGTTCTTGCGCAGTTCAGCCCTGTACTGCTGGAAGATGTGAGCGATGCGCTCGCTGTTCGGATCCTTCGACGCCAGGTAGTATTCCTGCGGATCGACCATGTGATTCTTGGCCCAACTGATGCGCCCCAAGACTGTTCGCGGCGTCAGTTGCTTGGTGTCGAGGCCCATCCGCCGCATCACCTGCTTCACGATCGCCTGCTGGTCGCTCTCGTCGTAAATCGCGAACGCCCGCGTGAGTCCTTCACCACCCACCTTCAGCGCCTCAATGTCGCGCCGCAAGATGCGCACGCAGAGGGAGTGAAACGTCGCAATCAGCGGCTTGGCCAGCGACGAATGGCCCAGCAGCCGGTCGACGCGCTCCGCCATCTCGCTGGCCGCCTTGTTGGTGAAGGTGACGGCGAGAATGGAGTCGGGCGCCACGCCTTTTTCGCGGATCAGCCAGGCAATGCGGCTGGTGATGACGCGCGTCTTGCCTGACCCCGCTCCAGCCAGGATCAGCAGCGGGCCCTCCGTAGTCTCAACGGCGGCGCGCTGTTCGGGATTCAGTGTGTCTGTAAGCGGCTGCAAGGCGGCGTCCGGGCGGGAAAGGTCCTTGTTCTAGTGTACCCGGCGCGAGGTTTCCGCGCAGGCCCCGTGGCAACTGCCTTGGCGTCCGCATTATCCTGGTTTGAGAGGTGCGGTAGGATGAACAAACAATTCACCGCCAGACTGCAGAAGTCCCCTGCCAAGGGCGGCTGGACCTATTTGGTGATGCCCGGCTCCGCAAAGTTTTTCGGCACCCGCGGCCTGGTCAAAGTCCGCGGGACCATGGACGGTCACCCGTTTCAAAGCTCGTTCATGGCTCTGGGCGACGGCACACACAAGCTTCCCGTCAAAGCCGACCTGCAAAAACTTCTCGGCAAGGGCGAAGGGGACACCGTGACTGTTCGCTTGACTGAAAGACTATCGGCCTAGCCGCAAACCACACCGGCCTAGGCAAGCAGTTCGGGAATAGGGATGTCCTTGGAACCGTTATTCTTGACACAGAATGACGTCTTCCATCAATCCTCATCGCCGCGTAGCCGTCTACTGCGGGTCGGCTGACGGAAACGACCCTGCCTATCTGGCTGAAGCGCGCGCTCTGGGCACAGCAATTGCTGCTGCCGGCCTGGGCCTGGTCTATGGCGGCGCCAGCGTCGGCCTCATGGGCGCAGTGGCCGATGCGGCACTGGCCGGCGGGGCAGAAGTGATTGGCGTATTGCCCGATGTGCTTGCCGGCAAGGAGATCGCCCACGCCGGCCTCACCCGCCTCGAATTGGTCTCCACCATGCACGAGCGCAAAGCCCGCATGGCCGAGCTGGCCGACGCTTTTCTCGTCCTTTCGGGTGGCTATGGCACGCTGGAAGAACTGCTCGAAGCAGTCACCTGGGCGCAACTCCGCCTGCATAACAAGCCGGTTATCCTTATCAACACCGCTGGCTACTGGGAGGGGCTGCTCGCGTTTCTCGACACAGCTGTCACGGCGGGATTCCTGAAGGAGAAGAACCGGAAGCTGCTGCGGGTGGCTACAAATGCGGACGAGGCAGTCAGGATCCTGGTTGTGGCAAATTCCCGGCTACTGGAACCAGACCTGGGTTCAAGAACGTAACGGCCGTGATTTCCGGATCCGATGGGACGGGTCGTGCGTATCGAAGCTACAGGGGGGTGAACCCATGATCAACGTTTACAGCCGCTCAAGGCGATCGCCATTTCCACCCTGGCGTTGCCTTTCGCGATATTTGCAGCGTATGTAGCCTACCTTGTTGTTCCCGGGGTTTTGCGGGTTGTGGTACCGGTGGTCGTACAAAGCGTCGTGACCCAGTAAGAGCAGACCCAGGTTTGGTCACATCTTGTTGGGCGTGCCGGTCGCTTCTTCAGCCGCAAATGTGCACTCACGGCACTGGCACACGCGACGCAGATATTCCCACGAATAAATCCCGGCCGTGTGCCCATCCTGCCAATTGAATTGCAGCGCGTAGCGGCCTACCGCATGCGCACTGGCCGGCTTGGGTGGCGGCGTGTACATGGGCAGAACGGCGGCTGGTTTACGCTTGGGCTGGCCGGGTTTGCGGCCTTCGTTGGCGCGTTCTTCGTTGCAGGTGGCGCAGGGGCAGGCGTCGCGCAGCCAGGCAAAGGTCCAGGCGCTCTTGTGCCCGTCCTGCCAGTCGATCTCGAGGCCTTTGCCTTCGGAAAGCAGGACGCGCACTTTTTCCGGCGTCACAGCGATGCGAGGGAGTGACCGGTTATCAACTGTCTCCCGCGCCGCGTGTTCCTTGTCGACAAAGCGAATGCCTTCGTGGCTCATGGTTCCAGTTTACAGGGGGAAGCGAAGCGAGGAAGCAGGGACTAGAACTGGCCTCATAAGCAGGCAAATTGACTCGCAAGATTGATTCGATCCACTTTGTTGCGGGTCCCCTTGGCTTGCACTGAATCCTGATACCAATCCGGCTCTGGCCAGCATCAACAAGGTAACCCTTGCGCAAAGATTTCTCTTAGACCGACTGGAATTCCGAAAACCAGGTGCCGATAGATTGCCGTACCAACAACCACCTGCTCCAAGTAGCGATTCTTGTCCTTGATGCCAGAGGAAAAGGTTCGAAGCAGGCGGAATTCGATACAAGGAGCCGTACCAAATGAGCATTCAGGTTCTAAACAGTATCTCCTCGATCATCGCAGAGAATGCGGTCTCGAATACGCAGGCCAACCTGCAGAACACCCTCCAGCAATTGTCCACCGGGTTGAGAATCAACTCCGGCGCGGACGACCCAGCGGGACTTTCGATTGCGAACGGTTTGGGCGCCAACATCTCGGCCCTGACCCAGTCCAGCCAGAACGCGTCCGACGGCATCGGTCTGTTGCAGACCGCCGACGGCGCACTCTCCCAGGTCGTCACCATCCTCAACCAGGCTGTCACCATCGCAACGGAAGCCGGCAACGGCGGTCTGTCCGCCGCGCAATCCAGTGCATTGAACCAGGAGTTTACGTCGATCCTGAACGAAATCAACCAGATTGGCTCGACCACAAACTTCAATGGAACTTCTGTATTCAATGGCACGGGCAACTCGGTGACGTCTACCCAAGGTTCGGTAGGCGCTCCTCTGGTGGTCGGCGACGTGCTGACTACGGGTTCCACGACAACCATTACCGACAGCGCCACGGGCGGCACGTTTGTTTACAAGGCGGCTGCTGGAGCGACCATCGGCGACCTGCAGACCGCGATTGCGGGTGCGGCAGGCACAACCCTGAGCACAGGCACGGCTCTGACAATCGTCGGCGGCCAGGTTGTGATCTCAAACGCTGTTGCCGGTGACTCGCTTAAAGTCTCGACGACGGACCCGACCCTGGGCGGCTTCAACCCGACCAGCGCGAATGGATCATCGGATATCTTCACTTCCGACGGCACCTCGTCCGGCGCCGCCAACACGACCACGGCGATCTCCGCGCTCTCTTCCACTTTCCTCAACCTGACCGGCCAAGACCTGAGCACCGCCACCGCAGCCCAATCGGCATTGACCGCCGTCACCAGTGCGATCGCACAGGTTGCCCAGGAGCGCGGCGACATCGGCGCCTCAATCAACCAGCTGACGGCCGATACGGGCGTGGAAAACACGGAAGTCACGAACCTCACCAGCGCTCAGAACACGATTCAGAACGCCAACATCGCTACCGTGACCTCGAACCTGACGCAGTACAACATCCTGGAGCAGACCGGCTTTGCCGCTCTGGCTCAATCCAACCAGGCGCAGCAGAACGTACTGAAGCTTCTGCAGTAAGCTTCGCATCCGTACCAAGGCGGTGGCGCCCCGAAAGCGCCACCGTTTTTTCTTTGCTGCCTGCCTGAAAGTTGTAGCCGTATATGCCGATATAGTTGTGCGGCTGGAATCTCTCAAGAGCGGATATGTCCGAAGGAATCCGATCCGCGCAAAGGAAAACACAAGGCATATGAGCTCAGTCTCCGCATTGAATTCACTGCTATCCGGGACAAATACAGCGGACGCCATCGATCTGAGTTCCATTCTCGAGGCGATCACGGGTGCGTCTACTCCCGGAATCGATGTCAATGCCGCCGTCAGCGCATCCGTCACGGCTGCCGAGGCGCCGGAGCAGACGTGGGAATCGCAGCAGAACACACTGCAAAGCCAAACCACCGCTTTGACTCAGATCCAGTCTGACGCGACCGCCCTGGACAACGACGTGCAGGCGCTCAACAGCTTGACCGGTCCATTGTCTTCAGCAACGGTAAGCTCCTCGAATTCGAGCGTTGTGACGGGCTCCGCCGCGGCCGGGAGTGCGTCTGGGAACTACGCCGTGGTAGTCGGCAGCCTGGCAACTACGGCCTCCTATTCCTCGAGTGCCGTGGCAACCTCCACCACCGCTTTGCCGGCGGAGACCATCACCATCACGCCTGCCGGGGGCACCGCGACAACCTTCACCACGGGCAGCGGCGTCAATGCGCTGAGCGACCTTGAAAACGCGATCAATACCGCGGGCCTGGGAGTAACCGCCAGCATCATCACGGACGCGTCGGGCGCTCGGCTGGCTCTTGTAGCCAGCAATTCGGGCAGCGCTTCCAATTTCACCGTTGCAGCTACCGGGGGAACCTTCGCATTTACCCAGGCGGAAGCGGGCGCTAACGCGTCGCTCACGGTGAATGGAATACAAATTTCGAGCGCGTCGAATACGGTGACGGGCGCAATACCTGGCGTTACGCTCAATCTGGCGAGCGCAAACCCCAGCACCACGGTAAACCTGACGATCGCGCCCAATACTTCCCAGGCTTCGGCGGCCATCAACCAGTTCGTGACCGACTACAACACGCTCATCAACGCAGTGAACGCGCAGTATACCTATACAGCAGGATCAGGCGAAGGAGTGCTGGCACAGGATCCTACGGTGCAGACTCTTCAGGGCGACTTGCTGGGTGCGTTGGACTACACCGCCACGCCTGCGTCGGGCACCACCACCGTGCCTAACCTTTCATCGCTGGGCATCACAGTGAACGAAGATGGCACTCTTAGCGTGAATAGCGCCACGTTGAACAGCGTGCTCCAGAATAACTACGGGGACGTGCAGAGCTTCTTCCAAGGGAGTGCGCTGAACGGATTCGCCAACTCTCTGGATCAACAATTGACGAGCTTCACCAGCCCCGGGGACGGCGCGTTCACTGTGGATCTCAACAACATGAGCAGCGAAAACACCAGCTTGCAGACCGACATCAACAACTTCCAGGCGAATATCATCACTCCTCTGCAGGCGCAGTTGAAAACCGAATACAGCAATGCCGAAATCGCATTGCAGCAACTGCCGGCCGAGCTGAGGGACGTGGACGCTGAGCTGGGCCTGAACAACTCCTCTTCGAGCGGTTAGCAGGAGACGAAAATGACCCCAATTGAACTGGCATATCGGAAGACGGCAGTGGAAGGCGCCAGCGGCATCGGATTGCTGATTGCGCTGTATGACACGCTGGCGGGCGACCTGCGGCGTGCCGCAGACGCCGAACGCAGCAACGACCTTGAAGAGAGAACAAAAGAAGTGAATCATGCGCTGCTGGTGGTGGCCTACCTGGAAGAATATGCCGAGCGCGGGAGCGGCGGAAAACTCGCGGATCACCTCGTGGCGTTTTACAAGTCCCTGCGGCGCAAGATGATTGAAGCACAGGTCAAACGTTCGGCTGAACTTCTGCAAGAGCAAATGGTCCAAGTACTGACGGTTCGCGAAGTCTGGCAACGGTTTGAACCGGATGGCTCGTCTTTCAGCCCGGAAGCGCAGGAGTGGGATCGCTCGGCGGTTTATCCGAATGCTCCACCGGTGCGGCACGAACATAGCGCATCCGGGTGGTCAGCATAGCTTTCGAAAGCTGCGCGATTTCGCGGCATTGAGGATAGGAGACCGCGATGCCGTCTTTTTTGCATTGAGGAAAGGGCCGTGTTGCTCCGCACTCGAGCCTGGTATTACGTTGGAGGCTCAAGATAAGTGAGCAGGCTATTGGGCAGTACCTTGGCGACAGCGGCAAGAGCCGCGCTATTGTCGGTCTCTGCCTGGCTTAACTCCGTGGCCGCGGTGGATTCATTTACTCCGATCAGAGTGCTCGCTTGCGTTGTCAACGTGACTTTATCCTGCTGCAGGAATGTCTCCTGTGAATTCAGTTGAGTCTCGGCATTGCCATAAAAGACCTGCTGCTGGCCAACATAGTTGAGCGCCGAATCGACGGAGGCTGTAGCCGTCTCGATGTCAGCACTGCTTCCGCTCTTCAGCGCGGTGACCAGCGAACTCAAAGATCCGATGACGCTATTGCCGGCGGCAGAGAAGATTTGACTGCCGGGCAAATTGATCTGGACGCTCGCCTGATCGCCGATGGCCACGGAGTTCGAACCGCCGTTGCCGTTGTATGTGTAGCCTGTCGGCGAAGCCGCGTCCGCGGTGTAGGGAGTCGCCGTGCTAGTTCCGCTAAACAGATAAGAGCCGCTGACCGAAGTGTTCGCTGCCGACACCACGCTGTTCAGGATGCCCTGAACCTGGTTGGCCAAATCCTGTAGATCCGATGCGTTGTTGGTGCCGTTAGCGCCCTCAGTGCCCGCCGACACGGCCGAGGTGAGAGATGTAACGACAGAACTAAGCACGGAGTTGGCCGTCTGCACCGTCGAGAGCGCGGTGCTCACGTTCTGTGTGTATTGGTCCAGGTCTCCGGTCGCAATGGTGTTTTGCACCATGGCGGCGGAAGCGGTTGGGTCGTCCGACGGCTGATTTACCCTGAGCCCCGTGGACACCTGCTGCAGCGCAGTGTTGAGTTGCACCTGGCTTTGCTGCAGCTCTTCGAGAAGATCCGGAACCATGTTTGGGTCAATGCGCATGTCAGTCAGAAGCTCGTACTGGATCCCATGTTGAGTGCGGCGTTGTCGAGGACCTGCACGGTGCTAACTACGCGCGAGGCTGCCTCGTAGGCGGTTTGATAGCGCATGAGGTTGGCCGTCTCTTCGTCAATGTTTACGGCTGAAACCGCGCCCTGCTGATTGGTTAATTGCGTCAGGTTGTCGCCGATCGCCGTGGATTGAGTGCTGGCATTGGAGGCAGCGGTGCCCACATTGAATACAATGCTCGCGTAAGCATTGGCGGCTGACTGCCCGGAAGGCAATGCACTGGTCAGCGCCGCGGAGAGATTTGCGACGTTGCCATTGCCGCCGCCCGATCCGTCGGAACCGATGGCGAGTTGCGAAGGGCTGGTGAGTCCAACGCCGATATTGGCCGCGGCGTTGCCGAGATTGGATGTGCCCGTAAAAAAGGCCGCGCCCGCATTCCCATTCGAATCAGTGCCCGCAGCCTGGGCGGAGTTGAACTCTGTGGCAAACTGGCTGGCCAGCGTATTTAACTGCGTCAGGAATGATGGAATGACCTGGTTGGCGATGTTCAGCGATCCGCCCAGCGTGCCGCCCGTGATTGTGGAGGTGATGTTTTTGCCGTTTGAGTCGAGCACTTCTTCGAGGCCGCCTGAGCCGGTCGCCGTCTGCAGGTTAAAGCTCTGGCTGCCAATCACGAGCGCGGTACCGCTGCCTGTGGTGATGGTTTCCCCATTGTTGGTTTGCGTGACGGAGATGTTCGTGAGCCCGGCCAGTTGCTGCACTGCCTGGTCGAGCTGATCCTGCGTTGTACCGCCATCTTCCGCGGCGGGAACCTGCGCAAGCTGTGAATTCAACTGGGCGATCTGCTGGGCGAGGGAGTTGATCTGTGAAACCACATCCGGCACCTGCGCGTTCGCTGCGGTTTGCGCGCTGGTAAGCCCGCTGGCTGTCGAGTTGAAGGCAGACGCAAGATTCTGGCCCGCTGACAGCACGCCCTGCTGGGCGGCTGAATTGTTGGAGTTCCCGCTCAGTTCGACCAGGCTGCTGGAAAACGCAGCCAGCGCGCTGGCAACGTCAGTGCCGGTGGACGTGAAATAGGTTTGAACCTGCTGGAGGCTTGACGATTCCGTGTCTGCCGCGCTCTGCGCAGAAGTCTGCTGATTGATTTGCATGTTCAGCAATTCGTCACGAATGCTCTGCAGGCCATCCAGCGAAACGCCGCCGCCGGAAATCTCGTTATCGGAGTCCGTCTCCGGAAGTTCGCTGAGCTGCGCCTCTTCGCGCGTATACCCTGGCGTGTTGACATTGGCGATATTGTTGCTGGTCGCATCCAGCGCACCCTGCGCTGCATCCAGCCCACCGATGCCGATCAACAGCGCTGTATTCAAGCCCCCCATATCGATTACATCCGGCATGACCAGGTCTGATGGTTCAACCCTGGGCCAGAAGCCTCCTTGATTTGTCCTTTGTACGAGCTGAAAAGCGATGCCATCAACGCTACGGAACGGCTGGAGTGCTGCAGCAATGCAGCGTAGCGCCGGTTGAGTCTTTGAAGGGTATCGCCGGCGGTCTGGACCTGGTGAATCATGTCCTCGTCAACAAATGCGGGAGGGTCCACGCTTGCGGGAGAAACCGCGGAATGCGATTTGAGGGAAGGGGAAATTTCAACTGCAAGCACCAGGAGCCTGTTGCTCATGATCTGCTGACTGGCTACGCTCTCTTCAAGATCGGGCAGGGCGTTGTGCGCAATCGCGTGGATTGCCTTTTCCATCTCGCTTGCCAGAGATCGCAATAGCTCAAGATACTCGGCGGTCTTAACATTGCGATCCTCGACGGCAATTGCAGTCATACCGCGCACTCTCTGTGAAGTTCATTCACATGGGGGGTCGACTGCGCCGCTATGCTTCTCAGGCGTAATCGTCCACCATCGACGCGGCAATTTTGGCCGGGTCGAGCTCATACTGCCCGCTGCTGACAGATAGTCGCAGGCTATCGACCTTGTCTTGCCGGATCTCAGGGGAAGCGAGAGCGGCGCTCACCAGCGAATTCACAGACGCAGAATCAGACGTAAAAGTCGCCCGGTCTTCCGTTCCAGATGCACCTGGCTGAGCCAGGTTTTGTGAACTGACCTGCTGCGCACTTAGTTCGCTCGAAAGCTCACCGGCTGATGAATTGGTTAGATCGATTCTCATCCCGCCTCCTCGATTTGGACACTATCACTATCGGCAGTTTCCCCTTCCGATTCTAGTCCAAACCGGTGCTCTTTGCGCGAATTCCAGTGGTATCAATGGGTTCTGGCTGCGGCGTGCCCGGTCCCGACGGCGACGCGGCGCCTGCTTTAGCTATTTCAGCGTTATGGTGCATTGCTTTGGCGATCATTTTTCCTATTCCAAGGCCCCCATTTGCCGCCATGGCCGTTGCCAGTTGCTGCACACCGAGGCTCATCATCTGCTCGCCCCCAGGGTCCTGATCCTCATCGGCTCCGGGCACGGTGGCAAACGACTGCTCCGCCTGTTGCAGCCAACTGCCCACCAGGATGGCTTCAAACTCCTTGGAGCCCTTTTCGATCTTTGCGTCATCGCTGGCGCCTGCGGGAGACTTCATCTGCCGCAGCATCATGTCTTGACGCGATTGAAGCATGCTGGTTTGCGGGCTGAGCGAGCCGAAAGCCGACGTTGTTCCCATTTATTGGACCTCCAAATCGGCCTGCATGCCGCCTTCCGCTTTGATCGCTTCAAGAATCGCGACAACATCGTGAGCCGTGGTGCCGATGGCGTGCAGACCGGCTACCAACTCATCCACATTGGCTCCCTCATCCAGCTTCATGGATTGTGCAGGACCATCGTTGACATTCACGGTTGTTTCAGGGACCAGAACCGGAGGAGGCAGCGTTGCCTGACCCAGGGCGTTTTGAATGGGGCTTCCGCCTCGCGCCTCAGGAAGAGATCCAGGCTGCGCGTTGGGAAAGAGACCAGACGGCGCGCCGGGCAGAAGACCAGGCTGCGCAGCCGTATACGTGGTGACCACCTGGATGGAAAGGCTGCCGTGAATGACCGAAACAGGCGAAAGCTTGACATTGCCGCCGAGGACAATGGTGCCCGTCCGCTCATTGATGATGATTTTGGCCGGCGTATGCACTTGCAGCATGAGGTTCTGCACGCGCGCGATGAGTGTGGGTACCGATTGCGCGGAGGCATCGGCGACGTTGATGTCGATGCGCCTGCTGTCGAGTGCTGTAGCAACCGGCTTGCCGAACTCGCCGTTGATTGCATTCGCAATATCCGTGGCAGTGGTGAAATCAGGATTGTTCAACAGGAGTGAAACCGTCTTAAAGCCGCTCAGGTCCACCGCGGTATCGCGCTCGATCATGGCGCCGTTGGGAATGGTGCCGGTATTGGCTGCGTTCACTTCCTTGCGGTTTGCACCACTGCCTGCTGAATATCCGCCCAGCACCAGCGGTCCTTGCGCTTCGGCGTAGACCTGCCCGTCCGGGCCGTGAAGCGCGCTCATCAGCAATACGCCGCCTTCCAGGCTGCGCGCATCGCCGATGGAACCGACCGTGACATCCAGCTTGGCCCCCGGCCGCGCAAACGGAGGCAGCGACGCGGTAACAAAGACCGCAGCCACATTTTTTACCACGACGGTGCCTGGATTGATCAGCACGCCCATCTTTGACATCGCATTGGCCAGCGTCTGCACAGTGAAGATGGTCTGCTGCGTGTCGCCCGTGCCGTGCAGCCCGACCACCAATCCATAACCCACGAGCGGGTTATCTCTCACTCCTTGAACTGTTGTGATGTCGCGCACCATTGCCTCGCGATTGGTGTCGGCAGCATGAGCATGAGTCGCAGGCGCAAAGGTTCCAACGCATAGCGCCACGCTGCCCAGGGCTGCCAGTCTGCGTGCGGCTTTGATGATGAATCCGTCTTTCATCAGTATCAGAATCCTATGAGCCACAACAGTGCTTTGGTGATGGGGTTGAGGGGTCTGGTGCTGTCGGCAATGATGCCCTTGCCTTTCATTTCGATTTCCAGATTGCTGAGAGCCGCAGAAGCGATTGTGTTGTTGGGGCCGATATCGCCTGGGCGCACCACTCCGCGGATGGTCACATCTTCGTGCTGGTTATTCATGAAGATTTTGCGCTGCGCCTCGACCACCAGATTCCCGCTCGGCAATACTGCAATTACCACTCCGGTCAGGCTGGTTTGAAAAGTTGTATTCGAGTCGGTTGCCCCTTTGCCTTGCAGTTGGGTCGCAGAGTTTGCGTTGAGCAGCGGATTCAAGCCGGTTGTCTTCACGTCTCCGGCAAGACCGGTGATTCCGGAAGTGGTGGAAAACGTGCGCTGATAGCTGGAGTCTCCGCTTTGCGCCGCGGTGGTTTGAACTGCCGCGACGATGACGATGGTGTCGTTGAGCTTTCGCGCCTTGTAGTCAGTAGACAGATCGCCGAGCACATTGCCCGCCGGAGACCAGAGACTGCCGACTGTCTTGCCGGAGTCCGCCGGAACGTCCTTCTCCTGAAGCTTGGCGATGTAGTCCGCCCGCACCTGCGCCGGGGTATTGGTTTTGTTCTTCTTGCCAAACCCCAACGCACCAAGCGGCGCAACGGCCGCGACGAGCAGAATTACAATCGACATTTGCCGCCATGCGCGCATGTTCAGGTTCGGTCTGTTCACAGGCTTGCCCTCAACACAGCCTGGTCGACAACTTTGGCCATGTATGTCTGGCGGTGGTCCCTGCTTGCCACGCGGATTGTCTGGCCGGGCGCTCCATTCTCAAGACAAACCACGGCGATCCGGATATGCACATGAATGCCGTCGAGCAACAGAGTGGCGGGCGCGCCCGCGCGCACTACGAAAGCCTTGGGATCGATGCTTGCACGCTGAATCCCGGCTGATGAGCCATCGGCCGCTGCGGTGGCCGGGCGCGATTCATTGCCCGTATGGACGGAAACGAAGAACGGCAAGCATTGTTCGCTCACCGCGCAGCTCATCCGCACTTTCATGCGATGATCGCCCCAGGGTTGGATCGATTCAACGATGAGTGCGGGAGATGCTTTGGTCGCCGTTACATCCGTCAGCAGGTCCACTTGATCCGTGGAAACCGGCATGCCCGCGGCGCTGATGGCAGCAGCGATGTCTGTTGCCGCGATGGCGACGTGCTGCTGCGCGGGCGCGGTGGAGGCTGCCATCGCACCGGACAAAACGAACATCGAGATCGACCGCAGGCTCTTCATTTCTGCACCGGTTTATTGCGCCAGCTGATTCAACCCTTGCAGCATTTCATCCGCCGCTTTCACCACCCGCGAATTTGACTCGTAGGAGCGCTGAGCCAGAATCATGTTCACGAATTCATCGACGATGTTTACATTCGCCTGCTCGAGCATTCCCTGCTGAATGGTGCCCAGGCCGTCAGGGCCTCCCGGCGCGCCAGTCACGGGATTGCCGGACGCGGTGGTTTGCAGGTAGATGTTATTGCCGATGGCGTTCAACCCGCCAGGGTTCGAGAAGCTCGCTAACTGGATGGTGCCCACCTGCTGTGCTTGTGTCTGTCCAGGCAAGGTGACACTGACCGTTCCATCGCTGCCCACGGTTACGTTGGTCGCATTCGGCGGAATGGTAATCGCCGGCTGCAGCGCATTGCCGTTCGCGGTCACCAGGACTCCCTGCGCGTCCGGCTGAAATGAGCCCGCTCGTGTGTATCCGATTTGATTGTTAGGCATCAGAACCTGGAAGAAGCCGGTGCCCTGGATTGCGAAGTCCGTCGGATTGCCGGTACTGGCCAATTCGCCTTGCAACTGGACAATCTCAGTGTTGCCGGGAATGGTGCCGAGCCCGATCTGCAATCCTGAAGCGACCGTTGTTTGCTGTGTGGCCGCGGAGCCGGGCATGACTTCATTCTGATAGAGAAGATCGGAAAATTGCACGCGACGCGATTGAAACCCTGAGGTGCTTGCGTTGGCCAGGTTATTCGCGATGTTGTCAAGATTGATCTGCTGAGCGGTCATGCCGCTGGCCGCTGTATAGAGCGCATGGAACATGGTCGAACTCCTTTAGCCGATCTTGGGCAGTTCCTGCGAAGCGGTTTTGTCCATCTCGGTGCCAAACAGGTTAACCGCGCGCTGCATCATCTCCGCGGATCGCTGCGCGGCAATCAACTCCACCATGCCGGAGACAGGATTTACGTTTGAGTTTTCCAGCGACCCCTGCTGCACGGTCGAGCCAATCGCCGGCGTCGCGGCTTTGGCAGGCGCAGAATAGTAGTTGCCTCCGGCGCTGGTCAACGCCGTCCCAGCCTTAAAGTCCACGAGCTTCAACTTGCCGGCCACTGCGCCGTTTGACGATATGGTTCCGTCCGCGCTGATCGAAACCGGCCCGGGAAGCATGTTGATGATTCCTTTGTCGCCCATTACCGCGTCGCCGGTAGCTGTCACAAGCTGCCCGCTGCTCGAAACCTGAAAGCTGCCGTTGCGGGTATACATTGGGCCATTCGCGGTTTGTACTACGAAGAAGCCCGAACCCTGAATCGCCAGGTCGAGATCGTTTCCTGTCTTTTCTAAAGCGCCCTGGCTGCGGTCCATCGATGTTCCGCTCAGGATTCCGTAGTTATTGACCGCCTGGCTGAAGGAGGAACCGGATGCGCCAGCGGCCATAAGCGCTGCGCCGAATACGTTATGCTGCGCGCGGAAGCCCGGAGTGCTGGCGTTGGCAAGGTTGTTGGCAATTGTGTCCAACGCCTGCATGCGAGAAGCCAGAGCCGTGCACGCTGCATAGTATCCACTGTCCATTTCCACCTCTTGTAGTTAGGACAATGCAATGCGCGTGCCATCCTTCTGGGCAAACTTTGCCCAAGCAAGGTACGGCGATACGGTAGTTTTCGAGCGGTTGATGAGGGAATGATGAGAACGATTGCGATGAGACGCCGGCAATTCGGCATGGGAAGTCTTGGTTCATTAGAAGACGGTCCGACAGGAGGCGCCCACACGACTCCTGGTTAAGGAAAGCGGACGAATGAAATTATGACTAGAGGATTTTCGGAAACAGCGTCGTCCCGAATTTTGTTGGTATCCCGCCCATTCCGCAAAAAAGCGGAATGGATGGGGCACGGTGGACTGCAATAAGATCGAAAACGCTCTAGATGGCTCTGTAGAGCTTTGCGCGAGTCCTGTGTTCGAGCGGGCAAAGGCTGGCGGTCACGTTTGCAGCGCGATGCGCCTTGTGCACGATCTCCGGCCAGGGAGTGGCTGATCCGCCGGCGTCTATCTCACGAAAGTATTCCACCGCAAAGTGAGGAAGCGACCATTTCCTGGCCATCTGGAAACCTGCATAAGCCGGATCCATCGATCTGCTTGCGCTCCCATACCATCCAAGGACATGAGGCAGCAATCCGATGGTATGTAACAGGCCAACGAGATAGGCTTCGTCGGGATTAACATCCGGCGTGTCTTCCGCTGCCTGCCTTGAATAATGAGCAATCTCCCTGGAATGCGCCCAGGTTTCCGCAATGGCAATGTAGCGGTCATCGCGCGCAACGGGTTGCGCCGACACTGCCTCGAGGCAGGCAGACAAACCGAGGTTGGAGATGCAGTCCTGGATTCGAGTCAAGCGGCGATCGGTATCGCTGCATTCAACTGCGGACAATCGCAAAATCTGCACGGTTGCGCCCAGATCGCTGAGAACCACGTCCGACATTGCTCGCAGATCTACGCAGCGCTCCTGAGCCTCCAATTCGAGGCGCAGGAGTGTCTCCGGCAAAACAGGAACGTCCGGAAGATCGTGGGCAATCTCAAATTCCCACTGTTGCGGTTCTCGAATGGATTTGCTGTCCGGCTCGGCTCGGCGAACGGTTTTCTTTCGCACTGTGCCACCTCCCGACACAGCTATCGGCAACTCGAGGCAATTTGTCTAACCCGAGTGCCGATGTTTTCCTCACTGTACGGAGAATTTTTCGCTCTTTCCCAACTCCATTTTACGCCTGGCTCGAAAGAGTACGTCGACGCGGCGCTTTTTGCCAACAAGTCTCGTCCAGATATAGTCTCGGCAGGTGGCGAAGCTGGCTTCTCTGGCAGAAATTCTCAATGTCTGGCCGCCCAGTGAATTTGCCATCTGCGCCGGCGTCATTGGCTCCTCGAAGACCACCTCTTCATAGTCCGGCGCTCCGGTCAAGCGAGTCATCTGCAAATCGAAGTCGGTCGTGGTCACAAAGCATGGTTCCGCCTTGCAACCCAACACCTGCTCAAGCGCGTGCAGAAGAGTGTGGTCCACCCGGTGGACGAAGCCAAGCAGCAATCGTTTCGATGCGACGGAATAGTGCAGCGGCGCCGCGCAAGAGGTGCGAAGCAATTCAGCGGGGATATCTGCCTCAACCGGCTGCCCCATCCGGTCCTGTTTTACCACCGGGCATCCCCACTGGGCGGCTCGCGCCGAGGCCACTTGCCTTTCAGTAGCCAGACCCAGCCGCAACAGTGCAATCTCCAGTTCTTCGCCGTGCAGTTGACTCTGAGCCATGGCAAACCGAAGCTGGTCGCTGCTCAGGTAATTCTTTGACAGCATCACCAGCCCTATGGGCTGACGCGGACGATACGGCATCTCCACTGTCCGATCGTCAGAAAGCTCCGCGAGCCGGGCGCGGGCCGCTTCCACGAAGCAATCGACGCTGCAATACCAAAGTTGACCTACCTGAATGCCGATGCGTCTCTGCGGCACGCTGCTTATCAACAGCGTTTTCCGGCAGGTGCGAAGCCCGCAAACAGCGTGCATACTTTTCCATCCTCGATCTACCGCGGATCGGAGCGATTCAATCGACATTCTCATCGGATTCATACCTCGCAGATTCAACGAACAAAGTGGGAAGCAATGGGTTGAGGGATTTCAGTAACGCGCAAGCCATAGTTGCCATCGACGATGACTGCCTCGCCGCGAGCAATGACTCTTCCATCGAGCAAAAGTTCAACGGGATCGTCGACCAGTCGATCCAGTTCGACGACCGACCCGCTTGTCAATTCCAGCACTTCGCGCAGCGGCAACTGCCTCTGGCCAAATCGAAGAGAGACATTCAGCTCAACGTCCATGACGATATTAAGATTCAGCCCGTCGAGGGCAGGGTCGCGAATCCCAGCCGGATCGTGATCAGGCTGGGCGGCCAGAGCCGACAAAAGGTGTCCATCGAAGTAGAGCGCCAGTGACATGCTGGGCTGTTCCCCCTCGAAGGCAGCGAGCGGGATGACCAGCATTCCACCGAAGGCCAGTCCGGATGCGCGCTCAACCGTGCAGGTGAAGGGACCATATTCCGCCGACAGCGAAGAAGCAAGTCTCTCCGTCGCCGACGAGATGAGCTTCTTGAGTGCCTCGCCGTTTTCGTCAAACACGGGGAGCAGCGAATTTCCTATCTTTGAAGCGAGCTCTTTGACCTCGAGTTCGTAGAACTGAATAAAAAATGAGCCGCGCAGCGCGCCTTCCACGTTCAACCGGAAATGAATCGCCTCGCCCGGTTGCGCAGAAAGTTCCGGACGTTCCAGTACTTTGAGCTGCCATGAGAGCCCGGCTGCCTGCGTGAACGATTCAGCGAGCGATTCAGCGAAAGCGCCCGCAAACGCCCGCGCAGCCTGGTGACCGCTTTGATTAACCATGATCTCTACTCTCTTCCCCAGCCTGTCGGCTGAATCCGCCGGATCAGTTGTGCCGCCTTTTGTGAGCCATTCCTTACCGGCACCGCTTCAAACATCTCCATGCCCTCTGCCGTCAGAATCCCGGGGACTCGAACCGGCGCCCGCAGCTTCAGCACGCTCCCTGGCTGCAACGCGATCAGATCCCGCACTGCGACCTTCATGCGAGGCACGCCAGCCGCCACCACTACATCGCAATCGAGGATGCGCTCTCGAATGCCGGCGGTGGGGAAATAGCGCAACCCGCCCTTCGTCTGAGGATGGTCCGGTTTGATCTGCTTGATGAGAGAGGCGACGAAGGAACTTGGAAACACGAATTCAAAGTTCCCGACGGTACCGGCAACCTCCATCTCGAATTTCACCTGAGTGACCTTATCGTTAGGCGGGCAATATTGCTGCACGTCCGCGGATTTGATGCGCGGATTGGCAACGAGAGACGCATAGGGCATCTGCCATTTGCTTTCAGCCTGGCGCGCGATCAGCGACACGACATCCTGCATGATTTCTTCTTCGATTTCGGAGAGCTCACGATCGCCTGGCGCCGATGTTCCCGTTCCTCCCAGAAGCAGCTCGATGATCGGAAACACGAGATCGATATCAAACTCCACGATCACATGGCCCGGGATGGCGCCGAGCGAAAGAGGCACAACGTAGCTGAGGGGAGGAATTGCTGCTGCGTGTTCCTGGATGGGGAGCTGATCGAGCGACAACAGCTTGATGGCGACGTCTGTCCCCAGGTAGGCGTCAAGAGCGCTGACGACGTGACGCGCGAAAGCGTCGTGAAGCTTTGTCAGAGTGCGCGCAGTCTCATTGGACAATCGTCCGGCGGCTCTGAAATCGCAGGGATGGACCGACCGCGGCTGCCCACCCGTTTTCTGACGTCGGGCGTTCGCAGGTTTTTTGGGCGGAACCGAAATTCGCTCCTGGTTATGCAAGCTCACGATGTCCTCCTGCAGGCGCACTTCCAGTCTTGGGACGCTCCTTAATGTGCGCAAGCGATTCCCGAAGCTTCTTCATCACTTCCTGGCGTATCTGCGAGACACGTGAAAGGGCTACTCCCACCACTTCTGAAATCTCCCGCATCGTGAGTTCATCGCGATAATAGAGAGAGATGATGAGCTGCTCCCTTTCGCTCAGCCGCGAAATTGCCTCGGCCAAATGAGCCTTCATTTCGCCCTGGAGACATAGATCGAACGGGTCTGGATCGTCCAGGCTCGGCGCCGATTCGATCACATCGAGCAGATTGGAGCGGTCATTGGAGACTGCCGCCTGCTGGCCCGCGACAGAAAGTCCATCGATCTGCGCGATGATCTTCTGCAGGTGCTCAGGTTCCAGCTGTAACTCCTCCGCAATCTCCGACTCGACAGGATGCCGTCCGAGCCTGCCTTCGAGCCGCGCGGTCGCGTCCGCAATCTCGCGTCCCCTTCTTCGTAGAGAGCGCGACCCCCAGTCGGATTCGCGAAGGCTGTCCATGATCGCGCCGCGAATTCGAAACTTCGCGAATCCCTTGAACTGGTCGTTCTTTGAGCTATCAAAGCTGCGGCTGGCCTCCAGCAGGCCGATCACTCCCGCATTCACAAGATCCTCGAGCTCAATATGCGCGGGAAGGCGCTCGCAAATTCGGGAAGCAATGTAATAAACCTGCGAGAGTTCCTGCATGACAAGCTCATTGCGATCGTCCCCATCCTCCGTGCTTTTCTTGTATGCAGCTTCTGCCTGAATCATTTGTACCCCTTGTTGAGCGCGTAAATGTCGAGCCTTGTCATCGCACGGAACCGAGCGACTGCACAGGTATTGCCGGAGGAATTTCAGACGGTGAAACCACAACGATCTTGGGAATGAGCGGCTCCAACAGCCGCTTCAGGTAGAACCGTGCCGGGGAAGCGCAAAGAAGCACTGGAGGAGCCATGGTTACCTGATCCCCAAGCATGGCGCGGAGACCAGCGAGGACTCTGTGGGCTACGGAGACCTGAATTGCGCCAGGCGCGGCAGGGGCTGGGTGTTGCGAGGAATTGCGCACGCATTCCTCTTCAATTGAGCTATCCAGTGTAACCACTTTAAGCTGACCCCGATCGTTGAGCAGAGGGCGAATCAACGCGCGTCCAAGCGAATGCCTGGCGGCTTCGACAAGAACAATCGGATTCTTGTTCACTGCCGCCGTCTCCACAAGCGCTTCCAGAATTGTGCCCAGGTCCCGAATCGAGACTTGTTCTCTCAGCAACTGCTGCAGCACCTTCTGAATTTCTCCAAGACTCATCAGCTTGGGGGTCAGCTCTTCAACAAGTTTCGGATGGCTGTCCGCGAGCCGGTCAATGAGGCGCTTGGTTTCATGCCGCGTGAGCAGGTCGTGCGCGTTCTGCCTGATGATCTCGGCGAGGTGAGCAGCGAGGACTGACGTGTGATCCACGACCGCATATCCAGCGGCGATGGCCTGCGCCTGCAGTTCGGGCGCGATCCAGATGGCGGGCGAGTCAAAGGCCGGCTCGCGTGTTTCCTGCCCCTGAAGTTCTCCCGGCTTGGGGTTTGAACTAATTGCGAGCAGGCGGTCGCGGCGCATCTCCCAGCGCGCAATTTCCACGCCGCGGAGGTAGACAACATACTCTCGTTCCTTGAGAGAGAGGTTATCGGTGATATGGATGGAGGGCACCAGGAATCCCAGTTGCTGCGCCATATTCTTGCGCAGCGATTTCACCCTTGCCAGCAGTTGGCCCCCTTGCTTCACATCCACCAGCGGCACCAGGCCTACGCCCACCTCCAGCATGAGATCGTCCAGCTTCAATACGGCGTCCATGGGGTCCACCGCGGGCGCACCTGGGGCGCCCTTGGCAGCTGCTGTTTTGGCCGCTGCCGCGTCAGCCGCGCTGGCCGGCTTCATCTTCCAGGCGATGAACATCAGGGTTCCGCCCAATGCCACAAAGGCGAACTTCGGCATTCCGGGAATCAACGCCAACGCGAGCAAAACACCGCTGACAATCCAAAGCGGGCGCGACGTTTTGAACATCTGCTTTTCGATGTCGGCGCCCAGCGAGAAGTCAGAACCGGCGCGCGTCACCACGATGCCGCCGGCCACCGATACAAGCAGAGATGGAATGATCGAGACCAGCCCGTTACCCACCGTGAGAATGGTGTAGGTTTTCAGCGCCTGTTCGAGTGGAATGCCCATCTGAAAGACGCCAATCAAGAACCCGGCAACGATATTGATGACGAGAACGAGAATGGTGGCCAGTGAATCTCTCTGGCTGAACCGCGCCGCGCCGTCCATGGAGCCGCAGAACTCCGCCTCGCGCGCCACCTGTTCGCGGCGTTGACGCGCCTGGTCCGCGGTGATGAGCCCGGTGTTGAGATCGGAATCGATCGCCATTTGCTTTCCGGGCATGGCGTCCAGTGTGAATCGCGCGGTTACCTCGGCGGTACGAACGGCGCCATGGCTGACCACAAGATATTGAATGGCAATCAGCGCAACAAAGATGACGAATCCCACAATGTAATTGCCACCGACCACGAATTGCCCGAATGCTTCAATCACCTTTCCAGCGGCGGTTGGACCCTCGTTTCCATGCAGCAGAATTCGCCGCGTGCATGCCAGATCGAGCGACAATCGCATCAGGGTCAAAAGCAGGATGAGGCTCGGGAATACCGAGAATTGCACCGGGCGCAGGATTTGAATCGCCGTGAGCAGCACCAGCACCGAAGCGGTAATGCTCACAGTCAGCAACAGGTCGAGAACAAAGCTGGGCAATGGCACGAGCATGACAAAAACCAGCGCCACCGCACCGGTTGGAATGAACCAGTCAGAGGATGCGCGGAGCGTGCCGAGGATTCCGGGTTTCTTAATTACTGCGGCCATGCGCCTCCTATCGGGTGGTGGGAAGCTCTCCTTTGAGCGGTCCTGCGTTTGACTTCTTCTTGAGCCTTGAATACCAGAACCAGAATTTCGGCGACCGCGTGATAGAGCGCGCCCGGAATCTCACCTCCGACGTCGACGGCCTTGTAGAGCGCCTGCGCAAGCGGCCGATTCTCCATCACCGGAATGTCATGATCGCGAGCGATTTCCCTGATCTTCAAGGCCAGAAGGTCAAGCCCCTTTGCCACGACGATGGGTGCCGGCATGCTGATCTCAAACTTCAGTGCGACCGCATAGTGCGTCGGGTTGGTCACCACTACAGTCGCAGTCCGCGCCGCTTTGATCATCATCTTGCGACGCGCCTGCCGCTGCAGTCTTCTGATCCTGGCCTTGCTGGCTGGATTGCCCTCAGTGCTCTTCAGTTCGTCGCGAATATCCTGACGGCTCATCTTCAAATCGCCTTCGCTCTTCAGCCAGACAAGCAGGTAGTCCGCCCCTGCCCAAACCAGAAGAATCAATCCGCACTTCCAAAGCACTTCCAAGAGCATGCCAGTCATGAGGCTGACAAATTGCCGAGGCTCAGAATAGGAACTGCTTAGAATCTGGCTCCAATGGCTGGCCAGAGACGCATAGCCAACCCAGACGATGCCCGCGAATGGCAGCATGGACTTGAGAATCGTGCTCAACCCGGTGGGCGAAAACAATTGTTGAAGCCGGTTCACGGGACTGAGACGCTCAAACTTGAATGCCAGCGCTTCCGGCGCGAAGACGAAACCTCCTTGCGCGAATCCGACCGCGAGCGAAACCGCCAGCGCGGCCAACTGGATGGGGAAAACCCATCGCATCGCTTCGATGCTTGTCCAGAATAGTATTGGGCCGTTCGGCTCAATCGAATCGGCATTCGCGGAAGCCAGGGTGTTAGCGAAGAATCCCGTCCACTGATTCGCACCTCCCTTCGCAACCCATGCGATTGTGGCGGCGACGGCAAACATCGAAAGCGCGCTGGTCAGCTCACGCGACCGCGAGACTTGCCCGCGCTCGCGTGCCTTTTGCCGCTGCCGCGGTGTCGCCTTTTCTGTCTTGCTGGAGTCAGCCATCGCGTCTCATCGTGCCAGGTGAAGGATGTGGTCGCCTTCGGCGAGCGAGTTTTCGAACAAATGACGGAACAGATCGGGCCAATATTTCAGCGTTGCGATCAGAATCGCGATACCAAGCATGCTCTTGAACGCCGGCCCGAGCATGATGAGCGGCATCGTCGGAGAGGCTTTGCCGAGCAGACCAAGCAGGATGTCGGTGATGAGCGTGGCGGACAAGACCGGAGCCGCGATCTGCACTCCGAGACCGAACATTTCTCCGCCTGTCTTGACGATCGATTGGGTAAACAGTCCGCTCAGATGGGATGGCCCCGGCGGCAGATAGAGAAAGCTGTTTCCGATTGCTTTTAACAGCCAGTAGAAGACATCCATGCGAAGAAACAGCAGCATGACCATGGTCTGGTAGAAGAGCGGCATGACCGTGGTGTCGACTTGCGTCTGAGGATCGAGGATATTCACCAGCGAATAGCCCATCTGGATTCCGAGCACCTGTCCGGCCAGGGCCGCTGCCTCGAAAACGATATTGGTTGCGATCCCCATGCCCACCCCGATCAGAAACTCGGTGAAGACCACCACGGGCCAATCGATGAGACTGTATGCGCCGATATCCTTTCCGACCGCCGGGAACAGCAAGAGCGTGAACGTCAGAACCAGCCCCGCCTTGATACGGGCCGGGATCACTGCGCTTCCAAAGAACGGAGCAAACAGCATGAGTCCCGTAAGACGCACGCCGATGGTCATCAGGCCGCTGATGATGGAGAGAAAAGGAATTTCCGTCATCGCAGGTACCCCTGGAAATCACCGAGCGTGGCGAGCGTGTAATTGGCCAGATGACGCCACATCCATGGCATCAAGAAAAACAGCGCGCCGCCGACTACCAGCAGGCGGGTCACTGTGGATATGGTGTTGTCCTGGAGCGAGGTGAGTGTTTGAAGAATGTTGACAGACAGGCTGATGGTGATGGCGATGGCCAGGATTGGGCCAGCCAGTACCAGCACCTCTTGCAACATCAGCCGTCCGAGCACCACCACCTGGTCGATTTCCATGGGGTCAGTTAAAGCTCCTCATCAAAGCTCCAATCAGCAAGTGCCATCCATCCACCATAAGGAAAAGCAATAACTTGAGCGGGGTTGAGATAACGACTGGCGGTAACTGCAGCATGCCTACCGACGTAGTGATGGCAGCGACAACCATGTCGACAATCAGAAATGGAAGAAACAATACCGTGCCGATCTGAAATCCCGCCTTGAGCTCCGACAATATATAGGCCGGCAGCATCACCCGCATGGACACGTCGTTCACCGATGCCGGGCGCGGCTCCTTGGCCAATTCGATGAACATGGCCACATCTTTTTCGCGGACATAGTGAGCCATGAAATGCCGCACCGGATCTTCGGCGCGGGTCACGGCCTGGAGCGCGGTGATCTGGCCTGACTCCATGGGAACGACGGAGACCTGATAAACATTCGTTGCCACGGGCTCCATGAGAAAGAACGTAAGGATCAGTGAAAGCCCAATGAGCGTCTGGTTGGAAGGCGTAGTCTGCAGTCCCAGGGCCTGGCGAAGAAAGTGAAAGACAATCAGCAGGCGCGCGAATGGGCTCATGCATAAAAGGATGGAGGGAATCAGCGTCAAGGCGGTCAGTAAAACAATGATGGACCAGGGGACCGATTCGCCGGGTACGCCCGGAATTTTCAGGGGCGCGCCGTTCGGCGCAGAAGACAGAAGTGGGGTCGGGGTCGGGTTGTTCGACTTTTCAGGCCAGTCTGCGGGCGGCCCGGGAAAATCAGGGGTACGAGAGAGAGGGCCTTGCAAAAGTCCGCCATCGGAATCAGATGCAGCTTGACCAGCCAGGTCTGCCTGGCTTTGACTTGCAGCCACGGGACCCGCGATTGCCGTGCATATGGAAAGGAGCATCGCAATCGCCGGGATGGAAATGCAACGCCTCAACGGGACCGCCCATCTGCGCCACTTCCCCGATCCCGGCGATGTACGGTGTCAGATGGTTTCTCCAATTGAGAGAGGAGCGACAGGCCCGACGCGGACCCTCCAACCAGGAACTCGCGGTCTTCCACTTTGACAATGGCAACAAACCGCTTTTCTCCTAGGGACACTACCTGAGAGAGGCTCAGCCGCTTGGCCGCCGGTTTGGAATATCTCGAACGAAGCAACGAGCCCATGCGGGCGAGTCCTCCGAATACAATCTTGTGCGTCAGGCGGAGCCACATGCTGAACGCAGACTCCACGGGCTCGCTTTTCGAATTGTCAACGGCCTGCTTCTTCGCGCTGCCACTCAGCACGGCATGAAATGAGCTTCTCTCGGGAATCGTTTTCCTGGGCGTCGTTTTCTTGCTCGCCTTCCTTGTCTGGCTCCGCTGGGATTTCAGCTTCTTGCCCGGTGTCCTGGGTGCGTTCGGCTCAAGCTTCAGCTTTTTGCCAGGCATTCTGGCCGGCACCAGCACCGGTTCCATCTTCTTGTCAGGAGTCGTGTCGAGTTCCGAAAGCTGGTCAAGAAGGAACGCCAACCGTTCGCGCGGGGTTTGATCTTGAGGATAGGACTTTCGCAGCGTTTCGCTCATGCTTCATCCGTAATGCGCACGCCAAGGCGGTCGCCGATGACCTCAAACTCAGTCCATCCGATGAGGAGTTGGTTTACGCGCAGCGGGACGTCGCTGGTATGGTGGCAGGCTGTCTCTATGATCGAACCTTTCGCGAGCGTGAGAAGATCTCCCACGGTAAACCGCGCCACCGGCAGTTCAAGACTCAAGGTGCATGGCAACCAGGGAACGGTGTCGAGCGGATCGATCCCGGTCGAAGTCGAGACAGGACTGTGCGTCTCAATGTGCTGCGGATTCAGACTTTGGGCTGCGCTACTCATCGGACCCCTCGCGTACTCAAAGCTTCATTGATGCAGCCGACCGCCAGGACCAAACTTTCGGCGCCGGACATGCGGTGCAGCAAAATGAGCAGAGCGATTGCATCAGGGTTGATGCAATCGGAGGGCCGGAATGGGAGCCGCAGGCGCGAGTTGGCGATTCCGGTCTGAGCGCGGCTAGGCTCTTGCTTCGCAATGCGTTAAAGCGAGCGGGACATTGTTGCCGGATTTCCACAACTGGTGAGATACCGATGAGAACTGGCCGCAGGCGAGGCTCTCCCGCAAGGCCTTGGCATGGCCCGGCGGGAGATTCTAACCATTCGTTAACCACTTCGACCTCGCGTCAGCGTCTAGGTGATCATCTGGATTGTGGCCTGGGACACCTGATCCAGCGTGGTGAGAGCCTTAGCGTTGGCTTCGTAGCTCTGCTGCGCAACAATCATGTTGGAGAATTGTGTGGATAGATCCACATTGGACTGCTCCACCGCTCCTCCGGTGATAGTGCCGTTGCCTCCTGCACCGGCTTCTCCAACCACTGCGTCTCCGGAGGCGACTGTCGCCTGGAAGTTTCCGTTGCTCGCTTGCGTGAGCCCTTCGGGATTGGCAAAGTTCGCCACTGCCACCTGGCCCAAAGCCAACGTTTGATTATTGGTGTATGTACCCTCCACTGTGCCGTCGGGGAGGACGCTGAATCCAGTCAGCGTTCCAGACCCGTAGCCATCCACATTGGTCGCGGTGGTGGCGCTCGCCGAGTTCTGCTGCGTGATCATCGGCGTTCCCGATGAGCCGTCAAGATTCCATGTCAGATTCATGGGCGCAGCGCCATCCGCCAGGCCCGTAATTTTGATTCCCGTAATCGAGTTGCCTGCCGATGCCGCTGGCGTGGTCGATTCCAGGTCGCCCGACGAGTTGAAGGTCATGGTGCCGGAAGTGACGGTGGTCGGCGCAGTACCGCCCGTTGCGGAGGCTGGCAGCGTGATGGTGTAGTCCCAGGTATTCGGCGTGGCGCCCGCTGTGTAGGTGACGGTCAGGTTCTGCGTTTCGCCTAAAGAGTCGGTGATGGCGAGAGGCGTGCTGAACGTGGCGCCCGCAGCGGAACCGGCCTGGAGATTGGTCGTGGTTGAAAAAGTCGTGGTGGCCTGAGCCGAAATGGCTGCTGACGAGTTCACTGAAATCGGGACCAGGGCGCCTCCTGTGTCGATCTGGCCTGCTGAATTCGCCTGGAATCCCATCACCAGGTCGCCGCTTGCGTCCACAATCTGCCCGGACGAATTCACGGAGAAGTCGCCATCGCGGGTATAACTGGTACTGTTCCCGTTACTGACCACGAAGAAGCCGTTCCCTTGCAGCGCCATGTTTGCCGCGATGCCCGTGGAATCGACACTGCCATTGGAGAAGTCGCTCACCGTGCTGCCCACCTGCACGCCCCCGCCAACCTGAATGGGGTCGCCGTTTCCCGAAACCCCCTGCAGTTGGGAAAAGATATCGCCGAAGTTGAGAGTTTGAGACTTGAAGCCGTCGGTGTTCAGGTTCGCCAGGTTATTCGCAATCACGTTCAACGAGTCAGACGAGGCTTCCAGGCCAGAGAGTGGAATTGCAAAGGATGACATCTACCTACCTCCTGTTGGTTAATAGATTGGGTTCTGGGCCGGAGCCCCCATGCTTCCATACAAATTCATCAGCGAATTCATGCCGGCTGTTCGGGCGTTCGTGGTTTGAAATTGCTGCAAGGCTGCCGCCGCTGCTGAAGTGGGATTTGATGCTGTGGCGCCGGACCCGCTGGTCGCAAGCGGCGTGGCAAGCGGTGCCGTAAACGGCAATGTGGCTGGGCCCTGCGCGGCATTCGCTGTGGCGGCCGTGGAAGACCCTCCGGAGACCAGGCTTCCCAGCGTCGAGTTGATGGAAATGAGCTGGTCCAATTGATTCAAAGAGACCAACTGACCGACCATCTCAGTGGGATCGACGGGAGCCGTGGGGTCCTGATTTTGCAGCTCGGTGACCAGCAGGTTGAGAAATGTTTGCTGAAGACTTGCTGCCGAAGTGCTATTCGAGCCGCTCGAAGAACTGCCGCTCGTGCTGCTCGTGGCAGCGGCTTTAGGCGCTTGAGCGCTTGTTCCCAATAACGGCGAGGTGATCATGGGGAGTATCCCTTGAATGTTCATCTTTCGCTCCTCTCTGATTGCATTGCTGCCCTAAGCCCTGATGTCCAACCGGTCTCCGCTCCCAGGTGCTGCCATCGCAGCCAAACTCAAGCTCGTCTCTTCCGGCTGCGGGAGGGACGAACTGTGGGTTTGTGCGGAATTGCCAGACTGCTTTTGTTCCCTCTGCGGCGATTGACCCGGCTCTCCCGAATGCGACGACCCCAGGTTATGAACCTCAATGGAGGCGTTGAGGCCGTAGTCCTCACCAAGCTTGGCCTGCATTGTGGATACATGAGCCGAGATAGCCTGGCTCAGGCCGCTGTGGTCGAGCGAAATCTGAGCTACCATCTGCTGTTGCGCGATCGATGTGCGAATCGAGATTTCACCAAACTCAGTCGAGTTCATGCCGATATGCATTTCCGACTCACTCATCGTCTGCATCAGCTTCGCGGTATTAATGCTCGATGTTGCAAGAACTTCACCGCCGTCGCCGTGAATCGATGCCGGAGCTAGCTGCCGCTCAGTTGGCAGAGGCGCAGTGTCAGAGCTTGCGACAGTTCGATCAGGCCGTGCTGCTTCCGGCGTGGGCGCCTGTGGGACAATTGCCTGCGCTTGGGCCAACGACGGCTGCGCCGTGTTGACCTCGGCGGCCTTCGGCGCACCTTCCGCAGTTTGGGAAGGGTCAGCCGGCGCACTCTGTGAGGATGGAAGATCGTTTCGCGCGCCGTGAGCCGGTCCGTCCCCGGTTTTGCTCGCGGTAACCGTTGACTGCTTTATTCCCGAATCCTCGGCGTTCGCGGGCGCTGGATTCCCCGAGTCGG
>Ga0302325_10003391_pt1 | contig 37644 bp, 36 predicted proteins | sample Palsa_T0_2_FD_201948 | JGI IMG/M metagenome (GOLD analysis project Ga0302325, IMG submission 201948) | Peat permafrost microbial communities from Stordalen Mire near Abisko, Sweden - Palsa_T0_2 | ecosystem: Environmental > Terrestrial > Soil > Palsa > Peat permafrost | place: Sweden: Abisko...
CAGCTTACGTTTTTATATAAAAACACTTGATTGTAACTAAAATTAGAGTATAAATCTTGTGCTCATGCGGCTCAACCACCGTAAGGAGCCGGCCTGATGCTCCCACGCGCCCCGCCCCATCCACACCTGCGGCCAGGCCGGGCCGGCCCGGCGGTTCGCCAATACGACCGGTTGGGCTGCATACTGTGCGAGAGGTACCGGCAGACGACTAATTGAGACGACAAGGAACACGCCCGTGGCTCAGCCCGATAGCGACTTCTTCGAGTCGTCCGGCCCATTGCAGGCCGGCGGCAGTCACCAAACGATCTCGCGGGTCGTGCGGATTCTGGAAGAGGTCGTCTACCGACCTGGCTCGACCTACGCGGAGATCACCCGCGCCGTCGGCGCTCCCAAGAGTTCGGTTTACGGTTTCATACGGGGTCTGCTATCCGTCGACTGGCTGATTGATCAGGACCATCGCCTCTATCTCGGACCCGCCTTCTATAGCCTCGCCATCGCCAGCGGCCAGGTGCGGGCCGGCATGATCGCTCCCGGTGATCTTGACAGCCTTTATCGCGAGACTGGGCTAACTGCTTTCGTTGGCGTCCTGGCCGGCGAGCACCTCATCTACATCGCCGAGGCGGGCAGCGACCTGATGGCGAGCTTCGAAGCCCGTTCCGACATCCGCCGCCGCCCACTGGCCACCGCCGGCGGGAAGGCGTTGCTGGCCTTCATGCCCGAGAACGAGATGGAAGCGTACTTGCGCCGCTCCCCTACCGTCTCGAAGCAGGAGATCAGCGAATTCCTTCAGTCGTGCCAGAGCATCCGGGAGTCGGGAATCGCGGTCAATGTCAACCCCGGCCGGGGCCGCGCGGCTCTCGCCACCGTCATTCGCAACTCCAAGGGCCAGGCCATCGCCTCGTTGACGCTCGTCGGGCCGTCGACCCAGGTGCTCCCTCGCGTAGATGCGCTGTCCATCTTGTTGCGTGAGCGCGTGAGCGAATGGCAGACGCGCTCGATCGCCACACCCCGGGAGCCGATCTGAAATCACCCGGCCCCAGGGTGCGGTCGAGGCGGCCGCTCCGATCTTCGGCTCAGGTGCCGGGTCGCTTACACCCTCACGCCGACGGTGCCGACGGGCAAATCGCCGATAACGGCGCCAGTTGCCGTCAGCTCGCTGATCCGCTCTGGTGGCAGCATCAGCTTCTGACGGAGGATCTCGACCGTGTGCTGCCCCAGTCGGGCCGGGACGTTCTCGGCCGGCGGCGGCGAATCGGCCAGGCGCAGCGGGCTGCCGAACGTCCACCACTCCCGGTCGGCGTTGCGGTGTTGCTCGAACATGCCGCGCGCCTTGAGCTGCGGATCCTTAAGTAGGACCTCGAGCGACTGGACGGGTGCGCTCGGGATGGCCCCTTCATTGAGCGCGACCTCAAGCTCAGCCGAGTTGCGCTCGAGCGTCCACTCTTCGACGATGCGGTCGAGCAGCTCCATGTGCTTCACGCGGCTGGCGTTGGTGCTCAATCGCTTATCGTCGACGAGGTCATGGCGTTCCATGATCCGGCACAGCTCGGCCCAGTGTCGATCGTGCAGGCACAGGACGGCGATCCACCCGTCAGCGGTCTTGTAGACATTGTAAGGGGCGACCCCCAAGCCGCCGTGACGGTTGCCGGTGCGCTCCGGTATCTCACCGTCGCTGTCGAACAAGCCGCCGATGTTCGACGCCAGTGACGGGAAGATCGCGTCGAAGAGGGCCACCTCGACATGCTGGCCGCGCCCGGTCGTCCCCCGCTGGACAAGCGCGGCCATGACCGCCCCGAACAAGTGCGCCCCGCCCATGAAATCGACGACGGCCGGACCCGTTCGCACCGGTGCCGAATCTGGAAAGCCGGTCGTCGCCATAACGCCGGCCAGCGCCTGGATCGTCAGGTCCATCGCCCGGGCATCACGACGCGGCCCGGTGCTGCCGTAGCCGCTTCCCGAGGCGACGATCAGCCGCGGGTTCGCGGCCAGCAGGTCGTCCACCCCGACGAGTCTGTCAAACGCACCAGGAGCGAAGTTCTGGATGATCACATCCGCCGTGGCGGCTAGGTCGGTGAAGACAGTCCGGCCCTCATCGGTCTTCAGGTCAATGCACAGGCTGCGCTTCCCGGCATTCAGCAGTCCGAACTGAACGGCTTCCACGCCTTTGATAGCCGTGGGTCGCCGGTAAGGCTCACCCTGCGGCGGTTCGATCTTGATCACGTCGGCACCGAGGCGCTGCATGAGCAGTCCGCAGTACGGACCCATGAACGCCTGTCCGAGGTCCAGCACTGTGATGCCGCTCAGGGCAGAGATAGTCATCGGTTCCTCTCTCAACGCCACTCCCGCGAACTGCAGACGAAGGCACGGCGATCGCGCCCTCTTCCCCGTGTGCCGCTACTGATGATTATAATTACGGACTATCACTTGTATATACGAACTAGACCACGTGACGCAAGAGGTGTCAAGCAGTCGCGATGACGGCCGCTCACCTAGGACGAAAGGATCTGTCGTGCATAGACGTACTCTCGGACGCACCGGACTCGAGGTTTCAGCGATCGCGCTCGGCTGTGCAGCGTTCTCCTACTCGCAGCCCTCTCGCGGTTGGGATCCGCACTCCGACGAAGGCCGCGCCGTCGTCCACGAGACGATCGCGACCTCGCTCGACCTCGGCATCAATTACGTCGACACCGCGGCCGCCTACGGCGACGGGTACAGCGAGACCCTAGTCGGCGACGTGATGAAGACTCGCCGCAGCGAATGCGTGCTGGCCAGCAAGGTCTGGTACCGGCACGACTAAGCCGGGGCGATCGAGAGCGTGCACCAGAGCCTGCGGCGCCTGCAGACCGACCGGATCGACATCCTGCAGATCCACTGGCGGATATACACCGACGAAGAAGTCCAGCACATCCTGCACGGCGGTCCACTGGATGCGCTGATCAAGCTCCGCGAGGAAGGGACAATCGGGCACATCGGCATCACCACCGAGGAGCCCTGGACCGTCCTGCTCTTCCTGAAGGTCGAGGACATCGAGGTCTACCAGATCGCGTACAACCTGATCTACCAGGCCGCGGCACGGCACTTCCTCATCGAAGCGGCCAAGGTTAACGCCGGAGTGGTCACCATGCGCACAATGACGTCCGGAGTCCTCCAGCGCGAGGCTTCGTTCCTCGCTCCCGAATGGCAGAACGCCCGGGATCTATACGAGGTAGCGCTCAAGTTCGTGCTTTCCGGCTCGCGGATCAGCGCCGGCATCGTCCGCATGCGCTGGCCAGACGAGGTGCGCGACAATCGCGGGCTGGGAGCCACCGACATGGCGACATGCCCCGGCTCACGTTCGAAGTCTACAAAGCGGACGACGGGCAGGCCTGAGCGGAGCACAGATGCCGGGTGCCAGCCGAACTGCCGCACCGGAGGTCGCAATGCTAGGCTAGCAATATGTCCGCTTATAAAATCGGCTGATTTTATATGCGGTCAGCGGCGGCCTACGGCCACTCCGTCCGCCGTCCGATGGTTTAGATCCCGCAGGGAGATGTGATGCAGACTCGCGCGCTAGGAACAATCGGTCCTGAGGTCTCCGCCGTGGGACTCGGCTGCATGGGCATGACCCATGGCTACGGTCCCGCGCACGACCCCGCCGACATGATCGAGGTCATCCGCAGCGCGGTGGATCTCGGCGTGACGTTCTTCGACACCGCCCAGGTCTACGTCGACGGCGATGTGACCAACGAGGATCTAGTCGGCCAGGCACTGGAGCCGGCGCGCGACCAGGTGACCATCGCGACGAAGTTCGGCATCGACATAGTCGACGGCAAACAGGTCGTCAACAGCCGCCCGGACCACATCGTCGAGACGGTGGAGCAGTCGCTGAGGCGGCTTCGTGTCGACACCATCGACCTCCTCTACCAGCACCGTGTCGACCCGACCGTCCCGATCGAAGATGTCGCGGGTGCCGTGAAGGGACTCGTCGAGCAGGGCAAGGTTCGCTACTTCGGCCTGTCCGAAGCCGGCGTCAGGACCGTCCGGCGCGCTCACGCTGTGCATCCGGTGTCCGCGGTCGAGAGTGAATACTCACTGTGGTGGCGGCGTCCTGAGGAGGAACTGCTGCCAGCTCTCGGCGAGCTAGGGATCGGTTTCGTTCCCTTCAGCCCGCTCGGTAAGGGCTATCTAACCGGGCAGATCGACGAGCGCAGCACATTCGGCAACAAGGACCTGCGCGGGTTGCTCCCTCGTTTCACCGAAGAAGCCAGGACGGCGAACAAGGTGTTGGTCGCGCTGTTGCAGGCTATCGCCGAGCGCAGGCAGGCGACACCCGCTCAGATCGCCCTGGCCTGGCTGCTGGCGCAGCAGCCGTGGATCGTTCCCATCCCCGGCACGACCAAGATTGAACGACTCCGCCAGAACGTTGAGGCCGTCGACGTCGCGCTGACAGCCGAGGATCTGCGTGAGATCGAGAACGCCGCGGCCAAGATCGCCATTCACGGCGACCGCTACCCGGCAGAACTCGAAGCCCGAACCGGCCTTTAAGCCGGATCCAGCCGAGCGGCGCCAACCTAGCTGGGTCCTGACGACGAGCTCGCCGCAGAACGTGCGCTAGCACTGATGGTCGAGCTTGTGGATCGCGTGGCGTTTAGCAGCCACCTGGCGAGCAGCGCATCGTCCGAAAGCAGATCGCCCAGACGGTCCTTAATAGCGAACATGATCAGCGGCAGGTCCATGCCGAGTCATGGATCACACTGCCTTGCGCTGCAACCGGACACCACCGAAGTTGACGTTCGCGGCTCTGACGGCAGCAGTCTTATCGCGAGCAGTCGTTGGCGCGGCCGGTCAAACTGACGGCTGTCTTGCTGTGCATGGTGGCGACCTCTTGACCTGCCTGACGTGCAGCTGTAATGTCTTCTTCGAGTATACGATCATTCGATCGTATATGGAAACGCCGCCACGATGGCTTGCCGCACTGACGTAGTACAGACATGTCATCCCCGGTTGTCGAGCGACTTCGGAGGAACAAGCCATGGGAACCTACGTACTGGTTCACGGCGCATGGCACACGGGTGAGCTCCTCGAGGACGTCGCGAAGTACATTCGAGCCGAGGGCCATGCGGTGTACACCCCGACGCTGGCGGGCAACCGGCCCGGGGACTCCAAGGAGACCGGCCTTGATCAGGCCATCGCCTCATTGCTCGACTACTTCTCGGAGAACTCGATAAGGGACGCGGTACTGCTAGGCCATTCCTATGGGGGGATCGTGATCACCGGGGCCGCCGCGCGGCTGCCTGACGGTGCGGTACGGCGCCTTATCTACTGGAGCGCGTTCGTCCCCAACGACGGCGAGAGCCTGGAGGACCTGAACCCGCCGGGGTTCAACGAGATGTTCCGACAGATCCGCGAGCCGGACGGCGGCATTCCGATGCTCTATCCGGTGTTTCGCGATGCGCTGATCAATGATGCTGATGAGAAGACCGCCAGGTACTACCACGCCCGGTTGACCACTCATCCGCACAAGACCATGACGGATAAGATCCGGCTGCCGGTAAACCCGGCCGAGATGACGATCGGCAAGTCCTACCTGCACTGTCAAGACGACATGGTCTACCCAGCCAGCCAGGGCGGATGGCATCCGCGTTTCTCCGAACGGCTGGGGCTGTTCCGGTTCGTCTCGATGCCCGGGAGCCACGAAGTGTGCTTTACCAATCCCGAGCTACTGGCACAGAAGATCATCCTGGCAGGCCGGGACTGAAGGCCGCCAGATCCGACGAACGGGCCTCGTCGTCCTTGCCTCAGACGCGGCGCACTATTTACGAGGAAATTGATCGGCCGTTCAAGCTATTCGATGACCGCGGGGACATATACCGCGTGCTCGCAACCGTCAGCTGAATTCGAGAAGGGAAAATGAGCATGCATAAGCGCAAACTCGGCCGAACCGGCCTTGACGTCTCACCGATCGCCATCGGCGGTGCGGCCTTCACCTACGTGCAGGCGTCGGCCGGCTGGGACCCGATGTCCGACGACGGCCGCAAAGTGGTGTACGAGACGCTGCACACTGCGCTGGACCGCGGGATCAACTACGTAGATACCGCGCCCGCCTACGGTAACGGCTACAGCGAGACCCTCGTCGGCGAGGTCATGCGGACCCGCCGGCAGGACTGTGTCCTGGCCAGCAAGGTCTGGTACGAGCTGGACCGCCAGGGCGTGGTGGACAGCGTGGAGGCGAGCCTGCGGCGGCTGCAGACCGACCACATTGACCTGCTGCAGGTGCACGGGCGGATGTACACCCCGGCCGAGGTGGACCACATCCTGCACGGAGGCCCGCTCGAGGCCCTGGTCGAGCTGCGCCAGGCCGGCAAGATCGGCCACATCGGCGTCACCACAGAAGAGCCCTGGACCGTGATCCCATTCCTGGAACACGAAGACGTCGAGGTATACCAGATCGCCTACAACATCATCTACCAGGCCGCAGCCAGGCACTTCCTGATCGAGGCGGCCAAGGTCAACGCCGGCGTGGTCACGATGCGCACGATGACATCCGGCATCTTCCAGCGGGAAGCCCATTTCCTCGCGCCAGAGTGGCAGTCCGCGCGGGACCTCTACGAGGTAGCGCTGAAGTTCGTACTGTCCGACTCCCGGGTGCACGCCGGCATCGTCGGCATGCGCTGGCCCAGCGAGGTGGACCGCAACATCCAGTTGCTGGAGAACTGGGAGCCCGCCGTCGACTTCGCCAGCATGCCGCGCCTGACGTTTGAGGTCTACAAGGCCGAGGACGAGCAGGATCATGCGTGATCGCGCCTCGTGCCCGCGACTGACCGGCTTCCCCGATAAAACAGCGCTAAGAGGCCCTGCCTATGGTCCCGGCTGAGGCTGAGCCGGACCTGGCCGCAGGGCATCCCATGGGCGGGTTCGGCCTGAGCCTGCCGGATTTCCGCCGCATCGGGGGCGGGCTGCGCCGTCCCGAATGCGTGCTGGCCACCTCGTGCGGCGATCTCTACGTCAGTGACGAGCGGGGCGGAGTCACCCGGATCGCTCCGGACAGATCTACGCGGCTGTTCTCCGGCCGGACGGCGGATGGCCCGGCCCTGGCCGCGAACGGCTTCGCCCTGCTGCCCGACGGTTCATTCCTCATCGCGCCGCTGGCCGGCGGCGGCGTCTTCCGGCTACAGCGGAACGGGCAGGCTGAGCCATTCCTTCAGGAAGTGGACGGGCGCCCCCTCCGCTGTCCGAATTTTGTGTTGCTCGACGACGAAGGACGGGTGTGGATCTGCTGCCTGACGCAGCAGGACCGGGCAACGATCTCCTGCTATCCCAGGCAGCGGCGCGATGGTTTCATCGTGCTGGTGGACGGAGACGGAGCCCGGATCGCTGCCGATGGTATCGGCTACCCGAACGAGATCCGGATCGACCCAGCAGGCCGCTACCTGTACACGAACGAAACGATGGCGGGCCAGCTGCTCAGGTACCGCATTGGCGCCGGAGGGACACTCGGGCCGGCCGAGACGATAGCCGAGTTCGACGAGTCGAACATGCTGGACGGATTCACGCTGGACAGCACCGGCGGCGCCTGGATGACCGCGATCGTGTCGAACCGGCTCTGGTACGTGATGCCCGACGGCCGCGCCTGTCTGCTCATCGAAGACGCCTGCCACGAGCAGCTCGCCCGGCTGACCGAGATGCAGCTGGGCGCAGGTGTCCTGCGGAGCATCCTTTACGAGGAGCACAGCTCAACCCTGCGCAACATCTCCTCGCTGGCCTTCGGCGGCCCGGACCTGATGACTGCGTACTTGGGGAGCCTCATGGGATCGAGCATCCTGACCTTCCAGTCGCCGGTGGCAGGGCAGAAGCCGGCGCACTGGGACTTCGGCCCGTTCGAGTGACCGGCGGCATGATTGGGTTGCCGGGCGAGCCCGGCAACGCGGTCCCGCCCGAGGCCCGGCCAGCCCCTCGACCGGCACGGCTGGACTGAGCCCTACGAAAGCTGGCCTGCAGGACTTCGCGAACGATTCTCTTAAGAAGATTTGATTGCTATTGCGATCGCCGAGCAGGTGCGCGCGGCGAACGAAGGCTAGGTCTCACCAGGCGCACACAGCTAGCGAGGAGTCGGCAGCAAGTTGATGGAAAAGCAGAGCAGGCCGCCGCGGACGGTCCCTCCGCCGTCCGCCGTAGCGCCGGGTGTCTGGAGCATTCCTATCCCGTTTCCCAACCCGCTGGCTTATGTCCTTTCCTACGGCATCCGCGTTAGGGAAGGCATCGTCCTCGTTGATCTGGGATGGGATTCAGACGAGGCGTGGGACTCGCTGCAGCTAGGGCTGCGGAGAGCTGGCGCGAACCTAGATGACGTTGTGGGAGCTGTTCTAACCCACCTTCATCCAGACCATCATGGTCTGGCTGAGCGAATCCGGACCTCGACTGGCGCCTGGATCGCGGCTCACCCTGCCGAATTGCCTCACGTCGCGCCCGACGAGCAGGCGCGGGACAGGTATCTCGATCAGATGGCAGGGTGGCTGCGGCGCTGCGGTTGCCCGCAGTCGGAGTTGACCGCGCTTGCGAATGGTGCCTCCGAGGTGGGGTCAAGGCTCGCGCTTGCTGCGCCTGACGTGCACCTTGCCGACGGCGCCGAAGTGCCCGGAACCGAGGGAAAGCTCGTGGCGCTGCATACTCCGGGTCACACGCCGGGCCACCTCTGTCTCGTAGACGAGTCGCGCCGGCTGCTGTTCACCGGTGACCACGTACTGCCGCGCGTCACCCCCAACGTGTCCTGGCGGCCTGACGTTGATCCAGATCCGCTGGCCGATTTCGTCGCGTCGCTGGAACGACTTCGTCCCTACGCCGCTGGCTATCTCGCGCTTCCAGGCCACGAGTGGGCTTTCGATCATCTCGGCAGGCGACTGGACCAACTGGTCGCGCACCACCGGGAACGGCTGGACGAGGTAGAAACCGCCGTCGCCGCTGGGGCCAGCACGACCTGGGAAGTGACCCGCGCCATTAAGTGGCACCGCCCCTTTGAGACCCTGGAGCCGAGAGCTCGGCGCTCCGCGCTCGGCGAGACGGGCTCACACCTGATCCGGCTCGCCAACTCGGGCCGCATCATTGACGAGGGCTGCGATGCCCAGACTGCGCTGGAAATGCCCCGTCGTCGCTGGAGGCCAAGGGCTGCCCGGCATTGACGATGGCAACGCGGCGGGCCCCCCGGCAAATCCGCGGACGACGCGGATCCGGTGATTCTTCAAGGTCCGAATTCGTCAATGCGCGACAGGCAGCATCAGCCCGGCATCGTGAACCGGCGTGCTCGGACGGGAGCTTGATAGAGCACGCCGCGTGCGGTGGCGGGCGTATCGCCCGCGAAGGAGCACCCTGGGGATCGCCGGTGAAGGGGGGTTCTGCCGGTACCCCGAACGACCGGTCCTCCCATCGCCAGCCGGCTGGTGGTTGCCTGGAACCGGAACAGAAAGAAATCTGAGGTCAAGGAGCCTTAGTTATGAGAGCTGCGATATTCTCCGGACCCGGTGCGGTCGAGGTCGGCGAGCGACCGGACCCGGTTATCCGGGAGCCCACCGACGCGGTGGTGCGGGTAGTGCTGGGCAGCGTCTGCGGGTCGGACCTGTGGTACTACCGGGGCGAGTCGGCGCACGCGGCCGGCTCGATCGGGCATGAGTTCATCGGCATGGTCGAACGGACCGGCGCCGGCGTGCGGGGAATCCAGCCGGGCGACCTGGTGGTCGCCCCGTTTATCTACAGCGACATGTCCTGCCCGCACTGCCTGAACGGGTCGACTATCTCCTGTCCCGCGGGCGGCAACTTCGGCAACGGCCAGATCGACGGCGGCCAGGGCGAGGCGGTGCGCGTCCCGCTGGCTGGCAGCACCCTGGTCCCGGTGCCCGGATCAGGACATTCGGATGCGACGCTGCGGTCGGTGCTTGCCCTGTCCGATGTGATGTCAACCGGGCATCACGCGGCGGTCAGCGCCGGGGTGAAGAAAGGCGACACGGTGGCGGTGGTCGGGGACGGCGCGGTCGGCCTGTGCGCCGTCCTGGCCGCCCGGCGGCTTGGCGCGGAGCGCATCATCACCCTGAGCCGCCACGCCAATCGCCAGGAGCTGGCTCGCGAGTTCGGCGCCACGGACATCATCGAGGGACGCGGCGAGGAAGCCAGCCAGGCTGTGCTCGGGCTGACCGGTGGCATCGGAGTTGACGCCGCGCTGGAATGCGTCGGCACCGATCAGTCCATCGCGACTGCGTGTGCCGTGGCCCGGCCCGGCTCCACGGTCGGCATCGTCGGGGTCCCGCATGGCCAGGTTCCCTTCGCCGAGACGTTCTTCCGCAACACTGGCTGGCGGGGCGGCCCGGCCCCGGCCAGGAGCTACATCCCAGAGCTGCTCGGCGACGTGCTCGACGGTGCTATCAATCCCGGCCGGGTCTTCGATTACGAGACCGACCTGGAGCACATCGCCGACGCCTACCGGGCGATGGACGAGCGGCGGGCCATCAAGTCACTAGTCCGAATGGGAGCAGTCTGATGACAGGAGCGAACGAGATGACCACCTGGCCGCCGAGCGACCTGGCGAGGCTCGGCGGCTCGGAAGAGCTCCAGCTCGCCTCCCGCCGCGCGGACGGCAGCCTGCGTCCGTACGTGAGGATGTGGGTGGTTCGGGCCGGCGGCGACCTTTACGTCCGCTCGGCCTACGGGCCGGACAACCCGTGGTACCGCCGCGCCGTCGCCAGCGGCGCCGGCCGGATCAGGGCCGGAGATACGGAACGGGACGTCTCGTTCGCTCAAGCACCCCCTGAAGCCCAGGGTGACATCGACGCCGCCTACCACGTCAAGTACGACCACTACGGACCGCAGATCGTCGGCTCCGTCGCCGGACCCGACGCGCACCAGGTGACCGTCCGTCTCGTCCCTCAACTCCAGGAGAGGTAAACCAGGATGGCCATCAGCGAAATCGCTCAGCAGAACCACGACGAGCTGTTCCCCGGCCACGTCTCGACTCTCACGGTCACCGACCCTGAGCTGATCGAGATCTTCGACAACTTCGCCTTCGACGAGACTATCCAGCACACCAGGCTCGACACCCGGACCCGGCTCATGGTGCAGCTCGCGGCGCTGATCAGCTGCCAGGCACTGCGCGAATACCGGGTCATGCTCGGCGCTGCCCTCACCGTCGGCGTTACCCCGGTCGAGGCCAAGGAGATCGTCTACCAGGCCGTTCCCTACGCCGGCCTGGGCAAGGTCTTCGACTTCATCCACGCCACCAACGACATACTGTCCGAACGCGGCGTCCAGCTGCCACTGCACGGACAGGCTACGACCACGCCCGCCACCCGCGCCGGGAAAGGCCGGGCGGTGCGGGAGCAGATCACCGGGACGAACCGGACCGAGGCCATGTACGCATCGGCAGGCGATGACGAGCTGCACTTCCAGCAGCTCCTGTCCGCCAACTGCTTCGGTGACTACTACACCCGCGGCGGGATCGACGTGCGGACCCGCGAGCTGCTGACCTTCGCCATGCTCGTGTCCCTCGGCGGATGCGACCCCCAGGTCAAGGGACACGTGGCGGCCAACCTCACCGTCGGCAACGGCCGGCAGCTGCTGATCAGCGTCACCACGGCGCTGCTTCCGTTCATCGGCTACCCCCGCACGCTCAACGCCCTCGCCGCCATCAACGAGATCGCGCCCGCATCCAAGGAAGGGCAATGACATGACCGCCAGGAACTGGCTGATCACCGGCGTCAGCAGCGGCTTCGGCCGTGAGCTCGCCACCCAGCTGCTCGACCGCGGCGACACCGTAGTCGGCACCGTCCGCCGGCCGGACAGCGTCACCGACCTGCTGCAGAAGTATCCGGGCACGTTCCGCCGCGAGCTGCTCGACGTGACCGACACCCGTGCCGTCCGCGACGTCGTGGACCGCAGCTTCACCTCGCTCGGGCGCATCGACGTGGTGGTGAGCAACGCCGGCTACGGACTGTTCGGCGCGGCCGAGGAACTGTCCGACGAGCAGGTCAGCCGCATCATCGCGACCAATCTCACCGGCTCCGTCCAGCTGATCCGCGCCTCGCTGCCGCACTTGCGCGCCCAGGGCGGCGGGCGGATCATCCAGATCTCCACCTACGGCGGCCAGGTCGCCTTCCCCGGTAACTCGCTGTACCACGCCACCAAGTGGGGCATCGAGGGCTTCGCCGAGTCCGTCGCCCAGGAGGTCGCCCCGTTCGGCATCGGCGTCACTATCGTCGAGCCAGGCGGCGCCCGCACCGAGTTCCGCTACGGCAGCGCCGAGGTCGCCGACCTCCTGCCCGCCTACGACGGCAACCCGGCGCATGGTTTCCTGGCCATGCTCGCCCCCGCCAACGGGCTCGCCCCCGGTGACCCGGCCCGGATGGCCGCCGCCATCATCGCCAGCGCGGACCAGGAGCCAGCCCCGCTGCGCATCATCCTCGGATCGCAAGCTCTGCAGATCACCGTCGGCGTCCTTAAGGACCGCGTCGCCGGCTTCGAGGCGCAGGCCGGCCTGGCCGCCTCGACAGACTTCCCGCCCGGGCAATGACACCGAACCAAAGGAAGCGAGACCTGCGGAAATGCAAACCATGAAGACCCGCACCCTCGGCGGCCTGGAAGTCTCGGCTCTCGGGCTGGGCTGCATGGGCCTGAGCGTCAACTACGGCCAGCCGGCAGACAAGCAGGCCGGTATCGCCCTGATCCGAGCGGCGGCAGACCGGGGTGTCACCTTCTTCGACACCGCCGAAGCCTACGGGCTGTTCGCCAACGAGGAACTCGTCGGCGAGGCCCTCGCCCCGGTACGCGATCAGGTCGTGATAGCGACCAAGTTCGGGTTCGGCATTGACCCCCGCACCGGGCAGCGCGGCGGCCTCAACAGCCGCCCGGAACACATCAGGCAAGTGGCCGACGCGTCGCTCAAGCGCCTGAAGACCGACCGGATCGACCTGCTCTACCAGCACCGCGTCGACCCCGACGTCCCTATCGAGGACGTCGCAGGGACAGTGCGCCGACTGATAACCGAGGGCAAGGTCGGTCACTTCGGCCTGTCCGAGGCAGGCGCGCAGACCATCCGGCGTGCCCACGCCGTCCAGCCCGTCACCGCCCTGCAGAGCGAGTACTCACTATGGGCGCGAGACCCTGAAGCAGAAATCCTGCCCGTCTGCGAAGAGCTCGGCATCGGCTTCGTCTCCTGGAGCCCTCTCGGCCAAGGCTTTCTCACCGGCAAAGTCAGCGCTACGGCCACCTTCGAACCCACCGACGTCCGCAGCCGGTTCCCTCGCTTTAGCCCCGAGGCACGTACCGCCAACCAGCCCATCGTCGAACTCCTCAACCAGATCGCCGGACGCCACCAGTCAACACCCGCCCAGATCGCGCTGGCCTGGCTCCTCGCCCAGAAGCCGTGGATCGTGCCCATCCCCGGCACGCGTAACCCGGAGCGACTGAAAGAGAACCTGGCCGCGGCCGACATCAACCTCACACCAGAAGACCTTGGCGAACTGGACCTAGTCGCCACTTCTATCCGTGTGCACGGAGCCAGGGGAACCGGCAGCGAAAGCTACGGCTAACGGCGACCCTGCCCAGGCGCACCCGCTGACCCCATCATCTCGCGAAGGAGAAATAGATCATGAACCTGACTTTGAACAACGGTGTCGAGATGCCCGCCCTGGGCTTCGGGGTGTTCCAGACACCCCCGGATGTCACCGCGGATGCCGTGCACACGGCGCTCGCGACCGGGTACCGGCTTATCGACACCGCCGCCGCCTACGGCAACGAACGGGAAGTCGGCGAGGCCATCCGCCGCTCGAGCCTGGCCCGCGACGAGGTGTTCATCGAGACCAAGGTGTGGATCAGCGACTACGGCTACGACCAGACCCTGCACGCCTTCGACAAGAGCGCCGCCAAACTCGGCACAGACCAGATCGACCTGCTGATCTTGCACCAGGCGCTGCCGTCCCGCTTCGACCTCACCCAGGAGGCCTACCGCGCCCTGGAAACCCTGCTCGCCGACGGGCGGCTCCGGGCCATCGGCGTGAGTAACTTCATGCCCGGGCACCTCGGCGCCCTGCTGGAGCGGGCTGCGGTCGTCCCCGCGGTCAACCAGGTGGAGGTGCACCCGTACTTCACCCAGCCGTCCGTCCAGGAGGCCGACCTCGAGCACGGGATCCTCACCCAGGCATGGTCCCCGATCGGCGGCATCACCAGCTACCGCGGAACCGGAACCAGCACCTTCGACGACCCGGCCATCGCCGCGATCGCCGCCGCCTACGGCAAGACCCCGGCGCAAGTCATGATCCGCTGGCACCTGCAAGAAGGCCGCAGCGCGATCCCTAAGTCGGTGCGGCCCGAGCGCATCGCCGAGAACTTCGACGTCTTCGACTTCGAGCTCACCACTGAGGAACTTAAGATCCTGGACACACTCGACACCGGTATGCGCGGCGGCCCCGAACCTGACCAGATCACCCTGGAAAACTTCGGCAGGCCCATCCCAGAAGCCTGACCATCCTCTCTACGACCTGCGGGAACAGGAGCGAGGCGCCGGCGTCGCCCAGGTCGTGATCTGGAAGGGATGGCGTGGAGAGTGACGGTAGGGGTCGACGCCATCGCGGTATTGACTCCACGATGGGGCAAGTACGCCATGGGCTGTTGTTGCCGCGCTGGTATCGCGTGGGCCGCGAATCGTGGGCGAGGCTCCGCGACGGGTGTTCCAGACCGACCGGACGGAACCGCGGCGGTCATGCCGACCCGATCAGATGGGCTCGCGCGGGGCCTGCTTCTGGCGTGTCCAGGAGGCGATGTGCTTCAGCAAGGTCTTGCAGACCTTATCTACCCGTGGTTCCACCTCAGTGGCCTGCCCGACGAGGGTGACGCTGGCCACGCTCTCGCCGGCCTCGTTGCGTAGCACGCTCGCCAAGGCGATCTGCGAGCCATGGTGCCGGAAGTTCCGCGCTATGCCCGTCTTCCTAATCTCGACGAATTCGGCGAGGAACTCCGAGACGGCCTCAGCATCATTGCCTTGCTGCCGACGGAGGTAGGCGTCTCGCTTCGAGTCGGGCATCCTCGCCAGCAGGGCCTTGCCGCCGGCTGTCGAGATCAGCTTACGGCGGATGTCACTTCTTGCCGCGAAGCCGGTCAAGGCGTCGGTCCCGGACTCGCCTATGTAAATGAGATGGTCACCGGCCTCGACGCCGAGGAACACCGTCATTGCGGTGTCCTTATGCAGCGCGTCGAGGTCGGCCTGGCTCACCTGGCCGGCCCTGATGCGCCCGCTCGCCAGCGTGAGACCGTAGACCGCCGGGCCGAGGTAGAAGTGCCGGTCGGACTCATAGAGCCAGCCCTTGGCCAGCAAGCCCCGGATGAACCCATGCACCGAGCTCTTCGGCGCGTCGAGGGCGCGGGCGAGCTCCGCAAACCCGATCCCTGGGTGATACACGACCTCCTCGAGGATCTGGGTCACCCGGTCGATGGTGCGGTGGCTGCCCGGGCCTCCGGTGGCAGACTGGCTGGCATCGTCGGTCACGAGCCCAATCTTAGTCGATTGCGACCGACCATTCGCCATTACGAACCCGTAAAATGGGGCGGGCGTTTCCCTATAGACGCCGCGATGCCTTCCGCAAAGTCGGCCGTGTCCAGCAGCGCGGCCTGCGCGTCCGCCTCGAGGTCAAGAGCCGCCGAGACCTCGGAGACCAGCGACCGGCGTAGCGTAGCCCGGATCAACGGCACCGATAGCGGAGCGGAGGCCGCGATCGTCGTCGCGAACTCGACGGCGGCTTTGCGGGGATCGTCCGCAACGGCGTCGCACAGGCCGATGCCGACTGCTTCTTCGCCCGAGACCGGCCGACCCGTGAGGAGCAGGTCCTGGGCCCGCTGCGGACCGACCGCCCTGGGCAGTGTCACGGACAGCGCGAAGCCCTGGTGGAAGCCGAGGCGGGCGAAGTTGGCGGTGAGCCGGGCCCGCGGGGCGGCGATCCGGAAGTCCGCGGACATGGCCAGCCCAAGACCGCCGCCGATCGCGGCTCCCTGCACGGCCGCGACGACCGGCTTACGGCCGGAGAAGAGGCGGAATGCCTGACGGTAGACGCGGCGGATCCCCGCCGCGCCCATCCCGCGAAGGTCGGCGCCCGCGCAGAAGTGCTTGCCCTGGGCGCACAGCACCACGACCGTGACGTCCTTCTCGTCGTCGAGCGCGAGGTAGGCGTCGGCCAGCTCGGTCAGCAGTGCCTCGTCAAAAAAGTTGTTTGGGGGCCGTCGCATCTCCAGCAGCGCGACCCGTTCAGCGACCGTCTCGCGGACGATGTCAGTCATGCCCCGACTCCCGATGCCGCGGCGAGCCTGGCCCGCGCCGGGCCGTCGGCCGTCACGACTGCACCCCCCGCGTTGGCAGCGCCACGGTGGCCGAGCCCGGCATCGCCTGCTGGCCGCGCTGGTTGCACGCACATGTCTCCACCTTGACGACATGGTCGCCGACGTCATCGACAAGCTTCTCGGTGATCGTTCCGCCGAGCCGCAGCACGTCCGAGAGGTAGACATGGGAGCGGTACTGGCCGTGGATGCCCTTGATGACGCCCTGGTCGCCCATCCAGTTGGTGAGCTGATGGATCTGCCAGCAGGTGCGCTGGATACCGACATCGTAGGCGATCTGGGCGCCCTGCAGCTGGGCGGCGTAGTCGTTGTAGTGCACCGAGTACACCGGCTCCAGCGCGTTCGTACGAGGGTCGCGGAAAGCCCACTTGGGGTGTTTCTTGTAGCGGCGCAGCGCGACGCCGTGGGCCGACAGGCGGGGGATCGGCGCAGCGCCGGACGCGATGAAGGCGATGAAATCGGTCAGGCCCAGCGGTCCCTTGGTGATGACGTCCAGCTCGTCGCCGACCTGCACGTCATCCCAGAAGCGAGGCGTGGCTCCCCGCGGTGATTCGGCCAGAATGTCATTTTCGACCTGCTCAAGCTGCTCATCCGTCCACGGGTGCGGGAGTTCGATCTTCCGCGACTCGCGCTTGGCCTGCATCTCGGTCCGCTCGAAACGCATCCGAGAGCAGATGAAGGTCGCGACGAGTTCATCGTCCTGATTGCGGTACTCCTGACGCAGGTAGTCCTTGATGCGGCGGCCAGCGAAGTTGCTGGCGTCGATGGGGCCATCGAAACCGTCGAAAAACACGCGGGCCGTGATGCGGTCGCCGAGACGGATCGGCTGATGGAACTCGATGTTCGTCTCGGCGTGGAAGCCACCGAGACCGCGCCAGCCGACTTGCACCGACCCGAGACAAGCGAAAATGAAGCTCGGCGGCGCGATGATCCCGCCGAACGGTCCCGCAGCGGCGTACTCCTCGTCCGTCCACAACGGGTTGTCATCGCCGATGCCCTCGCAGAATCGCAGGATCGCCATCCGGTCCGCGAATTCGTTGTTGACCGACATGGCGGTACGCAGCTCGGTGCCGATGAGAGCCCGCATCTCCGCGAGCATCTCGTCGGTGAATTTGCCCGCGGCCAGTTCCTTGCCGAACCCCGCTTCCTGCGGGGTCTGCGTTGTCGTCATCGCACTTCCTCGGGTGATCGGTACTGATGGGTCGGAATGGGCGCGGTTACCAGGCGCCCTGGAGCAGGTCGCGCACGTCTTGCGCGCCGGGCACGCGCGGCCCAGCGGTGATGGCCCAGTCGTCCATGACGTGGGCGGCCGCCTCGGCGAGCGCGTCTATCGGGACACCGATGTCCTGGAGCCGGCGAGGGACTTCGAAGACGCCGAGGAGCCGCTCGACCTCGGCAATGACCCCTTCCGCACTGTGGTCGGACAGTCCCAGGTAGTCGGCGATGGAAGCCAGCCGGTCTCCGGCGGCGTCGGCGCTGAACCGCATCGCGTGGGGAAGCAGCAGGGCCTCGACGACCCCGTTCGGGGCCGGCGATCGCGGTCCGATGGCGTGCGAGAGGGCCTGCGCCAGGCCGCCGCCGGTGTGGTCGGTCCCCTCGCCGCTCATGATCGCGGCGAGCATTAGCTGCAGGCGCGGAGCGGCATGGTCGGGCTCTTTCGCCACCCGCGGCAGCCACGTCACGACCATCCGCAGGGCATGTGCCAGCATGGCGTCGGCGAGCGGGTCGATCCGGCGAGACTGCAGGCCCTCCACCGCCATTGAGAAGATGTTCAAGGCGGCCGACCAGCTCAGCCGAGGGGGCGCGGTGAGCGCCATCACCGGGTCGAGGACGACCCCCTGGGCCCGGGCCTTCGGGTCGTAGAGGGCGAGCCGTTCCCCCGTTTCCGGGTCGCGCACGGCGGCACCGGCCTTGGCGTAGGCCGTTGTCGGCGAGCTCGGGACCACCCACTGGGGCAGCTTGGGCGCCGGGAGCTTAGGGCTGACGAGTCCGCCGTCCGGCTCGCGCCGGGTGCACAGCTCCCGTACGTTCTTGCCCTCGCCCAGCAGGATAGTGGCCGCGCGGGCAGTGACCACGGATGATCCTCCGCCGACGGCGATCACGGCGTCCGCGTCGTGGTGAGCCAGGAACGCCCTGGCCTTCTCCACCGACGGCAGCGGGCTGTGCTCTTCCACCCCCTCGAACTGGCCCGCTAGCCGCTGGCCAAGAGCGTCGTGAAGCCGGCCCATCGCGTCCTTATGCGCGGCGACGGCCGGAATGCAGATGATTACCGCCCGCCGGGCGCCGACGCGCGCCAGCTCCCTGGGCAGGGCATCGAGCGCGCCGTCACCGCAGAAGGTGCGGAAGGCAGGGCTCAGGTGACGGATTCTCAGGTCCGGTTCCACGTTCACGTCGGCTCCTTATTTTATGTCCGTACCGGCGGCCGGCCGGTGCTCAGATGACCCCGGCGTTGCGGAGCTTGGCGATATCCTCGGCAGACATGCCGAGCTCCGCGGCAAGGACCTCTTCGGTGTCGGCCCCTAGCTCGCCGGGTCGCGTGGGTTCCACGACGGGCGAGTCCGAGAGGAACAGCGGGCTGCCCAGGGTCATGAACGACCCCTGGTCGTCGGTGATGGTACGGAGCACACGGCGCTCGAGGATATGGGGGTCCTCAAGTAGTTCCGGGAGCGTGACGACCGGAGCGCACGGGATCTTGAGATCGGTGAGCCTGCGGGTCAGGTCGTTCTTGGTGAGCGTCTTGGTCCAGCGCTCCACGGTGGCGTCGAGGTCGTCCATGTGCTCGCATCGCCCGGCCACCGTCGCGAACCGTGGATCGGCGGTTGCGGGATCATCCATCTGCACGCAGAGCCGCTGCCAGTGGGCGTCGGTCGGGCACAGCAGCGAGACCCAGCCGTCTGCGGCCGGGTAGGCGTTGTACGGGGCAACGGCCATACTCCCGTGCCGGTTCCCGGTGCGCTCGGGGCTGTCCGTCGCGTGGCTAAGCACGCCGGCGATGTTGGAGGTCAGGGAGGGGAGGATGGCGTCCTGCAGCGCGATCTCGACGTGCTGGCCACGGCCGGTGCGGGTGCGCTGGAACAGCGCGGCTAGCACCCCGGAGAGCATATGGGTTCCGGCGACGAAGTCGACAACCGAAGGTCCGGTGCGGACGGGTGGGCCGTCGGCGAACCCGGTGGTGCTCATGACGGCGGTGCGAGCCTGGATGGTGAGGTCCATGGCCGACTCGCCGGCATAGGGCCCGAAGGACCCGAACCCTGTCCCGGAGGCCATGATCAGGCCGGGGTTGACCTTGCTGAGCTCGTCGTAACCGAGGCCGAAGCGGTCCATCGCCCCCGGGGACAGGTTCTGCACGAGGACGTCGGCGTTGCGGACCAGGTCACGCAGCACGTCCTGCCCGGCGGGTCTGGCGAGGTCGAGGCGGATGGTGCGCTTGCCGGCGTTGAGGAAGCGGAACTGGATCGGGTAGCCGTCAGTATCGACAGTCGGCAGACGCCGGTAGGGGTCGCCCTGAGGTGCCTCCACCTTGATGACGTCGGCGCCGAGGCGGGCCATGAGCAAGGAGCAGTACGGGGCGAAGTAGAACTGCCCGACGCAGATCGCCTTCACGCCTTCGAGGGCGGTCATTGCGTACCTCCGTAGCTCGGGTCGGCGCCCATGCCGCGGAGGCCGTCACGTCGTCCGGTCACGTCAGCCTCCGAAGCTCACAGGATCGCCGGCGAGGCCGGGGGCCCCATCCGCACCAAGATGCCGACCTCCATTGATTGGTTCATTATTATGAACGATAGTGCGTATTTACACACGAGAGTACGAGACTCCTCCGCTGATGTCAACGGACCGAGCGCGACCGCGACGTTGACAGCTCGCACCCCTTCGTCCTACCGTTGAATTCGTTAATACGTTCATTAGTTCTTAATTAGGAACTTCTAAGAGAGCAGGATGACGGCGGCGCCGCCGCCGGGCCGCCGCCGAAGGGACAACCGTGAAAATCGGCTTCATAGGGCTGGGAACCATGGGCCAGGGCATGGCCCTCAACCTTCGCCGTGCGGGCTACGACCTCGTCGTGCACGACCTCAGCCGCGCGAGCGGCGCTGTGCTCGAGGAGGCCGGGGCGATCTGGGCGGATTCGGTCGCCGAGCTGGCGGAATCGGCTGACGTGGTCCTCACGTCCCTGCCCGGCCCCGTCGAGATGCAGCAGGTCGGCATGGGTGACGGCGGGCTGCTGAGCGCACTGAAGCCCGGCAGTACCTGGTTCGACCTGACCACGAACTCCCCCACCGTCGTCCGCCAGGTGCACGCCACCTGCCACGAGCACGGTGTGCAGCTATTCGACGCGCCGGTGAGCGGAGGCCCCAAGGGCGCCCGTTCAGGCAAGCTCGCCATCTATGTCGGCGGCGACCGTGAGGCGTTCGCCCGCGTGAGCAGTGTCCTGGACGCCATCGGCGACCAGGTCCTCTACGTCGGGGCGATCGGCGCGGGCAACACCGCCAAGCTCGTGCATAACTGCGCCAGCATGACGATCCGCTCGGCGATCGCCGAGGTTTTCACCATGGGAGTCAAGGCTGGCGTCGAGCCCGGTCCTCTGTGGCACGCCATGCGCCAGGGCGCCATCGGCCGGGCCCGGACCTTCGACCGGGTCGGCGACCGGTACCTGCAGGAGGCCTTTGACCCGCCGTCGTTCGCGCTGGTCCTGGCGAACAAGGACCTCCGGCTGGCGCTGGAGCTCGCCGACCAGCTTGACGTCCCGATGCGCGCCGCCCGGCTGGTCCAGGAGGACTTCCAGGAGGCTCTCGATCGCGGATGGGGGAACCGGGACTCACAGACCCCGCTGCTGCTCCAGAACGAGCGGGCGGGCGTGACCATCAAGCTCTCCGCCGACGAGGTACAGGCCGTCCTGGATCTCGGCCGTCCGACGAACACCCCACCCAGTCAGGAGAAGATATGAGCATCGCTGACGCCGCAGACGCGGCAGACGTCAAGACCACCGGCCGCCGCATCATGAACGAGCTTATGGGCGACGGCTACGTGGAGAAGAAGGACGGGAACCGCAACTCCTTCAACGACGTCATCCAGGACTACTCCGAAGAAGTCTGCTTCGGACGGGTCTGGGCCCGCGACGGCATCGACCGCAAGACCCGCAGCATCGTCAATCTCGCGATGCTCACCGCGCTGGGCCGTCCGGCCCAGCTTGCCCACCACGTCGAGGGCGCGATCAACAACGGCTGCACGCCCGCGGAGATCAAGGAGGTCCTGCTTCAGACGGCGGTCTACTGCGGACTCCCCGCCGCAGGCGAGGCCTTCAAGGTCGCCGAAGGTGTCCTGCGGGCCGGCGGTCACCTGGACTGAGGGCCCACTCGCCCCGGACCGGCTTGGCCGGTGGCCGGCCTCAACTGACACGTAATCTTCAGCGCATCGGCCTCGCCGCCGACAGACTCGGCGTGGGCGCGGGACTGGTCGATATGGCCTGCGCGCCACCCGCCGCCACCGGTACGGCCGCCATGCGGCCGGCCATCGACTGGCCGACCGCGCTTGCATTCGCGCTGGGCTCGGCCATGCCGGCAGGGCACGGCGGCTGAGGTCCTCGCTGTGACGGCGGACTGGCTCATGGCACATCCGCCCGCACTGCGGGAACTGAGGAGCCCCGGCTGGGCGACCGGTTTCGGCTGCATGCATGAGGACGATCTAGTCGGGGGCTTGGTCGCGACTGATGCGGCGATGCGGCACCGGTCGCGCTAGCACATGCCTGCTGGCACCCGCACCTCCCCGGCGAAGCCTGCCACCGAGCCAACGATCCGTGAGCCGACCGTGTCCGCCGCAGGTCCAGCGCCGGTCAGGCCTCAGCGATGGTCGAGGTGTCGAGAACGAACCGGTACCGCACGTCACCTGCCGTTAGCCGGTCGTAGGCAGTGTCCAGTTCCTTCGCCGCTATCATTTCGATCTCGGCCTTGATGCCGTGCTCGGCGCAGAAGTCGAGCATCTCCTGCGTCTCTGGCATGCCGCCGCTCATCGAACCGGCGAGCTTCCGCCGGTTGGTCAGCAGGGTGTAGGGGTCGATCCGCAGCGGTTCGTCCGGCACCCCGAGGTTAACGAATGTGCCGTCGAAGTCGAGCAGGTCGAGATGCGCGGAGAGGTCATAGCTCACCGGCACCGTCGACACGATCAGGTCGAACGAGTCCCGCACGGAGTCCAGCCGAGCGGCCGTGCGGTAGTCGTCCGCCCCGAGGCGCTCGGCGTCGGCGCGGCGATCGTCGGTGAGCTCGAGGACGGTCGTGTGCGCGCCTAGGGCGTGCGAGATCTGGACACCGATGTGCCCCAGGCCGCCGAACCCGAGGATGGCGACCCGGCGGCCAGGTGCGGCGCCCCACAGGCGGAGCGGCTGGTACATGGTGATGCCCGCGCAGAGCAGCGGGGCGGCGGACTGAAGAGGCAAGCGGCCCGGGATTCGGGCGACAAACCGCCGGTCGGCGACCACGCGCTCGCTGTAGCCGCCGAGCGTCACCGCGCCGTCGCGCCCGATCCCGTTATAGGTGAGCACCTTGCTGCGCCGGCAGTAGGACTCCTGCCCAGCGAGGCAGCGGGCGCACTCCCGGCATGAGTCGACCAGGCAGCCGATGCCGGCGTGGTCTCCGACCGCTAGGCCGGTCACCTCGGGACCCACCGCACGGACGACGCCGGCGATCTCGTGGCCGGGGACGATCGGGTAGTGGGTGTGCCCGAATTCGGCCCGGGCATGGTGGACGTCGGTGTGGCAGACGCCGGCGTAGGCGATGTCCAGCAGCACGTCGGTGGGGCCGACGTCGCGGCGCTCGATGGTGACGGTGCTGAACGGCGCCGTCGCGCCGGTCATCGCCCGCGCCAGTGCGGTGATCACTCTGGCTCCTCTCTAAAGCTCGGCGGGCGTGAATCTCAGCTGATGAGGGACTGGTACTCGAGGTACTCCTCGATCCCGTACCGGCCCATCTCCCGGCCGATGCCCGAGAGCTTCAGGCCGCCGTGCGGAGCACGCATGTCGATTGGCGCGCCGTTGATGCGCACACGGCCGGTGCGCAAGCGCCGCCCCACGTCTATGGCCCGCCCGGGGTCTGCCGCCCAGACGCCGCCGGCGAGCCCGTAGTCCGAGTCGTTGGCGATGGCCACGGCGTCGTCCTCGTCGTCGAACGGGATCATAACATTGACCGGGCCGAAGATCTCCTGCCGTGCCAGGGTGTCATTGTTGCTGCCGATGAAAACGGTCGGCCGCACGTAGTAGCCCCGCTCGAGGTGCTCTGGAGCCTCTGGGCCGCCCGCGACGAGCCGCATGCCCTCGTCGATTCCGGTCTGGATGTAGCGGCGCACGCGCTGGCGCTGGACGTCCGAGACGACCGGGCCGAGGGTGGTGGCTGGATCGAAGGGATCGCCCATGACGAAGCCGGCCGCTTTCGCCGCGGCGATCTCCTCGGCCTCGGCCAGCCGCGACCGCGGAACCAGTGTGCGGGAGAGCCCGCCGCAGACCTGGCCGGCGTTGCGGAAGGCGTCCGTGAGCCCGTCGGTGACCGCCTTCTCCAGGTCCGCGTCCTCCAGGATCAGGTTGGCGGACTTGCCGCCCAGCTCCAGCGCCACGCGCTTGACCGACCGTGATGCCAGCTCCATGACCCGGCTGCCCGCGCGCACCGACCCGGTCAGGGACACGATGTCGATCAGCGGATGGGTCGCGATGGCCTCACCGATCTCCGGCCCGGTACCGCTGACCAGGTTGAAGACCCCTTCTGGCAGCCCCGCCTCGGCGACGGCCTCGGCGAAGAGGAACGAGCTCAGCGGGGCCACCTCGGTGCCTTTGAGCACCATCGTGCAGCCTGCGGCGAGGGCAGCACCCGCCTTCAGCGCGATCATCCGCATCGGGCCGTTCCAGGGGGTGATCGCCCCGGCGACACCCGCGGGGATGCGCCGCACGATCGTGCCGTCGAATCGTTCTTCCCACAGGATGTCTTTGATAGCCGCGGCAGCGATGCGCAGGTCGCTGATAGGGGTGGCGACGTGTGAGCTGCGGGCGAGGGCGATGGGCGTGCCGATCTCGCGCACGGTCGAGCGCGCCAGCTCCTCGGCCTGAGCCTCAAGGATGTCGGCGATGCGCAGAAGCACCGCGGATCGTTCCTCCTGCGAGGACCGCGACCACGACCCGAACGCCCGGGCGGCGGCCTGGGCGGCGCGGTCCACGTCATCGACATGCCCCCGGGGCACCGTCGCTATCGGCTCCTCAGTCGCCGGGTTCACGACCGTCAAGATCCCGGCCCCGGCCGATCCGACCCACTTGCCGTCGATGAAGATCGTGTCTCGCTCGATCACGGTTGCCTCTTTCACGCGAACACCACCGGGCGGGCACATGCATGCGAGGTAAGGGTGTACGCATATAAGAACTTCTATTCATTATTACGACTCAACCGTATAGCGCCCTTCCGTGCCCGTCAATGCGCAACTGTCCGGCCAACCGCGCGGGACCAGGTGTTCGTCACGCCCGCACGCAGCCGAATCGACCGAGCCAGATAGCGGCCAAGCTGCCCGCTGAGGATCGTCGGCGGCCCCCGGCATCATGGCGATTGCGGACGCACCTGCCGTCCAGGTAAACACACGGGATGCCCCGGTCCTCTAACTCACTGATGCCGCGCCGGCCGGCCCAGCTGGCATGGCCATAACCCGGCCAGGAGCCACCTGGCCGCCGCCAGGTCATCGCCAGCGCTACGTCACCTGACCGCACCGGCAGGCCCTGGGCCTCACCGCGGGCGCCGCGGCAGGAGCCACGGCGGCCAGATCCTCCAGCCTCTGACTAACGGCACCACCGCCACGCCTCCCCGGCGGCTCCAGCTTCGTCCGCGACAGCGGTCGCAAGGGTGCCGCATCAGGCACTGATCACCCTTGACAGCCGAACGGGCCGAACTTAGCATGTTCGTTTATACGTCCTATAATTCGTAATTACGAACCCTTAAGACGGCGAGACACCCCGTGAAGACTGCGACAGGAACGGTGACCCCCAGGGTCGGCCGGTCCGTCTTCGCCTCGTCAGCCCGCCTCCCCTCCGCGGTGATCCCAGCGGAGCGGGTGCCAGGGCGAGCACTGAACGGACCGCGCGGGCACGGGCTCGGACCTGCCGGCGTCGGCCGCCGGATCGGCGACCCGGCCCGGCGAGGGCCTGATCGCCTGGATGCCGTACATCAGCGCCCAGGCAGCCGGACCGGGCGCGCGCAGCACGGAGCAGCAACCACCGGCTAAAAGCAGCGCCCCGCCGCCCGACGCAACCGGGCGGGCCTGAATCTGAGGAGAGTGACCCATGATGAGCCCAGTATTTAAGAGAACGAGAACGAGAACGAGAACAGTGGCGGCATGTGCCGCGGCGCTCGCCGTCGCGGCATCCCTGTCGGCCTGCGCAAGCAGCAGTAAGCCGGCCTCGGCCACCGCGGCGGCGGCGGGCGGCAGCACGATCAACATCCTGGACATCACGGCCACCAGTGGTGCGACCGCGATCTTCGGGACGCAGGAGACCGACGGGCTTGAGGCGGCGGCCGCGTACTACAACGCGCACGGCGGCATTCTCGGCAAGAAGATCAACATCACCATTGAGAACGACAACAGTGATCCGGCCACGGCCGTAAGCATCCTGACCAAGCAGCTGAGCAGCGACCCAGGCAAGTGGACGATGGTGTGGGCCGGCGAGGAGGGAACTGTCAGCGCCGCGCTGGTCCCGATCCTGAAGCGCTACGACGTCTTTGCAAGCTTCGTCGACGACGGCAACAGCGTGTGCGCACAGGCGAGCGCCTGCCCGAACCTGTTCATGCAGTCACCCCCCATCAACGTGGCCGAAATCGCCGACGCGGCGGCGCTGAAGAAGGCCGGCTACACCAAGATCGGGATTATCGCGGACGAGGCCACCTACGACCAGGCCGAGCTGTCCTACATGACGCCTGCCCTGGCCAAGGCCGGCATCAAGTACACCACGGTGTCGTTCCCGTCGAGTGCGGTTAGCCTGACGCCCGAGATGTCGCAGCTCAAAGGCGATGGGGTCCAGGCGGTGTTCGCGCTGGCGCTAGGCCCGGCGGCCGGATTCGTGTTGCAGGCGCGTGCCGAGCTCGGATGGTCCGTCCCCGTCCAATTCGACGTCACAGGTTCGTCCACCGATATCGCCTCGCTGGTGCCCCGCAGCGAGCTGAGCAACGTCACCGAGACGATCCAGTACTGCGAAGACATCAACCACAGCAACCCGGCCTTCTCGGCCATGGTCAAGTACACGCCGCATCCGCTGGCCGGGAACGTCATCTGCTCGATCGCAGGCGACGGCTGGGGCGGCACTGTGCTCCTGGCGGACGCGGCCGCGAAGGCGAAGTCGCTCAGTGCAAATGCGCTGGGCAGCGCGGCTCAGACCCTTACGATCACGAGCAACGAAGTGTCCAACCCGGAGAAATGCTGGACCACCGCCGACCACGAAGACAGCTGCGAAGGTCCGGCCTATTACGAGATCGTCCCGGCTGGGCAGCTGAAGAACACACAGCTGTACCCGCTCGGCTAGGTAGAGCGCAGAAAGGCCGAGGCCGAGATGGTGCCATCGTGGTCGCGGCGGAACCTTTATGACCTACAAGCTCCTGTACGTGTCCGGGTGCCGTCGGCATGGCGCTCATGCTGACGGCGCTCGCTGGCACGGCGGGACTTCCGTGCGAGTACCTGGCCGCCCGACCTGTGAGGTGGGCGCTCGGAAGAGCGGACAACGCCCTCGTCACCACCGTCGGGGCATCAACCTGTGAGGCCCAGTCAGGCACGATCGAAAGGAGAGGAAAGCATGCTACAGGTCAGGGCACTTGCCACCGGCGGGCCGGGTGAGCCGTTCCGCCGGGTCACGATCGAGCGGCGGGACGTGGGCCCGCGCGACGTGCTGATCGACATCGCCTACTGCGGCGTGTGTCATTCCGACGTCTCCTATGCCCGCGACGAGTGGGGCAGGACCTTGTTCCCGCTCGTCCCCGGTCATGAGATGGCAGGCGTGATATCCGCAGTCGGCACGGGGGTGTCTCGCTTCGCGCCTGGCGACCATGCCGGGGTCGGATGTCTGGTCCAGACCTGCGGGGTGTGCAGTAGCTGCCTCTCCGGCTACGAACAGCACTGCAACGGCCAGCGGGTATCCACATACAGCTCCCGCGATTCGCAGGGGCAGCCGACTTACGGCGGGTACAGCGAGAAGATCGTGGTCGACGAGGCGTTCGCGGTGCAGATCCCCGCGAGCCTGCCATTGCAGAACGCCGCCCCGCTGCTGTGCGCCGGGATCACGACATTCTCCCCGCTGACGCGGTGGGGAACCGGCCCGGGCACGCGGGTGGGCATCGTCGGCTTCGGCGGGCTCGGGCACGTTGCGGTGCAGATCTCCCAGGCGCTCGGCGCGCGCACGACCGTGTTCGACCTGGATCCGGGCAAGCGCGACGATGCGCTGCGCCTCGGGGCCGCCAGCTATATCACGACGGCCGACACGGGCACGTTTACGGAGCTGGCTCGCTCGCTCGACCTCATAATCTGCACCGTACCGGCCAGCCTGGACCTAGACGCCTATCTCGGGATGCTTGACGTGAGCGGGACGTTCGTGATGATCGGCGTGCCGGGCGGACGGCTGAACCTCGACCCGTTCTCGCTGATCGTCAACCAGCGGGCCATCGCCGGGTCTCGGATCGGGGGCCTGGGCGAGACGCAGGAGATGCTGAATTTCTGCGCCAAGCACAGCATCGGCGCTGAAGTCGAGATCATCGGCGCCGACGACGTCGGTGCGGCCTACGAGCGGCTGCAGGCCGGGGACGTCCGCTTCCGGTTCTGCCTCGACATCAGCACGATCACGCAGGGCCAGCCAGCCTCCCAGGCGGCTTAGGCGCACCCTGACCAGGACCAGCTATCCGAAACAGGATCTTGTGGGAGAGAAACAGAAATGGCCAAACAGCCTTATCCGGCGCCCGTGAACGGACCCGGCGCCGCAGCGACGGCGACGATCCCTCCACCGGACGTGACCAGCCGGCACGCGATCTTCGTCAACGGCCAGTGGCAGGATCCTGCTGGCAACGAGGTCATCACCGTAATCAACCCGGCCACCGAGGAACCGTTCGCCACGATCCCGGCCGGCACTCCGGCTGACGTGGACCGGGCGGCAGCGGCTGCCGCCGGAGCGCTGGAGATGTGGTCGCAGTCCTCCCTCGAGGAGCGCACCTCGGTCCTGGGCCGGATAGCCGGGCTGATCGAGGCGCGGGCCGAGGAGATCACGCGCACCATCGTCAGCGAAGTCGGCCAGCCGCAGCGCCTCGCCGCCCAGCTGCAGACAGCATCTCCGGCTGAGAACCTCCGCATCATCGCCGGGGCCGTCGGCGAGGTCGGCTGGGAGGAGCAGATCGGCCACACCACCGTCCGGCGGGCACCCGCGGGCGTGGTGGGCGCGATCACCCCGTGGAACGTGCCGCTGCTGATGATCTGCATGAAGGTTGGCGCGGCGATCGCAGCCGGATGCACGGTGGTGTTGAAGAGCAGCGAGATCGCCCCCCTCAGTTCGTTCACCTTCGCGGAGATTACCCAGGAGGCCGGCCTGCCGGACGGTGTCTTCAACCTTGTCAGCGGTACCGGACTGCAGGCCGGCGAGGCGCTTGTCGCGCACCCGCTGGTCGACATGGTTTCCCTCACCGGATCGGTGCGCGCGGGACGCCGGGTGATGGAAGTCGCCGCGCAGTCGATCAAGCGGGTCGGCCTGGAGCTGGGCGGCAAATCCGCGAACATCATCTTGGAGGACTCGGACTTCGAGCGGGCGGTGAGCGACGGGATCGCCGACGCCTTCCGCAACGCCGGGCAGGCCTGCGGCGGGCTAACACGTGTCCTGGTCCCGCAACGGCGGCTCGCTGAGGCCGCCGAGCTCGCCGTCACCACAGCGCGCAGCTACGTGCTAGGCGATCCTTTCGATCCAGCCACCACCCTCGGCCCGGTAACCACCGGCGGTCAGCGCGACCGGGTTCGCGGCTATATCCGGGTCGGCCTCGATGAGGGTGCGCAGATACTCACCGGCGGAGCCGAGCCCCCGGCCGACCTGGAGCGGGGCTACTTCGTCCAGCCGACCGTGTTCACCGGCGACAACACGATGCGCGTCGCCCGCGAGGAGATTTTCGGGCCGGTGGTCGTGATCATCCCGTTCCAGGACGAGCCCGACGCAATCGCGATAGCGAACGACTCGCCTTACGGCCTGGCTGCCGGCGTCTGGTGCGCCGACGACGAGCACGCCCGCGCGATCGCCACGCGACTGCGGGTGGGTCGAGTGCGCATCAACGGATCGACGGTCAACCGGCGGGCCCCGCACGGCGGATTCAAACTGTCCGGCATCGGTCGCGAATGGGGCCGCTTCGGCATCGAGGAATTCCTTGAGTACCAGTCAGTCGGCTAACGCCATCGACTGGCCCGCGCCGGCGCGGCCGCTTCATGGCAGGTCGCCGGGCACGCATGCCACACCAGGAGAGTGAACCGGCATGACCGCTATTGCAGGCCATCGCGGGGACGCGGCCGTCACCGCGCACAACGAAATCTTCATCAACGGCGAATGGGTACCGTCATCGGGACTCCCGCCCTTCGGGCTGACCGGGCAGGAAGTCCAGAACGTCCTGCCGCAGCAGGCCGAAGTCCGCCTACAACGCCCGCTGAGGATGGGCCGATGAGTGCCTCGCACAAGCCGCCGTTCGTGCTTGTCCACGGCGGCCGGCACGGTGGCTGGGCATGGCGGGACGTAGCCTGGCGGCTGCGGCAGGCCGGCCACGACGTATACGCGCCTACGCTCACCGGGCTCGGTGAGCGGGCGCACCTGCTCCGGCCCGATATCGGCCTGGACACCCACATCGGCGATGTCGCCGGCGTACTGGAGTTCGAGGACCTGCACGACACCGTACTGGTAGCTCACAGCTACGGCGGAATGCCCGTCGCTGGCGCGATGGAGCGGATCGCGCACCGCGTCCGCTGCGTGGTGTGGCTCGACGCGCACAAGCCGAAGGCCGGGGAGTCGGTCTTCGACCTCATCGGCCCTGAGCGCGCGGAGCGGATGAAGGCTATGGCCGCCGCCGGCGGGCAGGGCTGGTTCATCCCGGTATCGGACGCGAGCTGGTGGGGGCTGACCGATCCCGCCCAGATCGAATGGGTGAACTCCAAGACGACGCCTCAGCCGATCAAGACCTACACGGACAAGTCCGGGCCGACCAGCCGCGCCTGGTCGCACCCCGGCACCGCTATCGAATGCACGCCGAGCCGTCTGCCGGAACTTGACCTGGCGCGCCAGCGCAGCCGGGCGCAGGCTGACACCCGTTTCCGTCACCGAATGCTCGATGCTTGCCATGAGCCGATGATCACCCATCCGGATGAGCTCACCCGGATGCTCGCCGAGGCGGCTGTCTCCGCATGACGGCGCCAGCCGCGGAACCGGGCACGACCCAGGTGCATGAGGTGTACGCACTGCGGTACGCGTCAATGCACGGCCGGCGGGCCAGCGAGGTCTTCTTGCACTACCCGCCCCCAGGAACCGAGGACCGACCGGTCGGGATGGACTGTTACTTCTGGGTCATCCGCAGCGGTTCGCATGTAGTCTTGGTCGACTGCGGCTGGAACCGTGAACGCGGCCTGCCCCGGGTCGGCGGCCGGTTCAGCCACGTCAGGACGGAAGAGAAGGACCCGGTCGGGTTGCTCGCCCAGATCGGCGTCACCCCCGGCTCTGTGAGCCAGGTCATCGTGTCGCACATGCACTTCGACCACGTCGGCAATCTCGACCTGTTCCCCAACGCGACACTCAGCATCGCCCGGGCGGAACTCGGCTGGTGGACGGGGAAGTACGGCAGCCATCCCGCCATCGCTCACTCCATAGCACCACAGGACCTCCGGTTCATCCAGGACTGCCAGCGCGCCGGGCGCGTTCATCTCGTCGACGGGGTCCAGGAGATCCTGCCCGGTCTCACCGTCACCCCGGTCGGAGGCCACACTCCGGGCCAGATGATCGTGGAAGCGCGGACCTGCGCCGGCACGGTCGTTCTCGCCTCCGACGCGGTCCACTACCGCGAGGAACTGGACCACGACCAGGTGTTCTACGTCTACAGCGACATGCTTGCCATGCTCGGGACATACGACCTGCTTCGGGCGAAGGCAGCCCAGCCGGGAACGTGGGTCGTGACGGGGCACGACCCGGCCGAGATGGACCGCTTCGAGCGAGTCAGCCCGGACTGTGTCGACCTCACCAAGCCAGTGACCTGACGGCCTCCGGCCGAGCGGCCATGCCCGCGGGGCCGCGATGCGGCGGGCCCGCAGCTTGACAGCATTCCGGGCGACTCCTATTCTGTTCGTATAAGTGATTCATAGTTCGTAATTAGGAACAATAACCAAATCCGCGAAACTGGACCCGGGGCGATCGGCAACGACTTACCCGGCACTGCTGGCTCCGCCGTAGGCGCCATCGCTCCGGCCCGCCACCGTAGCCCCGCCCGCACCGGAGCATGATGCCGACATGACCGCGCCCCAGCATGACAGCCGCTCCGCAGGTGCCGGGCGCATGCCTCGGAACCACCGCACCGTGGACCGGGTCACGCAGATCCTGGAAGAGGTGGCCTACCGGCCCGGCCTGACATTCGGTGAGCTAGCCCGGGCGATTGACGCACCGAAGAGCTCGGCGTACGGCTTCATCAGCGGCCTCCTGGCCCAGGGATGGCTCTATAGGGCCGATCGCCGCTTTCATCTCGGTCCGGCCGTTTACGCACTGAGCCTTGCCAGCGGTCACATCCGGGCGGGATCGGTGACGCCCGCCGACCTGGAGGCACTGCACGAGGACTCCGGCGCAGCCGTGTTCCTCGGGGTTCAGGCCGGTGAGCACCTCATCTACATCGCCGAGGTGGGCAGCGACCCCGTTGTCGGCTTCGACGCGCGATCCAACATCCGCCGCAGGCTGCTGGCCACAGCCGGGGGCAAGGCACTGCTGGCCGCGCGATCAGACATGGAATGCGAAGCTTACCTGCGGCGGCGCGGCCCCGACGAGGCAGAACTCGTCCGCGGCTTCCTCGAGGAACTCCCAGAGATCCGGGCTACCCGGCTTGCCGTTAATACCCGGCAGGGGGGCACCCGGTTCGCAATCGCCGCCACCCTCGCCAATCCCTCCGGCGAGGTGGGCACGTCGGTCACACTCGTCGGGCCGGCCGCCGGCCTGCAGCCCCGGGAGCAGAAGCTGAGGCAGCTACTGCTCCGGCAGGTCGATACCTGGCAGCAGCGCTCCGTTCAGGCACGCGAGGCCATCTGAACCGGCGACGCGCCCCGCTGGGGGGCTGGCCGGGCAGTCGGATCCGCTGACCGCCCGCCGCCGCTGACTGCCGCCGCGCCGTGGGCAAGCGGGCGTTCCGCGCGACCATCCGCCGTCGCTGATGGCCCCGGTACGTCCTTGACAGCTAGCGGCGCGCTCTCTAGCATGTTCATATTGACGATCAGTAATTCGTAATTACGAAAGAAATCGAGTTACCGAAGATGGCCACTCTTCCCGCCGACCGTGACGCGCCGGGCGCTGCGCCCGCCGGAGCCCCGCAACCGCCGGGGGGTGCACCCGCGGTATGGGGCGATCAGATCAGCACCGAAGACGCACACGGCGTGCCGTACCAGATGTACTCGAGTCGGCCGCACAGGGTCAGCGAGGTACTCGCGCTGGCTCGCCAGTGGCAGTCGCGGCCGTACGTCGTGCACGGGGCCCGTGAGGTCTCCTTCGGCGGCCTGCTCGCCGCCGTCGAGCGCAAGATGCGGCACCTGGCACAGGACGGGGTCACCGAAGGCGACCGGGTGCTGATCCTCGGCTGGAACAGCCCCGACTGGATCATCAACTTCTGGGCCTGCCAACAGCTCGGCGCCGTCCCTGCCCTAGCCAACGCGTGGTGGAGCGAAGCTGAAGCCCGGGAGGCCTTCGACTTGCTGCGGCCCGTGACCACGCTCGCAGACGAGCGGGGCGCCGCCAAGCTGCCCGCCGGCACCCGCCGCGCCAGCTGGGAGACAGACACCGTGGCTCGCGCCGCCGGCTCTGCGGCCGCGGTGCAGTCCTCGGCGGGCGAAGAGGCTCCCGCCGTGATCATCTTCACGTCCGGCACCTCGGGGCGACCGAAGGCGGTCGAGCTCTCGCACCGGGCGCTGCTGGCGAACCTGCAGATGCTGCTGCAGCTCACGCGACGGCTCCCGCACCAGGTCGATGAGCGCTCCGGTGAGATCGCGCTGCACACCGGCCCGCTGTTCCACGTCGGCGGGCCGCAGATGCTGCTGCGCTCCGTCGCGGTCGGCAACACCCTCGTCCTGCCATCCGGCCGGTTCGACCCCGGCGAGATCCTCAAGCTCATCGAGCAGCACCGGGTCACCCGCTGGTCTGCGGTACCCACGATGGTGTCCCGTGTGCTTGACCACCCGGACCTGCACCGCAGAGACTTGGGCAGCCTCCGGGCCCTGACAATCGGAGGCGCCGCAGTACATGCCGAGCTCGTCGAGCGAATAGGACGCGATCTGCCCGGCGTCCAGACCGGCGTTCCCACCGGGTACGGGCTTACCGAGAACGGCGGGCAGGCGACAGCCGCGTCCGGGCGGGACACCCTCAGGCATCCCGGCTCAGCGGGCCGACCCCTGCCCTGCGCCGAGCTCCGGTTCGAGCCGCAGCAGGACCTGCCTGACCCCGAAGTCCTCGTCCGGTCCCCGACACAGATGACCCGCTACATCGGAACCGCCGAATCGCCAATCGACAGCGAAGGGTGGCTGCATACTGGCGACCTCGGCCACCTCGACGGCGAGGGGCGCCTGTGGATCACCGGCCGCGCCAAGGATCTCATCATCCGTGGCGGGGAAAACATCGCGCCGGCTGCCGTCGAGCGTGCCCTGACCTCTATCCCGGGCGTCCTGGAGGTTGCCGTCATCGGGATCCCGCACCCCGACCTCGGCGAGGAGGTCTGCGCGTTTGTCGTCGTAGATGATGCCCGCCATACCGCCCAGACGCTGTCGAGTGAGCTACGAGGCCAGCTTGCCTCCTTTGCCGTGCCGACCATATGGCAGGTGCAGCAGGAGCCGCTGCCCATCAACCAGACCGGGAAAATCGACAAGCCAGCGCTCTCAGCGCGGGCCCGCGCCGCCCGGCCCGACACGGCCGCGGGACCGTCCCCGGCGCGGGTGTCACGGTGACACACCAGCCGAAACCGGCCCAGGCGCACTCCGACAAGGCGTACTGACAGTGCAGACTGCTGACATCGACGCCCTCGCGGCCGCCGAGGTCATCGTGACCAGCGGGCAACTAGCCGCCCGCGTACCCGCGGAAAACGACCGGAACGCCCTTGCCGACGCAGATACCGCCAACGTCTGATCCCGCTCGCCCGCCTGGCCGTAGCGGGCAGAAGGCGCTGGTCATCGGCGGCACAGGGCCGTCCGGACCCGACGTCGTGCACGGCCTGCTCGAGCGTGGATTCGACACCACGATCTTCCACGCAGGCACGCACGAGGTGTCCCTGCGCGGCGAGGTCCGCCACATCCACGGTGACCCCCACTTCCCCGAGACGATCGCCCAGGCGCTCGGCAATTCCGAGTTCGACGTGGTTATCGCCCAGTACGGACGGCTGCAGCACATCGCCGGGCATCTGCGCGGCCGCGCCGGACAGGTAGTGGCGATCGGCGGGGCGATGAGCCCGCTGGCGGCCCCCACCGATGCACGCTGGGGACCACTCGGACGGCCGGCCGTCGTCCGTGAGCAGGACCGCCACCTGCTGACCAATGCCGCCGATGGCAAGTTGGGGTTCCGGATCGCCCAGGCCGCCGCCGCGTTCTTGCAGGCGGGCGCTGATGGCGGCTTCGGGGCGACCTACATCGCCTACCCGGCCCTGTACGGGCCCCGCCAGCCGGGGTCGCCCGAATGGTCGATCGTGCGCAGGCTGCGCGACCGGCGCCCCCGGATCATCGTCCCTGACGGCGGCATGCGCATCGAATCGCGCGCCTTCACCCGCAATGTCGCCCTCGCTCCCCTGCTAGCCGTCGACAAGCCGACCCAGGCCCGGGGACAGTCGTACGTTGTGACTGACCGTGAGCTGTACACAGTCCGCCAGCGGATCGAGTTCATCGCCCGCCACTTGGGCGCCGATGTGGACCTGGTGGACATGCCGTACCGACTCGCCAGCCCATCCCACGCCTTCTACCGGCAAGGCCCTGCCCACCGGGCCACCTGCGGCGAGCTGATTCGGGACGAACTCGGCTATACCGAGACGTTCGATACGGCAGCCGGGCTTGCCCAGACCGCGGACTGGCTCATAGCGGCGTCACCGGCCGAGACCGGTGAAATCGAGTCACAACTCGCTGACCCGTTCGACTACGGCTTCGAGGATGCGCTGATCACCTGGTGGCAGGAGGCGACCGCATCACCGCCGCAACCCGGTGATGGGCCCTACAGGTATTCGCATGTCTACCGTCACCCGGACCGGGCAGGTGAGGAGTGGCGCCGAACCTGAGCCTGCCGTCCCAGCCTGTCGGATGTCTGCGCGTTTCACGGAAACGCGGCTAATGGCTGCGATGCGGGACTTTCGTTCTACTTAGGCGAGGGAGGTATGCCGGTCCGAGGTCGAGTCTGGACAGGTCGATGCGCTGGCACTGTCGGCCCATGCGTGAATCGAAGCACCAGGCCTCCGCCGGCTTGATCGTGAAACGCAGCCACGGCCTCCGGTCACCGGCCGCGCCGATGGCCGTGGCGGTGCCACGCAACTGCAGGCCGAGATTGCCGCTGGGCGGCCCTGGGAAACTGTAGATCGCGGCTGACACCCGGGCGTCACGGCGGACGTCGAAGCCCTCGCCTGATGTCCTGTGCCATCCCGACCTGAGGTACCTACTGCCCCCTGCCTGCGGTGCCTTGAGTTCGATGGCGGTACCGCGGCCGAGACCTGCCATTAAGCCCGAGGCATATAGTCCCGCTCACCGGGCGCATCCATGGCGGTCGACGCAGGTCACGATGGCGAGTACCTCAAATTTGTGGCAGAGATCCACCACATGCCCGAATGTCCCTGGCAGTGCCTCGACTTCCTTGGCACTGGACATCTGAACAGGACACTGCATTTCGCAGTCTTCAGCTAGACAAGACATCGCCGAAGGTCTGCTCGGTCTGGCAAGCCTCCACTTGAACAAGGACTATGACCGTTATGTCCGTTTAGTGCGCTTCTCGTTTCTGATCTTGATTGGCTGTTTTGTCACCCTTGATCTGTGATCGTTTCGAGCCTCACACCCATGCACCACTTGACGATTGTGGTCAGTTCCGCCCGCCGCCCGCCGCCCGCCGCCGTCGAGGTGCCGCGCCTAGTGGCAGTGGTAGCGACCCTAACCAAGGGATATGACCTGGAGTACATCTGGAAGCAGGTCGACCGCGGCCCGGCCAAGGACGCGGCCAGCTATTACCTCCAGGCCAGTGAAAGCGGCGGAGAGCCGCCCGGCCGCTGGTGGGGCCCCGGCGCCAGGGCTCTTGGTTTCGAGCCCGGCCAGAGGGTCGAGCGCCAGCCTTACAACCTGCTGTTCGGCGAGCGCAAGGCCCCGGACGGCACCAAGCTGGGCAGATCCCCGGGCAGCGCCCGCAAAGCCGCCGACGTGTACGCCGCGCTGCTGGCCGCCGAACCGCACGCGACCGCCGAACGCCGCCGCGAACTGCGCACGGAAGCCACTAAGCAGGAGAGTGCGCGAACGTCACGGTGGCATTGAGGCGGATGCAGGTCACCCCGGCCAGGGTCCGGTCCGCGAGCCGGACCCCGGGGAGCGCGCCGTGCCGGGCCGTGACCTGGGTCCAGGCGTGCCGGCGGGCCGTGTTCACCGCCGCCGTGATCCGCCGGTCCGCCCGCGCCCCGCCGCGGGCGATCTCGGCCAGCGTCCGCCACGCCGTCGGCACCGACGCCACCAGCCCGAGCAGCTCCCGCTGATCGCGCAGCACCCGGAAATCGGAGATCACCCGGGCGCCGTCCGCGACCGCGCACGCCAGGTCAGCCAGCACCCGGCCCCGGTCATGGACCAGGAACCGCGGCGTGGCCAGCGCCCGCGACAGCCCGCCGGTCAGGCCCGTCTTATCGGCCAGGTGCCGCAGCAGCACCAGCCCGGCATGCGACACGACACCCTGACCCCCGCCAGATACCTCCAGGCCCCTGGACCAACCGGTAGTGTGCATCTAGAAAGTGCTCCTCGAACTCGGTGCAGCAAGGACTTCGAACACCCTCACTGTCCCAGCTCAGGAGCACTTTTTACGTCAGGCACACCGCCCGGCCCTCAAACCCCGATGAAAAGACAGGG
>Ga0302325_10003393_pt1 | contig 37623 bp, 33 predicted proteins | sample Palsa_T0_2_FD_201948 | JGI IMG/M metagenome (GOLD analysis project Ga0302325, IMG submission 201948) | Peat permafrost microbial communities from Stordalen Mire near Abisko, Sweden - Palsa_T0_2 | ecosystem: Environmental > Terrestrial > Soil > Palsa > Peat permafrost | place: Sweden: Abisko...
CTCCTTCTGCCGGGCGAATCGAGGGCCATGCTGGGGGGGACGCTCGACGCCGCCGGCGACCCGATCGCGGCCCGCCATCTGCCCGTCGCGTCGGCCATACTGAGGCGCTCGTCCGCGCCCGACGCCCACGCGGTCTTTCCGGACACTCCGATCGTTCCGATCACGGTCTGGCAGCCGCTGCAGGCCAAGCGCGTTCGCTACTTCCCGCCGCCTCCGGCATCGGCGAGCGCGACCGTGGCGAGCGCTGTCCCGTCATCGGCACGAGCGACTGCCGCGCCATCCGGACAAGCGGCGATTGCCGGTGGAGCTCGATGACGCAGAGCGACAAGCCTCTTCAACGTGCCCAATCGCGCGTCGTGCCCGCGCTTCATTGGCGCTCGCAAGCACCGCGTACGCGCGCTACCGTTGCACCGAAGGCGGCAATTTCAGATCTCCGAGGAAAGTTTCATTCGCGTCGCATCGCGCAGTCGCAGTTGGCGCTTACCGGTGATTGGCGCAAAAGAAGCATCGGCGCGAAGCTACAGGAGGCTACTGTAGTCTCCATGGTATCCTCGGTGGGCGGCAATGCAGGAGACCGGTTCGATGGCACAGAATGACAAGGGCGGATCGGACCTCGATATTTTCGAAGGTCTCGGCAAGGGCAGCGCGACTGCGCGAGCTCCGTCCACCGGCCGCAGCGTCCCGCCGCCGCCGCCCGTAGCCAAGCCCGGCGAGGCCAAGCGCACGCTCCTCGGCATCACCGCTCCCGCCACGACGCCGATGCTCCCCACGGGCGCCCCCTCGCCTTCGCGGATGCCCCCGCCGCCGCCCGGCCGCTCGTCGCTCCCCCCCGTCGTCGGTCCCGCGCCGATGGCGCGCACGTCGAGTATCCCGCCGCCGCCCGCCCCCTCCGCAACGAAACCCGCCAACGCAAACGCGAGCGCCACCGCCTCGGTCGACATGGACTGGGACGAGGAGGACGAGGCCACCCACATCTTCGACGAAGCGGGTGAGTCCACGAAGATCTTCGACGAAGAGGGCGACCAAGCCACGAAGATCGGCGTCGAGCAAGCTTCTTCGATCACCACGCGCGCCGTCCCGGCGCCCGCGCCTTCGCTGGCGCGCCCCAAGGCCACGCTGCTCGGGCTCACCGCCCCGCAGATGCCCCAACCCAGCGCGCCGCCGCCTTCGCCGATGGGCCTGCACGTCAATCCGCAGTCGCGTCCGCCCACGCGCCCGCCGCCGCCGCCGTCCGGCGCCAATCAGCCATTCGGTCGCACGTCCACGCCGCCGCCGCCTCCCGGGTACGGACAGTCTGGTGGCTACCCGCAGCCCGGGGGCTACGCGCAGCCTGGCTACCCGCAACCCGCCAACGCATTCCCCGCCGCGCTGCCCACCACGCCCGGCCTCGGCCTGGCGCAGCAATCGTCGCTTCCGCTCCCGCCTCCGATGCGACCGGCCTCGGTGCCGCCGCCGCCGTCGCCGATGGCCACGTTGCCGCCCAACGGCATCCCCCGCGCGGCAGCCATTCCGCAGGAGTACTCCGCGCAGCGCCGGGGCATGGAGGCGACGCAGCTCGTCCGCCCGCAGCAAAACCGCACCACGCTCTACGCGGCGCTCGCGGGTGGCGCGGTGCTCGCCGTCGGCGCGCTCGTCCTGCTTCTCACGCCCCGCACGGGCCGCGTGCTCGTGAACGTGACGGACACCAAGGGCAGCAGCGTGAACCATGTCGAGATCTTCCTCGACGGGCGCAAGCAGTGCGACACGGCTCCCTGCATCGTGGACCAGGTGGGCACGGGCCCGCACGAGGTCAAGCTCTTCGCCGACGGCTACGACACGCCGCCCGTACAGACGGTGTCCGTCGAGTCGCGGCGCGACGCGCCGGCCAACTTCATTCTCGGCTCGGCCGCGGGCACGGGCATTCGCATCACCGGCACGCAGCCGGGCGTCAAGCTCTACATCGACGATCGCGAGGCGGGTCCCCTGCCCCAGGAGATCCGCGATCTTTCGCCGGGCGACCACGTGATCAAGGTCGCCGGTTCCGAGCGCTATCAGCCGCTCGAGAAGCACGTGAGCGTCGAGAAGGACAAGGTCGAGGACCTCGGCTCGGTCACTCTCAAAGTGCTCAAGGGCAAGGCCACGATCAGCCTCGGCACAGCCGGCGCGCGCGTCTACCTCGTCAGCGGCGCCGACCGGCGCGAGCTCCCGATGCTGCCTATCTCGGTCGACATCGACACGACCAAGGCGTGGGCGCTCGAGGGCAACCGACCGGGCTTCCTCGACTACCGCCAGGCGATCGGCTTCGACGACGGGCAGGCCGAGCGAACGTACGTCGTCACGCTCGATCCCAAGTCGTCGGCGCCGTCGTCCTACAGCCCGCCCGTTTACTACGGGGGCAGCGCGCCGGTCGAACGCCCGGCTCCCGCCCCGCGCGAGGCCCCGGCCCCGCGCGCTGCGCCTGCGCCCGCAGCCGAAGGGGGTGGCGAGGGCTTTCTCACCATCAACTCGATCCCGCCGTCCACGTGCTTTCTCGACGGCAAGTCGCTCGGGCCCACGCCCAAGGTGCACTACCAAGTCTCCGCGGGCACCCACACCGTCAAGTTCGTGAACGCCGACGAAGGGCTCACGAAGACGATGACGGTCACGGTCGGCTCGGGCGAGACGAAGCCGGCGGTCGCCAAGTTGAATTAGTTGCGAGCTCCTCACCGGATTTCGGGGCGCCCTAGCGACCTCCGCTCCCCTCGAGCTCCCCACCGGATTTCGGGGCGCCCTAGCGACCTCCGCTCCCCACCCGGATTCGGTTGTGAAATGCGCGTCTGGTAGCCTGACAGAGTCAGGATGCCAGCCAGCGCCGCCAAACCGCGGATCCTCGTCGTGGATGACGAGCCTGGGCTGCGCGACATGCTCGCGATCCTGTTCAAGCGCGAGGGCATGGCGGTCACGCTGGCGCCGGGCTTCAAGACGGCCTGCGAAGCGGTGATCCACGCGCCGGAGCCCTACGCCGTGGTGCTGACCGATCTGCTGATGCCCGACGGCAGCGGCCTGGACCTGCTCTCGCTCATCAAGCAGAGGACGGCGCACACCGAGGTCATCATGATGACCGCGCACGGCGGCGTCGACACGGCGATCGTCGCGATGAAGCGCGGGGCCTACGACTTCGTGTCCAAGCCCTTCGCGACGACCGAGCTGCGCGAGCTGGTGCAAAAGGCGCTGGAGAAGCGCGCCATCGTCGCCGAGAACGACCAGCTGCGCGCGCAGCTGGGGCGCGAACGCGGGCGGGCGCTGCTCGGCAACTCGGCGTCGATGCGGCGCATCCTCGACCTGTGCCAGCGCGTGGCGGCGACGCGGACGACGGTGCTGATCACCGGCGAGAGCGGCACCGGCAAAGAGCGCATCGCGCGCGTCATCCACGACGCGGGGGAGAGGCGCGATCGCCCCTTCCTCGTCATCAATTGCGGAGCGATCCCCGAGACGCTGATCGAAGCAGAGCTCTTCGGCCACGAGCGGGGCGCCTTCACCGGCGCGGTCGCGAGCCGCCTCGGACTCTTTCGCGAGGCCGAAGGGGGCACCCTCTTGCTCGACGAGATCGGCGAGCTCGCGCCGTCGGTGCAGGTCAAGCTTTTGCGCGTGCTGCAGGAGCGCAAGGTCCGCGCGGTCGGGGCGGCGGGCGAGGTCGCGGTCGACGTGCGCGTGCTCGCGGCCACCAATCGCCCCGTCGAGGAAGACGTGCGTGTCGGGCGACTGCGGCAAGACCTCTACTACCGCCTCAATGTCATCCGGATCGAGGTGCCTCCCTTGCGCGAACGCGTCGAGGACATCCGCCTGCTGGCCGAGCACTTCTTGCGTCAGTGCGCCGGCGAACAGGGCAAAGACATCCGGGGTCTCTCGTCCGACACGGTCCGCGCGCTCGAGGCTCACGGGTTCCCCGGCAACGTGCGCGAGCTGGAGAACGTCATCGAACGTGCCGTCGCGCTCGCGCAGGGCCCCATCATCGGGCTCGGCGACTTGCCTCCGGAGGTGGCCGGCGCCGTTGCGCAGCCCCTGCCGGCTCTCGTGGCCCTCTCGGACGACGGCTGCAAGCTCGACGAGGTCCTGGGCGAGGTCGAGCGGCGCCTGATCCTGCAAGCCCTCGAGCGCTCGGGTGGCGTGCGCTCCCAGGCCTCCAAGCTCCTCAACGTGACACTGCGAAGCCTCCGCTATCGCTTGCACAAGCACGGCCTCGGCGATGCCGAGTCCGACGTTGTGGACGTCGAGCCGACGTCGGGGCCGGATGTAGAAGGGCTGGAGCGCGACTCTCACTGAGCGGCTGCCAAATATCGTCGTGAGCATGGGCGCGATTGTGACGAAAATTGTCACTCGGCGGCGCTCGGGCCTCGGCGCGGCTGGGCTCACAAGGAGGCGATTTCTACGGCAAAACGTTGCCAGAGGTCCCTGTTTCCATGGCACTATTCGGGCAATTGTGATCGGGCTTGGCTTTCGCACGGCGGCGGCGCCGCCCGCGGTGATGGCGCCGGCATGGACGGTGCACCACCTGCGAGCTGTGGCCAGGAGGGGATCGCGAGGATTCACGCTCATCGAGCTGATGATCGTGGTCGCGATCGTGAGCGTGCTGTCGCTACTGGCCGTCGTCGGGTACCGCAAGTTGATCACGACCTCTCACGTCACCGAGGCCACCGGCATGGTGCAAAACATCCGGATCGCGCAGGAGGCCTATCATTCGGAGACGCAGCAATACGCGGGCGTCAACGGGGAGGCGAACCTGGGCGTGGTCGTCAACGACTATTACCCGGGACAGCCGGTGTACCAGCAGCTGATGGGCTGGGGAGGAGCGGGCACGAGCGCCGGCTCCGTGCCGTGGACGGCGCTTCCGGTGCAGGTCGATGGTCCGGTTCTCTTCGGCTACGCGTCGATCGCGGGCACGGCGGGGACGCCGGTCAACGGCGGCGTCCCGCTCCCGCTCGACGGCACCAGCCAGCTCACGGTCCCCGCCTCGCCGCCGACCGACTGGTACGTCATCCAGGCCGAGGGGGATCTCGACAACATCCCAGGATTCGCGACGGACACGATCGTTTACGGGCTCTCGATTACGAATCAGATATTCGTCGTCCGGGAGGGACAGTGATCGCCGAGAGATCGGCAACGGAGGAACATCATGGGTCGATGGATACGTAAGGCAAAACGAGGGTTCACTCTGATCGAGCTGATGATCGTCGTGGCGATCGTCGGCATTCTCGCGGTCCTCGCGATCTACGGTGTGCGAAAGTACATCGCGAACGCAAAGACGGCCGAGGCGAGGAACTCGCTCGGTCAGATCGCGAAGGACTCGGCGGCCGCCGTCGAGCGCGAGAAAGGCACGAACGCCATCCTCGGCCCCGCCGGTGTCTCCGCGCTCATGCGCGCCTTCTGCGACGACGCTGTTGCCGTTCCAAGCGCCGCCCCGGCGGCCCAGAAGTACCAGTCGCAGGTCTCCGACTGGAACACCGGCAGCAACACGGCGGGCTGGCAATGCCTCAAGTTCTCCCTCGAGGAGCCCCAGTATTATAGTTATATGTACGCCTCCACCACGGCTTCCAACTACAGCAGCGCCGTCAGTGGCGGTACGTCGGCTGCGAGCGGAGGTTTCGCCGCGGTCGCCAACGGGGACCTGAACGGCAACGGGACGTTCTCCACGTTCCTCATCGCGGGCAGCGCAGAGAGCGGCGCCGTCGCCATCTCTCCGAACATCCAGGAGACGAATCCGGAGGAGTGAGCGCGCTCTCGACGTCGAGAGCTCTCGTGATGCGCTTGGAGAGACGGTCCCGCTCGGGCGGACCGTCTCTCGTCTTTTGTGGCCCGAATGAGCTCCTCCCATGATGCTCCCCCGGATGACGGACACGACGCGCCGAGCGGAACGGCTCGCGCCGTGGTTCGTCGGCGCGCTGTTCGCCGCGCCCATGTTGATCGCCAAGTATCCGCCGATGGTGGACTTGCCTCTGCACGAGGCGAGCGTCGGCCTGCTGCGGCACTGGGGCGACCCCGTGTTCGCACCCAAGGGGCTCTATTTCCTCAATCTCGGGCACTCCAATCAGCTCTTTTCGCTCCTGGTCTTCGCGGTTTCGTTCCTCGTGCCGATCGGGACGGCCTCCAAGGTGGTCGTGGCCGCCGCGATGCTTGCGCTTCCCCTCGCCACGGCCCGCTTTGCGGACCATGTCGGCGCGTCGCGCTGGACGGTGGCGCTCGTGGCCGCGCCGATCGGCTTCGGGTGGCTGTTCTTCTGGGGTCTGGTGCAGAACATCGTCGGCTTGATCGCCCTTCTGGCGCTCCTGCCGACGATCGACCGGTTTGCCGCGGAGCCGACCGCTCGCCGCGCGGCCGCCGTCTGCGCCGCGATGGTGCTCCTTCACTTCGCACATCAGGCGATGCAGCTCGTGGCGTGCGCAGCGCTCGTCTTTTGCACCGTAGGCACGCCGCTGCGGCCCAGGGCGCTGACGCTGCGGGTCGCGCCGTTACTCTTCTCTGTGGCGCTCGTCTACGTCGCCGGCGTCTACGCCTGGCGCCACGCGGGACCACGCAACCTGCGGATGCCGGCGCTTATTTTCTACGAAGAATTCGGGCAAAAGGTCACGAGCATCTCCGCGGTGCTCTTCGGCGGATACGAACCATGGGTCCGCAATTCGATGCTCGCACTGGCCCTCGCGCCCATCGCGATCCTGGCTGCGGGCCGGCCCCGCCCGGGCCCCATCACCGAGTCGTTCTGGGAGCGGCTGCATGCCTGGCGCTTCGAGGCGCTCGGCGTCTCGCTCATCATCCTGTACCTCGTCGCGCCCACCAGCGTCCGGAGCACGACGCTCGTGTACCACCGCTTCATGCCCACGGCCTGGGCCCTCCTGGCAGTATGTTGCGCCGCGCGCCCGGGCAGGCCAGACGCCTCCGTTCCTCGGATCGTGCCCGTGCTCTGCGCGGTGCTTCCCATCGCCTCGATCCTCGCCGCCTGGCCGAGCTTCGCGGACAGCAACCGGATGTACTCGGACCTCGAGGTCCTCGTGGATCGCATCGAGCCCGGATGCGCCGTCGCGGCCCTGAATCTCGGCCACGATTCGGCCAACCGCCTCTGGAACCCCATCGAGGCCATGGGGCACGTGGTCGCGGAGCGCGGCGGGAGGTCTCTCTTCGACTACACGCAGTCGCCCATCTCGCCGGTGGCGCAGCGGCCGGAGAAGGAGTGGGCCGACGTCGTCGACCGGACGCAGCGCCTCCCGTTCGCTTTTCGTCCGGCGTGGGACATGACGCGCTTCCGCTACCTCCTCGTCGACACACCGGACCGAGCCCTGGCCGCCGCGCTCACCTTGGGGATGCGTCGCGACGCCCGATTCGTCGCGGCGAAGGGCGACTGGTACCTGTTCGAGTCGATCCTGCCCCTCGTGCCCATCGACGCAGACGACGCGTCCCCGCCGCAGCCGCGTCCGCCGAGCCTGCGCGTCCTCCTGAGGAACACCGTCAAGGAGATCCAGGCCGCCGAAAACGGCACCGGCCCGATTCCCGAAATCCCACTCGAGTCCGACGATATCGTCAAGAATCGATCAGCGTCTCCATGACGCCTCTTGCGTACCCGACGCGGGGCTCGAACCCGAGGCGCCGGCGCGCCTTCTCGACGTCGAAGCGGATGGATAGCGTCATGACGTCGAGCTTCTCGCCGTTGATGGGAGGCTCCCTCGCGACGAACGCGATCCCTCGATAGGCCGCCACGTCGACGACCGCAGCGACCGCTCGCGCGAGCGGGAGCGGGACATGCCGTGCTGGCAGGCGACGACCCACGGCGCGCGCGACCAGGGCCGACAGGTCGATCAGCGTCGTCGTCTCCGGACCGGCCAGGATGAAATCGTCGCCGGCGGCCTCGGGTCGGCTCGCCGCCAGCCACAAGCCGTCGATGACGTCGTCGACGTGGGCGTGGTGGAGCAGGTTCTTGCCCGACCCGACGACACGGTAGGAGCCAGCTTGGATCATCGAAGCCATCTTCCCCAGCATTCCGTTTCGATCTCCTCGCCCGTAGACGATGGTCGGCCGCGCGATGACGAGCTCCAGGCCCAGCCCCGCGGCGGCCCGGCGGGCCCGCAGCTCGGCCTCCATCTTGGTCGCCGAGTACAGCGTCCGCGGCGCATAAGGCGCGCGCTCGGTCACCGGTAGGATGGTCGGAAATCCGTAGACGCCGACCGAGCTGACGAGGACGAAGCGCCGCACGCCGGCGGCCGCGCACGCGTGCATCGCGCGTTCGACCAGATCGACGTTCGACGCGCGGTACGTCGCGGCGTCGACGCCGTAACGGTGCCGCACCGCCGCCGAATGCACGACCACGTCGAGACCGCCGAAAAGGCCCGGATCGGCGATCGCGTCCTCGAGCGTCCTATCCCTTGGGCCTCCGCCTGCGACGCGCCGGAACAGTGTGACCCTGGCTCCGCGCGCCATGAACCCACGTACGGCGTGGCCACCGATGAACCCCCCGGCGCCGGTGATCCCTACGCTGAGCGACACGTCTCCGCGTCGTTATACCAAGGACCGCCGCCGAGGGCGCCTACCCTCGCGTGGTACGATCGCTGTCGTGGCATCCGTCCGAGTGACCGCTCAATCGGTCAACGAGCAGCGCTGGTCGGCCGACGACGATGCGTGGCGGGGCTACCGGCGGCACGGCTCCACGCTGGTCCTCGACGACCGGGTCAAGCGCACGCTCGATCTCCTCCTTCCGGCGGCGGGGGGCGCGATGCTCGACGTCGGGTGCGCCACCGGCGTCGTCACCCGCCTCATGGCGGACCGGGCCCGCGTCGCGCGCGTCGTCGGCGTCGACTTCGCGCCGCTCGCGCGGGACTTCGAGGCCACGGCCGTGAACCTCGACCTGCCGGAGCGGCTCCCGTATCCCGACGCGTCGTTCGACGTGGTCACCTGCCTCGAGACGCTCGAGCACGTCCACGACACCGATCACCTGGTCCGCGAGATCCGGCGTGTCGTCGCGCCGACGGGGTACGCCGTGATGTCGGTACCGAGGATCGACGGTCTCCTCGGCATCGCCATGCTGGCGGTCGGTATGCAGCCCCCCGCGATCGAGTGCTCCCTCCGGCGCCGGTACGGGTCGCCGGACGGCGGCACGCGGGTCTCGGGACATGTCTCGCACTTCACGCGCAGGGCCTTCGCCGAGCTGCTCGCCGCCCAGGGCTTCCGGATCGAGGCCTTCGCGCAGGCGAGCATCTACAGCAGCTGGCTCCTGGCGACGGAGAGCCCGGCGGCGTGGAAGCGCCTCGTCTTGCGGGCGCTCTCGCTCGTGCCGTTCAAGCAAGACGTACAGATCGTTCGGCTGCGGCCGGCCTGACGCCGCCCGCGAACGGACTGTCAGACGCTTTGAGCGAGACGCCGTCGCGCCTGCGGACTGCGCGGGCGCATGTCGACCACGAAGGCGTGCAGATGCGCGGCGCGCCGCACGAGCGCGGGCGACGATCCTTCGAACGCCGGGTGCCGAAGCAAGGCGGGCTCGAGCTCGTCGAGCCAGGCCGGTCCACCGAAGTACGGCCATCGCCCCGGCCCGTAGACGTATTTCGACGACAGGATGGCCCCGCGCTCGGGCGCGGCAAACCGCGCCCCCCCGGAGCCGACGACGAGCTGCTTCAACCGATGGGCGAGGCTTTGCCCGGGTGCAACCGGCAGATCGGGCCACCACGGGGCGTCGAAGTACACGTGCTCGCGCACGCGCCCGAGCTCCCAAAGCGCCGGCGCGAGCGTGCTGGTGCTCCAGACCGCCGGCGCCTGGACGCCGCCGAGCCACCGCACTGCCGTGAACCCCCAGTTGTCGGGGTTGCACGTCGCGACGATGAGCACCTTCTTGGCACGCCGGCCGACCGCGTCGAGGTACCGGTGCCAATCCCGCACGAAGGGCAGCGCGTGGTAGACGAGCACGAGATCGCTGGGGGGCAAGTCGTGGGTCATGTCCTCGTCGCCGACGACGCGAACGTCGAAGGCGTCGGTCGGCGCCACGTCGGCGTAGACGCCTCTGGCCACATCGGCCGACTCCGCCGAGGGGACCGCGGAGACGACACGAACGCCCTCGCGCGCCAGCCCGGCGCAGTGCACGCCGCGCACCCCGGCCACTCCGTCGACAGGTCCCTCGAGCGCTGACTCGACGCCGTACTCGCGCGCCCAGGCGTCCATCCGCTGGTAGAAGCACCAGCGCTCGTAGGCCGTGCCGAGGCCCCGATCTTGGGTGATGATCTGCGCGGCGTACGCCTCCACGTGTGCGACCCTCTCTGTGCCCTCAGGCGCCCGCCATGTGGGACGCGACACGCACGAGCGACCGCGGATCGAGCAGCAGGTTCGTGTAGCTGGCGTTCGCGAGGGGGCAGGCGCACTCGTGGGCGCGCACGCTGGCGCGGAACGCGTCCGCCTGGGACCCGAACCATACGCTGCGGAAGTCGTAGCCGTAGTCGCGGACGTTGCCGAGCGACTCGGCGCGCACGCAGCATCCCCACACGTGCCCGTCGGGCGCCAGGTGGGCGCTTGCCCAGCCCGCATAGCAGTCGATCACCTGGCGCTTCTCTTCGAGGATGCGCGCCGCGAGGTCGTAGTACTCGAGTCGCAGCGACTCGACGAGGCGCGCGACCGGGTGCGCCGACCGGTTCGCGCGGATCACGTTGCCCAGGTGCTCGACCGCGCGGCGGTACTCCGCGGGCGAGGGCGCGATGTCCTTGTCCATCGTCTTGAGCTCGACGCGGTTCTCGGCGACCTCGGCGATGTACGAGTCGGGACGGAAGATCGCCCGCGCCTCGCGCTCGATGTCCGGGATGCGCGCCACGTTCCACCTCGAGATCACGGTGTGCACGCCCAGCACCACGTGGGAATACGTCTTTTTCAAGTCGTGGATCAGATCGGCGACGAGCTTTAGCTTCTCGAAGTTGCGGTCCGCGCCGCGGATGCGATCGTGCGCTTCGCCGACCTCGTCGACCGAGAGGTTGAGGACGAGCTGCGCGCCCACCGTGTGCGCCGCGATGCGCGGCAAGAGCTGGAAGACCCGCTCGGTGATCACGCCGTTCATCGGGATGTTCACGATGCGCGGCCGGATCTGCGTCATGACGAGGCGCACGATCTCGGCGAAGTCTCCGCGAACGAACTGGTCGCCCCCGGAAAGCGTCACCCAGACGGGTACGCCGTCGAGCGTCGGGAAGACGCGCGCGTACTCGTCGACCGACAAGTCGTCGACCTTCTTTTGCCAGATGTCGCACGTCGCGCACCGCGACGGGCACGAATAGGTCACCGAGACCGTGAAGTTGACGGGCAGCTGCTGGAGCTTGCCGGTCGCGTGCGCAGCGCGGTAGCCAGCCAGCCGCGCGGGCAAGGGCACCCGCTTGCCCGCGCCCTGCGCGCCCGAGAGGCTCATCGCGGGCCTTCGTTCGGTCCGGGCCGCGCGGACAGGCGGGTGCTCGCACCGTTCGTGTGCACCGGGGCCGCGCCCGTGGCGGGCGCGCCGAGCGTCTTGGTCGAGTGCCGGGCGTTCCACGTCCGGTGCTTGCCCCCCACGATCCGCGCATCCCAGAAGCCGAGCGCGCGTGCCGCTATCTCCACCCCGACGGCGGCGGCGAGAGCGACCTTGCCGAAGCGGTCCTGCTCGCGCGCCGTGTCGAACACCGCCTTGGCCACGAGCCCCCGATCCAGGGTAGCCACCTCGTAGCCGAAGGCGAAGCGCAGCCAGTAGTGGCCACGGGCATAGTGGCGCCGCATGTCGAAATACTCCGCCATGCGCTCCGGCCCGCGGTTGGTGACGACGGCGTCAGGCACGTAGCCGAGCTTGAACCCCTTGGCGCGCACGATGTCCTCGATCGACGCCTCGTCGACGACGGACAGCTCGCTCACGTATTCGACGAGGTTGGCCCGAAAAGCCACGATCTCGCCCATCTTGGGCACCTCGAGCGAGACGCGGTGATGCAGCTCCCATACGAGCTTGCCCATGCGACCGACGAGCGTGGAGCCGTCGTTGTTGGGAATCGGTCGCCCGCCCACCATCCCGACGTCGGGATGGTCGCGGAGAAAAGCGACCATCTTCTCGATGACGTCGCGCCCGACGTCGAGGTCGGCGCTCGATACCACGGTCACGTCAGCGCGCGGGTCGCGCATCCTCAGATACGCGTTGATCGCCGCGACCTTGCCCTCCCTGCGCTCCTGCACGTGCACGTGCAGCCCGGGCCGGCCGCGCCCGAACTGGCGCGCCACCTCGGCCGTGCCGTCGGTGCAACCGCTGGCGACGACCACGATCTCCACGATGCGCACGCGTTCCGTGTTCTGCTCGATCAGCGAAGTGAGCAGCCGGTGCAGATTGCCGGCTTCGTTGTAGGCCGGAACGACGATCGAGACGTTCATGGTTCGCCGGGGCCTTCGACGGCGCGGGGCGCCTCGCCGGCGGGGCGCCGTCGCGACGCGTAAAGGAGCGCACCAACCACTGCCAAAACATACCAGAAGAGCCGGTACAGCAGGCACACAGCGAGGGAGATGGCGGGCGCGAGACCCGCGCGCCCGAAGAAAAATACGTAGGCCGCGTCGGCCGTACCCCAGCCGCCGGGAAGCGCGGGGACCGCGCCGACGATGAACGCCATCGCCGTCCCGACGTACACCCACTTCTCGGCCGAGGGCGTCGCGCCGAGGCCGAACACGAGGCCCCGCAGGATGACGAATTGAGCCGCCGCGATGAACGCGCTGACGGCCCCCGCGAGAGCGATCGCGCGCGGCGCCCGCGGATCGCGGACGTAGGCGAGCACCGGCGCCAGTGCACGGGAGACGGACCCTCGCGAGAGTAGCGGGAGCCGCTCGACCGGCGCCGCCCGGAGGATCATCAAGCCGGCCACGATCCCGACCGGCAGGGCGGTGAGAGCCCACACGAGCGGCCCGCCGCCCATCCCGCCGAACATGGCGCCGAGCGCGACCGCAACCGTCGCGATGAGTGTCAGACCGACGGCGCGGTCGAGCAACACCGCCGCGGCGACGATCGACAGCGGCGCGGGCCCACCGTGCCGCGTCGGCCGCGACGTGATCCAGGCGATCCGCAGCGCATCGCCACCCACGCCCCCCGGCAAGAGGACGCCGCCGGCCTGCGCCTCGATCGTGATGCGCCACACCTCGAGCAGGGGCAAGTCGATGTCGGCCAATCCGAGGAGCAGGCGCCAGCGCACAGCCCACGCCGCCGTCCCCGCTACGTAGAGCAACAGCAGGGCGGCAATGATCCCGAGCTTCGCGTGCTTCATCGTCGACGCGAGCCCGGGTTCGCATCGGAGCTTGGCGCACTCCGACGCGTCGATCGTCACGTCGCCGGACTTCAGGTGAAGGACGCATCCTGCCGCCTCGCGAGAGACAGAGACCTGCGTGTGCGACGGCGCGCTCTCGTCCCAGCATCGATCCCGCACCGGCACGGCCCACGCGACGAAGGCCAACGCGCACACGGCGAGCAGCCACGATAGGGCCCCTCGCGCCCGGCCAGCCCGGCCACCGTTGGTCAAGAGGCCCGGTTATACCGCGCCACCGCTCGCCCAGCGCGGCTGAAACGCAGAGGGATCGGGCAACCGGAAATGGTAGATCCAGACGATGGCCGGGTCGTCCGCGCGCAATCGCTCTCGCTGGCAGAACCTCGGGCTGCTCGAGGTGGGCGCGGCCATCTCGCTCGGGGCCACGCTGCTTGCGGTCGCGGTCCCCACCTTCGCGCGCGAAGTGCATCGCTCGCGCTTCGTCGAGGCCGTCGATGGGCTCAATCGCATCGGTGCCGCCGCCGTGGCCTACGCGGCCGATCGGCCCGTCGCCCAGGCGTTCCCGCCGGTCGCTCCCCTCACCCCGACGGTGCCGCCGCGCGGACGATGCGAGCCTGATCCCGCCGGCACCTGGGACGGACCCACCTGGACCGCCCTCGCCTTCCAGCCCGCGCCGCCCGGCGTACCCCACTGCTTCGCATTCGGCTTCGACAGCGCGCTCTCGGCAACTCACTCGACGTTCCGTGCGCATGCGCACGCCGATCTGGACGGCGATGGCGTGCCGAGCACCTTCGAGATCACGGGCCGCAGCGTCGCGGGCGACGCGCACGGTGCAGCCTTGGATCGCGGGATGTACGTGGACTCGGAGGTCGAGTGATCGGGTGGCCCGCGGCGAGAGCCGTGTTGCTCTTCGCGGGCGCCGCGGGAGGGATTGGCATCGTACAGCCGCGCCTCGCCCGGATCGTGCACGAGGTGAAAGAGCGCGATGACGTCACCCCTTTGCCCCCGCCGGCCGAGCTGCGCCTCGCGGTGCTGGGGTGGAACGACGCCGCGGTCGACCTCCTCTGGGCGGATCTGCTCGTGCAGCACGGCATGCACTGGTCCGAGCACCGCGACTTCACCCAGGTCCCGCGCTACCTCGACTCGATCTTGGCGCTCGACCCCAAGTACCGCCCGCTTTACCACTACGTCGACACCCTGCTGGCCTACCGGCCGATCGCCGGAACCGAGGCCGACGCGCGCCTTGCGCGAGCGTATCTGCAGCGCGGGACGGTCGAGTTGCCCGAGGACGCCCGCATCTGGCAGCGCTACGGCGAGTTCATGGCCTTCCTCGGCCCCTCGTTTCTCGCCGACCGTACCGAGCGAGCGGCCTGGAAGCGCGACGGGGCGGCCGCGATCGGTCACGCCGTCGAGCTCGGGGCTGACGCCGACGGCGCGCTCGAAGCCGCGTCGCTGCTGACGGGCGCGGGGCCCGCGGCCATGCAGGAGCTCACCCACTACCTCGAACATGCGTACGCCTTCACCGACCACCCGATGATGCAGCAGCTCCACGAGCAGATCGGGCTCAAGCTGCAGCAGATGCAGCAGACCGTCGTCCGCGACGCGGCCGACCGCGCGATCCGCGCGGTCGACAGCCGGCACGCCGTGGAGCTGCCGTACGTATCGCGCGAACGCTATCTGGTGCTTGGCCCGATCGTCGACGTCGCCAGGTGCGCCGGTCCAGCGGCGAGCGATGATGGCGCGAACGGCGGGCCGTGCGCGCGGTCGTGGAACGACTTGCTTCCAGCGCCCCCGTAGCCGACGACGACCCCCAAAGATCCCACGGCGATGACCCTCGCGACGACTTGCGGAAAACTCATCATGGGCGGCTTCCCGGGGACGTCCCTGCCACCTCACCTTGGGCGCGCGCTGCGTGAGGGGCTGCGGGGGGGCGTCATCCTTTTCAAACCCAACGTCGAGGGCGGACCGGCGCAGATCGCTTCGCTGACGCGCGCCGTGTGGCGCCAATCGCCCGAGACACCCCTCATCGGCATCGACCAGGAAGGCGGACGCGTCGCCCGCTTGCGCGGCCCATGGCTGGCGGTGCCGCCGATGGCGACCCTCGCGTCCTCGGGGGACGTCGACCTCGCGCACCGGATCGCGATGGCCGTCGGGCGGGAGCTCGGCGCGGCGGGTATCACCATGAACTTTGCCCCGGTGCTCGACATAAGCACGTGTCCGACCAACCCGGTCATCGGGGACCGCGCGTTCGGGACCGACGCGCAAACCGTCGAGCGCTTCGGCCTCGCGTGGCTGCGCGGGCTCCAGGAGGTTGGGCTCCTCGCTTGCGGCAAGCACTTCCCAGGACACGGCGATACGACCAAGGACTCGCACGTCGACCTGCCCACGGTCGACCAGCCCCTCGAGCGGCTCGAGCGCGTGGAGATGGCGCCGTTTCGCGCCGCCGCGGCGGCGGGCGTCGCCGCGCTCATGACCGCGCATGTCGTGTACACGGCCATCGACCGGGACCGGCCCGCGACGCTCTCGCCGGCCGTATGCACCGATGCGCGAGAGCGGATCGGCTTCGATGGGCTGCTCGTCAGCGACGACCTCGAGATGCAAGCCATCGCCGCTCGATGGTCGATCGAAGAGGCCGCCGTGCAGGCGGTCGCCGCGGGATGCGATCTGCTCCTCGTGTGCTGGAGCGAGGAGAAGCAAGAGGGCGCCCTGCAGGCGCTGGTGCGGGAGGCCGAGGGGTCCAGCGCGTTCCGCGCGCGATGCGAGCAGGCGTGCGCGCGCGGGGCCGCAGCGCGCAAGCGCATCGCATCGCACCCTCTCGACGACGACGGCGTCCAGCGCGCGCTGGCAAGCGTCGAGTCACGCGCGATCGCGGCCGAGATCGCGCGCCGGACCGCACCGTGAAGGCGCGCGGGTTCGCGGCGGCGCGGGTCGTGACGTGCGATCCGGCCCGCGACGGGGCGCTCGGCGCGATCGTCGGGGGGGTCGTCGTCGAGCGCGGCGGGCGCATCGCGTTCGTGGGCCCACGGGCCGAAGCGCCGCGCGACGCCGCGATCCGGGACTTCGGCGATCGCGTGATCACGCCGGGCCTCATCGACGCGCACACGCACGCGTGCTGGGTCGGATCGCGACACGACGAATACGCGCTCCGGATGCGCGGCGCCGACTACGCGGCCCTCACCCGGGCCGGTGGGGGCATCGCGGCAACCCACCATGCCGTGACCGGAGCGTCGGTCGAACAGCTCGCGGAGGCCCTCACGGCGCGGCTGCGGCGCATGGCCGCGTGCGGTGTGACGACGGTCGAAGTGAAGAGCGGCTACGGGCTGGAACCGGCTCACGAGCACAAGCAGCTCGCCGCGATCGCCGCGGTGGCGCGGCGTCCCGATGTGCCCACGATCGTCCCCACCCTGCTCGCGCTCCATGCGCTGCCGGTGTCTGTGTCGGACCGCGCTGCGTACGTCGCACGCGTCGCGGCGGAGTTGGTCCCGGACGTGGCCCGCCTCGGACGGGCGCGGTTCGTGGATGCCTACGTCGATCGCGGCGCCTTCACCGTCGACGAGGCGCGCATCGTCGCCTCGGCCGCCGCGCGCGCCGGCCTCGGGATCCGACTTCACGTCGGGCAATTCGCCGACGTCGGCGGCGCGGAGCTCGCCGCGTCCGTGGGCGCTCTCTCGGCGGACCACCTCGAGCACGTCTCCGACGACGGCATCGCGGCCCTGGCGCGCGCCGGGGTCGCCGCCACCCTCTTGCCCGTCGCGAGCTTCACGCTGGCGCAGGCGCCCCCGCCGATCGCCGCGCTTCGGGCGGCGGGCCTGCGTCTCGTCGTGGCGAGCGACGCCAACCCCGGGACCGCGCCCACCGAGAGCCTGCCGCTCGCGCTCGCTCTCGCCGTACGGAGCTACGGGCTCACGACAGAAGAGGCGATCCTCGGCGCAACCCGACACGCCGCCGCGTCGCTCGGATTCGCCGATCGGGGGGCCTTACGGGTGGGAGCGCGCGCGGATCTCGCCGTATGGGACTTGCCCCACGAAGCGGCGATCCTCCAGCCGTGGGGCGTCGCCAAGACGATCGAGGTGCTCGCCCGCGGCCGGCGCCTTCATCCCGCGCGGCGAGCGAGCGGCACGGACTCTTCGTCCCCGTCGTAGGAGACGAGCGACCGCGCCTGGCTCCGCGGCTGCGCGGCCGCCCTTGCATCGCGCGTGGAGAGGCCAGCGTGCAGCCGCGCTCCCTCGAGGATCGCGGCGCAGAGCGCCGGGTAGTCCAGCCCCGCGGCGGCGGCGATCTTCGGCAAGAGCGACGTGGGCGTCATGCCGGGCAGCGTGTTCACCTCGAGGACGTACTCGTTCTCGCCCGCGGTCACGAGCAGGTCCACCCGGCAGGCGCCCGTGCACGAGAGCGCGCGCGCAGCCCGCTCGGCCAGGTTCATCACGCCCCGCAGGCGCGTCGCAGGCAGGTCGGGCGGCGCGACGTAGTCGGTCATCCCGGCCGTGTACTTGGACGCGTAGTCGTACAGGCCGCCCTTGGGCACCACCTCGATGGCGCCGAGCACCCGGCCCTCGAGGATACCGACGTGCACTTCTCTCGCCCGAACGAAGCGCTCGACCAGCACGTCCTCGTCGAAGGCGAGCGCGCGGCCGATGCCGGCGGCCAGCTCGGACAGGTTGCCCACCTTCTCGACGCCCAGGGACGACCCTTCGCGCCGCGGCTTCACGATCGCGGGGAAGCCGAAGCTGCCGTGAAGATCCTCGAGGTCGGCGAGATCCGCGCGCGTCGCCGTGTAGTACGGCGGCGTCGGTACGTTGTGCAGGCGAAACATCTCCTTCGCCTTGAGCTTGTCCATGGCGAGCGCGCTCGCGAGCACGCCGCTGCCCGTGTACGGGATGCCCATCACCTCGAGCACGCCTTGCACGCAGCCGTCTTCTCCACCGCGACCGTGCAGCGCCAGAAACATCACGTCGACGGGGTGCGCGCGCAGGAGCTCGTCGAGCCCGCGGCTTTCATCGTTCCACACGAGGCGCGTGACAGGATGCCCGAGGCTCTCCAGAGCGGAGGCGACGCCCTCGCCGGTGAGGAGCGAAATCTCGCGCTCCCCGCAGCATCCGCCCATCAGCACCCCGACTCGCTTGGTCTTCATGGCTGATGACTCCAAAGATGTCCCGGCAGCGCACGCTGACGTGACCATCGTGCGATCTTTCGTTACCAGCGCGCCGGCCGGACGGTCAACTTTGGGTCAATCGATCTCGACGAGCACGGCCGTGATGTTGTCCTTGCCGCCACGCTGGTTCGCGAGATCGATGAAGTGCCTCACGGATGCTTCGCCGCCCATCTCGACGATGCTCGGGATGTCGGCATCCTCCAGGTAGCCGTGCAACCCGTCGCTGCAGAGCAGGAAACGCGTGGAAGGAACGAGTTGAATACGGCGCGTATCCACCTGAACGTACTCGCGGTTTCCGACGGCGCGCGTGATGACGTTGCGGTGGGGCGATCGCGCGGCCTCCTGCGGCGTGATGAGGCCCTGTTTCAGCTGCCAGGCGATGAGGGTGTGATCTTCGGTCAGCTGCTCGACCGCGCCGCCCTCGACCTTGTAGATCCGGCTATCGCCGACTTGCGCCGTGATCGCGTAGCCGCCGAGGACGAGCAGCGCGCTGATCGTCGTCCCCATCCCGCTCTTGTCGCGATCGATCTCGGCGATCGAGTAGACGAAGTACGTGGCCGCCTGCACGGCGCTCTCCATGAGACGGCACGCCGCACGCGCGTCGGATTCGACAACGGGGTCGACCAGTTGGCGGAGCTCTCCGATGCCGCGCTTCACCATCCCGTACAGCGTGTCGACCGCCTCGCGGCTGGCGACTTCGCCCGCGGCGTGGCCACCCATGCCGTCGGCGACGATGTAGAGGCCGAGCGCGTCGTCCATGAAGAACGCGTCCTCGTTGGACGTGCGCTTTCGCCCGAGGTCGGTGAGCGCGTGACCGGTTCGCCGAAAGGGGAGCGAGTGCGCCGGCGGCTCGCCGCTCGCCGGTGCGCTCGGTGGCGTTGCGTCGGTTGCGCCGAGGCCTCCCGGGCGCCGTGTGGGGCCGGGGGGCTTCGCCGTCAATCCGCGGTCTTTGCCTGAGCTCATCGAGAGGGTGGCCTGATCCTCGACTATAGCCCGGGCGCCCCCTTGGCCCTTAGTTTTCCTTCTCGGGCCGGTCTTGGGCGCAGTCCCACCGCGCCCCCTGGCGCGAGAAAGCTGCAGCAACGTTGCGACTTTTCTCTTTTTGCGGAGGGCCGGCCCCGTCTAGGGTCGTCCCCGATGCCTGGTTTCTTGCCTAGCTTGCCTCGCTCGGGTCGGTCCCCGCGTGCGGGCTTTTTTGGCGCCGACATCGCGCTCGCTGCGTTCGTCGTCCTCGTCGTTGGCCTCATGATCGTGCCCCTGCCGACGTGGGTGCTCGACGTCTTGCTGTCGGCGAACCTGTCGCTCGCCGTCACGATTCTTCTCGTCGTTCTCTACGTGCCCGACGCCATCGGTATCGCGACGTTCCCGACGCTGCTTCTCCTGACGACGCTCCTGCGCCTCTCGCTCAACGTCGCCTCGACGCGCCTCATCCTGCTCCAAGCCAACGCGGGCGAGGTGATCAAGGCTTTCGGGCAGATGGTCGTCCGCGGCAACTACGTCGTCGGCGCGGTCGTGTTCCTCGTGCTGACGACGATCCAGTTCATCGTGATAGCCAAGGGCTCCGAGCGGGTCGCCGAGGTGAGCGCGCGCTTCGTGCTCGACGCCATGCCCGGCAAGCAGATGGCCATCGACGCCGAGCTCCGGGGCGGCACGATCGACGGCAATGAGGCCCGCCGCAGGCGGCGCCTCCTGCAGCGCGAGAGCCAGTTTTACGGCGCCATGGACGGTGCCATGAAATTCGTCAAGGGCGACGTCGTCGCGTCGATCATCATCGTCGTCGTGAACGCCATCGGCGGCCTTGCGATCGGGGTGGGCATGAAGGGCATGACGGTGGCCGATGCCCTGCGGCGCTACGGCCTGCTCACGATCGGCGACGGCCTCGTGACGCAGATCCCGGCCCTGGTGCTCTCGACGTCCGCCGGCATCCTGGTGACGCGGGTGGCGAGCGAAGAGGCCGAAACGCCGCTGGCCGAAGAGCTCGCGCGTCAACTCCTCGGCGCACCCAAGGCGCTGCAGATGGCGAGCCTCTTCGTTCTGCTGCTCGCGGCGGTGCCGGGGTTGCCGACGGCGCCATTTCTCGTGATCGGCGCCGCCCTGCTCTGGGCCGGGCGTGCCCGCGCGAAGGCGAGCGTTCAGACGCCGATCGCGGCGACCGAGACCGCGCATCGCGACCGAGCCCGGGCCCGGCCGGGCGAGCCCGCGTTCTTCCCGCTCGTGTCGCCCTGGAGCCTCGACGTCAGCGCCGACCTGAGCACGGTGCTCGACGCGGAGCGCGATGGGTTGCGGGCGATGACCACCGGTCTTCGGGAGCAGATCTTCGCGGAGCTCGGCGTTCCGTTGCCCGCACCGAGCGTGCGCGCACTGAGCGAGCTCGAGCCGCGGCACGTCGTCATCTCGGTGCACGAAGTGCCCGCCAGGGTGCTCCGCATCCCGCCCGAGGTGGGCTCCGCCGAGGTGGTACCCTGGGTGCGCGTGCGCGTGCACGAGGTTCTTGCCGCGCGGGCCGCCGAGTTTCTCGGGCTGACCGAGACGCAGCGGCTGCTCGACGAACTCGAGACATTCGCGCCGGCCACCGTTCGCAACGTGGTGCCCAAGCCGGTGAGCGTCGTGCTCCTCGCCGACGTGCTTCGGCGCCTGGTCGAGGAGGGCATCTGCATTCGCGACCTCCGGGCCGTGCTCGAGGCGCTCTCCGCCATCGGCGCGAGCGAAAAGGACCCGCTGAATCTGGCCGAATACGTGCGAAGTCAGATGCGGCGCGCCATCACCTTCCGCCTGACCGAGGGCACGGGCCACCTCGACGTCGTTCTGCTCGAACCCATCCTCGAGGACACGGTCCGCCGTGCCATCACGCGGACCGCAGCCGGCGCGTTCCTCGCGCTGCCGCCTCAAGCCGCGCGCGACGTTCTGGCCTCCGTGCGTCGCGCCGTGAGGGACGCCACCGCGTCGGCCGGCGGCAAGCCGGCCGTGATCCTCACGCAACCCGACATTCGTCGCTTCGTGCGCAAGCTGATCGAGGTGGAGATGCCGAACCTCTGGGTGGTGAGCTTCGCCGAGCTACTGCCCGAGATCGCGCTCAAGCCAACCGCCCACGCGAAGGCGGCGCTGACCTGAGCGCCTGGTGACGCGCCGCCCGCCCGATCGCCGGGCTACATCGAGGTGGGCTCGGCGGGTGGCGACACTACGATGGGCCCTCCGGGGTTCACGCTCCCCGTGCCGCTCGGGCAGATCTGCGTCACGCACTGGCCGTCTTCGACGACGAAGTGGGCGCACCGCGTGACGCCATCCGAGCAAATCTCGCAGATGTCGGGCAGCGCGCCGTTGCACTCCGGAGTGGGCGGAACCGGGGGCGAAGGCGTGGGCGTGGGCGTGGGCGCCGGCGAGGGCGAAGGCGTCGGCGGACACGGGAACGTCAGGACGCACTGGCCCCCTTCGTCCACGTACACCGCCCCGACGTACGACCCGTCGGCACACTCTTCCGCGATATCGGGCACCGGCAGATCGCTGCATGAGCCGGCCCCCGATGAGGAACCGGTGCTCACGCCGCTGCTGCTCCCCCCGGAGCTCGCTCCAGACGACGCTGTGCCGGAAGACGCGCCAGAGGAGCCCGTGGCTCCGGACGAGGAACCCGTGGCGGCCCCTGAGGAGGACCCAGCGCCCCCCGCGCCGCTGCTTCCCAGTCCGTTCCCGGCGCTCCCCGGAGGATCGGGCTCGACGGCGCCACCGCAGCCGGCGAGGCCCGCGGAGAAGGCCGCGAGCACCAGCACCAACGACACCCCGCCAACTTTCTTCGTTCGGCTCTTCGTTCGGCACATGTTCCGTCCCTCCACAGCCATGAAGAGCTGGAGAGCACCGTGCGTGCCAGCCGTTCGCGCGGGCGCCAATCGCCGCTCGCCGTCGTTTTTCGAGGTTCCCGGGCGTGCCAAAGTGCGCCAGCACGACGCGGGTGCCGGAGCGCGGCTCCCCCGGCCCCAAGGACCTACATCTTCTGCCGCACCATTCGCCGCTGGACGGTGCCGCTGCGCATGAGTTGCTGCTTGGCCTCTTGCTGCAGCATCGGATGGACCTTCTTGGCCACCACGAACATCCCGAGGAGCTGGGGGTTCACCTCGCCCAGCTTTTTCAGTGCTCGCGCGGCACCCTTCATGTCGCCGTTGCCCGCGCAGGCGAACGCCCGTGAGCGCCACATCTGCACGCGCATCTCTCCGTACTCCGGGTCCTCCGGGTTGTAGAGATCGAGCAGCTCGACGGCCTTCTTGCTCTGCCCCGTGCGGCCCCACGCCTCGCCCGCCACGGCGGCGAACATCGCTCGCGTCTTGGGCTCTTGCTGTTTCCCGAGCTCGATCTTGTCGACCAGCGCGCGGGCCTCTTGCAGCTCACCGAGTTGCAGATGGATCGTGGCGCGGGTGCAGCGCACCTGATCGGCCACCGGCGAGAGCTGCTTGCCGAGATCGATCGACTCCAGCGTCGTCAGCGCCTTGCGCGGGTCTTCTTGCATTTCGAGCTGGGCGCGGGCGATGGCGGCCTGCACGTCGCCTTTTTTGAAGTCCGTCTCGAGCCTACGAAGCGCCTCCTGGCGCCCTTCTTCCGTCTCGCCGGCCGACTTGAGCAGGGCCCCCAGCGCTCGCGATTTGCGGACGTAGCCGCGCAGCCAGATGCCCGCCCCGACCGCAGCGACGGTGAGCGCGCCGGCCGCGTAGAGCGGGATGACCGTCCAGCGGGTGACGATGGCGGCGATCGCCCATACGACGCCGAGGACCAGCCCCACCCGCACGTAGATCTTCGTCAGATCGACCTTGGGCTCCTGGGCATCGGCCGACGGCTTGGCGAGATCGCGCAGCTCGCGCTGCATTTCGGCAGCACTCTTCTTCTTTTTCTTCTTCGGGGCGGTGGACTCGGTCGGGGCGTCGGGCACGCCCCTACCCTAGTTTACGCGCCCCTGTCACGCCACGGCCGCCGCGGGCTCCGACGGCATCGTCTTGGCGGTCTGCGCGGAGTCGTTCATCCGGACGCTGACGATCTTGGAGACGCCGGCCTCCGGCATCGTGACGCCGTAGAGCACGTCGACCATCTGCATCGTGCGCTTGATGTGCGTGATGAGGATGAACTGCGAGCGGTCCGTCATCGACCGGATGATGTCGTTGTATCGAGCCACGTTCGCCTCATCGAGCGGCGCGTCGACCTCGTCGAGAATGCAGAACGGCGACGGCTTGATCTGGAAGATGGCAAACACCAGGCTCACCGCGGTGAGCGCCTTCTCGCCGCCGCTCATCAGCTCGATGCTCGAGAGCTTCTTGCCGGGAGGCTGCGCGATGATGTCGATGCCCGTCTCGAGCATGTCGTCGGGGTTCGTGAGCCGCAGCTCAGCCCGCCCGCCGCGGAACATGCGCGGGAAGATCTCGCGGAACTTGGCGTCGACCGCGGCGAACGTCTCCTCGAAGAGGCGGCGCGATTCGCGGTTCATCTGCTGGATCGCGCGCGTGAGGTCGGCCAGGGCCTTGTCGAGGTCGGCCTTCTGCGTCGTGTAGTACGTGAAGCGCTCTTCGGCCTCGGCGTGCTCGCGCATGGCGTCGAGGTTCACAGAGCCCATTCGCTCGATGAGCTTCGTCAGCTCGTCGAGGCGGGCGCGGGAGACATCGTCCGGCGGCGGGCGCATGTGGTGGTCGCCCACGACGCGCCCCAGCTGCAGTCCGCGGAACTTGTCGGCCACGCCGGCGACCAGGTGCTGCATCGCGAGCTCGCGTTCGCGCAGGGACAGCTCGTGGGTCTGCAGCTCCTCGCGCACGGCGTCCGTTCGGCCACGAAGCTCGCGGATGGTCGACTCGCGCTGCCCGAGGTCGGCGCGCAGCTCTTCGAACACCGAGCGGACCGCGGCGAGCACCTCGTGCGCTTGCCGAGCGCGATCGAGCCCTTCGTGGACGTTGGCTTTGTGGGTCATGAGCTGCGCGGCCGTCTCGCCGTAGGCTCGGGCGTTGGCGACGAGCTCCTCTTCGAGCCGTTCTGCACGCGCCTCCAGCTCGGCGGCGCTGCGCGCGAGGCGCGTCTCGGTGCCGCGCGCCCCCGCAAGGCGCTCGCGCGCCCCCGCGATGGTGACCTTGCAAATCGTGACCGTCTGCCGCCGGGCGTCGAGGCTCTGCTGCGCCGCGGCCAGCGCTTGCTCCGCCTCGCGCAGCGCGGCCTCGCCCGTCTCGCGCAGCGAGCGTGCTTCCGAGAGCGCGCTCGAGGCGACTTCGCGTTCGAACCCCGCCTCGTCGATGGCCTTGCCGAGCTCCCCCTCCTCTTCGACGAGCGTCTGCAGCCGGCGCATCATGCCTTCGAGCAGCCCCTCTGCCTTTTGCAGGTCCTTCTGCGCCGAGACGAGCGCCAGTTCTTTGGAGTGCGCCTCCTGCCGCGCGCGATCGAGCGCGGTCCCGGTTTGGGCCAGCTCCGCGCGCGAGCCGTGCAACTCCTCGAGCGTGGCCGTCACGAGCGCGTCGAGCATCTCGACCTCGCCCGCCAGGATCCGTGCCTCGCGCTTCGCCTCGAGCATCCCGGACGCGACCCGATCGCCCGAGCCGCCTTCGATGCGGCCGTCCGTGTAGAGGACGGACCCGTCGACGGTCACGAGCACCGCCCGGATGCCCACGTCGCGCAGACGGCGCGCCGAGGCGAGGTCGCTGACGACGACCGCGTCGCCGACGAGCGCACGGACGAGCGCCTCGTCCACCGGCGCGAACCGCAGCGTTTCGACCAGCCGCGCGACGATGGCTTCGTCCTCCGGCAAGGCTTCGCCCATCCCCGCGACGAACGCCGGGTGCTGCGGCACGATCGCGGCGCGACCCTTTTTCTCGTCGGCGAGCTGTTCGAGCAGCGCCACTCCGGCGTCGAGATCGTTCACGACGACGTCGTGGACGCGGGCGCCGAGCAGCCCCGCGAGCGCGTGGATCAGGTGCTCCGGCGCTTCGACCCGGTCGGCGATGAGGCCCACGATGCTCGGGTCGCGCGTACCCACGATGGCCTTGGTGCCCGCGCCAACCCCCTCGAGCCGCGCGTGCATCTCTTCGAGCGCGACGTATCGCGAGCGCTTCTTCGAAAGCTCGCCCTTGGCGGTGTCGAGCGCGCGTTCATGGATCTGCACCACGTCCTTCAGCTCGGCGAGCCGCTGCTCGAGCCGTGCCTTCTCCGCGGCGCTCGTGACGCGGCCGGCGGTGAGCTCCTCGACCGCGCGCGCGAGCTCCTTGCCCTGCGCGGCGCGTTCGACGCACGTCGTCTCGAGGGTGCCCCGCTCGGCCCTGAGCTTCTCCTTGCGCGTGGCCATCTCGGTCTGGCGCCGCTCGAAGCCCGCGAGCCGCGCCTCGGCGCTCGCAATCTCCGTCTGCGCGCGCACCACGACCTGCCTCGACACGTCGACCTGACCGCTGCACCCTTTGTGCTGCTCGAAGACGGTTGCGAGCGCGGCCTCTTCGCGGGCCAGCACCTCGGCTTCGGAGCCTTCTTCGGCGGCGAGGATCTCCACCTGCTGCGCCACGACGCCCCGCTCGGCCGCGAGCTGCGCAGCCTGGTCGGCCATCGCTACCCGCTCGGCCTCGGCCTGCTGCTCGCGCTGCGAGAGCGAAGCAAGGCGGTCCCTGGACCGCTCGATCGCCGCTTCTTCCGCGCGAACCGCGCTGTCGGCGGCGAAGCTCTCGTTCTGCGCGCCATCGAGGCGCTCTTCGGCCTCGTGCACCTCGAGGCGCTTGGCCTCGAGCTCGCCCTCTCGCGCTCCGAGCTCGGAGCGCGAGCGCTCCCAGTCCTCGGACAGCGCCTGCACCGATCCGCTCTCGAGCTTGATCCAGCCCGTGAGCTCGAGGAACCGGTGCGACGCCTCGTAGAGCTGCAGATCCTCGAGCTCGTCGCGGTAGGAGACGTAGCGCTCGGCCTTGGCCGCCTGACGCTTGAGCGACGCGAGGCTGCGATCGATCTCGGCCACGATGTCGCCCACGCGCAGCAAGTTTTGCTGCGTCAGCTCCATCTTCTTCTCGGCCTGCTTCTTGCGCGCCTTGAACTTGGTGATCCCCGCCGCTTCTTCGATGAGCAGCCGCCGGTCCTCGGGCTTGGCGCTCACGATGAGACCCACCTTGCCCTGCTCGACGATCGAGTACGCCTTGGTGCCCGCGCCGGTACCGAGAAACAGGTCCGTGACGTCGCGCAGGCGCACGGGCGTCTTGTTGATGAGGTACTCGCTATCGCCCGAGCGGTGCAGCCGGCGCGTCACTGCGATCTCGGCGTAATCCTTGTACTCGAGGGGCATCTCGCTCGGCGTGTCGTTCACGAACGTGAGCGTGACCTCGGCAAAGTCGTGGGCGCTTCGCGTCTCGCTCCCGCTGAAGATGACGTCCTCCATCGAGCGACCGCGCAGGTGGCGGGCGCTCTGCTCGCCCATGCACCACCGGATGGCGTCGACGATGTTGGACTTTCCGCAGCCGTTCGGCCCGACGATCGCGAACACGTCGTTGTCGAAGTGCAGGACGGTCTTGTCGACGAACGACTTGAAGCCGACGAGCTCGAGCTTCTTGATCTTCATCTAGTGGCTCCGGGGGCTAGGGGCCCGAACCGGCACGACGGCCGCCACGGACCCAAGCATGTCACTGCACATATCGTCACAGGCTACCTGCCACCTGTATCGCCCTTCGCCCGTTCAGTTCAAGCTCCCATGTCAAGTTTCTGAGGGCTTAGCCCTATCGCGCACAGGTGGGCAAGAAACCCGCGAAGGTAGCGACGCGCTTGTGAGGCGGCCGTGGGGCCCGCAAACTCAGCTGGCACTCGACTTGACACAGTGCCAGGCGAGCCATACTCGCTATCTCGATGCCGACTTACGAGTATGCGTGCAGTGCCTGCGGCCATCAGTGGGAGCAGGTGCAGCGCATCGTCGAGGCGCCCATCGAGGTGTGCCCCCAATGCTCGGCAAAGGCGGCGCATCGCCTCATCAGCGGCGGCACCAACTTCATCCTCAAGGGGGGTGGTTGGTACTCCGACCTCTACTCGAGCAGCAAGGCAAAGACGCCCGACAAGGCTTCGGACAGCGCCTCGGGGGCCGCACCGGCGGCGGCGACCCCAGGGACGGGGTCGGACTCGAGCAGCAAGGATTCCGGGACCAAGACCGAGACGAAGACGGCCACCCCCAGCACCGGAACCTCGTCGACACCCTCCACGCCGTCCACGCCCTCCAGCTAGGCCCGCTGCCCTCGCGCGCTCTTGCGCTTGCGGGGACTGAAGACGAGGGTGCGAGCCCGCTCGTGCGTGGTTCCGAGGTGTAGCGCGACGCGCGCGAACACCAGATCGAGCAATCGCCCCCGCGGCGGCCTGGCGATGCGCGCGAGGTCTCCCGACCACTGCAGAGCGTCGGCGGAGAACTCGAAGCTCGCCGCCTGCCCCTCGTAGGCACGCGCGAGGCCCACGTCGACGCGCTTTCGCCCCGCGAGCCAGCGCTTGGCGAAGAGCGCGCCCCGGGCCAGCGCGTGGAACACGGCCAGCGCGTGCATCCATTCCTCGATCTCGCCCTGCCCCGCCAGCGTCGCCTCGAGCCCCGCGATCCCCGCGCGGATCGCGTCAAACTCCAGCTAGTCGAACTCGCGAAGGGCGCCCGGGTATTTTGCGGCCAGGCGCGCCATCCGCCCCGGAACGCGCGCCTTGTCCTCGTCACCCGACGCGTGCTCGAGCCGCATCGCGAGCATCTCGACGTACTTGTCGCGCAGATCGGCGAGCGCCTCGGGCGAAGCAGACGACGTGGACGCCGTGCGCGAGGTGCGCGACCCCGGAGACGTGGTTGGGCTGCGCGAAGGCTTCACGTGCTGACGCCGGTAGCGTACGCCGGCGCGCATCCCTTCGCGCGCGCTCCGCCGTGCGTGCCCTGCTAACCTCCCCGCGCATGAGTCTCTGGAGGTGGTCGGGGGCCGCATCGCGTGGACTCGTGTCGGCGCTCGTGTCGGCGCTCGTTCTTGGCCTCGTGGGCTGCGCGCCACGCGGGGGCAAAGGCGCGGCCGGCGGGGGCGGCGCGACGGATCTGGACGCCGATCCGCTGGCGCTGCTGCCCCCGGGCGCGACGATCGTCGGTACGCTGGACGCGCGCGCAGCCTTCGCGAGCGCCTTTGGACCGGCGCTCGGCGGCGCGATGACCGCCTTGCTCCCGCTGCCCGAGGGCGCGGGCTTCATCGCGGCGCGCGACATCGATCGCGTCGTCGTGGCGGGCTACCCCGCGAGCACGCCCGAGGTCGCGGTCGTGCTCTCCGGTCGCTTCGATCCGAGCAAGATCACAGGGGCGACGCAGACGCGATCGGGCGCCGCGATCGTCGCGGGTACCTTCGCGGGATTCGCGACGGAGACCGCGGGGCAGGTCACCTTCGCGACCATCAGCCCGAAGACGCTGGTCGCCGGCACGCTGAGCGGCGTGCAGGCGGTGCTCGACCGGGTCCGCCAGGGGCAGCTTGCCCGGGCGGTCTCTCCGCAAGTCGTCGAGACCCTGCAAAGCCCAGGCGCGCAGGCCGCGCTGGTCGCGGACTTCACCACGCAGCCACCGCGGATCGGGAGCATCGGCATGATCAACCTGGGGTGGCTCCAGGGTGTCAAACTGGTGCGGGCGCTCGGAGACTTCAATCCACCCGGCCTCAACGTGGCCGCGACGTCCACGTTCGGCGATCCCTCGCAGGCGACGGCCGCCGTGAGCGGGATCCACGCGCTCGACGGGTGGCTGACGATCCTCGCGCCGGCCCTTGGTGGCGCGCGCATCCAGAACCTCCAAGTCGAGGCCGTCGGCAGCGACGTCACGACCAAGTTTGCCGTCGACGGGGCCTCGCTCGCCGCCCTTCTCGCGCTCGGCACGCGCTTCATTCCCACGCAGTAGTCGGCGCCGTTGACGACCCTCGTCGTTCACCCCGCCGCTCGCGCGCTCTCGGGCAGCGTTCCGGTCCCTGGCGACACGGCCATCGCGCTGCGCGCGATCCTCTTCGGGGCGCTCGGCCGGGGCGAGACCCACGCCGCCGGGCTCCCCCGCACGGGGCCCGTCGCGGCCCTCGCGCGGTGCCTTCGCGCACTCGGTGTCGGCATCCGCGAGGCGTCGCCGGCGGACTGGGTCATCGACGGGGTCGGCCTGCGCGGTCTGCGCGCTCCCGACGCCCCGCTGGATTGCGGGGATTGCGTCGCGGCGGCGAGCCTGCTCGCGGGCGTCCTTGCGGCGCAGCACTTTGCGTCCTGTGTCACGGGCAGCGGGGCCCTTGCCGGCCTCGACCTGACGTCGCTCGTGGCGCCCCTGCGCGCGCGCGGCGCGGTCGTCGTGTCGAGCGGCGCGCCGCGGGCCGAGTCGACCCGCCTCCCGCTGGCGATCGGGCCGCTCGCCGAGGGGCGAGAGCTGTCGCCGCTGGAGCATACGAGCGAGGTGGCCGACCCGCGGGTGAAGGGGGCCCTGCTGCTCTCGGGCCTCTACGCCGACGGCCCGACGATCTTTCGCGAGCCAAGCGTATCGGCCGACCACACCGAGCGCATCCTCGCCGCGCTCGATGCCCCGATCCGCGCCATCGGTCCCGTCGTCCGCGTCGATCCCGCGGGATGGAGCGGCGCGTGGCCCGCGTTCCGCACCACGGTCCCCGGAGATCGAGCGGCGGCCGCGTACCTCGTTGCCGCCGCGCAGCTCGTCCCCGGCTCGCGCGTCACCGTGAGGGGCGTCGCGACCAACCCGACGTGCTCCGGCTTCCTCGAGATTGCACGCGACCTCGGCGCCGGACTGCACGTCGAGCCGCACGGCGAGGTGCTGGGCGAGCCCATCGCCGATCTCGTGGCGTGGTGCGCCGAGCCGCGCGCCGCCACCATCGGGGGCGAGCCCGTCGCTCGCGCGGGCGACGCGCTGCCTGCGGCGTGCGCGATCGCGGCCGTCGCCCGTGGGACCACGCGGATCCGCGTCCTCGAAGACGCTTCGACGACGCTCGACGCGGCGGCCACTGTCCTGAGGGCGTTCGGCGTCGAGTGCACGGCCGGCGCCGACGGACTGGCGATCCGGGGCCGAGGGGCGTCACTGGCGCCGGCCGACGTGGACGGCGGCGGCGACCCGTACATTGCGATGGCTGCGTCCGTGCTGGCGCTCGCGGCGTCGGGGCCGAGCCGCATCCGCAACGCAGGCGTCATCGCGGCGCGTTTTCCGAAGTTCGTTGCCACGCTTCGCGCGCTCGGTACGAGCATCGACGTTCAGGCCCCGTAGCCGGCGATCCGGAGCCGAGAGCTGCTATAGACGTCCCGCGTGAGCATCGCTTCGCGCCCCCAGCCCATCGTCGCCATCGACGGCCCGGCCGGAGCGGGCAAGAGCACCGTCGCCCGGCGCCTGGCCGAAACGCTCGGCTTCGTGCTCGTCGACACGGGCGCGCTGTACCGGGCGGTCGCGCTCGCGGCCCTGCGGGCCGGGATCGCGCGCCAAGACGCCGAGGCCGTGGGCGCGCTCGCCCACTCCCTCGTCGCGAGGCGCGCCATCGCCTTCGAGCGCGACGCGGCCCGCGGTCTTCGCCTCCGCCTCGACGGCGACGACGTGACCGACGCCATCCGCACCCCCGACGTCGGCATGGGCGCGAGCACGGTGTCGGCGTACAAGTCCGTCCGCGAGGCGCTGCTCGATCTCCAGCGGCAGGCCGGGCGCGCGGGCGGCGTGGTCCTCGAGGGGCGCGACATCGGCACCGTCGTCTTTCCCGACGCCGACGTGAAGTTCTTCCTCACGGCCCGCATCGAGGTGCGCGCCCGACGTCGTTTCGACGAGCTCACCGCCGCCGGCACCCGGACCACGTTCGAAGAGACGCTGGCGGATCTCCAGCGACGCGACGCGCAGGACACCTCGCGCGCGATCGCGCCGCTGAAGCAAGCCGACGACGCCATTCTCGTCGACAGCTCCGAGATGGCGCCTGACGACGCCGTCGCGCTGATGGCGGCGAGGGTGCGCGCCAAGACAGCCGAGTCGACGCCCGCGTCGAGCCAGGCGTGATCCGCGCGGCGATGGCCGCGGTGCTCGTGGGCTGCGCGGCGGCGGCCGGGTGCGCCGCGGCCCCGCCGGCGCCCGTCGCCGCGACGGCGGCCCCGACGGACCCGCGCTGGCAAGACGTATTCGACGGCACGCCCGAGCTCTTGCTCGTCGTGTTCCCGAAGGAGGTCCGCAGAGACAAGGTCTACGGGAGCCTTCTGCGGCGCGCGATCGAGATGGCGCGCGAGTCGAGCCACGCCGTCACCGAGACGCGCACGCTCGACGCCATGGAGGACGCGGACGAGGTGATCCTCGGGGTGCGCCCGCGTTCACCGGGTGTCGACGGCGAGACCACGATGATCGTGCAGGGAGCACCGAGCGGCGTGGACCCCGCGCGCCTCGTCGATTCGGACGGGCATCCGCTCTGGACGCCGGGGCCGCTCGGGCCCACCGAGCGGATCCGGGAGCTCGTTCGCGCGCCGCCCGCCCATCTCGCGCCCGACGGCGGTCCTGAAGCCGACGACGGCCCCCTCGACGCCTCGCTCTTCGAGCTGCCCGGCGCGACGTGGATCATCACGTCGGGCGTCGCCCGGGCTCGCGCGCGCGCCGCGCTCGCGCGCCCGACGGCGCGCCCCGGTCCACCGGTGCCCGAAGGTGTGCTGGCCGCCGCGCGCATCGACGGAGCCTCGCTGGTCGCCCACGTCCCGCCGCTCGGCCCGCGGGGCCTGCTGGCCAACGTCGGGGGGCGCCTGCAATCGGCCACGTTTGCGCTGCCGCCCGGGTCGGAGCACGCGTTGCGAGTGACGCTGGCCTACGCCGACGAAGGCGCGGCCCGGGGTGCCGCCGACCGCGCGCTCATCGTCGTCGAGACGGTGGCGCGCACGAAACCCGACCGCACGAGCTGGCTCTCGGCGCTTTCGGCGGCGGCCGTCTCCCGCACGGGCACGGAGGTCGTCGTCACCGCCCCCCTGCCCGAACCGCTGATCGACGCGCTGCTCGGTCTCAACCGGCTTTGACATGGGGGGGGCGGCACGCTACATGCCTGGCCCCCCAAACACATGTCCAACCAAACCACTTCTACCCTGAGCTCCCCAGGTAAAACGGAGCCGACGGCGAACCCCTCCGAGAACTTCGCCAGTCTGTTCGAAGCCAGCCTCCAGGCCGGCCAGTTCGGAAAAGAAGGCGAGATCGTCAAAGGGACGATCGTCGCCGTGCAACGCGACAACGTCGTCATCGACATCGGCGGCAAGAGCGAGGGCATCATCGCCCTCCACGAGTTCGCCGACGCGCAGGGCCAGACGACGGTGAAGGCCGGCGATCAGGTCGACGTCTACATCGAGAGCCGCGAAAACGACGACGGGCTCGTCACGCTTTCCAAGGAGAAAGCGGACAAGATGAAGGTGTGGGATGAGATCTCCGCCGCGTGCGAGCGCGACGAGCTCATCGAAGGCACCATCAGCCAGCGCGTGAAGGGCGGCCTGTCGGTCACCATCCGCGGCGGAGTGAAGGCGTTCCTTCCCGGCTCGCAGGTCGACCTGCGGCCGATCCGCAACCTCGATAAGCTGATCGGGCAGACGTACCAATTCAAGGTCATCAAGTTCAACAAGAAGCGCGGCAACATCGTCCTCTCCCGCCGCGTGCTCCTCGAGAAGGAGCGCGACGAGCAGAAGACCAAGACCCTGGAGACGCTGGAAGAGGGCAAGGTCGTCCGCGGCGTCATCAAGAACATCACCGAGTACGGCGCCTTCGTCGACCTGGGCGGCATCGATGGTCTCTTGCACATCACGGACATGAGCTGGGGGCGGGTCAACCACCCGTCGGAGCTCTTCCAGATGGGCGACGAGGTCACCGTCCGCGTCCTCAAGTACAACGCGGAGACCGAGCGCGTGTCGCTTGGCCTCAAGCAGACGCAGGAAGACCCGTGGAGCCACGCCGAAGAGGCGTTCCCCCCCGGCAAGAAGGTGCACGGCAAGGTGCAGTCGATCACCGACTACGGCGCGTTCGTCGAGCTCGAGCCTGGCGTCGAGGGCCTCATCCACGTCAGCGAGATGTCCTGGACCAAGAAGGTCAAGCACCCGAGCAAGGTCCTCGAGATCGGCCAAGAGGTGGAGTGCCAGGTGCTCGAGGTCGACGCCAAGAGCAAGCGCATCAGCCTGGGCCTCAAGCAGCTCGAGCCCGATCCCTGGACGCTCTTCACCGAGAAGTACAAGCCGGGCGACAAGATCACCGGCAAGGTCCGCAGCATCACCGACTACGGCGTCTTCGTCGGAATCGAAGACGGCGTCGATGGGATGGTCCACAAGAGCGACATCTCCTGGACGGCCAAGATCAACAACCCGAGCGACCTTTACAAGAAGGGCGACGACGTCGAGGCCATCATCCTCAGCATCAACCACGACGAGAAGAAGGTGAGCCTGGGCGTCAAGCAGCTCTGGGACGACCCGTGGCCCACCATCTTCAACGAGTTCCCGCCGGGCAAGGCCGTCCAGGCCAAGGTGCTCAGCATCGTCGACTACGGGATCTTCGTGCAGGTTCGCCCCGGCATCGAAGGCCACGTCCCGCAAAACGAGATCGTTCTCTCTCGCGACGAGAGCGGCGCCGAGGTGCTCCCGCACGAAGGCGACACCATCGACGCGGAGATCGCCAACATCGACAGCCAGGAGCGCCGCATCACGCTCTCCATGCGTCGCGGCGAGGCGGCGGCGGCGGCAAGCGCCGAAGGCAAGCCCTCGCAGCGGCCGTCCAAGGCCCCCGGCAAGAAGGTCTCGGCGCAAGAGGCGGCCGCCGGCGGCACGATCGGTGAGCTCATCAAGCAGAAGCTCGGCGCCAAGCTCGCCGCGATCAGCGAAGCGAAGGACGACGACGACGACGAGTGAGCTGGGACGATGTCCGAGCTTCTCTGGGCGCCGTGGCGGATGGAGTACATCCTCGGCTCGAAGGGCCGAGGATGCATCTTCTGCGACTTCGCCGTCGCGCCGCCCGCCGAATACCGCGAGAAGCTCGTGCTCGTGGTGCAACCGCACGCGCTCGTATGCCTGAACAAGTACCCCTTCGCGGCGCACCACCTGCTGGTCGCGCCGCGGCGGCACGTGGCCGACTTGAGCGCCCTGACGGCGGAAGAATACGCCGCCACGATGGAGCTCCTGCGCGTCGCGGCGGCCCGCGTGCACGCGGCGACGAAGTGCGAGGGCATGAACCTGGGCATCAACATCGGACACGCCGGGGGCGCAGGGATCGCCGATCACCTGCACGCGCACATCGTTCCGCGGTGGCCCGGCGATTCGAACTTCATGCCCGTCGTGGCCGACGTGCGCATCATGCCGGAGCACCTCGACGATTCGTGGCGCCGCTTGCGGCCGTTCTTCGACGACGTACCCGGCGAGCACCCGCAAGGGTGAGGACAGGATGATGGATCCGACCATGCGACGCCGAGCCGTGTTCCTCGTCGTCAGCGCGGCGCTCTTCGTCTCCGTCGTGATCACGGCGCGGGAGGTCATGCTCCCGTTCATCCTGGCGATCGTGATCGCGTACGTGCTGACGCCGCTGGTCGCAGCGGTCGAGCGGCGCAACGTGTCGGGCGGCCTCGCGGTCGTCGTCGTCTACGCCACCGTGCTGGGCGCGCTCGGCGGATTTGGCGCCGTGGTCGCGCCGCGGATCGCTCACGAGTTTCGCACGCTCCGGGGCGAGCTGCCCGAGCTCGCCGAAGAGGCGCGCGATCGGTGGGTCCCGGCCGTCACGACGCAGATGCGCGCGATCGGCATCGCCCCCGACACGGTGCCGGCCGCCGACGCGCCGCAGCCCGCGCCGACGGCGGCCTTCGTCGCTCGGCCGCAGGCCGACGGGTCGATCGCGATCGACGTCGGGCAAGGGATGAACGTCGTCACGACCAAGGGCGGCTGGCGCGTCGAGCCGCTGCACGAGAAGAAGGACACCCCGTTCGACGCGGACCGCCTGCTCTCGGACGCCGTCGGCCGGACCTTCGCCTACGCCGAGGCCAACTCGCTCGAGCTGGCCCTCGCGGTGCGCGACTTCGTCGGGATGGTGAGCCGCGGCGTGTTCGTGTTCTTCATCACGTTGATGCTCGCGGCGTACCTGATCCTGACGCGCGACAAGATCTGGGGCTTCTTCCGGTCGCTCGTGGAGCCGGGCGGCGGCCCGGCGTTCGACGCGCTGCTCGAGCGCACCGACCGCGGGCTCGCGGGCGTCGTCCGCGGGCAGCTGCTCATCTGCGGCATCAACGGGCTGCTCAGCGCGATCGGGTTCGCGATCGTGGGGCTGAAGTACTGGCCGGTGATGGCGCTGGTCAGCGCGGTCTTCTCGCTCGTGCCCATCTTCGGCTCGATCGCAAGCGCGGTGCCGGCGATCGCCGTGGCGCTGACGCAGGGCGTGGGGACGGCGCTGTTCGTCTTGCTCTGGATTCTCGGGATTCACCAGCTGGAGGCGAACGTCCTCAATCCGAAGATCATGGGCGACGCGGCGAAGATTCATCCGGTGCTCGTCATCTTCTCCTTGCTCGTGGGGGAGCATTTCTTTCACGTGCCGGGCGCGCTGCTGGCGGTGCCGTGCATGTCGATCGCGCAGAGCGTGTTCTTGCACGTCGAGGCGTCGCTGCGGGCTGCGGCGGCTCTGTCGAGCGACTCGTAGGACGAGCGCGCGGGGCGATCGCTCGGCGGGTATCGCGATCCGGGCGAGACGCCTCCCGACGAGCGGTGCTTACTCCCTCGTCGCCACGAGGTCCCCGCCGCTGCCGGTCCCGGTCATTGACCCGCCGTCGGGGCTCGTGATGATCGTCAGCGTGTCGCCCGAGACGCAGTACGTGCCGTAGCCTTCGCCGTTCTCGCTCATCGTCGTGAACGTGTCGCGCGACACGCTGTAGGTTCCGGTGCCCGTGGCCGGGATGGACAGCGAGATGTTGCAATCGCAATTCGAACCCAACGTCATGCAGGTCGCGGACGACGTACCGGCGTCGCCAAAAAGTCCCTCGTTGAAGACCATCGCAAGCTCATCGCAGGTCTCGGCAACGCCGCTCCCTGACAGGCAACTCAGCGGCACGGTCTCTGTCTCGAACGCGGATACCGTTATGGACGCCGTGTACGTCATGTCGGCGCTGAACGTGAGCGTGCCCTCGGCGGTGGACGAGTTCACCTGAACAGTCTCGCCCGGACAGGTGGTCCCCATCCCCGTCGCCGTCGCCGGGTTCGAGCACGAGCCGGTGATCATCCAAGACCCGACGATGTTGCCTCCGCACGCTCCGGCGTTGCAGTTGCCGCCCTTGTTACTGCAACCGCTGCACGCGATGAGCGTCGTGGCGACCGCCAGCCATGCACACCGAACCATGATCCAGCGAGAGTCGCCAGGCTCGACGCCAATGTCCAGGAATTGTCGACCCGGACTACGAGTTTGCGATGGCAGGTCTCTCCCCCCTTGCCCAGAGCTCGTCGGACACGCGTCGGGGTCGTACGCGAGCTCGTCGGACCGTCGTAGGCTTTGGTCGCATGCGGACGACGGTTCTGCTTTGCGCAGTAGTCCTCGTCGCTCTCGTGGGCACCGGGTGCTCGTGGGAGCGGCGCCTCCCGTTGACCGCCGGATCACTCGTCGGACCTCTACCCGCGCGCCCGGGGCGGTCCCTCGTCCGCTTCGACCCGACCATCCCCGGCGCGCGGCTGGACGAGACCGTCTGGGACAACGCGGTGGGGCTCTTCTGGGATGTCGCAGAGTCGCACCAGATCGGCTTCGACCAGCATTACCACCCGCAGTTCTACGCAATTCCGGTGCGGGCGTTGCCCGCGGTCGCGCAAACCGCCGTGCTCCTCGTCGATAGCCGGATCGTGGTGCCCTTTGGCAGGATCTTCGCGCATGTCTTCGAAAGCGCGGCTCGGCAGTCGTGGTCTACCCATGCGTCTTGCTTTGCCGATGGGTGCACGCCGACGACGACAACGGATGATGGCCCGACCACGCGGCTCGCCGTAAAGCTCCAATCGTTCGTCGTATGGGAAGCGCCGTTGAACCACGTCAATCTGTACGCGCGAGTCACGGTCAGCTCACTCGCGGCCGACGGAACCGTCGTCAAGGAAACTTCGTTCAAACGCTGGATCCTCGAGCAGCGACTCGGCTCGATCTTCGACACCCACGCCTCGATGATCCGCAAGATGAACGACATCGCGAACCGCCTCGCCGAAGATCTCGTCCTCGACATTCTGAACAGCGAGCTCTGACTCTCTCCCTCGTGCAAAGAGCTCGTCGGGCGGCGACCTTCTCGTTCGGGTGGGGGTGTACCGTGTCCGAAGCCGACGCCGCGAGGC
>Ga0302325_10003395_pt1 | contig 37618 bp, 39 predicted proteins | sample Palsa_T0_2_FD_201948 | JGI IMG/M metagenome (GOLD analysis project Ga0302325, IMG submission 201948) | Peat permafrost microbial communities from Stordalen Mire near Abisko, Sweden - Palsa_T0_2 | ecosystem: Environmental > Terrestrial > Soil > Palsa > Peat permafrost | place: Sweden: Abisko...
CCCAGACCTATAATGTCGCCACCCGGGAAGGATTCAGCTTCCACCTCAGCTACGTCGGCAGGGACCTTCCCGACAGCGGCGGCACGGGATTCGAGACGGACGCGATGCGTCGGCTCTATGACTACGGTTATGATAAGGCGCGCGCCGGTTCGTTTTGGCTGACCAAGCTGTCGCAGGTCGAGGACGCCAAGGAGGCGGCAATCGCCGCCGATCCTTCCCTACGGAAATAGGTAGTTTCCGAACCTATCCAGCCGTCCGGGAAGCGCTATTGTGGGGTCGCAAGCGCAGGCTCGCGCCCGCGCAGCCCGCCCATCGGGCGACAGCATGACCTGGGATCGCAAGCTCCCCAAACCCCTCTATCTCAACGACGGCCGCACCGTGGCGACCCTGGGGCAGGCGCGCGACGTCATGCTGGCGCTTCCCCAGCTTCGCCAGGCCAATTCGCACTGGCAAGACGCCGCCGAGCTTCTTCTCCAAGCGGCCTATCGGGGCCGGCTTGTCCCGATTCTCGACGCGGAGGCGCAATTGTCGCAGGCCCTGGCTGCGGAGGGGATGATTTGACCGCCCCAAACGCCACGGGCGGGGGTTTGTCGTCTTCGAGCGCACAATCTTAGCGCGATCCTGCAACCTTTGCTCGCGTCTCGTGTTCCCGAGGGAGCCGCTTGGTGAGTCGTTCATAGCTTCCATGAGCGCCGACGACAGGCGGGAACCCGAAAAGGAACAATGATGTTTTCACACAAGTTGATGGGCGGTTCATTCGCCTTGCTCGCCGCGGCCGGCGCCATGTTGCTGGTCGCCACGACGGCCCAGGCGGCGGTCTCGCCGGCTCCCGCCGGCGCGTTCGCAACGTCCGACGTTCAATCGGTCGGTTGCCTGCTCGGCGCGCATGTCGGACCGCTTGGCGCCTGCCTTGGCGGCCATACGCACCACCGCCATTGTTGGATCGACCGCGAAGGCAACCAGGTCTGCAATTGATCGGAAGGCTCTAAACGGCGCTGCTTGGCGCCGAATCCGGGCTGATCCCAACTTCCTCGAGAGGCGCCCAAAGCGCCTCTCGATGCGTTTGGGTCTTATTTCGCCGCGCTTGAGCGGGCGTCCTCATGTCGATCCGCCATAGGCTTGGCGTTTGCCGCGCGCCACCCACCCGCGTTGCGCAGGGTCGATGCGCCTGCTAATCCGGGCCTTTAGGAAGCGAAACGGGAATCGGCGGGGTGCGATGACCCGCAGCCTTTGGGTATTTGTGGTCGGAGTGAGAGTCCGGTAACCTAGCGTCCGCATTGATTTCCAGATGTCCGGTCTACCCAATATTTATCAATAGCTTCCAGCATATTTGTCTTTCCATGTTCGCAGTCGTCCGCTACAATCCGCGTCGAAATGTAAGACTGGTTGTAAGACTGGATGGCGAAAATGACTGGCGGAAAGCAAAAGCTCACTTCGCGGGCGGCGGCGACAACGAAGCCGGGGCGTTACGGGGACGGCGGCGGGCTGTATTTGGTCGTCTCCCCAAGTGGCACCCGAAAATGGGTTTACCGCTTCACCTATGCCGGCAGGGTGACTGAGACGGGGCTTGGATCAGCGGGCGTGGTTTCCCTTGCCGAAGCGCGGGGGAAGGCGCACCAAGCCCGAAGGGTGCTTGACGCCGGCGAAAATCCTATCGCCGCAAAGCGCCAAGCCGCGTTGATCAACGCGGGGATACCGACCTTCGGCGCCGTGGCGGACGCGCTCATCGCCGCCAAGGAAGGCGAGTGGCGTAACGAAAAGCACCGGGCGCAGTGGCGCAGTTCCCTCACGGAACTATCCGGGCCGCTACGCACACGTCTGGTCGACGAAATCGATACAGCGGCGGTTTTGGCTGTTCTTAAGCCCCTTTGGCAGGCGAAACCAGAAACCGCCTCGCGGCTGCGCGGCCGGATCGAAGCGGTTCTCGACGCTGCCAAGGCGCAAGGCTACCGCTCGGGCGAGAACCCAGCGGCATGGCGCGGCCACCTCGCGCACCTGTTGCCCAAACGCGGAAAGCTTTCGCGCGGCCACCATGCCGCGATGGATTATCAGCAAGTTCCTGCTTTCGTCGCTCAATTGCGAGCGTGCGACGCCATAGCAGCTATGGCGCTGGAATTTTGCATCCTGACCGCAGCTCGCTCGGGCGAAGTGTATGGCGCGCGATGGTCTGAAATCGATATGGCTACAAAGGTCTGGATTTTGCCGGCCGCAAGAATGAAGGCGGGGCGAGAGCATCGCATCCCTCTATCGGAACGCGCGCTCGCGATCCTCGAAAAGGTAAGCGTTGCGAAGACGTGCGATTACGTGTTTTCAAGCCCTAGAGGTCGGAAGCCGCTTTCGCACGTAGCAATGGCCAAAGTGATGCGGCGATTGCAGATTAACGGCCCAACGGTGCACGGCTTCCGCAGTGGGTTCCGCGATTGGTGCGGCGAGGCGACCCACTTTCCCCGCGAGGTCGCAGAGGCCGCGCTTGCGCACGTTGTTGGCGACAAGGCGGAACAGGCCTACAGGCGCGGCGATGCGCTCGAAAAGCGGCGGGCGATGATGGAGGCTTGGTCGCAATGGTGCGGGGCTTCGTCCGGCGCGAATGTCGTCCCGATGGGCAGGCGGGCGGGTTAGGCGCATGGCGATATCTGATGAAGAAACCGAAATATTTGCCGCGGCTTTGGCGGCGGACGCGGCGATGCCACGTTGGAAAGAGGCTAGAATCGCACGCAGCGGGGTCCGTGACCGTTATCGGTACCAGGAATCCCGCGCTCGTCATGATTTGACGATCCTGGAAGAGACTTCGCGAATTCGCTTAGCGAGCGCCGAAGTGCCGCTTGAACCAAATGACAAAGCAATTTTGGAGCAGGCGCTAACCAATCTGCGTCCGCAGTTCGATCTGCTAGCGAAAATATTTGAACCGCTGCACGCAGATCGCCCGCACCTGTTAGGCGGAGCTTATGGAGCAATTCAGCAGCTAATGGAGATCTGCTTTGATATGGGCTCCGTTTTGACTCTATCCCCGAGTGGAAAGGCATGGGTACGAGCGCCGATGGTGAAGGGGGCAAGACAAGGGGGCAAAAACAGTGGCAAAACGCGACGCGAAAATAGTGAAAAGAATTGGAGGCTGATCGCGAGGTCGCACGCGATTAAAATTCGAGCAAAACAAATAGGATTGTCGCAAGAAAAGCTTGCCGCTGAGATTTCCTTTGCCGGCTGGGGCACCGGAGAAGGACCGGGACTGGAGTCGATAAAAAAGCTCATCAGGGAAATGGAAAGGAGTGGAGATTTGCCGCCGATGCATCGTGGATAGGATGCGAAGGGCCTTCATCTAGCGAAGTGAATCGCCTTCGCCTTAGCGACAGCTGCGCTTGATTGTGGACAACAAGGAGCCGCTGCGAAATTTGGAGGCGGTTCAATGGAACAAAGCGCAACAAAGCCTGATGAGCGTTTGGCCTATCGCGTCGATGACTTCTGTCGCGCGATCGGGCTTGGCCGAACGAAGGTCTATGAGCTTATCAGCGCCGGACTCTTGAGGACTGTTGTCATCGGCGGCCGGCGGCTCATTCCCCGCGAAGCTGCAGAAGCGCTATTAAAAAATGGCGCGCCTGACGGCCGGGCGCTCGATTAGTGCCTAGTCGTGCCTTCTCCGAAGCGGCGGTTGAATATAGGCGCGAAAGCGCGAGCCGTCGCGCAGCATCGCCTTTGCCAAGGCGCGCCGCCGGCGAGGCCGACAAGCTCAACCTTGAATCGGCCGCGCTACCCCATGTTCCAATCGAGCCAAGGCCGCTGACGAGCCCTGCAGTGGCACCCGCGCCCTATCCGGTTGAAGCGCTCGGCGACGTGCTCGCAGATGCCGCGCGCGCAATTGCAGCAAAGGTCCAGTGCGCCGAAGCGATGGCGGCGCAAAGCGTTCTGAGCGTCGCGAGCCTCGCATCGCAGGCACTGGCGGACGTGCGGCTGCCCTTCGGCCAAACCCGGCCGCTCAGCCTATTTTGCCTGACAGTCGCTGCGAGCGGCGATCGAAAGAGTAGCGCCGATCTGGAAGCCATGGCGCCCGTGCGCATGCGGGAACGGAAATTGCGCGACGCTTATGAGCCGCTCGAAAACGAGCACAAAATTTCACTCGCGGCATGGCGCGGCCAGCGGCAACAAATCGAGCGCCAGAAGGCGGATGTTGAAGCCCGTCGCAATGAATTGCAGGCGCTCGGGCCTGAACCCGAAGCGCCAATCAAGCCATTTCTGACGCTCAGCGAAAGCACTGCGGAAGGCTTGGCAAGGCATATGCCGAGCTTGCCCGGCGCATTGGGAATTTTCAGCGCAGAGGGTGGGCAGTTCCTCTCTGGACACGGGTTCTCAGCGGACGCCAAATTGCGCACGGCCGCGAGCTTCGCCGGCTTGTGGGATGGTCAAGGGTTGCGACGGTTGAGGGCTGGCGATGGCCTGATCGATCTGCACGGCCGGCGGCTCGCCTGCCATTTGATGATCCAACCGGAAGCGGCGGCGGGCGTGCTCGGCGATCCTGTCCTAAGGGATCAAGGATTGCTTAGCCGGTTCTTAGTCGCATCGCCCGAAAGCCTGGCGGGGGGCCGCCTTTGGCAAGAGCCGCGCGAGGAAACTGAGCCGGCCCTGAGCCGATACATCGCCCGCGTGTTGTCGATATTTGAGGCGCCAGCGCTCGCGTCCAACTCGGCTGGCAATGAGTTGACGCCAAGGGCGCTCGACCTGTCGCCAGAGGCGCGGGAATTTTGGATCGAATTTCACAACTCCGTCGAAAAGGCAATGCGACTGGACGGTCCTTTGGCGTTGCTTCGCGACGTGGCAGGCAAAGCAGCTGAGCAGGCCGGGCGCATCGCAGGCGTGTTGCAAATCGTCGATGGCGTAAACGCAACGTCGATCGGAGCGGACGCCATCGGGCGCGCTTGTCAATTGGCGGACTGGCACTTGCTTGAAGCGACGCGACTGGCGAGTGAGGCGCTTATCCCGTCTGTCATCCGGGACGCTCAAATTCTGCTCGATTGGCTGCATCGGAAAGGCTTGGGCGCCGTCGCGGCCGCGCAGCTGCAAAAAGAAGGGCCGGGGGCTATGCGACGCAAGACGCGTCTTGATCCCGCCCTTGCATCGCTCGTAGAGCACGGATGGCTTGTCCCGATTGATGTTTCGCGGCGCGCTTGGCGGGTAGAAGGGCGGCCGGTATGAGCGGGTTTGTCTTTGACGTCGAAGCTGCGCGCGCAGCCATCGCCGCTCGCAAGAAGGCTGGCGGAAGGGCTGCGGTTCTTGCGGTTCCTGCGGTTGATCGGGTCCAAGAACCGCAAGAACCGCGACAACCGCAGGGGAGGATGGCGCAGGACTATGGCGAGCGCGCCGCCATATCGGAATTCGACGGGGGTCTTTCGCGGGACCATGCCGAACAATTGGCGGCGCTGGAAGCAATGCCTTGCCCCGACGGAGTCACCGAACAGCAGCGAAACATCGTCATCCATGCCGCGGCCCGGTTCCTAGACCGCAGGCGAAGAGAGTCGCACGGATAGGTCCAGCAATTCGTGGTGACCAGCAATCTCACCGGAGGCGGGTAGTGCATCAGGTTGAAATTTAATGGGGGCTTTCGAACCAACATTCGTCTTGCGCGAGACACCAGACTCCCGTGAACCTGTTTTTGTGAATGCCCGGAAGGGTATCTTGGTATCGGAACATCCAGCCAAAAACTACCACAGCGAAAACGATCGCGAGAGCGATCATCTTCTGGCCATCGGATAGTAAGCCTCGCATGACGGCCGCCCTTTTTGGAATTAGCCCGATCCTGATATGCTTAGCGCAAAGTGGGAGCGTGGAATATGTCAAAGCTCGATGAGGCTGCCGTTTTGAAGCGCGCCAAGGAACTTTGCGCTGCAAATGGCACCTCTTGGGAAGTAGAGGCCAATATTCCAAAATCAAAAGGTCGAAAGCTCATTGGATCAATCGACGATGAGGGCAGAGAGCGATACCATTGCGACAACCTCCAGACAGATAGAGCGGTTTGAGGAGTACCAAGCAGAGATTCGAAGAAAATGGGGCGAAGACGCTATCTAGGCCAAAATCTCCCAGACAGGCCACAGACATGCTCACCAGAAAGACGGTATTCGTATTGGGCGCTGGCGCTAGCGTGCCTTTTGATTTTCCAACCGGCGTGGAGCTTTCGAGACAGATGGTTGGCAGCCTGCAAGACGGCCAATTTGCTCATCGCACCCTTCAGCAAATTGGCGGTTTCAATCGCGTGCAGGTGGAGCACTTTCGCGAAACATTCTACCGCTCGGGACAAAACTCAATTGACTCGTTTTTGGAGCATCGTCCTGAGTTTATGTCGATCGGAAAAGCCGCTATCGCTACTCTTCTCATTCCGTTCGAAAAAGACAATTCTGTTTTCGGATATGAAGGCGCAAATTGGCTGCGATATATCTATGGCCGAATGAGTTCGACATTTGACGATTTTGGAAAAAATGCCCTCTCGTTTGTTACATTCAACTACGACCGCGTTGTTGAGCATTTCTTTTTCACTTCGCTGACCAATTCGTACAAAAAAGACCAAAATCAATGCATCGAGATGCTCAAGAATATTCCAATTATTCACCTCCACGGGCGTCTTGGGTATCTCCCTTGGCAAAGGGTTCCTGGCAGGGAGTTTTTACCTCAAGTTGACCAACCCGCTCTCGATGAGGCCGTTGCACACGTCAAGATTATTTCTGAGGACACAGCGGACCGAGACGCTGACTTTACACTAGCAAAACGTCTGCTCGCCGAGGCCGAGCTGATTTATTTCCTGGGTTTTGGTTTCAACAGCACAAATGTGCAACGCCTCGACATCTTGAACCTCGCTCAAGGCAAGGCTCATGCGACGGCATATTACCTCTCACAGCACGAAATAAATGATCTCAAACAACTGACGAACGGCAGAATATCTTTCTACGATATGGATTGCATTGGCTTGTGTCGAAATATCATAAATTGGCACTGACCAATACGGATGAGGCCAATGCCGGATAACAGAATGCGATTATTGCCGCATACCGCAGCCCTCATCGAATGGCGTCGAGGTGCCGCGTCACGTCGAAGCGGGCTACAGTGCCGTGCGCCAGCGATGGGGGGCACAAGTGACTGCCGGCTGCACAGCGTACTTGGCGGCGCGCCGAGGGGCAACCGAAACGCGCTGAAACACGGTGCCCGCGCTGCTCCGCCCGCCTCGCCAGCACTATGAGGCCAGGCGCAGCGTGAAGGCGTGCAAGGAGTCGGTTGGGGAGATCGCGCGATCCGAGAACGTCACCAAGGAACATAATTTGCGGGCGTTCCCGCGCGACTGGCGCGCGGGCGGCTCCGGGCGCGAAGGCGTGTCATGGCTGAGAAGACCGCTCCTCAAGAGCCCTAATTCGGTTCTCAATTCTATCAGCGGATTCAGCGACGAGGGTGAACGCTCGCGCCATCGACTTTTCTAGAGACCTAGCCATACTATATACGAAATAACAAATAAATATTCCTTCAAACATCGTGAGTGGTTTCTCTAGAAATTTAAAAAAATCTTCAAATATCGACATCGCCCAAGAAAAAAACGCCAAAGCAATCCCGAGTAAGTCCGCAGCGTCGTTCATCAGGTTACCTCATGAGCTGATCCACAATTGACGGCGGGGCCCCTGGCGGGCGACGCCAAGCAGCGTCGTTCTGCCGAAATGGGCCGAGTCCATCTCAGCTTTGGCGATGCAATGAGGCCCTTCGCGTGCATGTCGTCGAAGATCGCCAAGGCCGCGCTGAGACGCTTGTGCTACGCGAGAGCCTTTCGACAATGGCGCCGGATGGCTCGTCCATAAAGCACCCTGCGGCCGCAACTATGCGATTGATCGATCGCTCTTCTCATCTCGCCATTCTATCGGGACCAGCGACGAATAGGAAGTATCGTTCCTGGAAGGATTGTGCCTGTCGCGCGTCCCATGCGGGATGGCCGATCTCAGGGATTTGGTGGCGATCAATTTGCGACGGCTGCGCCGCGCCAAGGGCTGGACGCAAGAGGAACTCGCCGACCGGGTGGGGCTTAGCGTCCGCTACGTGGGACAATGCGAACGGGGGCAAGCTTCGATGAGCGTGACTGTGCTGGGCCGGTTTGCGGATGTGTTAGCGACCGACGCGACCGTGTTGGTCAAGCACCGTGAGGGGAAGAGATAGGGCCGCACATGATCGCGAGAAGTTTGGTGACAGCCGCGCGCGCGTCGCGTCGCAGTCCGCATAACTGGCGAAGGAAAGCCGATGCGATGGGCAATTAGACTCTAGGCCGCTCTAATTCGCAAAGACAGCGCAATCGGCAATTTTGATGCATGTCTGATGATAAGGGAAGCGATATCGCTTCGCGACCAGAACTCCACGTTCTCGCGCCTCGGCACACTTGGCGGATGAAGAAGGGCCGCAAGAATTTGACGAATTGGCCTTTCGGAGATCGAGGATGCCACGACAACCTCCTCGCCTGAGTAGGCCCACTTACATTGCAGCAGACCTACTACTTCGCCGCTGTTTGCAGCGCCGACTCCGTCCACGCCGCCGTCTCCACTTCCGCCAACGTGGGACCAAATATGCTCTGGATGCTCAAGCTGAAGTAGCGCAATACAGAGATGCTCGAATGTGTTGGGTCCGACTGCGTCCACTAGGCGACGCTCGACCTCTATCGCGTTGTCGGTCCAAGGAAGCTCTTCGCGACGAGGATCGACGAGTAGCCTATCCAATACTGGATACGGCTTGAGGTCGAGCACCGACAGCGGCCAAATTTGCCCGTATGTGGATCGCCCAAGAAGTGAGCGCCGAATCCAGGCCGGGATGAGCGGAAATGGAATCGGCCGAAACTGATCGACCTCGCAACATTGCGCAACGTCTCCTAAGTGACCGAATTCGTCTTCGACCTTCAGGCCATGATCGCGCCGAAAAGCGAGATAGGCATCTCCCCACGGAGGATTATCGATCAATTCGAAGGGCGCGACGACACGACCAGCGTAAACCACTCCGCGGTCGGGTCTTGGCACCAGCGCAATTGCTCCTCGCTCAATCGATTGAATAAAGTTGCGATTTTGTTGGTATTGTTTTTTTTGGTTTTTGTCGAAGCTCGGTCGAAGCTTCTCCCACTCCTCGTCGGAGCATCTAAGATCGACGATCGTCTCTCGCAAATGTCCCCGCCGTGGCTCAACATCAATTCGAAAGGCCGGATATCCAATAAAGACGCGTCTTTCCTTTAGGACTAGGTCTATGGGATTAGATTCTTGAGGGCGGCAACGAGAGAAAAATACTGCGCTCTCAGTCATTGATCTTCCCAAATCGCGACCAGGATAGGCGGTTCCGTTCGCGACAGCCCGCCCGTGCGAAGCGCGGGGACGCCCGGACACTCTCAGGCTAGAAAAATAATTGCGGCCTCAAGCGGCGCGATATTCAGCGCGACTGACTTACCGGCAATGTCGTCAAACCATTTTTCCGAGGCATCGTTATAGCGAAATATCTTAAGAGAAGGTTCTGAAAGCGCACTTGTCAAGACACACAATCGATAGTGAAGGTGTTCGCCTTCTTTGTGTTTAACAAAAGCGCGGTATTCATTCGGCGTCAGACCAACTTTCAGATCGGGACCAAAAAGTCCCTTAACCTCTATACACAAGGCATTCCCGCCTTTTTTGGGGGTCGCCTCTAAATCCCAACCGACGTTATCGGCCTCAACGCTTTTGACGCTGTATTTTTTGTAATACGTCGAGACCGCGTGAATTGCGGCCTCTTCGACTTGGGCTTTCCTCTCGGGGTCAGAAGAGCCGCCCCACTTGCCTTTTTGATAGCGCTTGGGCGCGATCTTGCCGTGACCTTCATCGGCATCAATCATTTTACGTAGGTCACGAACGAATTTCTTGATTGCTGGGTCTGGTTGTCGCTCCGGAAACCACCAGTTCGCCTCGCCAATCCAGCCCTTTCCCCTTCCCAATCGCAATGCGGGGTCTGGCGTCGGATTGGCGGAAGCCGCAATACGAAGTTGCGGCACGTATTGAGCGGGCGTAACTTCGCAAGCGTCCGGATCAGGAAGGCTCTGAAATCAGGGGCGCTGAGAGGTTGCGGGGCGCGCCGCAGGCCGAATTGAACGATGAAAGGAAAGCGCCGATGCAATTCAAAAAAGGGCAATCCGGCAATCCAGGCGGCAAACCGAAGGAACTGAAGGAAATCCAGTTGGAGGCGCGGAGGCTCGGCCCGCAAGCCCTCGCTGCGCTCGCAAAGGTATGCACGAGCGGCAAATCGGAAGCTGCACGAGTCGCAGCGGCCATTGCGATCCTTGATCGCGGTTTTGGCAAGCCGCCAGCTTTTGTGACCGGCGATCCCGATCGCTTCCGAAGCATCGCCGAATTGACCGATGATGAGTTGATGGCGCTCATCATCGCTGGCGACGGCCAAGCGTTGGACAAGGTGCACTAAACGTGACTTCACGATCTCCACCGAAGGCCGCGCGCCGTGGCTCTTGTCGTCGCCGATCTTCTTGACCGCATAGACGCGATGCGTTGGGCGGCTGGAGGTTTCGGTCTTCGTCATAGTATGTCCTTTCGAGTTGTGAGGTCGCCTGGTTGGCAACCTCGTTGCCCGTTCGGTCATCGAGGCGGATCGAGCGAAGCGGTCAAAAGCGCTTCAGCGCATTCCGTAATGGGGGCAGCCCGTAGGGGGGAGACCGTTCGGTTTTGGCGGCGAGCGCCGCGTCGATAGAACCGGGCACAGTGAGAGGTTGTCTGCCTGGCGTCGCGTCTCGAAAGGGCAGGGCGAAGGCCGAACACCCCGCGGCCGTCGTGTCCCATGGCGTCGGAACGCGCCGTCGAGCATAACGATCCATGAAAACCGGTCGCTGCGCCCGCCTGTCATCGGCGTGCCTTCGACGGCCGCAGCCAAACGACCGCGAGAGCGACGATGACGATGAGCGCCAGCACGCCTATCGCAAGCGAGCCGTCCGCAACCCCATGCACCACGCCAAAAAGATCAATTGAGAGATGTTCGGTCATTGCCGGCCCCTCCGCAGAATGTGTGCGCTTGCTGCTAATCTGACCGCATTAGCAAGCTCGGCAACGCACAGCGACGAACTGCGGCGAGTGTGGGGAACGGAGGCGACTTTCGCAGCCGGAAAGGGTTGAGAACAGTCGAAAACCTAGTTTTCGTCTTTGCCGATCACGGCCCAAAGCCTTCGGGCGCGATCCTTGATCGTGCTATCGGCGGGTTCTTCGCCACGCGCGCTTAGCCACTCGATCATAGCCTTGGTGATGTCGCCTTGTTTCTTGGGCTTCAAATCACCGACGTAGAGCTGGCGGCACATCTCGATCCACAAGTCGTCCGACCAAGACGCCTTGGGTCTTCCTCCTACCGCCTTGGCGACCGGGGCAGAGATCTTCGCCGCAGAGTGGGCGGGCACCAGGCTTTCGATATCCGAGCGCCGGAAAGTGACGCTGTAAGCCTGAAGCTGAACGAGCTGCTGATTTGTCCATGTCTCGAAATCGCCCGTCGCCCAATTTTGGGTGAGCGCGGCTCCCCCGTCCGCCCACCACATCTCAGTCGGCACATCGGCATTGTCTGTCACCTGGCGATCACGGATAAACCGCACGGCTCGTGCCTTCACCAATCCGGCATGGGCGCGTTTGCAGATAGTGCGCGCGGCCACTTCGTGATTTGTTCGAAGCATGGTGATCGCGGCGGCGGCGGTTATCCATTCCTCCTGTGCTGGCACGATGGATTGATCTCTCGCGACCGCTGCACCTTCGTCCGTCAAATACTTCCAACCATTGTGGCCATTGGTGCCCGCCGCTGGTTCTACCAGCTTGTTGCTCTCGGCCCATCGCCAAGCCCGTTCTATAAATCTGCTAACATCCTCCCGCTTATGAGGTGGGTAGGCGCGTCCAGCGCTCGCATCGACACTCGACACTTCCGTCAATGTCTTGGGCAGGAACATCGTGCCGCGGCCTCTAGCCAAAGCGAGGCGCAATAGCGCCGGCACCAAATCTTCGGGCTTAAAGCCCAGTAATTGATCCACGTCAGGGAACTGATCGAAAAACGGCTTCACCCTATCAATCCCTAGTGACCATGCCACGAAGCCTAGAAAACCATCGACGCGCCACGTTGTAGCTGCAGAAGACGTAACGTTTAAAAGGAGAGCGCCGGCCGGAACGGCAGCGGTTCAATACCTGGCAAATGTCTCATTGTTGACGATGCAGTGTCGGCGCGCCAGCGTGTCGTGCGCTATCGTTAAACTCAGCCGCCAGCCACTCATATTTCGCCGAGATTTTCAGATTTGCTCTGTGTTCATAGCGCCTATCGTCGAGTTGCTTCCCTGCCTTCTTCAGGAACTCGATGTGATCGGTCGGAATCGGATTGTCTGATGGGACAAAATCGGTCCACGGTAGAAAATTCAACCATTCAGCGTTGAAGATGTCGAGAAAGTATTGGCCGTCGCGATCCCGCTTCACCACTGCTTCGACCGAAGAATGAGCGGGTCCATGTCCCTCGATCAAGCGGAACTCTTGATTCCAATGCTCCATCGCCGCGCCGTCTAAGATCACACGTGGGTAGATGGAAACCGACTGTTCAAGCCGATATGCGTCTACGAGCGCCGGCCCAACAACAACCCTTTCACGATGATGGAGCGGTCCTGTCGTGATCGCCCCCCTGCATGCAAGTCCCTGAAGCAGGAGGTATCGACAGAGGTATCCAGTTTCCCGAATCAGATGGATGAAACGGTGTTCCGGTGAGTCCACTGACAGAACAAAAGAATCGGAAAAGAAAGCGGCCTCCGCAAAGGATTTCAAAAACTGATGCGTGAATTTCTCGAACAGCTTATTCGTGGCGACGAGTCTCTTGACGTGGTCCAGCGCCCGCGAACTCTCTTGACTTTGCTTTACAAGGTCAGCAAAGCCAAGGACATCGATAAAAGCGACCGCGCGATCCATATAGCCGAAGTCCGTATCACTTAGGGACATCCGTGTACTCCGTTCAACTGGTTGGCACCGCGCTAAATCCCAATTCTTTCCACCTCGTCGAGGCTCATCTCTTCATGCCGGCGATCATAAAGCTGCGTCGTGCGCGTGCTGGCATGGTTCGCCATCGCCGCAGCCTTTTCGAGCGTGCCGCTGTTTTTCAAATATGCGGTGATGCCGGTCGCGCGAAATGAGTGGTTGCCGACCTTCGTGCCGATGCCGGCCGCCGCCGCGCGCCGGCCGATCATCCGATAGGCGTCGGGCTGCGCCATCGCCGTACGCGTGAGCTGGCCGCCACGGTTCGGAACCGTCCGAAACAGCGGCCCCTTGGGATCGTCGCGCAGTTTGCAGCCGTCGATGTAAGCGGTCAGATATTCCTCAAGGTTGTGGTGGCACGGCATCGCGTGCGCCTTGCCGCCTTTCTCGCGAAGGCGAACCCAAAGCCGGCGGCTCTGCGTGTAAACGTCCTCGACCTTCATGCCGAGCGCCGCGCCGACGCGCGCGAACGAATAGACCATGAGCGCGATCAACGCTCGATCGCGCAAGCCGATTGGCGTCGAAGTGTCGATGCTGTCGAGCAACGTGCGAGCCTCGGCCGGATCAAGCACCGGCGTCTTGCCGCCCTTCACGATATGCTGCGGGCCGCGCACGGAGGCGGCTGGGTTGGTCGGCATGACCTGGCCGACGACAAGCCAATCGAACAGATGACGCAACGCCGCGAGCCGCTGCTTGACGCTCGGCGCGGCAAGGCCGGCCTGCACCTGGCCCTCGATCCATGTGGCGACGTGCAACGGCGCGATGCCGGCGATCGACGCGACGCCGGCGTCCTCGCACCACGCCAGAAAATCCCGCACGGCGCGGCTGTAGGCGCGGCGCGTGTTCGCATTGCGGATGTTGGCGGCGAAGAATTCGAGAAAGCGCGTGCTCGCTTTGTCGCCGGCGACGGCGACCAGGAGCGGAACCGGCAGGGCAGGGGAGGGGAGACGCGCGAGCTGGTTCATTGTTTGAAGCAAATCACGCGACAGCTATGTTTGCCCGAAACCCGCATCTTCCAAAATCCCCCCGTCTTCGAAACACCGCACTGCCCGGACGCTCCTTCATCCACTTCAATATATGACAACATGCAGGCGTCGAAGTCTGCCTCAGCGGCGACGGGGTCGTTATTGTTCGCATCGGAAAACTTGCTATTCGCGTTCTCGGGAAATGTCTTTACCAGCAGCCTCTCGGGGCCAGGCCTCCTCTCAAAGACAAATCCGATCGCTGTCCCGGCCGCGAGAACTAGCGCCAGAATCGTCAGAATGAAGATCGGGCGAATGCCATCGACTTTTTGAACCCATGTCGTCGGTGCCAAAGGTCCACGTTCCCCAACTACGAACGTGCCAAGCTTCTCCCAAAAGGACTTCCCTCCCGGAATGAATGTGAGCCATAGCCATCCGAGCACCGCAAGAATGACTCCTGAGCCGACTGTAGCGGCGATCCCTTGTGTGATGTTGTCCATTATTGCCACCCTCCCCAGTGACCCCCTCGGTCAGGAGCCAACCCTACCCCACCCAAAGCGCATGATAAAAGGACATTATCATGCGCTTTCGTCGATCGTTTGAGCGGGGTAGGCGGCCCGTGCGTTGCAGCCAGAATTTTAGCGGCGGCACAATTGAGCGTCTCCAGCGGGCTCATGCTGGACAGCGAATCACTCCGAAGCCCTCATGCTCAAACTTGCCTTCCGAAATTTCACGCTGCTCGTCGATGGGCCGATCGGCGTTGCTGCCTTGATCGTTGTCGCGGCCGCCCTCGCGACCTCAGCCTGGGGCTACGTGCATCATTTCCTACGATGAGGCGCGGACGGATACTTTGATACTTTTCTGAACGTGATTGACAATAACGTTGCAATGTCTTATCGCAGGATCGCTTGGAAGGTTGCCCGCTATCATTGAGAAGGAGCATTGCCATGATTGAGAAAGATACCGTCGTCGTTTTCACGGCCCGCAGCCCCGGCCGCGTCATTGAAGAGGGCGGATCGCAGGCGTGGGTTCTGAATCCAGCGCGCGCCAAGCTTTGCAAGTGGTTGGTCTGCACGCAAAACCGCCACAACCCGGATCACGACTTTTCCGACGCGACCGAGCCGCATAGCGCGGCGTTCCTCGTCGGGAAAATTTCGGCCATCACGCGATCGGAGGAAGAAGGTTCCGGCGATCGATGGCTCATCGAGATGAGCGAATTCGCGCGCGTCGAAAAGCCGGACGTCTGGAAGCGCTGGCGGAACCCGGTCCGCTACGTGTCGCTTGCAGATATCGGGATCAAGGTCGCTGATCTCAAATTCAAGCCGATGCCGAACGCGAAGCAACCGCCGGCTCCGCACGAGGCCAAGGCGACCTGGCCGCCGGCGACGCTGACGATCGCCGAAGCGAAGAAGGCGCTCGCGGCAACCTTCGGGGTCAAGCCCGAAGCCGTCGAGATATCGATACGCGGATAACCCAGCGGCGGAGTTCAATTTGAGCCCCCTTACCCTTTGGCAACAGTCCTTCAACAGCGTGGGATGGTTCATTCCGCCCTACGTGCAGATGGGCGCGCTCAGCAAGATCGTTGGCGACATACAGGCTCGCGGCACCCAATACGGACAGGACGATCTGGAACAGGCCGTGATGATGTTTTACGGTCCCGGCGGGCTGGCCGCGATGGTCAAGCACCGTTACCCGATAGTGCCGGTCATCAAGGATTACCGCGAGACGATCGCCGAAGCGATCGAGGCCCATTTCTTCGGGCTCAATCACGTAGCGATCGGAGGCCTGGTCCCCGTTATCGAAGGTGCCGGGCGGCAACTCGCGGCCCAGCGTGGCCTCAGCCCCATCGGCGTCCACGACGTATTCAAAATGCTGGCCGATGATTGCAAGCAAGAGTCTGTCAGTAAAAATATGGGCGCGCCGACCGAAATAGAAGCGATGATGGACTCGTTCGTCGCCTTCGCCAAAGACTACATGTACGTCAACTCAAGCCTCTATCCGCTGGTCGACAAAACCAATCGGCACGGCATCGCGCACGGAAAATATAGCGATGCGGATTACGGAAGGCCTCTGAATTTCTACAAGACGATTGCCGCCGTAGATTTTCTTGCCTTCGTGTCCTCTTTCCGAGCAAATATATCGTGGTTCGCTCCCGACCCCACACCGGAATCTCGGAAACTCTCGGCCTATTACCTCGCACTTATGACGCTTCGCGCTAGGCGGGTTCGCTAGCCCGCGTCCGCTGTCCGCCTCCATCCGCTCGGCGCAATCCCCGCAGACCAGATGTACACCAGGCTTCGCCCATGCGTTCGTCTGGTCTACGGGTGGTGCGGGCCAGCAGCCGCTTTTGGATCAGGAGATTTGGACCGGGAAAGGGAAATCGGATGAGCGGGTTAGGTTTAGTCCAAAAGTCTTGATTTTTGCATCGCTCGATGCCGCCTGTCGTCGGCTACTTATGTCTCGCCGGACGAGAGCGCGATTATCCCGAGTTTCGCCATTTCGCTACGAAGGTTATCGAGGTGCACCGCATCGACGAAGTTCGGTGGACACAATATCTCTGTAACGGCCCCGCCCGAGAACGCCTCCCTGTAGTCAAAATGCATTCGAAGGGCTGACGGCAACTCCATGCGCGTGCCATTGTTCATTACAAATTGCCCGATCCCCTGAGCCGATAGGGCAACTCTCATTTCCATCTCGCTCGCATAGCCCTTATCCTTCAGGAAGGTGAACTGTAACGGGTTCGCCATTCGCACCGGGTGGAGGGCATGCGCTTGCCTGTCCACATATTCGACGACGCCGTAGTTTATCGAGAAAATCTGCCTGAAGCGGTTTTCTCCATTTGCCAACAAGCCGTCATTATCGAGCGACGCCTGCATAGTTGAGTTTAAACGCTGCCGGAGCTTGTCGAAGCAAAACACTAGGCACACCGCGTCCCGCGCGGGGGCGTAGTGTTCCCACATGTAGGCACTGTGCTCTAGGGAAAAACAACAGGCGTATGTCCGCGAGCGAGCGCAGTCGTAATATTTTTCTAAAGTGTAGGTGGGGGATTTCTCAAAGGAAATTCCCGCGCCTACCGGCCTGTCGAGTGGCAATTGCTCGCCATCGGTCGCGTCTTCCGCGTACAAATCAACGCGCTGAAAATGCAGGTAGTTGTTCCGCAGCATGTCGGCGAGGTAGCTCACTTTGACGACCTTAAACAACAGATCGCCAGACGCGGGCTGCCGCAACAAATTCCTGTGCGGCTCGATGTACGCTAGCGGAAGCGCCCCCGCAGATTCCTTGTCGGTTCCTTGCACCTGACCATTCCTGTCTCTCAAAACCTACGGTTTCAATGACCCATCGCACTGTGGAGGCGACAAATATCCCGAAGACTTCTAGCTTTCGCTTGGTGGGAGAAATGTTCAGCGTGGTTAGGTACGTCCTGATGGGCAACATGCACCAAGCGGGTATCCACATTCTCGAACTCAAACGCATCCGCGACGCTAAAAACCAATCGAAACTCGTCCTGCCACGCGTAATCGCTTAGCTTCGACGTCGATATCCTGTCAGGTAGTGCCCACCGGGCGGAGCCTGCTTCGGTTGCCTTATAATACTCGACGCGATGTCCGATCCGAGCACGGCCATGTGGTTTTGGAAATGTGGCTTTAGGCGGCAACGCTGCCTCAGCCCTTCTACAGAATTCGCCAATGTCTCGAATTTCCACGCAAGCAACCGCCCCAAATTTATCCCAAAGGACGCGGCTAAACGACTGGCTTAAGCAAAATACAAATATGTCTTTCTGCTTCGCCGACGACGAGAACGACCATTCTGGCGCAAGCATTGATTTGCCCTGCGTCATATTGTTTATATGGAGGCCGCCTGCGGGGCTATATAATGCTGTCCCTTCGTTCTTATCTTCTCTAACGTTTTTGTCATCGTAGTCGCGAAAATAAGTCAGCGACCGGAAGTAGATTATTCCGTCAAGAAAATCTTCCGCATACGGTTGTTTAGAGAAATACTTGTATAAACTTCGTCGGGCCATCTGGCCATTATACATCTTTTTTGCGGTTGCATCTGCTGATGCAACCCTGGCTTCGCCGAGAACGGGGTGTAAGGCGCAAGCGGAATCCTGCGCGGGGGTGATGCGGGCGCAGCCGAAGGCGAGCCACGGCCGCTCAGCGCGAGTCGGCGCGTCGGCGGTGCTCTTTAATCACCGGGCGGGCTGTATAGGGCGAAGGCGTCCCATTGGTGGAGGAGAATGGCGGAATATAGCAGCCCTCCTCAAATCTTGCGCGGATGGTCTGCCGAATGCCTGATCCGCCGCTTTCTGGGAAGCGAAGCCCTCGCGCCAGGCCAAGCGGCGTGGCATCGTAAGACCTATTGTAAGACCGTCCCATCCGCCAACACAAATGCGCAAGCAACATCAAACAGTTATAGTATAAAATGGTCGGAGTGAGAGGATTCGAACCTCCGACCCCCTCGTCCCGAACGAGGTGCGCTACCAGGCTGCGCTACACTCCGACTCCGTCGCCTTCGCGGCGACGTTGTCGGCTTATAGAGGCGCTTGCGACACCGCGCAAGCAGGCAGGCGGCATTATGGGCGGGTCCGTGCGGCGGGATTTTCACGCCATCCCGTAAGCAAGCGTGGCCTCAACGACACGCTCCTCGGTTGTTTGCGGGCGGGGGAACGAAAAGCCAATTTCGGAGTTCACAATCCGGCGTTTCGGTGGCATTAACGCGGCGGTTCGGCCTCGAATTTATGGGCGGCAAGATTCGATTAACGGCCTGACGTTATGGTAACCGAAGCCTTATGCAGAATTGAGTGACCGCGATGATTATGAGATCTCTGGCGATAATCGCCGTTTTGGCGTCGGCCGCGCTTTTGGGGGGATGCCAAAGCGCGATCGTCGGAAGCAATGTGCCGGACCCGAAACTGTCGGCGCGCGACGCCGAAATGATGGCTCTGGCGCCCCCGGACGAGGCGCGGATTCCGATCGCCCGTTATCAGATTCCCGATCCGACCGGCGAAGCGCCGGGCACGATCGTGATCGACACCACCGCCCGCAATCTTTATTTCGTGCTGCCGGACAAGCAGGCGATCCAATACCGTGTGGCCACCGGCGCTGAGGCCTATGGCTGGACCGGTCAGGCGAGCGTCGGGCGGATGGTCGAATGGCCGACCTGGATGCCGACGAACTCGATCATGGAGCGCTGGCCGGAATTCCAGGCCTATCGCGCGCATGGCCCGCTTGCCGGCGCCTATGACAACCCGCTCAGCGCGCGCGCTCTCTACCTCTACCAGGGCGATCGCGACACGCTCTACCGAATTCACGGCACGAACGAGCCGAGCGAAATCGGTCAGAGCGTTTCGTCGGGCTGCATCCGCATGCGCGATCTCGATGTGATCGACCTCTACAAGCGCGTCCATATCGGCACCCGGGTCGTCGTCAAATAAGCGGCCGATAGTCGGCTTTACCGCAATCGCCGCTTGGCGAAAACGATAGGCCGCGCCCTTGGCCGCAAGGCCGCGGGCGTTTATATCCGGCTCCTCTGTCAGCCCCAGGAGCCGTCATGATTTCCAAGATCAAGCCCCTCGTCACCGCCACCGCGAGCTGCGTCGGCGGACGCAATGGCCATAGCCAGACGACCGATGGAAGCGTCAGCGTCGACCTGTCGGTCCGCAAGGAAATGGGCGGCCCCGGCACGCCCGGCACGACCACCCCCGAGCATCTTTTTGCGGCCGGCTACGCCGCCTGTTTCGGCGGCGCGCTCGATTTCGTCGCCAAGAGCCATAAGAAGGACGCTTCCAAGGCCAAAGTGACCTGCGCCGTCTCGATCGGTCCGCGCGAGGCCGGCGGCTTCGGCCTCGCGGTCAAGATGGATATTGCCGATCCTTCGGTGCCGACGGCCGAACTCAAGCAGTTCGTGCAGGAAGCGCACGAGAAGATCTGTCCCTATTCGCACGCGACGCGCGACAATATCGAGATCGACTTTTCGGTCGAAGGCGCCTGATTCTCTAGGGAACGCGGCGGGGCGCTCAGGCGATATCGGCGCCCCCGACATTGACGCACACGACTTCGGGCGGGCGCAGGAAGCGCACGGGAAGGTGCGACGTGCCCAGGCCGCCCGAGACGATGAGCTGGCGCGGCCCTTCGCTATAGTGACCATAGACATAGCGCTTGACGCCGCGCATCGTCGGCACGAAAGGCGCCCCGATGATCGGGAAATTGACCTGTCCGCCATGGGTGTGGCCGCTCAGCGTCAGGGCGATGCGATCGGGCGTTTTGGCGAAGATGAACGGTTCGTGCGCGAGCAGGATCGCCGGCGCATCGTCGTTGATCTGGCGAAGCGAGCCGGCAAGATCGTCATCGCCATGGGTTGCGTGCGGCCCCCAGCGATGCGCCAGTTGATCGCCAAGACCGATAAGCCAGAAGCGGGCGCCGCTGCGGCTGAGCGGCACGGCGCGGTTTTCGAGAACCGGAATCCCCGCGCTGAGCACCGTCTTGCGTATGCTTTGCGCATTGTCGGGCGGATCGGTGGGCATCGCCGCCGACCACCAATCGTGATTGCCGAGGATCGCATAGACGCCGAGCGGCGCCTCTAGCCGCGCGAGCTGCTCGGCCCAGGCGCCCGGTGGGACGTAGCGCGTCACGAAATGCTGGGCGCCGACGAAGTCGCCGAGCAATACGGTGAGGTCGGGCTTTTGCGCATTGGCCAGATCGACGATCGAGCCGATCCGCTCGGCCGTCATCCAGGGCTCGCAAGCGTGGATATCGGCGATGACGGCGATCTTGAGCGGCAGGTTGGCGGGCCAGCCGGGCGGGAAAATATCGTAGGAGGTAAGGTCGAGCCGTAGCCCCGCCTCAAAGGCGGTGGCGTAGCCGCCAAGCGCCGCGGTTCCGGCTAGGAGAGCGCCAGCGCCCGTTAGGAAACGGCGCCGATTAACCATAAACATACGCAAAGCCTGGCTTTTTAGGGCGCTCCCCCAGCCCCGTCTATAGAGCGCCGACCCTTACGCCGCAAGCGTGCTGCGCTGCGGCGCCAGCCTGGAGGCGCCTCTTTGGACGGCCTCGGCGATTTCCGGCTCGAGGGCGCTGGACTGCAATTTCAGCTCGGCCGCGACGGCGGCCATGCCGATCTCCCTGTAAAGGCGGGACAACAGCTTGCTCTGGCCGGCTCTCTGTTCGACGATATGGGAATTGGCGGGAAGATCCTGACTCATGATGACGCTCTTCAACTCGGGACGCGACGATCGGCGGCCTCGCGCTCGGCGAGACCGCTGCAAGGTGAACGAATGGAGTTAAAGGGCGCTTAAGCGCTTTCGGCCGGCTGCTCGCCGGACGGCGCGATCATCGCGGCGGCGGCGATGGCGGTCAGGTCCTCGCCCATCGCGGCGATGATCTGGACGCCGCGCGGCAATCCGTCGGGGCCCAGGGCGACCGGCGCGACGGCGGCGGGCAGGTCCGCGCCGCTGGCGAGCGCCGACCATTGCAGGAAATCGAGATAAGGCCGCGCGACGCCGTCGACCTGCAGCCGGCGCTGATGGACGTCGGGCTGCTGGTCGTGCGCGATGGCGCCGACGGGGGCGGGCGGGCACAGCACGATGTCGAAGCGCTCGAAGAACCGCGCCCAATCGCGCTGCAGCTTGAGCCGCCGCTGCTCCATGCTGCGGTAATCGCCCGGGGACAGCCGCGCGCCGCGCGCCTGCAAGGCTTGATGGGAAAGATCGCCCTTGGGATAGCCGGCGGCGGTGGCGGCCAGCCGATCGCGCAGCTTGGCGGGCAGGCCATAGGCGATGATTCCATGGTTGTAGAGCGAAAAGACCTCGAAGGCTTCGGCGAAGCGGAAGCCCGGCCGCGCCGTCTCGTCGATCTCGACGCCGAGCGCGGCGAGGCGGCGCGCCGCCTCCTCGACGGCCGCGCGCACGCTGGCGTCGGCCGGCGCGAAGGGATCGCTCGCCCATAGCGCGACGCGCAGCTTGCCGCCCTCGCGCGCCGGCTTCAGCGGGGCCCGGCGCGGGCCCAGGCGCGGGCCGGCGATGACGTCCAGCATGAGCGCGAGATCCTCGGCCGAGCGCGCCAAGGGACCCGCGACGAGGCAATCGGCGTCGCGCAGCAGGATCTTATGGGGCGGGGGCGGCACGGAACCGTAGGTCGAGACGAGGCCCCAGCTCGGTTTGAGGCCGAACACGCCGCAGGCATGGGCGGGCCAGCGGATCGAGCCGCCAAGGTCGGAGCCGAGCTCTAGCGCGCACATCCCGGCGGCGATCGCCGCCGCCGCGCCGCCCGACGAGCCGCCCGGCGACAGGCCCGCATCGAGCGGGTGGTTGGTTGTCCCATAGACCGCATTATAGGTCTGGAAATCGCTGGCGAAGGCCGGCGTATTGGACTTGCCGAGGATCACCGCGCCGGCGTCGCGCAGCCTCGCGATCGCCGGCGCGTCGGCCTCGGGTCGGCGATCCCGCAGCGCCGGCGCGCCGACGCAGGCGGTGAAGGCGGCGACATTGAAGGCGTCCTTGACGCTGATGGGCAGGCCTTCGAGGGCGCGCGCCTCGCCCCGCGCGATGCGCTGGTCGGATTGCTCGGCGGCGGCGAGCGCGGCGGCGGGATCGAGCGCGATCAGCGCGTTGAGGCGAGGATTGACCGCCTCGATGCGCGCCAGCGACTGGCGGACGAGTTCGACGCTGGAAATCTCGCGCGCCAGCAGCTTTCGCCGCAGGCTCGTCGCCGAGGATAGCAAGAGGTTGGGCATCGGCGGCTTCGCGGGATCGGGGCCAAGGGGACCCCGTAATACACAATTTGCGCGGGCGGTCTTTTAGAAATCGCTGCGGAGGGAAGGGGCGCTCTCCTTTTGGGGAAGCCTTGGATTACCAAGGATAGGGGGTGGGGCGGCGGGCCGCGGCTTTCCGAGATACTGAGATATCAACGCGTTAGAAATAACATAATTTTTCAGCCCAAATATTTTCCAAGGATTTTCCAAAGATTTCCTTGGCCGGGATAAGCGATATCAAGGGGTTAAGGCCAAAAAAATTTGGAATGACGTTTTTACTAATTCTGCCTGTGTTATATTTCCGTCATTGCGAGCGGAGCGAAGCAATCCAGAGGTCGTGACCTCTCCTGATAGCGCACGATCTGTGGATTGCCTCGCTCCGCTCGCAACGACGGTTCATAATGCGACGGAAAAGCCGGAATGTCCAGATAATATTTCTGGTCACCAGAAACAATAGACGCGTGGTTCGTTGAGGGCGGCGCTGCCATCGCCGTGCTCGCCGTAAAGGCCAAGCCGCCTTCAGCGGTCGCTACGCAAGGGCTTCGCGAGCCTTGACGGCGGCTCGGCGGCGTGGCCCCCCGAACGGCAACCCGCCCGCCATAACGGTCGACGCCGCCCCGCCGTCTTGCTATTCGCACAGCCTCCGCCATCGACCCGAGCCAGATCCCGATGTCCATAGCCGCCATTCTGTTCGACAAGGACGGGACGCTGATCGATTTTGACGGCACCTGGGGGCCGGCCATGCATGCGATCATCCATGCGCTGGCCAAGGGCGAGGCGGCCTCGATGCGCGCCCAGGCCGACGCGTTGCATTATTCGCTGGAGGACAAGCGCTTTCATGCGACCTCGCCGATCATCGCTGGCTCCTCGGCGAGCTATGGCGAGATCTGGGCGGAGGCGATCGGGCGCAAGGATTATGCGGCGCTGCGGCTGGAGATCGATCATCTCAGCGCGGTCGAATCGATCAAGACGCTGGCGCCGATCGGCCGCCCGCTCGAAGTGCTGATCGCCCTGAAGGCGCAGGGGCTGCGCCTCGGCGTCGCCACCAACGATTCGGAGGCGAGCGCGCGCCGCCATGTCGAGGCGCTCGGCATTTTCGACCATATCGAATTCATCGCCGGCTATGATTCCGGCCATGGCGGCAAGCCGGAGCCCGGCATGGTGCTGGCCTTCGCGCGGCATGTCGGCGTCGAACCCAGCGAGGTCGCGATGATCGGCGATTCCATCCACGATCTGCACGCCGCCCGCGCCGCCGGCGCGCTGGCGGTGGCGGTGCTGACCGGGCCGGCCTCGCGCGCGGACCTCGCGCCGCACGCCGATCATATCGTCGAGGACATCAGCGCGCTGCCGGATTTGTTCGCGAGGTTGGCGGCGGAAGAGGGATAGCGCGCGTCATTGCTGAACACTCCGCTCGCCATGACGAAGCGGCAAAAAAGCACGCGCTTGACGCGCCTTGCACGCGCAAACAGGCTATCGCGGCGTGAAATGCGCTCAAACGCCCGCGAAAATCATGCGGAAAACACCGCCGCGCCGGCGTTTTCGCGGGAAAAGGCCGATCCAGAAATAACCATGGCCTTATGAATTCGGCGCCGCCGGGCGAGGAGACGCGCCAGCCTGACTTAGTGGCCTGCGGCTGCGCGGCTCGCCAAAGACATTGCCGCATTGGCGAGCTTGAACGTCCAAACCGGAATCGGAGAGAAGCAGATCAGGAAAAACGCCATCCCGCCAAGATGGGCGGCCACGGCCGGCCGCAGCATCGCGATAAAAAAGAACGTCGCGCCCAGGACGACGATAGCGCCCACCAGGAGATATTTCGCGAAATAAATCACGGAGACAAGCCCGCCATATTCGCCGCCCTGAGACGCGAGATTTCGCAGGATCGAGAAAGCCAGAAGGCCGACCAGCGCCGTCACGATCAGGGCGACCAGGAAACCGATGGTAAAGTCCTGTATTCGGGACCGCGAAAACAGGCCGGGTTCCGATCCCTTCGATGTCGCCATGTTTGTTCGATTCCGCCGTCGCTCCGCGCGCCAACATCCGCGACGCCGGTTAATATTTCGCGCTATCTTGAGGACGCCGCCGTCACAACCCGTCGATCAACGTGCCGAGGGCCAGCACGACATAGGCCGCCAAAATGAACCACAGGGCGTGCGCGGAGACGAATTCGATTTGAAAGCGCGTGCTCGCGACGCCCAGCAGCGCCAGGAACAGCGCGATGAGGAAAGTGTAATGATGGGGCTGCTTGGTTCGAAAGAACCAGCCGCCGCGCCGCGCTCTGCCATAAGCCATGTGCTGTCTCGCCTGAAGCCGAACCTTGGCTGCCCGCGAAAATCTCGCGCGCGGCAGCGACAGAAACGGATAAATGGACCGCCACTGTGATCGGCTCATGACAGTGGTCAGCGCCCGGTCGTTCCGGCCGCCCTCGCACTCTCCGCGGTCGCCAGGACGCCGTGAGCGGCGTCCTTCGCTCGCGTCGGATTATGGCGCGACGGAACTGGTGACGACGACGGAGGGATGGGCGCGAACGCCCGCGCTATTGCCGCCAGGCGATTCCAGCGAGCGCGCATTCACGCGATCCATCGCCATCAACGCGTCGCGCTCGGCAGGCGGCAGCGTGGACTGCGCGACGCCGACAAAGTCGTTCATGTCGTAGGGCAGCGCGTGCGCGCCGCGAAAAACCCGGACGCCCGCGTCGGTCATGATGAGATCGCCCTTGCGCAGGGTCGGGTCCTCAAGCAGCGCCGTCGCGTTTTCGCGCGCGCTTTTGCCGCCGCAGGTGCAGGTGTTGTCGACCGTCGTGCGATAGCGGAAGGCGACCGGCAGAGCGCTATAGCGCTGCCCGTTGCTCGCCGCCGCGTTCTCGATCTGATCGGAGCCGGCCGCCAGATAGAACACTTGCGTCGGCGCGCCGGGACATTGACTGGCGCATACCGCCTCGCCGCCGCGCGAAGCGACGCCGTTCAGCGGAAAAAACGAGCCGTCGCAAAGCCGCACGCAAACGGCGCGCGACGACAGCGCGTGGCCCGTCGCGGCGGCGGGGCTCTTGTCGGCGTCAGGCTGCGCCGACCCCGGGTCGGCCTGCCAACCGCCGGCCCCGGAATTGGCCGGCTGGTTGGTTATGAAAGCGGTGGGGCTATCGTTGACGCTCGACCGGCCGGCGATCGCCAGGCTCGGCTCAAACGCCAGCAAGGCAAGTCCCGCAAGGCCGACGCCCGCCACAAGCGCCGCGCCAATGCGCCGGGCGAAGCGCGCGCGGCGCTCATCAACGGACGAATCGGACCCGACTGGGGAATGCATTTCGCCTCCACGCAACGCCAAGCCAACGCCTTGGGAAATCGGCGATGGGGAAAACAGCGTCCATTCAACGCGCAAGCGGGTGGGTCGTTCCAATCGAGCCGTCGACGGCGGGAGGGCCGTGTGGAGCTCGCTCGACGACCGACGCCGCGCCGTGTGTTCTTACGGAATGGTCGCGCTGCCATCGCCGTGCTCGCCGTCAAGTCCAAGCCGCCTTCGGCGGTCGCTTCGCCAAGGCGAATGCAAGAGCATTCGCCGGGCTTCGCGAGACTTGACCGCTCCGCGCGGCGCTGGCTGTTGGCCTACAAGTCCTTTTGGTGAGCGATGCGGCCCAAAGGCCGCGATCGCTCACCAAAAGGACTTGTAGGTAAAAAGCCGCGCCGACGAGACGCAGTCACCCGGAGGGCCGAAGCGAAGCGGAGGAGCGGCGAAGCCTGCGGACGAATGCTCCGCATTCGCCTTGACTTGACGGCGTCTCGACGGCGTGGCCCGCGCCCCCCCTTACTCCCCCGGCGCCCGCACCAGATCTCGCGTCGCGATCAACAACCTCTCCAGCGTCGACAATTCCTCTTCCGGCAGCCGGCCGATCGTGCGCGCCACGAACCGCCTCTGGCAGGCGATCGCCTGTTCGGCGGCGCCGCGGCCGGCCGGGGTGAGATAGATCGCGTGCTGGCGCTTGTCGGCGGCGATGGCGCGCCGTTCGACGAGGCCGGCGGCGACGAGGCGGTCGATGAGGCCGGAAATGTTGCCCTTGGTGACATAGAGGCGCTTGGCGAGATCCTGCTGGCTGACGCCTTCTTTCTCGGTCAGCGTCGTCAACACGTCGCATTGCGGCACGGAGAGGCCGATCGCGCGCAGGCCCTCGGCGACCGAGGTGCGCATGCGCGTCTCCAGCCGCATCAACCGGAACCAGACCCGCAGCGGGTCGCTTCGCCCTGCCTGATCGGCCATCCGCCACGCCCTTATCGCCCGCGAATCCCTGTGGCCCGCGCGTTCATGCTATCGACACAAGGCGGCTCCGGCAATTTGCCAAGCGCCGCGCCGGGCGCCATGCTAAGCGCAAAGGTTTGCGACCGCGAGCGTTCTTGCGCCGGAGGCGGGTTGCTCCCTCCCCCCTTGTGGGGGAGGGCCGGGGAGGGGGGTCGCGCTGAACTATCAGAGAGAGGCGGACGTCTCTTTGAAGGCTTGGCCCGAGGGGCCCCCCCCCACCCCCCCCCCCCCCCCGGGGGGGGGCGGGCGGCCGCCCACCTCTTCCCGTCTCTGGCCGCGGGGGGGGTTTGGGGGGGGGGGGGGGGGGCGGGGCGCCGGGGGGGGGGGGGGGGGGGGGGGGGGGGGGGCCCCCGCGCTGAACTATCAGAGAGAGGCGGACGTCTCTTTGAAGGCTTGGCCCGACCCCCCTCCCTAACCCTCCCCCACAAGGGGGAGGGGACGCGATCTCCTCCCGACGCAGGCGATTTGCGATTCGCCCAAGTCGTTGAACGAGGGAGGGACGTCGATGCTGGGACTGATGCAGGACTGGCCGCTGCTGCTGCATAAGGTGATCGATTTCGCCGCGCTCCAGCACGCCAATCGCGAAGTCGTCTCGCGCACCATCGAAGGGCCGATGCATCGCACCAACTACGCCGAGGTGCGCGACCGCGCGCTGCGCGGCGCGCAAAGGCTGCAGCGGGACGGCATCAAGCTTGGCGACCGCGTCGCGACGCTCGCCTGGAACGGCTATCGGCATCTGGAAGCCTGGTATGCGATCGTCGGCCTCGGCGCGGTCTACCACACCGTCAATCCGCGGCTGTTCCCCGAGCAGATCGCCTGGATCGTCAATCACGCCGAGGATCGCATCATCTTCGTCGACCTCACCTTCGTGCCGCTGCTGGAGGCGCTGGCCGATAAATTGCCGAGTGTCGAACGCTACATCGTGCTGACCGACGCGGCGCATATGCCCGCCACCAAATTGCGCAATGCGGTCGCCTACGAGACATGGCTCGACGAGGCGGACGGCGATTTCCGCTGGGCCGAGTTCGACGAGCGCACCGCCGCCGGGCTTTGCTACACCTCCGGCACGACGGGCAACCCGAAGGGCGTGCTTTATTCGCATCGCTCCAACGTGCTGCATTCGATGGCCTGCGCCAGCGACGACGGCCTGCCCGTCGTCTCGGCCGATACGGTGCTGCCGATCGTGCCGATGTTCCACGCCAATTCCTGGTCGCTCGCCTTCTCCTGCCCGATGCGCGGCGCCAAGATGGTGATGTGCGGCGCGCGGCTCGACGGCGCCTCGGTCTACGAATTGCTGGAAGGCGAGAAGGTGACGGTGACCGCCGCGGTGCCGACCGTCTGGCTGCTGCTGCTGAACTATCTGCGCGCCGAGAACAAGCGGCTCTCCACCTTGCGCCTCGTGCTGATCGGCGGCTCGGCCTGTCCGCCGGCGATGATCCGCGCCTTCGAGGACGATTATGGCATCGAGGTGCGCCACGCCTGGGGCATGACGGAAATGAGCCCGATCGGCTCGACCGGCTCGATCAAGCCGGCGCTCGCCGGCCTGCCGCATGAGGAGATTCTGGCGCTCAAGGCCAAGCAGGGCTGGGCGCCGTTCGGCGTCGAGATGAAGATCACCGACGACGAAAATCGCGAGCTACCCTGGGACGGCAAGCGGTTCGGGCGGCTGAAAGTCGCGGGCTTCGCCGTCTCAAAAGCCTATTTCAAGGGCGACGGCGGCGACATTCTCGACGAGGACGGCTTCTTCGACACCGGCGACGTCGCCACCATCGACCCCAACGGCTATATGCAGATCACCGACCGCGCCAAGGACGTCATCAAATCGGGCGGCGAGTGGATTTCCTCGATCGATATCGAGAATTTTGCGGTCGGCCACCCCGACGTGCTGGAGGCCGCCGTCATCGGCATCGCCCATCCCAAATGGGACGAACGCCCGCTGCTGATCGTCGTGCCGAGGGAGGGCAAGATTCCGCGGCGCGAGGACGTGATGGATTTCCTGCAAAGCCGCATCGCCAAATGGTGGCTGCCCGACGACATGCAGCTGGTGAGCGAAATCCCCCATACCGCGACCGGCAAGATCAACAAGATGAAGCTGCGCGAAGCGTTCCGGGACTACCGGCTGCCGACGGCTTGAGGCTTTCGCCTCAATCCGGCACGCATCGAAAGCCGTTGGGGTTCGGGAACGACTGCGAATGCGTGCCGGCCGGACATTGTCGGAAGTCGTTGATTCCCGGATCCGCGGGCGGCGCCGCGGGGGCCGGGCCGGGCGCCTGGCCTTCGACCGGCGCGCGTCTGCGACGGGGCTGGCGCGCCCCCTCCTTGCGCAAAGCGGGTTTTTGCGCCGCCTTGCGCGGCGGGCTGTCGCTCTGGACGACCACGCCCGCCGTCACGGTAATCGGCTGCGAGAAAACCGGCGGGTCATGCGGGAGATGATTGCCGTCGCCCATCAGCAATTGCAGCGTATGCTTGCCTGGCGTCAAAGTAATGGTGCCCTCGGTCTGGCCGGCGCCAAAATGCAGATGATTGTCGTCGCTGGGAATCGGTTCGTCGAACGGCGGCAGGGGCGTGTCGATCAGCAGATGGTGATGCCCGGAATTCGGCTTGTCGACGCCCGCCGGCGCGATGCTCATATTGGTGAGGCCGAAGCGAACCGTCAGCGTGACGGGCACGTTCGCACCGTCCGCCGGCGAAATAATATAGACCTTGGCGCCCGGGGACGAGGGATGACGGCCGGTCTCGGGCTGCGGCTGCGCTGCGTGCGCCGGGGCCGGAGCCGGCGCGGCGTCCGCGACGGTCACGTGGATGCGCGCGGACATGACCGGGGGCGAATGCGGGATATGGCCCTTGTCGCCCAGCAGAAGCTGCAGCGTATGCGGGCCGGGCGAAAGCTCGAGATCGACTTCGGTCTGGCCGGCGCCAAAATGCAGATGATTGTCGTCGCTGGGAATTGGTTCGTCGAGCGGCGGCAGGTCGGTGTCGATCAGCAGATGATGGTGGCCGGAATTGGCCTTGTTCTCGCCGGCCGGGGCGATTCCCATTCCGTGCAGGCCGAAGTGAATCGTCGTCTTGGGCCCGATCGTGGCGCCGTCCTCGAGGCCGATGAAATAGACCGTCGCCCCCGGAGGCGAGGGCGAAGGGCCGCCCGTGGCCGGGGATTGGCCAAGAGCGAGGCTGCTGGCCGTCAGGCCTGCGAACAGCGCAACGAGCGCCGGACCGAAAGCTCTTTTCATCGACGTCCCCCTGTCGGCGCCCGCCAATCCAGATTTTCAATGCCGCGGAGCCATGGCAACCCCTTGGCGCCCCGGTCAGAATCGGTGCAAACGGCTTGCAGCGGGGTTGGCCGAGCCCCTTGTTGCACATGGAGAGTTAGGATAACTTGCGCCTGAGGATTGTAAAGGCCGGGCCCGTATGCCATTCGCCTTGGCCGATTGCCTGGGTCGCGAGGTTTTTGCAGGTAATCAAGGGGAACGCGAGCCCAAGCATGAATAGGGTCCGGCGGTTGAAATTTTTGCCGATCCTATTTTGCCTTTTTGCGGCCTCGCTCGCCAGGGCGCAGGCGCCGGCCGCTCACAAGCCGGGGGAAGTCTTTCGCGACTGCCCCGATTGCGCCGAAATGGTCGTCGTCCCCGCCGGCGAATTCGATATGGGTTCGGCCGATGCGCCCACCGAAGGGCCGATCCATCGCGTCGCCATCGCCAATCCCTTTGCGATCGGGCGGCGCGACGTGACTTTCGCCGAATGGGATCTCTGCTTTGCCGCAGGGGCGTGCAAATTCAATCCTCCCGATCATGGCTGGGGGCGCGCGGACAGGCCGGTCATCGAAATCAGCTGGGACGACGCCAAGGATTTCATCGGCTGGTTGTCGAAGAAGACCGGTCAGACCTATCGCCTGCCGAGCGAGGCGGAGTGGGAATATGCGGCGCGCGCCGGCAGCACTTCGGCCTTCTGGTGGGGGCGGGACGTCGGCGCGGGCCATGCCAGATGCCAGGATTGCGGCGGCGATCCGGCGCGCCAGACCGCGCCGGTCGGCACGTTCCGGCCCAATGCGTTCGGCCTTTACGATACGGCGGGCAATGCCGCCGAATGGGTGCAGGACTGCTGGAACGCCTCCTATCGCGGCGCGCCTGGCGACGGTTCGGCGTGGACGAGCGGCGATTGCAGCCTGCGCGTGCTGCGCGGCGGCTCCTTCGCCAGCAAGGCCGTCGCCGTGCGGTCGGCGGCGCGGTTCCGCTATGACGAGGACGTGCGCTATTACACCAACGGCTTTCGCGTCGCGCGCGACGTCAAATAGGGCCCGCTCGAAATCCTTAACGCTTTGGCCGCTATGAATGGGCGCGCCGAGCCGTACGGATCGTGCCGCCCTGGCGGCAATCGGCCTTTTGGACCCTGTTACCATTGGACCGTAATGGGTTAGTATGGGATGAAATGCGGAGCGCGCCGAGCCCGGCGCGCCGGATCGAGCCATGAACACGCTCCTTCGTCATGCGGCCGGCCTTGTATGCGCCCTTGTTGTCGCGGCGCATTGCGCGCATGCGGCGCCGTCGGCGATCGGCCGGCGCGTCGCGCTCATCATCGGCAACGCCAAATACGAACATGCCGATGTCTTGGCCAATACGGTCAATGACGCCGATGCGATCGCCGCCCTGCTGACGAAGGCCGGCTTTGAGGTCGTGGACGAACGGCGCAATGTCGGCGTGGTGGAATTCAAGCGGGCGGTGCGCGAATTCATGATGTCGGCCAACAATGCCGATATCGCCGTCGTTTATTATTCCGGCCACGGCATCGAGGTTGGCGGCATCAATTATCTGATCCCGGTCGATGCGAAACTGGCCAGCGATTACGACATCGACGACGAGGCGATTTCGCTGGATCGCCTCACTCTAGCGACCCAGCCGGCCAAGAGGCTGCGCCTCATCATTCTCGACGCCTGTCGCGACAATCCGTTCCTGCGCTCCGGCGATCATCCGGCCGCGACGCGGGGCGTGGCCAATCGGCTGATGGGCGTCCAACCGACCGGCACCGATACGCTGATCGCTTATGCCGCCAAGGCCGGTTCGTCATCTTTCGACGGCATCGGGCCCAATAGTCCGTTCACGACCGCGCTGGTGAAATATCTCGCCGAACCCGGCGTCGACATACGCATTGCGCTGGGCAAGGTGCGCGATGACGTGCTTGCGGCCACCGGCAATCAGCAAGAGCCGTTCGTCTATGGCTCGCTTGGCGGCGACAATGTTTCGCTCGTGCCGGCGCCGGCCGCGGCGGCGGTGGAGGCCGCGCCTGCCGTCGATCCGAACGCCGCCGCCGCGCTCGACTACGAACTGGCCGAGCGCGTCGGCGCCCGGCAGGCCTGGGAATCGTTTCTCACCGTCCACAAGAGCGGATTTTATGCCGAGCTTGCCCGCGCGCAGCTCGCCAAGCTGACCGCCGCGCCGCTGGCGAAACCGCCCGATCCCGACAAGGCCGCCAAGGAGCAGGCGGACCGCGTCGCCGAACTGCAACGCCAGGAGAAAGAACGGCGCGCGCCTTCGCCGGCGCCCGTTCCGGCGCCGCCGCCGGCGATCAAACCGGAGCGCGAGGCGGCGGTTCAACCGCGCGCCGATATAACGTCGGCGCGGTTGGCGCCCGATCAGGCCTGCAAACGCGACGAGGCCCGCCTCGCCCGCCTGCGCGTCGACGCCTCCCTCGAACAGGTCTCGCAATTTGCCAGCGAGCTTGGCTGCGAGGATCTGCGCCCGCAGGTCCAAAGGCTGATGGAGAGTCTTGGCGCAAAGCCGGTCGCTGCGCTGCAGGCGCCGGCGGCCGCCCCTTCGCCGCCGAGCGAAGCGGTCGCGCGCGTCGAAGAGCCGCCCTGCAAGCGCGACGAGGCCCGTCTCGCCCGCCTGCGCGTCGATCCGTCGCTGGGACAGGCAACGCAATTTGCGCGCGAGCTTGCCTGCGAGGAGCTGCGTCCGCAGGTCCAACGCCTGATCGAGAGCCTCGGCGGCGAACCCGTCGTGGCCGACCGGTCCGCCTCGGACGCCGCCGCGAGCCAATCGAGAGGATTCGCCTCGGACAGCGCGGCGGCGCCAGGCAAGACCGGGGAGCCGACATCGGGAGAGGCTGGCGCAGCAGCGCTGGACGCCGCGCAAATCTGCAAGCGCGAGAGCGAAGAGCTGGCCCGCATTCGCGCCCATCTGGAGCGCGAATCGGCCATTCGCTTCGCCAAGAACGTGAAATGCGAGGATTTGCGTCCTCAGGCGGCGCGTCTGTTGGAAAGCCTGGCTGACTAGGCCATCGATTCGGCTCGGCGCAGCGCGGGACGGCTTGATCTCCTAAAAAACAACTCCCTGGGCTCTTGACAAGAACCTATCACGATATATCTTAAGTCACGACATATCGTAATATGTCTTACAATTCAGGAGCCCATATGTTTTTCCGACATTTCCACCGACACGAACCCTGTCATCCCGCCAGGGACGATTTTGGCCGCGGCCGGCACGCCGGCCATGAAGGCCACCGCCATCGCGGCTTTCGCTCGCGCGACAGCGAGCGAGTCTTCGAACACGGCGATCTGCGCCTCGTCATCATGGCGCTGCTCGCCGAAAAGCCGCGCTACGGCTATGAGATCATCAAGGCGCTCGAAGAGCGGGTGGGCGGCGGCTACAGCCCGAGCCCGGGCGTCGTTTATCCGACTTTGACCCTGCTCGAGGAAGTCGGCCACGCAACCGTCGCCGACGAGCATAGCGGGCGCCGGCTCTACACGCTGTCGAACGAGGGCCTCGCCTATCTCGAGGCCAACCGCACCCTGGTCGATTCGATCCTGGCGCGGGTCGACGAGGCCAATAATTCGCGCCGCGGGCCGCCGATTCCGGTGCTGCGCGCGATGGAGAATCTCGGAGTCGCGCTGCGCCTACGGCTGAGGGGGCGCGCCGTCAGCGACGAGCAGGCGCGCGCCATTGCGGCGGCGATCGACGCGGCGGCCAAGAGCGTCGAAGAGAGCTGATCGGGCGCCGCTAGACGCCGTGATCCCTGAGCCAAGCCGTCGCCGCCGTCCAGGACGCTTCCGCATCGGCCTTGTTGTAGCTCGGCCGATAATCGGCGTGGAAGCCGTGGCCGGCGTCGGGATAGACGATGATCTTGGAGGCGCCGCCGGCGCCGGCGAGCTTCTGGCTCATCGCCTCGATCTGCGGCGCCGTGATGCCGCCGTCCTTGCCGCCATATTGGCCGAGCACCGGAACCTTCAAGTCGGCGACGATGTCGGGCGGGTTCTTGGGGTGCAATTCGTCGGACTTGAAGGCGAGCGGCCCATACCAGGCGACGGCCGCCTTGAGGCTCGGATTATGCGCCGCATAGAGCCAGACTTCGCGCCCGCCCCAGCAAAAGCCGGTCACGGCGGCGCGCGCGACATCGGCCGAGCCGCTCGCCTTGGCGAAGGCGAGCGTCGCGTCGAGGTCGCCCATCACCTGCGCGTCGGAGGCCTTGCCGACGATATTGGCCATCAGCTTGGTGGCATCCGGCTCGGCCGAAGCGTCGCCCTGGCGCGCGAAAAGTTCGGGCGCGATCGCGTAATAGCCGAGTCTGGCCCAGCGCCGGCATATGTCCTTGATATATTCGTGGACGCCGAACACCTCGTGCACGACGAGCACGGTCGGGAATGGCCCGCCGTGATCGGGCATCGCGCGATAGGCGGGAATTTCGAGGCCGCCGGAGGGAACGCGCACTTCGTTGGCGACGAGCCCGTCGGCCGGCGTCGCGACGACCTGCGCCCAGACGGGGCTCACCGCGGCGCAAAAGCCGATCGTCAGGCTCGCCTTGACCAGGGCGCGGCGATCGAGCGGCACGGCGGGCGGGTGCAGGGAATTGAGATGATCGACATCGAGCATGCGGGCCTCCGGCATGGGTGGGCGCGCGCTATTCATCGCGCGCGGCGCGCGCGGCGAGAAATCAATGTTTTGTGTAGCGCGCGGCGCGCCAAAAGGGTTCCCAAGGCCTAGGATACGCGTTACGGCGGAACCGGGCGCGTCGCCCACCTTTCCCGAAGGAAGTCCGAATGCCCGAGCTTGATGGCCTGCCGATTCCCCGGCGCTATTGGTCGGCGCTGGCGATCTGGCTCGCGCTGACGATCGCCGTGCTCGACGGGGCGATCGCCAATGTCGCGCTGCCGACCATCGCGCGCGAGCTTGGCGCGGCGCCGGCGCAATCGGTATGGGTCGTCAACGGCTTCCAACTGGCGGTCGTCGTGACCTTGCTGCCGCTGGCGGCGCTCGGCGAAATGATCGGTTATCGCCGCGTCTATCTCGCCGGCATCGTCCTGTTCACCATGGCCTCGCTCGCCTGCGCGCTCGCCCATAGCCTGCCCGTGCTCATCGCCGCGCGCGTGGTGCAAGGATTGGGCGCCTCGGGCGTCATGAGCGTCAATGGCGCGCTCGTGCGCTTCACCTATCCCCGGCGATTGCTCGGCCGCGGCGTCGGCCTCAACGCGCTTGTCGTGGCGGCCGCCGCCGCCTGCGGTCCGACCATCGCCTCGGGCATACTGGCGCTCGGACCCTGGGAATGGCTGTTCCTGGTCAATCTGCCCATCGGCGTTCTCGCGTTTTTTGTCGCGCGCGCCGCCTTGCCGGACAGCCCGACGTCGGGAAAGCTCGATCTCATCAGCACGCTGCTCAATGTCGCGACTTTCGGCCTCGGCTTCACCGGCATCGATTTGCTGACGCGCGGCGGCGATCCCCGCATCGGCGTCGCCGAGCTTGTCCTGGCCGCGCTGACCGGCGCAGCGCTGATCTGGCGCTCGCGCGGGCAAGCCAAACCCCTCGTGCCGATCGATCTGCTGCGGAACAAGATTTTCACGCTGACCGTCCTCACCTCGATCGCCTCCTTCGCCGCGCAAATGCTGGCCTTCGTGTCGCTGCCCTTCTATCTCCAGGGCGTTCTGCATCGCAGCCAGGTCGACACCGGCCTGCTGATGACGCCCTGGCCCGTTGCCACCGGCATCGCCGCGGCGATCGCCGGGCCCCTGTCCGACCGGTTCCCCGCCGCGATCCTCAGCGGCGCCGGCCTTGTGGTGATGGCGCTCGGGTTGACGTCCCTGACGCTGCTGCCCGCCGACGCCACGTCCCTGGCGATCGGTGCGCGGATGGCGGTCTGCGGCCTCGGCTTCGGCTTCTTCCAGTCGCCCAACAACCGCACCATGCTGGCCTCGGCGCCGATGGAGCGCAGCGGCGCGGCGGGCGGCATGCTCGCCACCGCCCGGCTGACCGGCCAGACGATCGGCGCGACGCTCGCCGCCATTTCGTTTCGCTTCGCCGCCAACGCTGAACAGGTCGCCCTTGGCGCGGCGGCCCTGTTCGCCGCCGGCGCGGCCTTGGCGAGCCTGTCGCGGCTTCGTAGCGCGCCCGAGTCCGCGCCCACGCCCAAGCCGGCCGAGCCCGTCGCGGATGCGTTCTGAACAAGGCGTTCTGAACAAGGAAGGAGCCGCCATGCTGAAGGTCGCCATTCTCGATGATTATGCGCGCGTCGCGCTGGAATCGGCCGATTGGCCGCGCCTTGCCGGCATCGCCGAGCTGACCGTGTTCGACCGTCCTCTCAGCGAGGAAGAGGCGGCCGCGGCGCTGCGGCCCTTCGATGTCCTCTGCACATTGCGCGAGCGGATGGCCCTGCCGCGCCGCCTCATCGAGCGGCTGCCCAATCTGAAGCTGGTGACGATCGTCGGCCTGACCCTGCCCAATCTCGATATGGCGGCGGCGAGCGAACACGGCGTGCTGGTCGTGCAGACCGATTTTCACGCTCCCGCCTTCGCCAATATCGGGACCGCCACGCCCGAACTCGCCTGGGGCCTGATGATCGCCACGGTGCGCCATATCGGCGAGGAGCACCGGCGCATGCGCGAGGGCGGCTGGCAGAGCACGGTGGGGGTGATCCTGGCGGGCCGCACGCTCAGCCTGCTGGGCCTTGGCCGCATCGGCAAGCGCATGGCCGAATATGGCCGCGCGTTCGGCATGAAGGTGATCGCCTGGAGCCAGAACCTCACGCCGGAGGCGGCCTCCGCCGTCGGCGTGCGCCATGTCGGCAAGGACGAATTGTTTGCGCAGGCCGACATAGTGTCGATCCACCTCCAGCTCTCCGAGCGCACGCGCGGGCTCGTGACGGCGCGCGAACTTGGCCTGATGAAGCGTGACGCCTATCTCATCAATACGTCGCGCGCGGCGATCGTCGACACGGCCGCGCTCACCGCCGCCCTGGCCGAGCGCCGCATCGCCGGCGCCGGCATCGACGTCTACGACCTCGAGCCGCCGCCGGCCGACCATCCGCTGCGCGCGATGAGCAACGTGACGCTGACGCCGCATCTTGGCTATGTCACGCGCGAGACCCTGCGCGCGTTCTACGGACAGACCCCCGAAGCGATCGAAGCCTTCGCCAAGGGCGCGCCGGTGCGCATGGCCAATCCCGAGGCGCTGGGACATGCCAAGCATGGCGCCATTTCTCCCTCCCCCCTTGTGGGGGAGGGCCGGGGAGGGGGGTCGCGCTGAGCTATCAAAAAAGTTGCGCCTCGATCTGATACCTCAGCCCGACCCCCCTCTGTCCAGCGGATAGATGGGTGACAAAACAGACCGGATAGATGGGTGACAGTTTTTCATGTTTTTGTTT